>Ga0209342_10003149_pt1 | contig 17426 bp, 15 predicted proteins | sample RifCSP16_2_FD_184023 | JGI IMG/M metagenome (GOLD analysis project Ga0209342, IMG submission 184023) | Soil microbial communities from Rifle, Colorado - Rifle CSP2_sed 16_2 (SPAdes) (version 2) | ecosystem: Environmental > Terrestrial > Deep subsurface > Rock core/Sediment | place: Rifle... | reverse complement strand
TCCCGTCCGTCTGCGGGTCCGCCTCGGCGAGGGCGACGCCTCGGCCTGGATGTGGACGTCCGACTTCTCGCGCGGCTTCGTGGACGTGAACGCGCACTACAGGAGCTGAGGGCTTGACCATGAAGCTCTGGGGCGGCAACTACTCGGCGGATCCCTACAACCCAACGGGCATGCACCTGCATTTCTCGATTGTCCTGGACGATGGCGCGGGGGGCTTCAGAAACGAACTTGAGATCCAGAACACCGTAGATCCGACGCCCTACTTCGGGTTCGATGTGAACGCAGCCACAATCGGCGATAGGATCGCCTTGTGTTCGAGCGGATAGCTCTTCGATCTTCATGAGGTCATTCGATGGGCATGTTTGACGGGAAGGTCGCGCTGGTCACCGGTGCAGGTCGAGGCATCGGTCGTGAGATCGCGGCGGCGTTCGCCAGAGAAGGTGCGGCGGTTGCCGCCAATGACTTGACTCCGGTCAACCTGGATGAGACCGTGGCGGCGATCAACCGCGACGGCGGGCGAGCGGCAGCGTTCACGGCGGACGTGGCCAACAAGATCGCCGTGCAGACGATGCTGCAGACAGTCATCGATGATATAGGGCACGTGGATATCCTTGTCAACAACGCCGGAGTTGAGCCGCACGCCCGCCTGCTCGACCTCGATGAGTGGGACTGGGAGCGAACCCTGGCGGTCAACCTGAAAGGACCGTTTCTTCTGATGCAAGCTGTTGGTCGAGTCATGGCTGAGAAGGCCGGCGGGACGATCGTCAACATTGCCTCCATTGCGGGGCGCGCCCACGGACTGAAAGACCGTTCGGCCTACGTCGCCAGCAAGATGGGGCTCATCGGGCTCACTCGGGAGGCGGCGCGGGAGCTGGCCGCGTATAATATCCGGGTCAACGCCGTATGCCCCGGCGTCGTCGCGACCGAAATGACGGCCGGGCTCCGGAAGGATCCGGAGATGATGGACCGCTGGCTGACCGACATCCCTCAGGGCCGGCTGGGGGAACCAGCTGACGTCGCCGGAGTGGTTCTGTTCCTGTGTTCACCCGCCGCGGCCTACATCACGGGACAGACGCTCAACGTCGACGGCGGCAAGGTGATGTCCTGAGATGGCTTACCTGGTCTGCGCCGAAGAGATGGACGGGCAGTGGATCGCCCATGTGCCCGACCTACCGGGGTGTTTCGCCACCAACGCCGACCGAGAACGCGCGATCTCGGCGGTTCCAAGAGCCATCGAGCAATACCTGGCTTGGTGTGAGGCGCATAGCCTGCGAGTTCCACCGCCTTCTCCGCCGCTCGTAGTCGGAGAGGTCATTCGGTCCTGGATGTACGAAGACGACTACGAGGTCAACGCGTTCTTTGCCTCTGATCGACCGCCACTGGAGCCGGAAGAGGTCGAGGAGTTCCGGCGGTTGCTCGGCGCCACAAGGTCTGATCTGTTGGAAGAGATCAAGGGGCTCGATCCGTCGCAATTCAACAAGCAGATTACAGGCGAGCGCTGGCCGATCGATGGGGTGCTGAAGCACGTCGCCAACGCCGAGTTGTGGTACATGGATCGCGTCGGCCTCGGCTTTCCCAAGGCGGATCTCCCTGATGAGCCGTTGGCCAGGCTGTCGAAAGTGCGCGAGCATCTTTTGGATCAGATTCCTGACCTGGCGCGCCGGATCAGTGCGGTGACGCTATCTGGTGAGACATGGTCGGCACGCAAAGTCATCCGGCGCACACTGTGGCACGAGCGCGATCACACGCTGCATATCCGCAAGCTACTTCCCAGGGTGCGCTAGGAGACTGACGCATCCACTCGCCTGCCGGCCCGGGGAGAGGCCGGCTGAATTGGAGTCTCCCTGAGCTATGACCGAACTCGCCGAGTACCGTGCCCGATTGATCGCCCGCTACATCAGTCAGCCGGGCGAGCTTGCGAAGATCTTCGAGGGTATCCCCGGCGACCGCATCGTCCGCGAGCTCGAACCTGGCGGATGGTCGCCGCATCAGATTCTGTCACATATCCGGGACGTCGAGGCGGGGGCATTTGTGCCTCGCATCGGGCTGATCTTGGAAGAGGAGTCCCCCAAGCTTCAGAGTTTCGATCCGGAAGAGTGGATGGATGAGCACTACAACGCGCAAGAAGCTGTTCGTGAGATCCTGGATGAAATCCAGCGTCTGCGATCGAAGGGAAGCAAAATGATCCAGCCTCTGGATCCGGATGATTGGAGCCGTGAGGGGAAGCATCCGAGCTTCGGCGTCCGTACACTGCAATGGTGGATCGAGTACTCGGTGAGCCACTTCGAAGAGCACCTGGGACCGCTGGCCGAGGCCCGCGAGGCATGACGCAGCAAACTTCTCCTGGGGAAACGATCGATGCCCAGAGACGGGAGCCTGAAGTAGATGGAGAACGGCATGGATTACACATCGATCTTGACCGAGGTTCGTGGCCGGGTGGGCGTGATTCGGCTCAACCGGCCTCAGCTGCGCAACGCACTCGATTCCGTCCTCATGAATGAGGTGGTCGCAGCCCTCGAAACGTTCGACGCCTCTCCCAATGTCGGAGCGATGGTTGTCACTGGAGATGCCAGGGTGTTCGCCTCCGGCGCCGATATCAAGGAGATGGTCGAGGAATCCGCTATCGGCATGTACACGGCCGGGAGGATCGCCCAGTGGGACCGCATCCGCAGGGTGAAGAAACCGGTGATCGCAGCCGTGTCTGGATGGTGCCTTGGCGGTGGGAACGAGCTGGCGATGGCCTGTGACATGATTATCGCTTCGGAAACAGCCAGGTTTGGCCAGCCCGAGATCAACCTCGGCGTCATCCCCGGCGCCGGCGGCACGCAACGGATCGCCCGGGCGGCCGGCAAGGCCATCGCCATGGAGATGGTGCTTAACAACCGAAGCCTGACCGCCAGCGAAGCCCTCCAGTATGGACTGGTGAACAGAGTTGTACCGGAGGAAACGTACCTGGATGAGGCACTGAAGCTTGCGGAGGAGATCGCCGCGCGGGCGCCGCTGGCCGTGAGGCTCGGGAAAGAAGCCGTCAACCATGCTTTCGAGTCCTTCCTGACGGATGGGTTGGCGGACGAAAGGCGCGCCTTCTACCTCCTGTTTGCCAGCCGGGACCGGAAGGAAGGAATGCGAGCTTTCCTGGAGAAGCGGCCTGCGGAGTGGAAGGGGGAATGAACGCCGCCCCGAATTCCCGGCGGCGCGGTTCGGCTGAGGTCGATCCTTTTGCGCACCGCTCCAAGCCGACCGCGAGCTGATGTTTAACTACCGGGATTTCATCCGAGTGCTGCGGGATCTGGGATTGGCCCAGGGGAGTCGCATCCTGGTCCATGCTCGACTGGCCTCTCTGGGTGAGGTGACTGGGGGCCCGGAAGCGGTCCTTGGGGCATTTCTAGCCGTGGGTGGAACAGTTGTCGCGCCGACATTCACATACAGCGCGATGGTCACGCCTGAAATCGGCCCGAGCGACAACGGGATGGGATACGGGGGTGCGTCGGATCGCAACGCAGCCGCCCAGTTCTTCCATCCAGATCTTCCGGTGGATCCAGAGATGGGATCCCTGGCCGAAGCATTGCGGCATGCCCAGGGTGCCGCGCGATCGGAACATCCCCTCTTTTCATTCGCCGGGATCGGCGCCGAGGCCGCACTCACGGCCCAAAGCCTGGAGGACCCGCTTGCGCCGATCGCTGCGCTAGCGGAGATGGATGCAGATGTCGTTCTGCTCGGCGCCGATCACACAGCCAACGTAAGCCTGCACCATGCTGAGAGGCTTGCCGGCCGACGAGGATTCGTACGCTGGGCGCTTACGCCGACGGGTGTGGTCGAGTGTCCGGGGATGCCAGGCTGTTCTGATGGATTTCCGGCGATCGCAGGGCGTCTGGAGGGGGTCGTGCGGCGGGCTACGTTGGGACCGGTGACGATCGAGAGCTTCCCCTTGCGGGATCTTTTGCATATTGCCGTCGGTTGGATTCGGATGGATCCCGAGGCCCTGTTGTGTGAGAATGAGGGCTGTGCCCAATGCGCCGCAGTCCGTGCTTCGACAACTGAAAAGAGAGATAGGAACTGGGGGCGACCAACACGCGGGCATGCGTCAGCCTCCTCGTGAAGAGACACAGCTTGTGCAGAGTATCTTCGTAGACACCCAGATCCCCCGCCTGCTGGCCGTCAAGGTGCTTCGTCCCTTGCTACCGGGCATCATCTGGAGTCCGATCTCCTCGGCGCGGATGGCCGATCTGGCGGTGCCGGCCCTGCCCGGTCCTCGCTGGTTGCGGGTGAGCAACCGACAATGCGGGATTTGTGGAACCGACTTGTCGCTGCTCTTCGTCAGAGGCAGTCCCGGAATTGCTCCGGCGGCACTGCCAGCCAATAGCCGCATCTTCTTGGGGCACGAAGTCGTGAGTGATGTTGTCGAAGTCGGGGAAGGCGTCACCCGATTCCGCGTAGGGGATCGGGTCGTTATGGGATCGCGTCACACCGGCCGCAACTGTTTTAGCCAGGAGATCGAGCCGCCATGTCCGTACTGCGCGCAGGGGCAGACGCGGCTGTGTGAGAACGCCTCGCTCGGGGTCGGTCCGGAAGGTGTTGGCGGCGGCTGGAGCGAGGGTTACACGGCACACGAGACGGAGGTGCATGGGGTTCCCGATGACCTGGACGATGACCAGGCGTTGTTTGTCGAGCCGATGGCCATCGCGCTGCATGCCGTTCTCCGCCATCGACCGCAACCCGGGGATCATGTGCTGGTCGTCGGGGCCGGGACAATCGGCCTGCTGACGGCGCAAGCCGCCAGGGCAGTTGAGCCCGGCTGTAAGGTGACCGTCCTGGCACGCTATGCCCATCAGGCAGAGTCAGCTCGGCGGTTGGGGGTCGAAAACGTGGTCCGCGGCGGAGATATCTACGCCGAATTGGCTGGCGTCACGGGCGCCAGGCACTACCGCGCCCCGATGAACAGAGGCATGCTCCTAGGCGGCTTCGAAGTTGTCTACGACTGTGTCGGCGGCCAGAGGACGATCGCCGACGCTCTGCGCTGGGCCCGCGCCGGAGGGGCGGTCGTCATGGTTGGGATCACCCTGAGCGATTTGAAGGTCGATCTCAACCCAATCTGGTATCAGGAAGTCGATCTCATCGGGGCCGGTTTCTTCGGGATGGAGGATTGGGAAGGGGCTCGCGCCGACACTTACGATATTGTCATCGACATGATGCGTGAGGGCCGGCTGCAGCACGATGGGATGATCACCCACCGCTTCGCGTTCTCACAGTACAAGCGAGCCATCACAACGGCCTCCGACAAGCACAGCGGCTCGATAAAAGTCATCCTCACTTTTGCGGAGCGCGGATGATCCGACCCTCAGATCCCGGAGTCCACAGCAAGACCTGCTGTTTCTTAGACGCGGTCTGGAGACTGGCGCGCCGTCCCGAGGCGGGAGCGTGAGTCGAGGATCGAGAGGGTGACGACCGCTCTCGTTCTGGGCGCGACGGGTTTCATCGGCGGTCACATCGCGCTGGCCGCGCTCGAGCGAGGCTGGTCGGTCCGCGGGCTCCGCAGAGTGCCCGGGGCCATCGGACATGTCGGATCGGTCCCGCTTGAGTGGGTCGTAGGAGACCTAGATCGGCCTGTGGGTTTGGTGGCGGCGTTTGAAGGAGTGCAGCTTGTGTTTCATGCCGCCGGATACTATCCGCAAGACAGCCGCCCGGTGCCTGCACAGGTGGCCGGTGCGGTACGGCAGACCCGAAGCGTGGTCGATGCCTGTCTCCGGTCGGGCGTAAGACGACTTGTGTACACCTCCAGCCTGTCAACTATCGGCCCCGTCTCTCCTGGAGCGGCAAGGCTCGCCGATGAACGTGACACTTATCTTCCGGGATCGTTGCCTCGCTCGGCCTACTACGAATCCAAATACGCAATGGAGAGTGAGATCTTGCGGGCGGCATCTTCCGAGCTGGAGGTCGTGGTCGTCAATCCCACGGCCGTTTTTGGCCCCGGCGACATCCACCTGGCATTTGGGAGGGTACTGCTGTGGGCCGCACGCGGGTGGGCGGTCGCCTGGCTTCCGGTCGAGGTCAACATTGTCGATGTCAGGGATGTAGCGCAGGCGCAGGTACGTGCGGCCGAGGTGGGCCGCAGCGGTCAACGGTACATCCTGGGTGGCACCAACCTCCCCATGCGGGAGGCGCTCGGCCTGGCAGCCCAGATCGCCGGGGTTCGGCCGCCGCGAGTGGGTCTCTCACTGGGTCTCGTCGATCGGCTGGCCACACTTCTTTCGCACGTACCCGGACTGGCTCAAGCGAGCGGGCACCTGCAAGCGATCCGTGCCTGGCAGGGCTATGATTGCCGCAAAGGCAGGGAAGAGCTCGGCTTGGGGGCTAGGTCAGTGGAAGAGACGCTTCGGGACTCCCTGGCCTGGTTTGCAGACAATGGGTACTTGGAGGTCAGGCGCGACCATTGACTTGTGGTAATATTCCGCCCGGTGACCTTGCCTCAGGAAACCGAGGGGAGCATGGGAGAACAAGACAAGATAACGATTATTGAAGGGCCACCGCCGACCTTCGAGCTTGACAACGATCCCTGGTTGGCCGGGCTCACGGAAGGGCCCGCACCGAGCCAGGTGGCGATGTGTCGGGTTCGAGCCGCCAACGGACCGGCTCTTGTCGAGCGGTGTTACCGGGCGTGGCGCGACGGACAATCGATCAACCTTGAATACCGCAACGAAGACGGGCTCACACAGCTTGCTCCGATCGTCGCCGCCCGTTGGGCGGAGCTGGCTGAAGGTCATGTCTTGATCCTCTGGCTGCGTCTCGAGCAGGGGGAGATCGAAGTCGAAATCGAGTTGGGGATTGATGATATCGACGATGACTTTGACGAGCCGGACGACTCCGACTTCAATCCGACATCCTGACCGAACTCACCGGGCGCCGCGGCGCCCGGTTGGCTTATATCGAGCTCCCCTCAGCCTGGAAGCTGGCCTTCCGTGCGCCGGTTTGCCTCTCCACCAAATGGAGTCAATCCAATGACCGAATACCAGAACCTCCTGACCGAGGAGGTGGGAGGAGTCCTGACTGTTCAGCTCAATCGCCCAAAGGCCAATGCCTTCGATAGTGTGATGGTCGACGAGCTCGTGGCGGTTCTCAAGCGGGCAGCCGCCGACGATGAACTCCGCTGTCTGGTGCTGACCGGCGCCGGGCGAGTGTTCAGCGCAGGTCAAGACGTTGGGATCATCGCCGAGAGGCAGGGGACGATTTCCTTTCGGGAGCATCTCCAGCGGACGTACAACCGGGTCATTCTGCGGATGCGACGGCTCGAGAAACCGATCATCGGGGCGATCAATGGCGCTGCGGTCGGTGCCGGGTTGGGAATCGCACTGGCGACCGACATCCGGGTTGCGGCAGAGAGCGCTCGCTTCGTATTCGGCTTCACCGGGATCGGTCTCACGGCGGATTCGGCGACTTCATTGACCCTACCTCTACTCGTCGGCCTGACGAGGGCGAGCGAGATGGCTTTCACCAACTCGCCCGTTTCGGCCGACCAAGCGCTGGCCTACGGCCTGGTGAACCGGGTCGTGCCCGACTCGGACCTGCCGGCGGAGGTGGCTGAGATGGCTGCCTCCCTGGCGAGCGGCCCGACGCGTGCCCTGGGCCTGACAAAGCGCGCTTTCAATCGGACGATGTTCGAAGCGCTGGAGCGGACCCTGGACTACGAGGCGTACCTACAAGACATCGCCAGTCAGACAGAGGATCACCACGAAGGCGTCGAGGCCTTCATGGAGAAACGCAATGCGCAGTTTCGAGGAAGGTGAGGCCGACGCACGAGGTGTTTGGGCCCGCAGTTGGACGGTGATCGCTGCTTGCGACTTTGAATGAATCAGGAAAGAGTTTGTCCAAGCCTGGCTTGCTCTGAATCTGCGACATCGTCATCGAGCTTCTTGTACAAAGGTTCCGGCTCCTCGAGCTTCTGACCGGCGGGGAGCTCGGAGGCTCGCCATTCGCCTCCGGCCTCCCCCGCCTCGTAGATCAACGCCTCGTGCGATCGGTGCTCCTCGTGATAGGTCACAATCCGCTGCGTGCCGAAGATTGGGCGAGTGTAGCCCAGTAGGCGATGCAGTCGCTCGGAGCTGAACGGCAGGAATGGAGCAAGCAGCACGCTCAGTGAATCGATGGCGCGCAGCGCGGTGTAGACTGTGGTCCCCGCCCGTTCCTTGTCCTCTTTAATGACCCCGAACCAAGCCGCCCGGTCCAAGTAGCCGTTCACCGCCCGGGCGAGTGAAAGGGCCTCGGAAAGAGCAGCGCGCAGTTGTACGGCCTCGATCGAATGACCGACTGTCTCAAAGCCGGCGCCGACGAGCGTCATGATCTCTCGATCCTGGTCGTCGAGCGGGCCGGGGACGGGGACCCGCCCGTCCCAGTGCTTATAGGCGAAGGACAAAACACGATTGGCGAGGTTGCCCCAGGTTGCGACCAGTTCATCGTTGTTACGCCGGACGAAGTCGGTCCATGAGAATTCACTGTCGCGAGACTCGGGTAGCACCGAAGCCACATAGAACCGAATTGGGTCGGGATCGAAGCGGGTCAGAATATCGGGTAGCCAGACTGCCCAATTCCGGCTCTTACTTAACTGCAGTTGCTCGATGTTCATGAACTCGTTCGCCGGGACGTCATAGGGAAGATTCAGCCGCGCATTCGGTCCTTCTTCATAGATCCGCTCAACCCCGAGCAACTCGGCCTGCCAGATGAGCGTGTGGAAGGGGATATTGTCCTTACCGATGAAGTTGTAGATTTTGGCCTCAGGACGATACCACCAGTCTTTCCATGCTTCCGGCTGCCCGGTATTGTGGGCCCACTCAACGGAGGCGGTGAAGTATCCCATCACGGCTTCGAACCACACGTACAGTCGCTTGTCTTCCCAGCCGGCAAGCGGGACCGGGATCCCCCACTCGATATCGCGCGTTACCGGGCGGGCTTTGAGACCGGTCTGGACGTAGCTGCGGGCGAAGTTGATCACGCTTGGGCGCCAATGATCGGCATGCGATTCGAGATAGGGGAGCAGTCGATCGGCAAAAGCAGGAAGGTCCAGGAAGAAGTGTTCGGTTTCGCGGATGATCGGTGGCGTGCCATCGATCTTGCTTCGAGGATTGATGAGATCTGTCGCTTCGAGGAGATTCCCGCAATTGTCACATTGATCGCCGCGGGCCTCCTTGTAGCCGCAAATGGGGCACGTCCCTTCGACGTAGCGATCGGGGAGGAAGCGTCCCTGGGCCTCGGAGAACAACTGCCGCTGGATTTGCTTGAAGAGGTACTCGTTCTCGTAGAGGCGGGTGAAGAAGTCCTGAGCGATCCGGTGGTGATTCTCCGTGTCGGTGTGGGTGAAGAGATCGTAGCTGATACCAATCGCCTTCTGTGTCTCGAGAAAGCGATAATGAAAGTTCTCGAAGACTTCTCGGGGTGACAGCCCGCGCTTGTCGGCCTCGACGGTGATCGGGGTACCATGCGAATCGGAGCCCGAGACCATGAGCACCCGGTTGCCCTTGAGGCGATGGTAGCGAGCGAAGATGTCGGCCGGCAAGTAGGCACCCGCCAGATGGCCGACATGCAGATCGCCGTTGGCGTAAGGCCAGGCAACGGATACGTGGATCAATTCACTCATGGTTCCTCACCGCCTCTTCCCGGCCGAGGCCCGGCCAGACAGGCTCCAGGCGCGCCAGGGGCTGTTGGGGTGTTGTGAGAACGTTTGACGTATGTCTGGCATTGGGCTCAGCCTGCCGAAACGAAACCGCCAGCGCGAGGCTGGCGGAGAGTGGCTGCCGGGTCAGTCACGTCATGCGCGCGGCGACCGAGCCGAAGGGCGACTGCCCATCAGCTCCGGCAGCCTGTGCATGACCATCTTGATGGCCAGGTTTCGCCGAGAACACATCACGCCGAGCCTCGTTCTTGGAAGTGACCTGATTCTAAGTCGACTCCGGTGGATGTCAAGGATCGCTTGAAGCGGAAGGCGTCAGATACGGATCAGGGCGTCTCCTGAAGCAGGGTATCCGATTTTGCGGCGAAAACGAAATCGGTCTCGCTCAGGCCGCCGATCTTGTGCGTCCAAAGGGTGATCTCGACTTTGCCCCAAGAGAGGCAGATGTCCGGGTGATGGTTGACGGTCTCGGCCAGTTCTCCAACGCGATTGGTGAAATCCAGAGCTTGGCGGAAGTTGCCGAACCTGAACTTCTTTACAAGGTGGTGCTCGTCGATGACCTGCCAATCGTTTCCGAGTTTCGCCTGCAATTCCGCAAGAGCCTCGCCCTTGAGAGGCGGAGTCCCGCCTTTACACGGAATACACTCCATCTGAGCAAGTTCACTTACTGGCATGACAATACCTCCAAGTGTGTCCCTTATCCTACCCCAGGTGGATTAACAGCGTGTGAGCCGGATGCCTTTCCGTTGAACCCATCGCCACCATTCAACTCCCGGCAGTTGTGCTTCGAAGGCTTTCGATGACTTCGGCTGCCAGGTCGTATCGATTGAAGGCGGGCATGATGTAGGCACCCTGGACGACACCCGAAAGCCCCTGCAGAAGCTCCACGGCTATTTCCACGCCGACCTCAGCCGAGCGCTCCCCGGCCGAAACGATCGCGCCTCGGATGGCATCCGGGATCTGTATCCCGGGGACCTCGTTGTGCAGGAAGGCGACGTGGCGCTCATTGTACAAGGGAAGAACCCCTGCCAAGATCGGGATTTGCAGGCGGCCGTAGCGGGTCTGATAACGGGCGATGAATGCCGCCGCCAGCTCGACGTCGAAGACGGGCTGCGTCAGCGCAAAATCCGCCCCGGCCTTGACCTTGCGGCGCAATACGCGCATCTCTTGATCGACGTCGAGCGCGCCGAGGTTGAGCGCGCATCCGACGAAGAACGATGTCGCCTCCCCGATGTCGGCGCCGGCCTGATCAACACCGGCATTGAAGCCGTGTTTGATCAGACGGATCAATCCGGATGGGACGATGTCGAAATTGTCCTGAGCTTCCGGATAATCGCCGATTGCCGTTGGATCGCCCATGACGATGAAAACATTGCGCACTCCCAGGGCGTGAGCCGCCAGCAGGTCTCCCTGGATCCGCAGCATGTTCCGGCCCCTGGTCGGGAAGTGCAGGACGCTCTCGATTCCGACATCGTGCTGGATAAGCTGACAAATCGCCCACGGACTCATGCGCATCCTGGCCATGGGGCTGTCGGCGACGTTGATCACATCCGCCCCAGCTTCAGCCAACAGGTGAGCGCCGGCCAGGATCTTCTGAACCGCCAGGCCTCGCGGTGGGTCCATTTCGACGGATATCAGGAAGCGGCCTTCGGTCAGACGAGACGCAAGATTCGTAGGACTCTGCACGGCTGACACGGATACGTGAGCGCTGTCCAAGCTGCCCAATGGCTCGGCCTGGACGCACGGGCCCTCAGTATCGACCAGGGCCAGGTGCATCGCCGCGATGTGTTCTGGCGTCGTCCCACAACACCCGCCAATGATGCTCGCCCCCACCTGACAGAAAGCGCGGGCGTACTCGGCGAAATAGTCGGCCGTTGCCGGATACATGATCCGGCCATTCACGCGCTCGGGCCACCCGGCGTTTGGCATGACCGAGAAACGCATCCCGGGCGCAGCAGCCCGCATCTGCTGGAGGACTCGTAAGAGCTGAGCCGGTCCGCCGGAACAGTTCGCTCCAATGAACTCAAGGTCCATGGCGGCCAATGTCTGAGCGGCTCGGCCCGGCGTTTCTCCCAGCAATGTTCGGTCATCGCGCGTGAAGGTGAGCGAGGCCAGGACGGGGATTGAAGTGACCTTCCTGGCCGCGCGCACAGCCTCGGCGACCTCGGCCAGGTCGCTGTGGGTTTCAATCACCAGCAGGTCTGCGCCGGCCTCGACCAGGGCCCCGATTTGTTCCTGGAAGGCGGAGCAGGCCTGCTCCGCCTTCACCCGTCCGTACGGAGCCAACCGAACCCCCAATGGCCCGATGCTTCCGGCGACCAGTGCCTCAGCCCCCGAGGTACGGATGGCCCGGCGGGCCACCGCGACCGAGGCGGCGTTGATCTCTCCGACCTGGGCCTCCAGGCCGTGTGATGCCAACTTGAAACGGTTGGCCCCGAAAGAGTTCGTCTCGACGATTTGGGCGCCGGCAGAGAGGTATGCCCGGTGGATCCGTTCCACCAGATCGGGCTGGGTCAGGTTGAGTTCGTCAAAACATGCGTCGAAGCCGATGCCGCTTGCATGGAGCATGGTGCCCATTGCGCCGTCCATCAGGATCGGCCTGCCGCGCGCCAGCCATGCTTCGAGCTGTTCCCTCACTTCCATATGAAGACTCCTGTGGCGAACCGACTTCCTAACCCTGCCCAGGGTGGCACAACTGGGCGCATGCCCCTCAGCCCAACCCACTCCCCGAAAAGACTGTGAATGAATCCAAGAGGCACACGATCCGCGTGCCGTCACCCGGAGCACACATGCGCGATACGTGACAGCCCCACCCCGGTAAGAACATCCGGGGCGAACCCCGATCGGTCAAAGGGTATGTCGATCCTGGGCTATCGGCCTGACGTCAGTCAGGCCTTTCGATTCATTCACATACCCGAACGGGAGAGACAATTACGACTCCATTAGTTGTTCCACGCGACTGGCGCCGACGCTGAAGTACTTCGCCGACGGATGATGAAGGATGATCGCCGCCGTAGATTGTTCCGGGATAAGCTGGTAAGCTGCGGTAAGGCGCATCCCGATGGTGTCTTCGGCCGGCAAGAGCTCGAAGACCTTGGCATGATCCTGTAAATCCGGTATGGCAGGATAACCCCACGAATAACGCTTGCCCTGACCGTCGGCCAAGCCGAGTTCGCGCCGGACGTGGCGATGCAGGTACTCGGCCGCCGCCTCGGCCGTCTGGACGGCGAGGCCGTGGGCGAAGTAGGCTTCGGTGTAGTCGCCGGCGGACTGCAACTGGTCAACCCGCTGTGTGGCATCTTGGCCGACGGTCACAACTTGCAGAGCCACCACATCGACCCCGCCGCTTTCAAGAGGTGAGAAGTAGTCTGCCAGGCACAATCCGTCTCCACCAGTTTGTCTCGGGAAGCCGAACCGCATTCGCTCCTGAGGCTCGCCACCGGTGAGAGACGCCGGATCATACAGGACAAGCTGATCGCCGTCGGCTTGCGCCGGCCAATAGCCGTAAACCCCCTGAGGCCGAAGCCATGGATGCTCGAGCGCCTCGCGCGTCATCCGGGCTAGACGGGCCTCGAATTCCGTATTCAGCTCGGCCCATGCATCGCCCTGGGTGTTCTTGCCTCCCCAAGACAGGCGGAAGAGCTCATTCTTGAAGATGCATTCGAATACGAGCTCGAGCGGCATCTCGCGAACGACGCGCGGCCCCCAGCGCGGTGGAGTTGGGATCACTGCAGGCGGAGGGAGCATCCTTTTCTGCCTCCCGACATGCCTGGGTGACAAGGGTCGATCCACCTCTCGGCGGGCTTCGGCTTCTCGCTCAGCCAGCAAGCGCTCCCGCGTTTCAGGCTGGCGGAGTCTGTCGATAACATCCAGACCTTCGAATGCGTCTTTGCAGTAGAACACCCCGGGTTCGTACAGGTCTCCGCTCTCGGTGAATAGGATCCGGCGGCCGAAGCGCCGATTGATCGCCGCACCGCCGATGAGAACTGGGATGGAAAGATTCCTGCGGGCAAGTTCGTTGACGATCAGCGGCATTTGCTTGCTTGTGCTGACCAGCAGCGCGCTCAACCCTATGGCATCCGCCTCGACCTCAATCGCCTTGTCGATGATGACGGTTGCCGGGACCTGTTTGCCAAGGTCGTGGACGGTATAGCCGTTGTTGGACAAGATGGTCTTGACCAGATTCTTCCCGATATCATGCACATCGCCGTAGACCGTGGCCAGTACAATACTGCCTTTAGTGACACCCTCGCGTCGCTCGAGGAATTGCTCGAGATGCGCCACGGCTTTCTTCATCACCTCGGCCGATTGGAGGACGAAGGGCAGAATAAGCTCGCCGGCTCCGAAGCGATCGCCGACCTCCTTCATGGCTGGCAGGAGCACGTTGTTGAGAAGATCTACCGCGCCATCCGAACGTTCCTCGATACCCCAAGGTTCGAGCACCTCATCGATGTCCACCTCGACGCCTTCCTTGTGGCGGTGGAGAATGCGCCAATGCAGGCGAGCCTGGGGGGTCATACCTGCGGTGGGATCGACCGGGGCCTGTCCGATCTCACCCGCCGGCGCTTGATCATAGAATTCAATCAACCGCTGTAACGCGTCCTGGCGCCGATTCAGAATCAGGTCCTCGGCCAGCAGGCGTTCATCTTCTGCCAGCTCAGCATAGGGCACGACGTGGGACGGATTCACAATGGCCATGTCCAGACCGGCCTGGACGCAGTGATAGAGCATGACGCTGTTGAGAACCGGCCGAGCGCGAGGGCTCAAACCGAACGAAACATTCGAAACCCCCAAGGATGTCCAGACACCCGGAAGGGATGCCTTGATGCGGCGGATTCCCTCGATGGTTGCCACCGCCGATTCGGCGAACTCGGCTTCGCCTGTTGCGAGAGTGAAGGTCAGGGCGTCGAAAACCAGATCGGTTGGATCCAGGCCGTACTCCCCGACCACGATATCGTGGATACGGCGGGCGATTGCCACTTTGCGCTCAGGTGTCTTCGCCATTCCGCTCTCATCGATCGTCAGGGCGATCACGGCCGCGCCGTGGGCCCGCGCCAACGGCAGAACGGCGTCGATCTTCTGCCTGCCAGACTCAAGATTGATCGAATTCAAGAGACAGCGCCCGGGAGCGGCTTTGAGGGCGGCCTCCATCACTTCCGCTTCGGTCGTGTCGATCACCAGCGGGGCCTCAATCCCCTGGGCCAGTTTATGAACGACCGTCCGCATCATGTCGGCTTCGTCGGAGCGCTCGGTCAGAGCCACGCAGATGTCAAGTGCGTGCGCGCCGCCTTCGACTTGATCTCGGGCGAGCTCGAGCACAGTGTCGTAATCCTCGTCCAACAAGAGGCGCTTGGCCCGACGCGAACCCTGTGTGTTGATCCGCTCGCCGATCAGCAAGGGCGGCGGCTCTTGCCGGATGGGGATGGCGCGGATCGCCGAGGCTAGATTCGCCGCCGCCTTCGTCGGGCGCGCAGGCTGCGATTTGGCCTGCAGGGCGTCGACCAGGAGCTTGATGTGATCGGGAGTCGTCCCGCAGCAGCCTCCGACGATGCTGATGTTGTACTTCTCAACGAACTCGACCAGGTCGGCGGCGAAAGGCTCGGGCTGCATGGGATAGACCGCCTCGCCGTCTACGTTCAATGGAAGCCCGGCGTTGGGAATGCAGGATACCGGCAAACGCGAGAATTCCCCCAGATAGCGGATCGGCTCGCGCATGTGCTCGGGTCCGGTGGAGCAATTGAGGCCAATGACATCGATCTGCAGGCGCTCGAGCGAAGCCAGCGCCGCCGAGATGTCCGTGCCAAGGAGCATCCTTCCGGTGGTGTCCAGGCTCACCTGGACTTGCAGAGGCAGACTCCGTCGGCACTCGTCGAAAGCCGAGCGGATCCCCGTGATCGCCGCCTTGACCTCGAGGAGATCCTGGGAGGTTTCGAGCAGGATGAGATCGGCGCCGCCCTGGATAAGTCCAGTGGCCTGCTCGCAGAAGATCTCAGAGAGCTCGTCGAATGTGATATTGGAGAGATCGGGGTCGTCGGCCGAGAGGAGCTTGCCCGAGGGGCCGATGGACCCTGCGACGAATCTTGGCTTGGCGGGTGTGCTGTATTCATCGACCAACCCTCGGGCAAGGGCGGCCGCAGCCTGATTGATCTCGACCACACGATCATCCAGGCCGAAGTCGGCCAGGGTGATCCGGTTGGCGCGAAAGGAGTTGGTCTCAATCACGTCCGCGCCGACCTCAAGGAAGGAACGATGAACACGCTCGACGAGCTCCGGCTTTGAGATCACGAGGTAGTCGAGGCAGCCCGCGTAGGTCTCACCGCCGAAATCCTGCGGGGTCGGCTGCATTGCCTGCAGGCTGGTGCCCATGGCTCCGTCATAGACCAGCACCCGCCTACCGAGTTGGTCGAGAAAGTCTGCCCGAGACTGAACCCGCTCGTTCAAGGAAATCTCCTTCTCCACTGCCTGCGTCATGCCGCTGCGTTCGATGTTCGTGCCGCCGAAATACAAACAGCCCCTTCGGGAAGAAGAGGCCGCACGACGACAGCATTTGTCATCCCTCATCTTCCAGAAGAAGTACAGCTGGGCTGCACCTTCTGCCGGAGTTGGCACCTTCCGCATGCGGCGACTGCCGCTGCAAGAGGTTGCCGAGGCTTCACAGGGCCGGTCCCTCCGCCTCTCTGGATGAGCGACCCGGGAGCTTGGCGCCCGGGCTGGTTGTGCGCGGCAGTGTATCACGGCCTTTCAGAGGTTGTCAACCGATCCCTAGGTGCGGGGTGCATTCCGATTTCGTGAGCACTGGAGCAACCTGCCTGCCCTGGCTTGCCTGTCCTGGCCGGACAGGCCAGGGCTGCTTGGGCAGGCAGCGTGATTGCCTCCCCTCAAATACCAACTTTCTTGGAATGCACCCCCTAGGTGCGTTGACGCTTGATGCCAGCTGTGCTATCCTGGTTCACTGACCATGTGGTCCGGTTTGTCCTTTGCACCTGCTTGAGCCTGTGCCGCGCTTATGACGCGCCGGGCTTTTTTCTTTGAGTGGGGCAGGCCCCCGAATCGTGTGTACCGCAGGAGGAACCGATGGAAGCGAACCGCCAGACCGGCTCAGTCAAGTGGTTCAGTCGGGTCAAAGGGTATGGGTTCATCGCACCGGACGAGGATGAAAAAGAGATCTTCGTCCATTTCACCGGTATCGAAGGGGAAGGGTATCGCAACCTCGAGCAGGGGCAGCGCGTGAGCTTCGTTGTCGAAGACACACCTAAAGGCCCCCAAGCTGTCTCCGTCCGGGGCCTCGAAGTCAAAGAAGACCTCAGTCCGGATCCGGCTGCCTGACACAGGTACCTGAATATCTGACCGGCCCAGCCCGCCCGGCTGACACTGACGACTATCTCTCCCGGGATTGCTGCCTCGCCAACTGAGGGTTGCATCTTTGCGCTGGCCGGCACTTTTTCAAACGCGGGCTGAGCCCTCAAATGACTTGTCATTACACGACATAGACGATTTCCGGCCCATCGATCGCCTCTGCTAGAATAGCGACATGGGTACACTCTATCTGGTGGCGACCCCTATCGGCAATCTGGAAGATATCACCCTGCGGGGCCTGCGGGTATTGCGTGAAGTGACTCTGATCGCCGCAGAAGATACTCGGCAGACGCGCAAACTCCTGGACCGACACGATATCCAAACGCCGCTCGTGAGCTATCACGAGTACAACAAAGAGAGCCGCAGCGCCGGGATCCTGGATGCGCTGAAGCAGGGAGATGTCGCGATTGTT
>Ga0209342_10003148_pt1 | contig 17430 bp, 14 predicted proteins | sample RifCSP16_2_FD_184023 | JGI IMG/M metagenome (GOLD analysis project Ga0209342, IMG submission 184023) | Soil microbial communities from Rifle, Colorado - Rifle CSP2_sed 16_2 (SPAdes) (version 2) | ecosystem: Environmental > Terrestrial > Deep subsurface > Rock core/Sediment | place: Rifle... | reverse complement strand
GATCATGACATCCGACTGACGCGGACTGGCGCGGAAAACAACGCCAAAACGGTCCATGTCGTAGCGCGCCGCTGCCGCGTGCATCATCTCGACCGCGCAGCAGGCGAGCCCGAAGGTCATGGGCCACAGCGAACCCGTGCGCGCGGCGTTAATGAGCTTGTCCGCCTGCGTGGTTACCCAGCCTTTTTCGAGAACGCCTTCAATACCCACAGTGTCTCTCCAAAATACGGCTCACCTTCGCCGCCTCCGTGAGGCCGAACAGGACCAGCACGCCATGCCGTCGGCGGCCTGCCGCGACACGCAACGGTTGCATCCCCACGCTTCGCGTGGGGCCCCTGCGCCCTGCTCGCGCGGCTACTCCCACTCCAGCGCTCCCTTCTTCCACTCGTAGATGAATCCGACGACAAGAATACCCAGAAACACCATCATCGAGAGGAAGCCAAACAGGCCGACTTCCTGGAGCGCCACCGCCCACGGAAACAGGAATGCGATTTCAAGATCGAAAATGATAAAAAGGATGGCGACGAGGTAATAACGCACGTCGAACTTCATGCGGGTGTCTTCGAACGCCTCAAAACCGCATTCATAAGGCGAGAGTTTGGCGCTGTCCGGGCGGTTCGGGCCGAGCACCCGGCCGGCGAGAATGATGACACCGCCCATCACCAGAGCGACGCCGATAAAAATCAGGATGGGGAGATAAGCTTGCAGCATCCGGGCCCCGGGGATTCGCAGGCGGATTTCAATCCGCGCATGAGTGAATGTGCGAGCGAGTCTAGGCTTTCGCTGCAAAGGATGTCAAGCAAACAGCGGGGTTGCAAACCGATACCCTTCAAAGGGTTAAGACACTTTTAGGGGTATAAAAAACGCCTATTGATACAAGCGGTGTGCGCGTTTTTTACGTCACACGATTCACGCGTGATCAAACATAAATTAAATGGTGCCGAAGGTGGGACTCGAACCCACACGGCTTTCGCCACTACCACCTCAAGGTAGCGTGTATACCAATTTCACCACTTCGGCGCGCGCGAACAGATTCCAGCCACAGAGTACACAGAGAAATACTCGATCCAAACAGAAGATGCTGTTTTAACTCTGTGCCCTCGGTGATCTCTGTGACAGTAATAAAATATAACTACTTCGGTACCTCCGGCATTTTGGGCGCGGCGGGAACATCGCTGGGTGGCGCCGGTGTCTCGGTCTTCGCCGGCTGCTCGATGACCACGCTCTTCGTGACGCTCGTTGGCACCGTCTGTTGTGCAAACAACCAGGCCAACCCGAGATTGGAGAGGAAAAAGACCGTTCCCAGAATCGCCGTGGTGCGCGTCAGAAAATTGGCCGAGCCGCGACTGCCGAACAAGGTTTGCGAGGCGCCGCTGCCAAAAGACGCGCCGATGTCCGCGCCCTTACCCTGTTGCAACAGGATCAGGCCGATCAGTGCCACGGCCGATATGACATCAATGACTAATACTATGTCTCTCATCAATTAACTCCGATACACATGGATGTGCAAGTGTCGGTTGCTAACAGCTTCCTGCTTCTCGCGACACTTGTACATCCCTGTACATCGCGATAGGCCTGATGCCGTGAGCGACCTTTAGTCGGCGGCGCGACAAATCGTCAGAAACTCCTCTGCTTGCAGCGAGGCCCCGCCGATCAAACCCCCATCGATATCCGGCTGGGTCAGAAGTTCCCCGGCGTTGCCGCCCTTCATGCTGCCGCCATAAAGAATACGCGTGCTTTCCGCCACGGTTTTATCCCTGGCCGCCAATCGGCTGCGGATAAAACGGTGCACATCCTGCGCCTGCCGGGGTGTCGCCGTCTTGCCGGTACCGATGGCCCAGACGGGTTCATACGCGACCACGGCATTCCTGAAACTGCCGATGCCGTGCTTGCCCAACACGACATCAAGCTGACGCGCCACCACCGCCTCGGTCCGATTCACTTCCCGTTCCTGCAGGGTTTCGCCCACACATAATATAGGAATCAGTCCCACGGCCTGGGCCGCGCCGTACTTCTCCGCCACCATGGCGTCGTTCTCGCCATACAGCGTACGCCGCTCGGAATGCCCGACGATAACATAAGTGCAGCCGTAATCCCTGAGCATGGGGCCGGAGATCTCGCCGGTATACGCACCGGATTCATGCGCGGACAGATTCTGCCCGCCCCAGGCAACCGCGCTGCCAACCAGTTTCTCGGCTGCCAGGGGAATCAGAATATACGGGGGACACACAGCCACTTCCGCCTTGGACGCGGAACTCATGCCTTTCTTGATTCCGTCCAGGAGGGCCGCGGATTCCGTCCGCGAACCATTCATTTTCCAATTACCCGCCACCAGCGGCCGGCGCTTTGTCATCGGGCCCTCCCCGTATTCGTCTCAAATCTGCCGAAAAACGGGCGCGATGTTACCGATGCCGGCCCTAGAATGCAATTTTAAGATTATTTCACCGCAAAGGCGCAAAGCACGCAAAGAAATACAAGGGTGAAGAAGCTAACTAACTAAGGACGCTCTCTGGCGCGAAGCGCCATTTTGATTTTACTTTGCGCTCTTTGCGTCTTTGCGGTGAGAATCAAGCCGCTTCTTCCGCGGCACTTTTGACGGTATCGGCAAGATGCCGGGTCAGACGCTCGACCTGCGCGGCGTCGCGGCCCTCGACCATGACGCGCACCACGGGCTCGGTGCCCGAGGCGCGCAGCACCACGCGCCCATTGTCCGCCAGCTCGCTTTCGACTGCCTTGATGGCCTGCTGCACGCGCGGCGATTCCTTGACATCGAAACGCCGTGTCATGCGCACGTTGATCATGGTCTGCGGATATATCTCGAGTCCGTTCCTGAGATCGGCGAGGGTCTTGCCGGACCCGCGCATTGCCGCCAGCACTTGCAGCGCGGCGATGATGCCATCGCCCGTGGTAGCGCGATCGAGACAGATGATATGACCGGAGGTCTCGCCCCCCAATTCCCAGCCTTGTTCGTTGAGCATGTTCAGCACGTAACGGTCGCCGACCGCCGCGCGTTTGAAAGGAACGCCCATGGTAGCGCAGGCGTGTTCCAGCCCCAGATTGCTCATGAGCGTGCCTACCACCCCGCCCCGCAACCGCCCCGACTTCTTCCGGTCCGTGGCAATGATGTAGAGCAAGTGGTCGCCATCCACGATTTCACCTCGGCTGTCGACCATAATCACCCGGTCGCCGTCGCCGTCCAGCGCAAGCCCGAGATCGGCCTTGTGCGCCTGCACGGTCTTCTTGAGAAAAATAGGAAAGGTGGAGCCACACGTGCGGTTGATGTTAAAGCCGTCCGGTTCGTTGGCCACCGCGACCACCTCGGCGCCAAGCTCGCTGAAGACCAGCGGTGCGATGTGATAGGCCGCGCCGTTCGCGCAGTCCACGACAATCTTGAGCCCCTCAAGGCTCAGGCGGTGAGGGAAGGTGCTCTTGCAGAATTCGATGTAGCGCCCGCCGGCGTCTTCGTAGCGCCAGGCCTTGCCCAGCGCGGCGGGTCCGGCGGTCGTCAGCGGCTGTTGCATCATTTCCTCGATGGCAAGCTCGACGTCATCCGGCAGCTTGGTGCCCTCGGAGGAAAAGAACTTGATGCCATTGTCGTCGAAAGGATTATGCGAGGCGGAAATCACGATGCCGGCGCGGGCGCGCGCCGTGCGCGTCAGGTAGGCAATCGCGGGCGTCGGCATCGGCCCGAGCAGACGGATGTCCACACCGGCGGCCGAGAGCCCGGCTTCGAGCAACGACTCCAGCAGATAACCCGAGACGCGCGTATCCTTTCCGATGAGAATCACGGCGTGCTCGGTCGACCCCTGGCCGAGCACGCGACCCGCGGCCCAGCCGAGCTTGAGCACGGTTTCCGGCGTGATCGGCTCTTCGCCCACTTTCCCGCGGACGCCATCGGTGCCGAAATAGCTTCGCTTCTTGTTCATGCCGCCTGTTTGTTCCTTAGAACCCATAACAAAAAGAGAAATTGGACAGGACTCACAGGACTAACAAGATTTTTGTTTCACAAAATCCTTAATCCTGTAAATCCTGTCCATTCATTTTGTCAGAAACTCTTTAATATTCCGGATACACGGCCGACCACATGCGCAGCGCCTCGACCGTCGGACCGACATCATGCACCCGGACGATCCGGGCGCCATTCTGCACCGCCATGACGGCGAGCGCCACGCTCGCGTGCAGTCGCTGCTCCACCGGCAGACCCAGCGCCTTGCCAATCATGGATTTGCGTGACAACCCGACCAGCACCGGTGCACCCAGGATTTGCAGCTTCTTCAGGCCACGCAGTAATTCTATATTATGTTCCAGCGTCTTGCCGAAACCGAAGCCGGGATCAACGACAAGCCGTGACGCCGGAATACCCGCGTTCATGCAGGCGTCCAGCCGCTCCTTCAGAAAATCCCGAACCGCGCCCACCACATCGGCATATCGGGGGTCGTCTTGCATGGTATGCGGCTCACCCTGCATGTGCATGAGACATACCGGCACCTCTAGTTGCGTGGCGGTTTCCAGCGCCCCGGGCTCGCGCAGGGCCCGCACATCATTTATAAATCCCGCGCCTGCCTTGACCGCGGCGCGCATGACCTCAGGTTTGGAAGTGTCTATCGAAATGGGCAGGGGAATTTGTCTGTGAAGTGCTTCCACCACGGGAAGCACCCGGTCGATCTCCTCCGGCGCCGATACCGGCCGCGCGCCGGGACGGGTGGATTCGCCGCCGATATCGATAATATCGGCGCCTTCCTCCGCCATGCGCAACGCCTGGACGATCGCCTTTTCGGGGGGCAAAAAAACACCCCCGTCCGAGAAGGAGTCGGGGGTGACGTTCAGGATACCCATGACTGCGGGACGGGACAGATCCAGCTTTCGCCCACCGCAGTCAAGGAAAGTCATTATAAGATTTCTGAAACGCAGATGAACGCAGATAAATTAAGAATAAAAGCAAAGTCAGATGTTCCGATTTGCTGACATCTGCGTTTATCCGCGTTCCAAATTATTAATGTTCTCCGGCGGGAGAGTCGAGACGCGGCTTCACGGCCTTGCCGCTCGGTTTTTTGGGGCTGCCCTTCTCATCCTTGGGCGTACCGCTCGTGCCCGCCGGCGGACGCGGTTCCTTGCCCGTCATGATGGCCTCGATCTGGTCGGACTCGAGCGTCTCCCATTCGAGCAGGGCCTTCGTCATCTTCTCGACCTTGTCCCGGTTTTCCTCGATGATGGCGCGCGCCTTGGCGTACTGCTCATCGACGATGCGGCGGATTTCCTTGTCCACCAGTTCGGCCACGGCGTTACTCATGTTCTTGTGCGTCATCACGTCGCGCCCCAGGAACACCTCGCTCTGGTTGTCACCATAGACGCGCGTGCCGAGCACATCCGACATGCCCCAGCGCATGACCATGTTGCGCGCCAGATCGGTAGCGCGTTCGAAATCGTTGGCCGCGCCGGTGGTCATCTGGTGCATGAATATCTCTTCCGCGATACGCCCGCCCATCAGCACCGCAATGGTCGAAAGTAACGAGTCGCGGTCGTGGCTGTAGCGGTCTTCGGTCGGCAACTGCATGGTGACGCCAAGCGCGCGACCGCGCGGGATGATGGTCACCTTGTGCACCGGGTCGGTGTTGGGGAGTGATTTCGCCACTACTGTGTGGCCGGACTCGTGATAGGCCGTGTTCATGCGCTCCTTCTCCGGCATGACGATGGAACGGCGCTCGGCGCCCATCACTACCTTGTCCTTGGCCTTCTCGAAGTCCTGCATGTCCACGAGCCGCTTGTTGGCGCGCGCGGCAAACAGCGCGGCCTCGTTCACGAGGTTGGCGAGGTCCGCGCCGGAAAAACCGGGCGTGCCGCGGGCAATAATATTGGCATCCACGTCATCAGACACCGGCACCTTGCGCATGTGCACCTTGAGAATCTGCTCGCGTCCGCGGATGTCCGGCAGCGGCACGTACACCTGGCGGTCGAAACGGCCCGGGCGCAACAAGGCCGGGTCGAGCACGTCCGGACGGTTGGTCGCGGCAATGACGATAACGCCCTCGGTGCCTTCGAAACCGTCCATCTCGACAAGTAGCTGGTTCAGCGTCTGTTCGCGCTCGTCGTGACCGCCGCCCAGGCCGGCGCCGCGCTGGCGGCCGACGGCGTCAATTTCGTCGATAAAGATGATGCAGGGCGCGTGCTTCTTGGCCTGCTCGAACATGTCGCGCACGCGCGAGGCGCCGACACCGACGAACATCTCGACGAAGTCGGAACCGGAAATCGAAAAGAACGGCACTTTGGCCTCGCCGGCGATGGCCTTGGCAAGCAGCGTCTTGCCGGTGCCGGGCGCTCCGGTCATGAGCACGCCCTTGGGGATGCGCCCACCCAGCTTCTGGAATTTGGCGGGATCGCGCAGGAATTCCACCAGCTCGCCCACTTCTTCCTTGGCCTCTTCGACGCCCGCCACGTCGTCAAACGTGATCTTGTTCTGCTCTTCGGAAAGCATGCGCGCCTTGCTCTTGCCGAAACTCATGGCGCCACGGCCACCCAAGCCACCCTGCATCTGGCGCATGAAGAACACCCACACGCCTACCAGCAAAAGCAGCGGGAACCAGTTAATGAAGATGGTCAGCAGCAGCGACTGCTCTTCCTGCGGCTTGGCGTCGAATGCCACGCCGTGGTCGATCAGGTCGCCGATCATGCCCGGGTCGCCGGGAGAATAGGTCGTGAACGATTCGTTGCTCTTCAGCTTGCCGCTGACCTCGCGCCCCTGGATAGTGACGCGATCAACCTCCTTCTGCCTCACCTTCTGGATGAAGGTGGAGTATTCCATCGGACGCGTGGCCTGTTGGCGGCTGCCGAAATTGTTGAACACCGACATCAGCACAATCGCGATGACGAGCCACAACAGGAGATTCTTGGTGAGATTGTTCAAGTATTACCTCTTAAATTTTAAGACAAACGAAGTAGGACTACGTTTTTGCCTTATTTGCGGCACCGCCACGGCGCCAATCATTCAATACCTGCATTTTCCTATGATGTCCCCTGACAAACAACGCTTTTGCTCAGGCGCCCTAATAATAAGTCAAGACGAACGTAGTAGGGCTACTCATCTTATGTCAGGACGAACGCAGTAGGGCTACTCATCTTATGTCAAGACGAACGCAGTAGGGCTACCTAAATCCCCTGCCCACAAGATAAATTTCCTTGCTCTCCGCGCGCGACGCCGACGGTTTGCGCGTGACGAGCTTTTCGAAGCGGCGGCGCAATTGCGCGTAAAACTCGTTAAACCCTGCGCCCTGAAAGGTCTTGATCAGCAGCGAACCTCCCGGCTTCAGCGATTTGTCGGAAAAATCGAGCGCAAGTTCCGCCAGATTCATGCTGCGCGCCTGATCCACGGAGGCCACACCGCTCATATTGGGGGCCATGTCCGAGATTACAAGATCCACCGGTTTACCCTGGAGACGCTGCATTAACAAGTCTAGCACCGGCTGTTCCGTGAAATCGCCCTCGATGAATTCGACGCCGACAATCGGCTCCATCGGCAGGATGTCCAGCGCCAGCACCCGTCCGGTGTCACCCACGCGGCTTTTGACGTATTGGGACCAGCCCCCGGGCGCGGCGCCCAGATCGACCACCGTCATGCCCGGGCGCAGCAGGTGATCCCGGCGGTCGATTTCCTCGAGCTTGTAAGTCGCGCGCGAGCGGGCGCTGTCCTGACGCGCGCGCTTGACGTATTTGTCCTTGGCGTTACGCGCCAGCCAACGCTGGCTGCTTTTAGTGCGGGGCATGGGTCGTGAACCGTGAATCGTGAGTCGTAAACCGTAAGTCGTGACTGTGAACGTCCTGGTAACTTACGATTCACGTCTTACGATTAACGAATCACGTCTTTTCACACGTACCGGATATCGAGAATCTCGTAAGAGCGCACGCCGCCCGGCACCTGCACCTCCACCACATCGCCCAGTTCCTTGCCGATAAGCGCACGGGCGATCGGTGAACTAATGGAGATCATTCCCTTGGCGATGTCGGCCTCATGATCGCCGACAATCTGGTAAGTCACTTCCTGGTTCGACTGCTCATCCATGAGGTTAAGCGTGGCTCCGAACACCACCCGACCGTTGGCGTTGACCGTCTTGGGGTCAATGATCTGCGCGGTCGCGAGCTTGATGTCGAGCTCGGCGATGCGTCCTTCGACAAAACCCTGCTGCTCCTTGGCGGCGTGATACTCGGCGTTCTCCGAAAGGTCGCCATGCGAGCGCGCCTCGGCAATCGCCTGGATGATGCGTGGACGCTCCACGGTCTTCAGGCGGTGAAGTTCGACTTTCAGCTTCTCCGCCCCCGTGACGGTCATGGGCGTCTTTCTCATACACGCCACCTCCGATAGGTTCTAAACAGAATCATAACGCCCGTTGTCGGCGGCTTGCGCCAATTCGCCGGTCGCATCCCCGGAGGGGCCCCTGCTCCGCGGCTCATGTCGCTAGCTCCTTATGCAGATCCTGCAGCCGGCTGACACGCATGCGTCCCGCTGCACGGTGCGCCTCACAGGCAGCCTTCGCCGCCGCGAGCGTCGTGTAGTTAGTCACTTTATGCTGCAAAGCCTCGCGCCGGATGGCGTACGAATCGGCAAGACTCTGTTTATCAGAAACCGTATTGATGATGATGTCAATCTCGTCATTCATGATCATGTCGATGATATTCGGCCGCCCCTCGGACAGCTTGCTGACGGCGCGTGCCGTCACGCCGCCGGCCTCCAGCACCGCGGCGGTTCCACGGGTGGCCAGAATCTCGAATCCATGCTTGCTGAAGTAGCGCGCGACCTCGACTACCCCTTTCTGATCCGCATCGCGCACGCTGATGAAAACACGCCCGCTGTTCGGGATCGGGCTGCCCGCGGCAATCTGGGATTTGGTAAAGGCCTCGCCGAAGCTGCGGCCGACCCCCATGACCTCGCCGGTCGATTTCATCTCGGGGCCCAGGATCGTGTCCACGCCGGGGAACTTGATGAACGGGAACACCGCCTCCTTCACCGAGTAATAGGAAGGCACAATCTCCCCCGTTATGCCCTGCTTCTCAAGCGACTGTCCCGCCATGCACCGCGCCGCGATCTTGGCCAGCAGCCGCCCGGTGGCCTTGGAGACGAATGGCACGGTGCGCGAGGCACGCGGGTTCACCTCCAGCACGTAAATCTTGCCATTCTGAATGGCGTACTGCACGTTCATCAGGCCGACCACCTTGAGCGCCTTGGCCAGCTTGACGGTCTGGTTGCGCAATTCATCCTGGGTCTTCTTCGACAGGGAAAACGGCGGCAACGAACAGGCCGAATCGCCCGAATGCACGCCGGCTTCCTCGATATGCTCCATGATGCCGCCGATGATAACCTGCCTGCCATCGGACACGGCGTCGACGTCCACTTCGGTCGCGTCGCTCAAGAAGCGGTCCAGCAGCACCGGCGAATCCTCGGACACGCGCACTGCCACGCGCATGTAGGTCTCCAGGTCTTCGCGCGCATGCACGATCTCCATGGCGCGCCCGCCGAGCACATAGGACGGACGCACCACCAGCGGGTAGCCGATCTTGTCGGCCAGCTTCACCGCCTCCTGCGCGGTGCGCGCGGTGGCGTTCGGCGGCTGCAGCAATTTCAGTTTTTTTACCAGCTTCTGGAACCGCTCACGATCCTCAGCGACATCGATGGATTCCGGGCTCGTGCCGATAATCGGCGCGCCCGCCGCCTCGAGCCCGCGCGCGAGCTTGAGCGGCGTCTGCCCGCCATACTGCACGATCACGCCTTCGGGTTTTTCCAGACGAATGATTTCAAGCACGTCTTCCAGCGTCAGCGGCTCGAAGTACAGCCGGTCGGAGGTGTCATAGTCCGTGGACACGGTCTCGGGGTTGCAGTTGATCATGATGGTCTGGTAGCCGTCGTCGCGCAGCGCGAACGCGGCGTGCACGCAGCAGTAATCGAACTCGATGCCCTGGCCGATACGGTTCGGTCCGCCTCCCAGCACGATAATTTTTTTCTTTTTCTCGGGCGCGGCCTCGCACTCTTCTTCATAGGTGGAATACATGTAGGCCGTGGACGAGGCAAATTCAGCGGCGCAGGAATCGACGCGCTTGTAGACCGGGCGCACCTTGGCCGCATGCCGCCATTGGCGCGCCTTTTTTTCCGTCACGCCCATCAATTGCGCCAGGCGGCGATCGGAAAAACCCTGGCGCTTCCAGGCGCGCAGCAGATCGGTGGACGGTTTTTTCCTGCCATGCTTCGCGATGGTTTTCTCGGTTTCTACCAGATCGGCGATCTGCGCCAGGAACCAGGGATCGATGTGACAAAGGTCATAAATCTCTTGCTGGCTCATGCCAAAACGCAGGGCATCGGCAAGATGCCAGACGCGTTCCGGCCCCGGCACACGCAACGCGATCGACAGGTGCTTGCGCGTCTCGTCCTTGTCCACGGCGGGATCCAGCCGCGATTCGAGACCGTAGCTTCCGGTTTCGAGCGAACGCAGCGCCTTCTGAAACGATTCCTGGAAGGTGCGGCCGATCGCCATGGCCTCTCCCACCGATTTCATCTGGGTGGTGAGCGTGGGATCGGCCTTGGGGAATTTCTCGAAGGTAAAGCGCGGGATCTTGGTCACCACGTAGTCGATGGTAGGCTCGAAGGAGGCTGGCGTCTTGCCGCCGGTGATGTCGTTTTTCAACTCATCCAGCGTGTAGCCGACCGCGAGCTTGGCGGCGACCTTGGCAATCGGAAAACCCGTGGCCTTGGAGGCCAGCGCCGAGGAACGCGACACGCGCGGGTTCATCTCCACGATCACCATGCCCCCGTCCTGCGGGTTGATCGCGAACTGCACGTTCGAGCCACCGGTATCCACGCCGATCTCGCGCAGGCAGGCGATCGAGGCGTCGCGCATGAGCTGGTATTCCTTGTCGGTGAGCGTCTGCGCCGGCGCCACCGTGATCGAGTCGCCGGTGTGCACGCCCATGGGATCGAGATTTTCGATCGAACAGATGACGATGCAGTTGTCCTGGCGGTCGCGCACCACCTCCATCTCGAATTCCTTCCAGCCGATGATGGATTCCTCGATCAGCAATTCGCGCGTGGGCGAGGCATCCAGTCCGCGCTCGCAGAGGACCGTGAATTCATCCTTGTTATAGGCAATGCCCCCACCGGTGCCGCCCAGCGTAAAGGAAGGGCGGATGATGACGGGATAACCGATCGCGGCCTGCACCTGCAGCGCCTCTTCCATGCTGTGCGCGATCGCGCCGCGCGCGCACTTGAGGCCGATGTTTTCCATGGCCTTCTTGAACCGTTCGCGGTCCTCGGCCTTGTCGATCGCCTCGCGCGTGGCGCCGATCATCTCCACGCCGAATTTTTCCAATACGCCTTCGCGCGCCAGGTCAAGCGCCGTGTTGAGCGCCGTCTGGCCGCCCATGGTCGGAAGCAGCGCGTCCGGGCGTTCCTTCTCGATGATCTTGGCAATCGTGGGCCAGGTGATGGGCTCGATGTAGGTGGCGTCGGCCATCTCCGGATCGGTCATGATGGTGGCCGGATTGGAATTCACGAGAATGACGCGATAGCCCTCTTCCTTGATCGCCTTGCAGGCCTGCGCACCGGAATAGTCGAATTCGCAGCCCTGGCCGATGATGATCGGCCCCGCGCCAACGATCAGTATGCTTTTTATGTCAGTTCTTCTCGGCATGAAATATTTTTCAATGGATAGGATTAACAGGATTTACAGGATTTCCTAAAAAGATCGCCTTCGTTTTTCATTTTCGCATCCTGTTAATCCTGTAAATCCTGTCTATTTCTTTTCCATGAGTTGAATAAAGCGGTCGAACAACGGCGACACATCGTGCGGGCCGGGGCTGGCCTCGGGGTGCCCCTGGAAACAGAACGCCGTTTTGTCGGTGCGTTGCAATCCCTGCACCGTGCCATCGAACAGCGAACGGTGCGTCACGCGCAGATTGGACGGCAACCCCGCTTCGTCCACCGCAAACCCGTGGTTCTGGCTGCTGATCATGACGCGGCCCGTTTCGATCTCGATCACCGGGTGGTTCGCGCCGTGGTGGCCGAACTTCATCTTGACGGTGCGCGCGCCGGAAGCGAGGCCCAGGAGCTGGTGTCCCAGGCAGATGCCGAACACCGGCAGGCCCGTGTCCACGATCTTCCGAATCGCCTCGATGGCGTAGGCGCACGGCTCCGGATCGCCGGGACCGTTCGACAGAAATACGCCGTCCGGTTTCATCTTCAATACTTCTTCGGCCGGAGTCTGGGCCGGCACCACCGTGAGACGGCACCCGCGCGCGGCCAGCATGCGCAGGATGTTGCGCTTGACGCCATAGTCGTAGGCCACCACATGGAACCGGGTTTGCTCCTGCTTCGCATAACCCTTGCCCAACTGCCACAGGCCTTCGTCCCAGGCATAGGGCTTGCGGGTCGTCACCACCTTGGCGAGATCCATGCCTTTGAGTCCCGGGAAAGCACGCGCGGCCTTCAGCGCCTCTTTCTTGTCGGGCTTTGCGCCCTTCTCCACGGCCAGGATGCATCCATTCTGCGCGCCTTTCTCGCGCAACAGCCGTGTAAGACGCCGCGTGTCGATGCCGGCAATGCCGACCAGCATGTGACGACGCATGAATTCCGGCAACGACTCGGTCGCGCGGAAATTGCTGTGGGCCAGCGGCAGGTCGCGGATCACCAGGCCGGTGGCATAGACGCCGCCGGATTCCATGTCCTCGGGATTGGTACCGGTATTGCCGATGTGGGGATAGGTCAGCGTGACAATCTGGCGCGCGTAGGAAGGGTCGGTGAGGATTTCCTGGTAGCCGGTCATGGCGGTGTTGAAAACCACTTCGCCCACCGCCTGCCCCGGAACGCCGATGGACTCCCCGTAAAACAGGGAGCCATCTTCCAGCGCAAGCAGTGCGGACGGCATCGGCAAATACCTCAAGGCGCGCAGGCGCACAAAAACGGGAGAGGCCCCATGACTGATTCAGGTGCTTTTCTCCCGCCTTGAATGCCTAAAAATAGGGTGTTTCCGGCTGAAAACGAATATTACGTTACGGCTTTCTCAAAATCAACGCGCCTGCGCGGCACGCCTCCGCGCAGTGCAGCCGCGGCGCCATTGGCTAAACTGAGCGAATGGAGAGCGAATATCTCACTATCCTGATACATCTCGGGGCTGCCGTCCTCGCGGGCGGCCTGATCGGCCTGGAGCGCGCCTACCACGGCCGCCCCGCCGGCTTTCGCACCCACACACTGGTCTGCACGGCCTCGAGCCTGCTGATGTTGCTGACGGTTTACCAATGGCAGTTGCTGGTGAATGCCCCGCTGGAGACGGTGCGGGTGGACCCCACGCGCATGGCACAAGGCATCATGACCGGCATCGGTTTCCTCGGCGCCGGCGTGATCATGAAAGACGGTCTTACCGTGCGCGGCCTCACCACGGCGGCGTCCATCTGGATGACCGCCTCCATCGGCATCCTGCTCGGCATCGGCTTTTACTTTCCCGCGATTGTGGCGACCTTGCTCACGCTCGGTACCTTGTCGCTGTTCCGCTGGGTCGAGGCCATCATCCCCTCGCAGTATTACGCGCGCCTGCATGTGCGCTTCAAGAGTCAGGATTTGCTGCCCGAGCCCAAACTTCGCACCCTGATCACCGGGCACGGCTTTTCGGTGGCCAACCTGAGCTATCAATTATCAGATGAGGGAAAGGTTTTCGAATACCAGATGACGATCCGCACCGACAGCCGGGACAGCTACCGGCGCCTGGCCGAGACCCTCACCGGCAAGGAGCATGTGCTGGAGTTCTACATCTACCCGACCGGTGACTGAAACGCGCCCGGCCTACCTGACAAACTGCTTGCGGTAATTGACCACCTTATATAAGTATTGCCGCGTCTCTTGGTACGGGAGGTTAGAGCGCAATTTCTGGTACACCGCGGAAGGCGAAAGGCGGTTGATCGCGTTGACCGCGGTCACCTTGTCCCTGGAAAACGTCCGCAACACGTTGCCGGGACCGGTGTTGTATGCCGAAATCACACAATATTCGCGTGACACTGAATTGGCCACCGGCTCCAGCTGGCTGTAGGTAAGCACGTTGAGATAGGCCGTTCCCAGCTCGATGTTGTTCCCGGCATCGAAAAGGTATTGCTTGGACGGGGTCTCGTCCTGCCCCTTCGCGCGGCGATAGGCCTCCCTCCCCCCGCTGCCGGGAACGAGCTGCATCAACCCGTAAGCCGGCGCGGAGCTGACGGCAAACGGATTGAAATTGCTTTCGGTGCGGATAACCGCATACACGAGGCTCGGGCTGACCTTGTATTGCGCGGCGAATTTCGCCACCAGATGGCTGTATTTTTCGGCCTGCCTGTTCTCGAAATTGGGCACCATCGGGAATTTCACGAACAGCGCCTTCTTTTTGCCGTTATCCAGTTCAACCTCGCGCGTAGTGGCTTGGGTCTTCAGCAGGTGGCCCGCAAAACCCTCGGCCTCGACCGGTGAGGCAATGGGCTTTTTATTCTGGTCAACAACCAAACCAAGCAGATATGGCTCTTTTTCGCTGGTCAGGGTAATGGCGCTGTCGGAGAAAAGGTCCACGGCGCGCGGGTCGTTGGGCGTGAGCAGCGTGGTGACGATGGCGTTTTTCAGGCTGGTGTTCGGATCCTTGTCATCGACGGTCTCCACCGTCACCTCGCCCTTGTCGAAGTCCACCACGGCGCGGCTCATGTAATTCTGCGTGTACTTTATATATTGCACGCGCGAGGGCAGCTTTACTTCCTTCTTGCCCCATGTCTTGCTGACCCGGCCGGTCAACAAGGTCACCAAGTTATTGTAATCGCGCTGGATGGTTTTGACGTCCTGCACCAGCGCGTAGGGGTTGGTCTTATATAGAGATTCGCGACTCTCCAGCCCCTTCTTGATCGCCTCCCTGGCATTGTCGCTGCGGGCGATGCTCGCGACCGAGCGCGTCGTCGGGCTGGTAATAATAGCGAGGGTCTGATTGAGCGTGGGGGCCTTCCTCCCGGATGATGCGCATCCAGCCACCAGAACGGCAACAAGACCAATCGCCAGGCACAACAGTCTATTGCTCATACGATGCCTTAAGAGAATGTTCCTTCTCCCCTCCGCGGGAGGTGAGGCGGAGATTTCGTGAATGTCCAGTGGACATTCACGCCGGCGAACGGGCGCAAATGATTCTCTCGCGCCCCGGCAGGAATAACAGGATGAGGGGGATTAAGGCGATATCCACACAATCAGCGCAGCCCCAGAACGTCCTGCATGTCATAAACACCGGTCTTGCGCTCCATCAGCCAGCGCGCCGCGCGCAGCGCGCCAGCGGCAAAGGGCATGCGCGATTCGGCGCGGTGCGTGATCTCCACGCGCTCGCCGCCGCCGGCGAACAAAACCGTGTGGTCGCCGACGATGTCGCCGGCGCGGATGCTGGAGAAACCAATCGTCTTGCGCGCGCGTTCGCCGCTGATGCCGTGCCGGCCGTACACACCGTGCTCCTTGAGATCACGCTGCAGTACCTTGGCAACGACCTCACCCATGCGCAGCGCCGTGCCCGACGGCGCATCCGCCTTGTGGCGGTGATGCGCCTCGACGATTTCCACGTCCACATCATCGCCCAGCACACGCGCGGCGGTCTCGAGCAACTTGAAACAGAGATTCACGCCCACGCTCATGTTGGGCGCGAATACAATCGCGATGTCCCTGGCGGCGCTGGCGATGCGGCTTTCCCCCGCATCATCGAGACCTGTAGTCCCGATGACCATTTTCTTTCCGCTCTGGCGGCAGTGATTGAGGTTGGCGAGTGTCGCTTCCGGGCTGGTGAAATCCACCAGCACGTCAAAATCCAGCCCGTCGAAACCGGCACGTACCGTCACGCCGAGCTTGCCCACGCCGGCCACTTCGCCCGCGTCCCTGCCGACGGCCACGCTGCCGGAGCGCTCAATGGCGGCGCTCAGGCGCAGGCCCTCGGCGCGAGCGCAGGCTTCGATGAGCGTCCGGCCCATGCGCCCGGCGGCGCCGGCGACGGCGATATTGATCATCTTGCTTCCCTGTCAGGAATCTTGTTGCCGGAGAGAATAGATGATTTGACCGGGAGACGCCAACCGATAACCACCGCTCATACCGGCGTTCTGGCTACCCCGCGTGGACGAGAGCCCAGGAATTGAATGCAATACGGAAAACCTGTGGGGGACCGTGCGAAACTCGCATTGAAATTCAGCCAGGCGGATCACCCGGCCGGTTTGGTTTTCGAAAGCGAACTATTTCTTTTTCCGCGCGACGCCGATCAGCCCCAGCAGTCCCGAACCGAACAGCCACACCGCCGCCGGGACCGGCACTGCATCGACTCGCACGTTATCCAGCCCCCAACTCTCGTCGAGGATGCCCTGTAGTCCAATGGCTGAAAAATTTAGAGCTAAATTGTCGGCGCTGTGCGCGAACGTGAAGCTAAGGTTGTAAACCGAATCCATGGCCTCCTCGGGTACGCTCAAACTGCCAAATTCATAACCCAGTGAGTAGCATTCACTCGCTCCGGTCATCGGATTGAATTCACCGGCAGGTAGTCCGCTGAGATTGTAACCGGTGCAACCAGCCGCAAAGGGAGTAGGTGCATATGCCTGTCCAACTGTACCGCCGTTGCTGAAAGTGGTGCTGAGCAGTGGTCCACCCGCAACGCTCAGCGTCCAGACATCGGGGCCGAGTGGATCGCCGTTGACCACCTCAGTTTCATTGCCGTCCCACGAACGGATCAGATAAAGGCTGAAGGAGACCGTGGCCACAGTGTGCGGTGAAAGCCCACCAAGCGAAAGCGTGAGCGTATCGTTCCCATACTCGCCCAGGAACTTGCGATTGCCCTCGTAATCGGGGTTCGGGGCCGATGTGATATGAATCCCGCTCGCCGCCGTGGTGGTCCACTCGCTGCCGACCGGGCCCGTGCCCTGAAAGTCATAATAGACCATTGCCGCGCTCGCCGGCATGGAAAACCAACAGACGAATGCAAGCAAAGCACGACGCGCATATTGTGATCCTTGCGCGGTTTTTTTCAGTTTCTTCATCATCGTGTCCCCCCTGTCACCGTGAATGGTTGTGTCGTTTTCCGCTTTCGGCGCGACGCCAGACCCAGCAGACCCGCGAGCCCGGAACCGAAGAGCCAGAGTGCTCCCGGCACAGGGATTTGTGAGACCGGCATCGAGCCTGCGAAGTAGGCGCTCGTGGTGCAATTTCTTCCTTCACACCAGTTACGCCGCCTGTCATCATCGTCGTTACGCCACCTGTCATCGTTATCGCTGCGCCACCTGTCATCGTCGTCATCGTCGTCGTTATGCCGCCCGTCTACGATCCGGCACCACTCGAAACCTGCCACCTGCGCGGCCATCAGCGAGTCAAAATCACCGAGCGTCACGCCATCCACCGTAAAGCTGAGTTCTTCCATACGGTTCTTGCCCTTGCCCTGCAGG
>Ga0209342_10003145_pt1 | contig 17439 bp, 14 predicted proteins | sample RifCSP16_2_FD_184023 | JGI IMG/M metagenome (GOLD analysis project Ga0209342, IMG submission 184023) | Soil microbial communities from Rifle, Colorado - Rifle CSP2_sed 16_2 (SPAdes) (version 2) | ecosystem: Environmental > Terrestrial > Deep subsurface > Rock core/Sediment | place: Rifle... | reverse complement strand
GGCCCGAGTCCAGCTCGGGATAGACGTTCTCAATGACGATGCTTCTGAATTTGTCGCCCATCATCTCTCCTCTGAATGGCCGATTGACCTTCCCAACGATCTCATTCCCTCCGGGGGACTTGCGCCTGTCGCGTCGTCACTGCCAGCGCTCCGCGAGGTAGCGCTTCTCCTGCTCGAAGGCCAGGCAGGCTCGCTCGAGCCAGCGCTCCGTCTCAATGGCGCCGCCCTGGAGCGTCTCGTGGATCAGGGTGGCGGTTCGCCCCAGGTAGAGCGGCACCAGCGACCGGAGCAGATGATCGCGATGCAGGATCCTGAAGCGATGGCCGAGCGCGAAGTCGTAAACCACGCGGGGCCAGAGCTGATGCGGGAACCGAAACGCCTCATCGGGCAGCGCCCCGAGCGCAAGCACTTCGGCGAGATGGTCCGGCGCGAGGACCTGGGCCCAGAGAGGCATCAGATCTTTCAAGCCCAGCCTGAACGCGCTGACCATCCGATCCACATTAATCTCCATGGGCTCTGTTCCTAAGGGGAGGGGTGCCCCGAACTCCTGAACGGGCTCGCTCCCTCTCACACCGGGCCACACGTCAGCCGTGTGCTCCAGCATGGCAAATGCCGGGCCTATGGTCTGTGCAAAGATCGTCGCGAGGTCGTTCGACCGCACCTGAGCCTCCAGCACGCACGGCCCTAGCCACGCCTCGGCAACCGCAAATCCATCGGTCGCCGCAACCGCGGTCATCCAGAGGTCGAGGCCGTGACGCTCGAGATCCGACCGGGTCTCCTGGCTCAAGAAGTGATCGATCAGCCGACCGGAGAAGCTCACGTGATCATGCCACGGCTGGCGGATGCGCTTTCCGTAGAGCGCCCGAACCAGCGGATAGATCAGCCCTCGGGTGAGCGTGCCCTCATAGCGGTGACGCTGGTAGAGCGGCGCCACATAATCGCCCCCATCGTCCAGCACCGGCTTGAACAGTCGCTCAATCCACTCGGGCGTCATGCTCTGACAGTCCGGCGCCACCAGCACACAGGCCCTGGCCTCAAGCTGCCGCGCGGCTTCCAGAATGGTCCGCTGCGCCCGACCCCGCCCGGGGATGCCGTGAAACGGAGGGCTGGCCCGTTCTCCGGGTGGGGCCTCGTGACGAGCAATAACCTTGGGGATTTCCCACTCAACTCCCGCAACGATCGCGAGCGTGCGATCTGCCGAGCCCGCGTCGGACACCACCAGCGCCGCGCGCGCGCCTGCGAAGTATTTGGCGAGCCCTGTCCTCGTCACTTCGAGCACACGTTCAATGCTCTTTGCGTTATTGAATGTCGGGATGCCAACCACGATCTCAACGGTTCCAACGCTCGCTAACTGCTGCTGCACTTCCGGCACGAGCATCCCAGTCGCTTACGGTCGTCGTGGCCGCCGTTCCAGCCGTATCATGTGGATCGTCCCGTCAGGTGAACGAGGAGCGCGAGATAGTCGCTCAAGTGCCGGGTGATCAGGAAGTTCCGCCTGACGTGCTCGCGGCCGGCGCCACCGATCCGGGCCACCAGCTCGGGGTTGTTGAGCAGGTGGCGCAGCCGGAACGCCGCGCCCTCCACTGAGGTGACCGTATAGCCGGTGACATCATAGATGATCTGGGCCGGGATCCCGCCTGACGCCCAGCCGATGACCGGCTTTCCTTTCCACATCGCCTCCGCAATCCCGATAGCAAAGCCGTCACGAGCCGACTTTTGGAGCACAACAGTGGCCGCGCGCTGCAGCGCATTGATCTGCAGATGCGCATCGGGCGGAAGATCGAGCAGGACAATGTCGGGGTCGTGAGTGGCGGTATCTCGCACGACCTCATGCACGTCAGTGTTCTCTGAACCGGCAGCGCTACCTCCGCCCACGAGGACGAGCCTGACATCGTGGTGCTTTTTCACCATCCGGTAGGCGTTGATGATGCCGATGGGGTCCCGATAGCGGTCAAACGGGCCGACCTGAAGCAGGAGCGGCTTGTCCTGCGGCACGCCGAGAGATGCCAGCAGCGTCTGGACCTCGCGTCTCGAGAGGTCGCGGTTCTTGTCAGAGAGCGGGTCGATGGACGGATGAATGATGAACTTCGGAATGCCGAGCTTCTGGGAGAACTTCGGCAGCGAGAAGACGGCAGCATCGTAGCGGGTCACGTACCGGCGGAAGAAATTCCAGATCCGTCGGTGCGGCGACGAGAGATCGACATGGCATCGCCAGACCCAGGTCCCTTCAGGGGGGCGGTGCTCCACCAGCGAGGCCGGCGGCGAGTCGTGGACGAGCACGAGATCGGCATCAAGATTGAGCTTCAAGGCGGTCAGGCGGTTCATCTCGAGGTAGTGCTGCAGCATCTCATCGGTAATGATCTGGTCTTCGCCCTCGAGCGCAGCGTGAATCGCTTTGGTCACACTGAAGAACTCGGCATCTCCCCCGATGATCTCCCAGCCGGCCTCGATCCCCAGGTCGACCATGATCGGGACGAGCCTCTGAAGGATCTCCGCCACCCCGCCCCCGTAGCGCGTCATGCTGACGTGCAAGAAGCGCCGGCCTCTCACCTTTTCGGCCAGCTTGAGCAGGAGGTCAACGGTGCCTTGAGGCGCGACGTCACGATAGTCTTCAATCTTGATCATGTCGGCTCCTGGTACGCCTCCTCGGCCTGCTCAATGGCCTCGACGAGCAGGTTCAGCACGCGCGCCCGCACCCGTTCCAGGCTGGAGAGGTAGAGATCGATCCGCTCGACGTGCTCGGCAAGATCCGGACGGCTCAGCGACTCCCTCAGCCACGCCGCAAAGTCCCCGGAGCGACGCCCTAGCCGGGCGCGGGCCTCCACCAGATGATAGTAGATCGCGCTCGCGTCCACGTCCGCCAGGCACCCCCTGAACTCCTCCAGGCCCCACGCTTCATGCCCGGTGGGGACCTCAACAACGTGAGATTGAACGAAGTAGAACGGCTCTCCGTAGTCCGCCCGCGGCACGGCTGAGAGATGGGAGAGGTGGTCGTCGATCACGGAGATCAGCTCCTCGCGGAGCTGCTCGAGGGTGTCAAACTCGAACGGGTCCACGACGGCCAGACGCTCACCCAGCATCTGGTCGCGCAGATGGACGACGGCCCAGGTCGCGAAGTCGTTGGCGTACGGGCCGACGAAGTAACGGTGGCGGAGGAAGTAACCGTAGGTGTGGTAGAAGATCGAGCCGGCCGGCACCTCTTCGAGGCGCTCGATCAGCTCCCGTTCGCTCTGCGCCCTGAGCCCCACGTCCTCCAGAAGCTCGATACACCCGATGAAGACGAACGGAGCGCCCGCCTTTTTCATGACGCGCCCTCCTGCTCCAGGAGCGCCACCGGAAAGCTGGTGAAGACGGCATCCAGGAACAGCGCCGGAGACCCGTCGCGCTCGACCACCTCGACATTCTCTTCCGTGAGGAGATTTCGGTAGCGGCGGCCCGGTCGCTCCTTCGGGAGGCGGAGCCACGTGTGCCCCCACAGTTCTTTCCCGAGCGGCGGTCCCTCAATGTTGAGACGGGCCAGGAATCGGGGCGCCACGGCGATCACCATATCATTGCCCGCGCGACGCGCAATAGCGCAGAGGTGGTCCCGGCGAGCCCCACTCGGCTCCAGCGGAAGATATTCCCCGTCAAGAAAGAGCTTCGGATGCTCCTTTCGATACGTGAGAATCTGGTGGATAAGGTAGAGTTTGATCCGACCGTCCGCTCTGCTCTCCGTCAGCTCCTGCGCCAGCGCGCTGAGGGGTGGGCCGGCTGCCGCAACCCTGGCGGTTAACTCATCCAGGATCCCGCGCCTCCGGGCGAAGTCGACCGGTCTCCGATTGTCCGGATCCACCAGACTCAAATTCCAGAGCTCCGACCCCTGATAGAAATCAGGGACGCCTGGAGCCGCAAGCTTCAGCAGGGTTTGGGAGAGCGAGTTATAGGTCCCCCACTCCGCGACCTTCCGCTGGAAGGGCAGGAAATCTTCGAGAAAGCGATTGCGGCGGGTGCGGTCGAGGATCGCTGCGATGAAACGCTGCACCGCCTCGTCGTAGTCGGGACGGGGGTTCACCCAGCTCGCGTTCACTTTCGCCTCCCGGAGCGCCTTGAACATGTAGGCCTGAATCCGCTCGACGAATCGCGCGTACTCCTCTTCGGTCACGGGCTCGAATGGCCAAGCGCCGATCAGCGTCTGGTAGAGGAAGTACTCCTCGTTTCGGTCCGGCGCTGGCTGGCCATCCACCACGCTTTTTTTCTCCCTGTTAAGCCGGTGCCACCGCTGAAGGCGCGAGCGCCACTCCCGCGGGACCTCCGAGAGGACGTTGATGCGGGCGCGCGCGTCTTCACCGCGCTTCGTGTCATGGGTGGAGGTGGCGGAGAGCGACCACGGCCACACGGCCTGGCGCACCACGTTCCGCTCGTGAAATTCGGCGATCGGTATGCCGAAGCGATCGGGAGCGCCGCCCACCTCGTTGAGGGAGATCAGCCGGTTGTAACGATACAGGGCCGTGTCCTCCAGCCCCTTCGCCGTAATGGGCGAGGTGAGCTGCTGGAACCTCATCACGAAGTCGAACTGCTCGTCCGCCCGGTCCGGGCTGGCCGTGTCGACGAAGCGGAGCAGGAGGAGGTCGCGGATGAAGTCGAAGACCGAGCCGCTGATGGTCGGGTTCTTGCGCTTGGCCCTGGCCACGGCCTGGCTCACGTATCTCCGGTCACGCTCGGAGACCAGGAGATGCTCCTCGCCGATGTAGGTGCGATACACCGGGAAGCAGGCGATGATCTCGCGGAGCGCACTGGTCAGGCTCCGATCGGTAAAGTCGCGGGAGATCCTGTGCTTCTCGGAGATCCGGGCGAGCCGGTGGCCGAGCACGTTGATCTCTCCCGACATCGTGGTTTCGATGATCAGCTTCTTGCACTCGTAGACCAGCTCGGCAAAGTTGAGTCGCGCCCCGATGAAGCGCGAGTAGGTTTCCTCCATCGCGCGCTCGCCCATCGGGTCGACGAAGATCCCGTTGAGCGTATTGAGAAAGCCGTACCCCATCGTCCCGTGGATCGGCCAGCGCTCCGGAAGGGGCTCGTCCGGCACTCTGATCTTCTCGGCGACAATATAAAACGGCCGCGCGATCGGCGAGTCGGGCTCCCCGGTGACGCGCCAATCGAACTCCGCGAGGACCGACTCTTCCCGCGCCTGCTTCTCTTCTGGTGCCGTCTCGGCGAGCCTGGCCAGGCGGCAGGCCACTTCGAGAAAACAGCGGCGCTGCAGGCTTCTGAAATACTGGCCAGGGGCGTAGAGGCCGTCCGGGTGGTCGATGCGAAGGCCGCTGACCCAGCCGGCGCGAATCAGCTTGAAGACGAGGCGGTGGGCCTCCTCGAAGACCTGGGGCTCCTCCATCCGGATCGCAGCCAGCTCGTTGATGTCGAAGAACCGCCGGTAGTTGATCTCATCTCCCGCCACCTGCCAGAAGGCGAGGCGGTATGCCTGGGCGCTCAGAAGCTCGTCAAGACGGTCGAAGCTTGCCGGGTCACCCTTGACGCCGTTGATACGACGGACGTTCTCCTGAATAAACGCGTTGAGCTCTGGAGACTCTTTTGCCAGCTCGGCCAGCCGGCGCTTGATGATCTGCTTCTCGCGGCTCCGCTCAATTAACCGGGCTGGGTCGGTCTCTGTTTGAGGAGGGAGGTGCTCAAGCGCGGTGAGGATGCTCTGAAGCTCGAGCAGGTGCGGGTGCTCCTTGTCCAGTCTCTCTTCCAGCTCCCCCGCACGATCCGCCAGCACGTTCGTGCAGGTCCGCGGAGCGACGGGAAGCAGGATGTCGTGACACCTGACGTGAAACGCCCCTTCGTGAAACTCCAGCGCCAGCTCCTGGCTTTCCAGGACCCGGCCATACTGGTCTCCCAGAATGGGGAGCAGGACCTTGTTCTTAAGCTCAGGCTTCACGGGGTCCCAATCAATGTCGAAGAAGTGAGCGTAGGGCGAGGCCGGGCCGTTTTCGAGCACATCCATCCACCAGGCGTTCCGGTTTCCGGAGATCCCCATGTGGTTCGGCACCACATCGACGATCAAGCCCATTCCGTGCCGCTGGAGGGCTTCGGCCATGGCGGCGAACTCCGCTTCACTCCCCAGCGCCTCGTTGAACCGATTGTGATCCGCGACATCATAGCCGTGGGAGGCCTCGGAGCAGGGCTGGAGAAACGGAGAGAGGTAGCAGTCGGTCACCCCTAAAGCCGCGAGATACGGAACAAGGTCCCGGACGTCGGCGAAGGTGCAGCTCCGATCGAGCTGGATCCGGTACGTCGAGAGCGGGATGCGCCTGAACGCCTCGACACAGCGGTTGAAGGATTCGAGTATCTCCTCCGGCATCATCAGCTCCACTCCGCCATGTGCTCCTGGTTAAAGTCAAGATAATAGGCCACGTGCCACGGAGAAAGCGCGCGCCCGTTCTCTGGCGCCGTGGAAAAGACACAGTGTCCTCTGGTCTCCAGATGGGAAGGCAACACAGAGGGCGCGGGCCCCAGGTTCGCGACAAGTCTCAGTGTGGCCTTTCGCGGGAGCCCCCACTCAACGATGAACGTCGATTCCCCGTGACGCGCGGCGCGCGCGTGAATCATTTCACTCCTTCCCAGGCGCGGCGCAATTTCGCGCTGCCGCTGGCGGAGCAACCCTCGCGTCCATTCCCGGAAGCTCCGGTGTTGAGGTTGGTCGAGCGCGTCCCATCGAAGCTTGGAACGTCGCACGGTCGCCTCGTCCTGAGGGTCAGGGATCATCACGCGGCGCGCGGGATCTCTGAACGCCGAAAAGCGGGCGAACTCTTCCCGCCGGCCCTCGGCAACTTTGGGCCCGAGGTCGGGACCCAAGTCTGAGAAAAAGAGAAACGGCTCGGACGCGCTCCACTCCTGGCCCATGAAGAGCATCGGCGGGGACGGCGCCAGGAGGATGACGGCGGTCGCCGCCCTCACGGCATCGTCCGTCGCCAGCGCGGTCAAGCGCTCGCCGAAGGCGCGGTTGCCGATCTGGTCGTGGTTTTGCAAGAACGAGACGAACGCGGCGAGCGGAATGCCATTCGTCGGCTCGCCGCGCGGGCGCCCCCGGTACGCGGAATGCTCCCCCTGATACGCGAACCCCTCGGTCAGACAGCGGATCAGGTTCTCGACCGGATCCGGGTAGTCGATGTAATACCCTTCGCGTTCTCTGGTCACGATCGCGTGGAGCGCATGATGGATATCATCGTTCCACTGGGCGGCGTAGAGTCTCCGCCCTTCCGGCTGCCTGGCGCGCAGATAGTGAGCTTCATTGCCGTCGTTTTCGAGCACCAGATGGATCAAACGAGATGCGCCCGGCCCGGCGTGCACCGCTGCCGCGATCTCCTCCAGGATGTGAGGAGAGGAGTCGTCGAAGATCGCATGGACCGCATCAAGACGCAGGCCGTCGAAATGGTACTCCTCCAGCCAGAAGAGCGTGTTCTCCCGGAAGAAGGCGCGCACGACCTCGCTCCGGGGGCCGTCGAAGTTGATCGCGTCGCCCCAGGGCGTGCGATGACGCTGGCTGAAGAACTGAGGCGCGTACATCCAGAGGTAGTTCCCGTCAGGACCGAAGTGATTGTACACAACGTCGAGAAAGACCGCGAGGCCGCGCGCGTGGCAGGCCTGGACGAGCGCTTTGAGGTCCTCGGGGCGGCCGTAGCGGCTGTCTGGGGCGAACGGGAACACACCGTCGTACCCCCAGTTCCACCGTCCGGGAAAATCAGCCACAGGCATCAGCTCGATTGCGGTGATCCCGAGGTCGACCAGATAGTCCAGCTTCTTCTCCGCTCCCCGGAATGTCCCCTCTGGAGTGAAAGTCCCGACGTGAAGCTCGTAGAAGGCCATCGCCTCCCACGGAAGGCCGCGCCACTCGTCGGTCCATTCGAAGCTCTCGGGATCGATCACCTCACTCGGACCCTGGATATCCTCCGGTTGAAAGCGCGACGCCGGGTCCGGCACGAGCTGCCTCCCATCAATCAGGTAACGGTACCGGCTGCCTGATCGAGCGTGATCCGTCACGACGCAGCCCCATCCACCGCTGTCGATCTTCATGGGGATCGGCTCGGCCTCCCTTTCCAGAAAGAGGTCCACTCGCTTGGCGCTCGGCGCCCAGAGCTGGAACCTCACGCCCTCGCCCTGGAGCAGCTCGGCTCCAAACGGCATCCGGTGACCAGACCTCATGAACTCATGGGGCGCAGCATTGATGGTTTTTGTTTGGCATTACCGATTCCCTTGCTCCTTCGCAGGCGGCTGAGGTGGCGGTAGCGGCGCTGGTGGCGTTCCGGGAGTTGCCTCACCCAATTTTCTGACCCGATCGATCGTCGGGTCGTCCACGAACGGCTCGTAGCGCCTGATCGCCAGCGCCAGCAAATCCCCCTCGCTCACCAGCAGGTCGATCTCCGTGACGCGCTTTCTGAAGGTGGCAAGGAGCGTCCCCAGCTCGGTCCTCACGGTGAGCAGGAGCCGGTCCTGCTCCTTGAGCTTGCGAACAACTTCCCCTTCAACGACCACTCCCTTCCCCACAGGCAGATAACGGCCGGCGGCCCGCGGCACAAGAACAGTGCCGGCTATCCCGACCGCTATTCCCACCAAGAATATGAGTAGAACAACAAGCCAGCGCTTCATGGTCGCACCCTCACGCGGCGGACGGGCCTCCGGGCCCGGCCTCTCCGCCCCCTGGCGGTTTCTCTTTTCCCCGGACAAGCCGCTCGATCCGGGAGATCGCATCCGCGGTTTTGTCCCTGGCCGTTTCTGTGTTGGCGTTGAGAGTCTCAATTCTGTGGTGGATCTCTCTCATGCCTCCCGTCCGAACGAATGCGAGGAGTGCAATCACCAGTGCGATCACGGCAATGATCAGCGCCAAGGTTTCCATGATCCTTCTCCTTGTTAACCCTTCCCTAAGAGCGAGGGGAGCGGAGCGAGCGCATCGTCACCTTCCGGCTGCCTCGTCGCATCCAGCCTTCAGATCCAGCTTGGAGATCCAGGACGGCGTGATGCCGGCGCCCCTCAGGCTCTTGAGCACGCGCGCCGGTGTCCGACTCGCCACCTCTCTTCTTACCAGTTGAGCAATCCTGATGCCAGCGCGACAAGGAGACATTAGATGGAAAGTCAAAGCGGCTCAATAGGTTAGTTCGTAGAAGACAGAGCAATGTGTCCCAAGATGCTGACACGTTGTCGCCACAGCGACATACTGACGCCAGCAACTACCATGGCTCGTCTCGCACACCAGAAGGTTTGACTTCTTGCTACACCGACCGCGTCCTCTCCTCGCGCGAGTTGTCGGCGTCACCCTGACTCCATTTCCAATCGCGGATCTCAGGCAGGTCGTCCCCGTGCTCGACGATGTAGGCCCTATGCTCGATCCGCCTGTCACGCATCGCCTGCTTGACGTGAGCGGCGCGATAGCCGAGCCCGGGCACTCGATCGATCACGTCCATCACCAGGTGGTAACGATCGAGGTCGTTCCTGACGACCATGTCGAACGGCGTTGTCGTGGTCCCTTCTTCCTTGTATCCCCGCACGTGGAGGTTCTTGTGGTTCGTCCGGCGATACGTCAGCCGGTGGATCAGCCAGGGATAGCCGTGGAAGGCGAAGATAATGGGCTTGTCGGTGGTGAAGAGCGTGTCGAACTCACTGTTCGTGACCCCGTTGGGATGCTCCTCGCTCGGCTGGAGCCTCATCAGGTCCACAACGTTCACCACACGGACCCTCAGCGCTGGGAGATGCTGACGGAGCAGGCCCACCGCGGCCAGGGTCTCAAGGGTCGGGACATCGCCGGCGCACGCCATGACGACGTCGGGCTCGCTGCCTTGATCGTTGCTCGCCCACTCCCAGATCCCGATCCCGGCCGTGCAGTGCTTGATGGCGGCGTCCATGTCGAGGTACTGCGGCGCCGGTTGTTTGCCGGCGACGACCACGTTGACGTAGTTGCGGCTCCTGAGGCAGTGGTCGATCACCGAGAGGAGACTGTTCGCGTCTGGCGGCAGATAGACGCGGATCACATCGGCCTTCTTGTTCACGACGTGGTCGATGAAGCCCGGATCTTGATGAGAGAAGCCGTTATGGTCCTGCCGCCAGACGTGTGAGGTCAGGAGGTAGTTGAGCGAGGCGAGCGGCGCGCGCCAGGGAATCTCGTTGCACACCTTCAGCCACTTGGCGTGTTGGTTGAACATCGAGTCCACGATGTGGATGAACGCCTCGTAGGAGGAGAAGAGGCCGTGGCGGCCGGTGAGCAGGTACCCCTCGAGCCATCCTTGGCAGGTGTGCTCGCTCAGGATCTCCATCACGCGGCCGTCGGGCGCGAGGTGGTCGTCCTCGGGGACGCGCTCGGCCATCCAGCTCCGGTCAGTCGCCTCGAAGAGGGCGGAGAGGCGGTTTGACGCGGTCTCATCGGGACCGAACACCCGGAAGTTTCGGGCGTCCATGTTGAGCTTCATGACATCGCGCAGGAAGCCTCCGAGCGCACGCGTGGCTTCCCCGAACACAGCGCCGGGCGCAGGGACCTTTACAGCATAGTGGCGAAAATCGGGAAGCTTGAGCTCCTTGAGCAGCAGGCCGCCGTTGGCGTGGGGGTTGGTTCCCATGCGGCGCCGCCCTTTCGGCGCAAGCTCGGCCAGTTTCGGGATCAGCGTTCCGCTCGCATCAAACAGCTCCTCGGGCTTGTAGCTCTTCATCCACTTCTCGAGGAGCTTGAGATGCTCCGGCTTCTCCGCCAGCTCTGCCAACGGCACCTGGTGCGATCGCCACGACCCCTCGGTCTTCTTCCCGTCAATCTCCTTAGGGCCCGTCCACCCCTTGGGAGTTTTCAGGATGATCATCGGCCAGCGGGGACGGCGCGCGGACCCGTTGGCACGGGCTTCGTGCTGAATCGCTCGAATCTCAGCGATCACAGTCTCGAGCGTGGCCGCCATCATCTGATGCATAGTGGCGGGGTCATCTCCCTCGACGACATGGGGCCGGTACCCATAGCCGACGAACAGGCTCTCCAGCTCCGCGGGAGTGATTCGGGCGAGAAGCGTGGGGTTGGCGATCTTGTAGCCGTTCAGATGGAGGATAGGCAGAACCGCCCCGTCTTGAACGGGATTGAGGAACTTGTTCGAGTGCCAGGCCGTGGCCATGGGCCCCGTTTCCGCTTCCCCGTCGCCTACCACGCAGGCCACGATGAGGTCGGGGTTGTCAAAGGCCGCGCCGTAGGCGTGGGAGAGGGCGTAGCCCAGCTCGCCGCCTTCGTGGATCGAGCCCGGAGTCTCGGGTGCGGCGTGGCTGGGAATCCCGCCGGGGAACGAAAACTGCTTGAAGAGCTTCTGCAGACCCTGTACATCCCGGGAGATGTTCGGGTAGATTTCGCTGTACGTCCCTTCCAGGTAGGTGTTCGCGACCACGCCTGGGCCGCCGTGGCCGGGGCCGGTGATGAAGATCATCTCGAGGTCATGCGTCTTGATCGCGCGGTTGAGGTGCGCGTAGATGAAGTTCAGTCCCGGCGTCGTGCCCCAGTGGCCGAGCAGCCTCGGCTTGACGTGCTCGAGCTTCAACGGCTCCTGAAGCAATGGATTGGCGAGGAGATAGATCTGGCCCACGGAGAGGTAATTCGCCGCGCGCCAGTACGCGTCGATGGCCTCAAGCTCGGCGGGAGAAAGAGGACCACCCATCGTTGCCTCCTTCCTTACGAGGTTCGCTTCAGCTTACGCCGACGCTCACCGGCGGAAGCTCGACCGAGGGAAACCGTCTGACGAGCGATAGGCGCCTACGCCTTGCGCGAGCGTTTGAACGCCTCACGCCCGGCCTTGACCCCGGCCTTGATGCCCCTGGAGAGGCCGGTGGCGGAGGCGCGCAGCTCGCGCGCCTGGTCGAGCGAGCGCTTGAGCGTTGGCTCCACTGAACGCATGAGCTTTTCCACGCGACGTCGCCCCGTCTCGATCGATTCAGTGACCCGGTCTTTGGAGTTCGCGAACGTGCTCTTGACGCGTTGCACCTGGCTCGCGGCGCGCTTCTCCAGACGCACCAGACGGACGCGGGCTTCCCCGCGCGCCTGTGTCGCCTGGCCTTGCAGAATTTTGAGCTGGCCTTCAAGCTTCCGGACGCGCCCCTCCAGCGTCTTGAGCTTTCCCCGGGCCTGGTCCATTCTCCCTCGCAGCATTTCTTTAGCCATGACGATCACTCCTTTCGAATCCATGTGCCCAACCGTCCCCGTCATGCGGGCAGCCCGAGAAATCGCGCGTTAATGGAGACAATGACCGTCGAGAGGGACATCAAGACAGCGCCGGCAGCCGGAGAGAGCAGGATGCCGAAGTTGTACAACACTCCCGCAGCCAAGGGGATCGCCACCACGTTATAGCCCGTCGCCCAGAAGAGGTTTTGGACCATCTTGCGGTACGTGGCGCGGGCGAGCTTGACGATGGAGACGACGTCTCGCGGGTCGCTTCGGACGAGCACGATGTCCGCCGACTCGATTGCCACGTGGGTCCCCGCTCCAATCGCGATCCCCACGTCTGCTTCCACCAGCGCCGGAGCGTCGTTGACGCCGTCGCCGGTCATCGCAACCGTGAGACCACGCGATTTGACTTCGTTGATCTTGGCGGCCTTCTGATCGGGGAGCACCTCGGCAAAGAAATCGTCGAGCTGAAGCTCTTTCCCCACCCACCGCGCCACCGCGGTGGAATCTCCCGTCAGCATCATCGCCTGGATCCCCATCTCTTTGAGCGCCTTGAGCGCGCGACGAGACTCAGGCCGGACCGTGTCCGCCAGCGCGATCGCGCCTTTCACCTGCTCGTCAACCAGCACGAACACCACGGTCTTCCCCTCGGCTGCCAGCTCCTGCACCCGGTTGTCATCGATCTTGAGCCTATGCTCCTTGAGGTAGCCGGGACTGACGATCTTGACCTCTCTGCCGTCCACCGCGGCCTGAGCCCCTTACCCGGGATGGCTTTGAAGTCAGTGTCAGTGGGAGCTGGAAAAGAGAGTCCCTTTCCCTTCGCGCCGCGCACCACTCCGGCGGCGATGGGATGCTCCGACTGGCTCTCCAGGCTCGCTGCAAGGCGGAGCAGCTCATCTTCGCCGGCATCCCCGAGCGCGACAACCTCGGTGACGCCGAAGCGCCCTTCGGTCAACGTGCCAGTCTTGTCAAAGACAATGGCCTGGAGGCCGCGTGCCCGCTCAAAAGCCGAGCGGTCTCGGATCAAGAGACCGTGGCGCGCTGAAAGCGAGGTGGAGACGGCAACCACCAGCGGGACGGCGAGTCCCAGGGCGTGGGGACACGTAATTACCATGACAGTCACCATCCTGCCGAGAGCGAAGCTGAACTCCTTTCCGAGTAGGAGCCAGACTGCGAGCGTGATGCCGCCCGCACTCAAGGCGATGACGGTGAGCCAGAGCGCCGCGCGGTTGGCGAGATCTTGCGAGCGAGAGCGCGATCCCTGTGCCTGGCGGACCAGCTCGATGACTTGGGAGAGATAGGTCTCTTCGCCGGTCTTCTCGATCTCAACGGTGATCGCGGACTCGCCGTTGATGGCGCCACCGATGGCCTTGTCTCCTTCGGCTTTCTCCACCGGTCGGCTTTCACCCGTGAGCATCGCCTCGTTGACCGTCGTGCGCCCCTCGACAATAACGCCGTCGGTGGGAATCTTCTCGCCCGGCTTGACCAGCACGCGATCCCCCTTTTTCAATTCGGTGACAGGCACCTCCTCTGTGCTCCCGTCCTGCCTGAGCCGGTGGGCCTCTGCGGGCATGAGCTTGACGAGCTCCTCCAACGCGCTCGACGCCCCCATCACCGAGCGCATCTCGATCCAGTGCCCCAGCAGCATGATGTCGATCAGCGTGCCAACTCCCAGAAAAAGACCTCTCCCCGAAGCCCGAAGACTACCAGGCGGCTGTAGCCGTAAGCCACCGCGATAGCCAGCGCGATCAGCGTCATCATTCCCGGCTGCCGCTTGCCAAGCTCTTCGAAGAGCCCCTTGAGAAACGGCCAGCCGCCGTAGAAGAAGATGACGGAGGCGAACGCGAACTGCACGAAGCTGTCGCCGGGGAACCGCCAGGCTGCTTCAACTCCCAACACACGCTGAATGAGCGGGGCCAGCGCCAGGACAGGGATGGTCAGCACGAGGGAGACAGAACCGCCTTCGGAAGTCAGCCACCATGTGCGTGTGATGGGCCTGGTGGCTCCCCTCATGGCGCATACTTGGCCCCTTGTGAGCGCTGTGACTGGCGGCCATATGGCTGTCGTGACGGTGCCTCATGTCGTGATGTACCTCTTCCTCCCGCGTCCGCACCGTTAGGCTCAGTAGCGAAAGACCGCGGTCAGCGGCGCCTCGTCAGGCATCTCCTCGGGGGGGACAGCGTACACTGTCCCGCCGTTGAGGATCGTGTGGATGGCCGCGAAGTTCAGGAGGTCCTCGGTCTGACCCGGCGCCTCCTCACCCAGCTCGACGGCACGAGTCTCCGGATTGAAACTCCCCCAGATCCTGACGCCCACCGCAACGAAGAGCAGCTCCACGCGACCGTCACAAGCCGCCGGCACCACGTCCCGCAACTCGCTTGCCGCCTTGTCGGTCCCCTTCAGCTCTATGTACCTGGCGGCTGCCGCCTCCCTGGCCCGGAGGAAGTGGGGCTTCACGAGCGGCCAGGCGCGGCCGTGCAGCTCGTCGGCTCGCAAGGCTTCGGGATTCCCCATAATCTCTTCCTCCAGGAGGACGGGATGGCGGTTGGCCTCCCGGTAGATCGGCAGGAGATAATCCACCCCCGCCAGGACCAGGGGAAGCGGAGCGCCCCTCAGGAGACCGTTGACGGCGTGGCTCACCTGCTGGAAGAAGCGGAGGAGGTTCTCCTTGGCGTCGTCGATCCCCGTGCCGTGTCCGTGAAACATCGCGGCGCGCCGCTCGCCTGCCGCAGGCGTGCCGGTGTGGAACTGGAGCTGCCGCTCAGGGTCGTTGTAGCGGAGGGCCTCCTCGAGGCTCTGCGGCGCGCCCGGCAGCTCGACCTCACTCACGTGGTCGCGCGTTCCGGCGAGCAGCCTGACCTTGTTCTGACTGAGCGCGAGCACGTAGAAGAGGCCGTCCCCGCCCAGCAAGGCGACCAGCGGCTTGATGTGGAAGCGCTCGGCGACAACCACCAGCTCCTCGAAGCTGAGCGGGACCCTGAAGGTGCGGATGAGGCCCGGGGCGATGAACAGAGCCAGCCCGTCGCTCTGGTACTGCCAGAAGGTCAGGTCATCAAGCAAGCGGCGCGCGGGCCCGAGGAGGCCGCGGGCTTGCCGAGCCTTGAGGCCGGCGGCAGCCAGGCGCTTCTCCGCCTCCCTGAGCAAATTCTTGAGCCGGACGGGATCCTGCCGCGCGTGCGTCCGCGTGTCCGGCCCGGCCCGATGCGCCGGCTGGAAAATTGATACACACGGCCCCTCGCGTGTCTCCACGAGCCGCTTGAGCTCCTCCCGCGTCACGACATCCATCAGCCTTCACCTCCTGTCATAGCCCTCGCGCGTCGCCCCGAGTGAGCAGAGGATGGACTCCAAGTTCGAGAGACTTCCGATCGATAATAAGAATGCTCAGGGTCGTCAAGCTGTCTGCTACAGCAGCTTCTTGATGAGCCGAAGCTCGTCGCGCACCAGGCGCGGCAGCAGAAACTCCCGGCGCACGTGCTCGCGCCCGGCCCGTCCGAAATCGCCTCGCTCCCCCGCGTGTTTCAGCAAGTGCGCGATTTGCTCCGCGCATTCCTCGACGGTTTGCACGAGATACCGATCGAAACGCTCGGGGAACTGCATCGGGATCCCTCCGGCCCTCCCGGCAACGACCGGCTTTTCTTTCCAGAGCGCCTCGGAGACCACCAAACCGAACCCTTCTCGCAATGATTTCTGGATCACCACATCCGAGCCGCGCTGGAAGACGTTCACTTCCATGCTGCCCACGCCTGCGAGGTTCGTGAATACGAAGAGGTCCGGGTCGTTCGCCGCCTCCTCTTCGACCTTTTCCAGCATGGTCCATCCCTCCGGATCATCGCCCGCCATCGCGCCGATCAGGGCCAACTGGACCTCGGCAATCTCTTCCTTCACCAGCCGGTACGCCCGGATCACGCCCAGCGGGTCCTTCCACGGATCGAACCTGGAAACCTGCACGAGCAGCGGCCGATTGAGATCGATCCCGGAGTCGGCGATCGCCCGCTTGCAGACATCCAGCGGCAGCTCCATGTTCTTCGTGGCGAGCGGGTCGATCGCGGGCGCGATGAAGGCCGCCCGGTCTCCGTCGAGGCCCGGCAGGAGAAAGTCGGCCATGGTGAAGATTAGACGGTCGTACTCGGCGATGAACGGCTTCAAAAACTCCCGGACCTCCGAATCGGCGGCCGAGCTGTCGATGTGGCAGCGCCAGACCCACTTGGCGCCGCGGGAGCCTGCGAAATGGCGGATCGCGGCGGGCTGCGGGTCGTGCACGATGATGACGTCGTATTCCGTATCGAGGAGCTGGGCCGCCTGCCGGTTGGCATCGAGGTAGAGATTCCGTTCTTGCTCACGCAGATCGTAGTGCGCTCCCTGAAGCGCGTTATGAAAGGCCTTGGTCACCGTGAAAAACTCGGGCTCGCCGTGGATCAGTCGCCACTCGGCCGAAATGCCCAGCGCCAGCAACACCGGCAGATGCCGGGAGAGCAGCTCGGCAACGCCGCCGCCGAAGGCCGTGGAATTTACGTGGCCGATCTTGACCCCTTTAAGGTCCCCGGCCAGGGCGGTGATCTCATCGATCAGATCATCGCCGACGAGCGGGCGATAGTTCTCTACGTTGGTGGATGACGAACAGCAGTGGCGTCCGACCGACACCTTTGTCAGCATTCCCTTTCCTCCATCGGCGACACCGTCACGCAATCCGATCGGCGCGTATCAGACAGCCTGCCGCAGAATCGCCGCCGACTCCTCCGGCATCATCGTCGTGATGTAGATTCCCGACCCCAGCTCGAACCCCGCGATCGTGGTCACGCGGGGCACGATCTGGATGTGCCAGAGGTAATACGGTTTGCTCTCGTCCTCGATCGGCGCGGTGTGAATGATGTAGTTGAAGTCCGGATCTCCCAGGATCGCGGCAAGCGCGAACAACGTCTCCCTGAGCACCGGCGCCAACGACGCGAGGTCTTCGCCCGACACCTGACCGAATGACGGCTGGTGCTTCTTGGGTGCAATCCAGGCCTCAAAGGGCGCTCGAGAGGCAAACGGATGAAACACGACGAAGCGGTCCGTCTCCTGAACGAGACGCGCCTTCGCCTCGACCTCCGCCTCCACCAGATCGCAGTAGAGGCATCGCCCCGTGTCATCGTAGTGGCTGATCGCCACCTCGTACTTCCGCCGCATCTGCATCGGTGCCACAGGGGTGGCGACGAGCTGCGAGTGCGGGTGCTCCAGCGAGGTGCCAGCGCGCTCGCCGTGATTCTTGAAGATGATGATGCACTTGACGCGGGAATCTTCCCGGAGGG
>Ga0209342_10003144_pt1 | contig 17447 bp, 16 predicted proteins | sample RifCSP16_2_FD_184023 | JGI IMG/M metagenome (GOLD analysis project Ga0209342, IMG submission 184023) | Soil microbial communities from Rifle, Colorado - Rifle CSP2_sed 16_2 (SPAdes) (version 2) | ecosystem: Environmental > Terrestrial > Deep subsurface > Rock core/Sediment | place: Rifle... | reverse complement strand
CTTTAGAAAAATTTCAACCCTTCGGCATCGGCAATAGTAAGCCTCTCTTTATGATGGAAAATATCAGAGTAATACGAACCGACCAATTGGGCTCTACCGGAAAGCATTGGAAAATCACCTGTCAGGACAATTCCTCGTCAACCTTCCAGGTCATCGCTTTCGATTATGTTCCCAGCGCATTCGAGAATGTAAAAGACTTAGCTGTTCGCCTCAATCTCAATATCTGGAACAATCGCAGATCACCGCAAGTGATTGTGGAACACGTAAGAAAATAATTAACAATTGAAAATTAACAATGAACTCAAGTACAGGTTCGTGTTAAGGCTATAAGCAGGTCATGCGAACTCCTTCTCCCGCAAAGGCGGGATCAGTCGCTTCGGGGTGACACAAAAACCATGATCTGTTTCTTCGTCTTTACGTACGAACATTATTTTAGTATGGTTGCCTATTCTTAAATCCCAATTTTAAATTTTACATTTTACATTTTAAATTTATTTTAACCCCCACTTTCTATGTTCCACTCATTCGTTCGCAAAATTCCTCTTGTTCTTCTTCTTATTCTTATTCCTTCTTCTTCGGCCTTGGCCGCCGCCTATCCGGATGTTGATTATAATCATCCTTTTTTGCGCGGCATTGTCGGTATGACCAATGACAAACTCATCAATGGCTATGAAGACAAAACCTTTCATCCAGACGATGGCATATCCCGCATCGAAGCACTGAAAATTATTCTTAAGAGCGCCGATGTTTCCCTAGCACCGGCACAATTAATTGTGCCGCCTGTACCCGCGCAAGATCTTGCGCGCCCTACCAAAAAATCCATTGGTTTCCCTGACGTTCCTCTCGACACTTGGTACGCTCCTTACGTCAACACCGGTGAACAATTGGAAATCATCCACGGCTACGAAGATGGGCTCTTCAGACCTCAAAACAAAGTAACCCGTGTAGAATCCTACAAGATGCTTTTTAGAGCGTTTAAAGCACTTTCAGACGCTCCTGTAGAGGGAGAAGATTGGTTCACTCCCTATGTCAATTACGCACTCCAGCACAATCTCGCAAATTACGGTGACAATCCACTTCTCGATTTAAACAATCCTCATTCGCTGATCACTCGTGCTGAGTTTACTGATTTAGCTTTCCGCATGCGAAATATCTCCCCTCTCATCTCAGCATCGCGCTTCAATGAAGGACTGTATCCCGAGGTCAAAATCGCTGTTGCCTCAGTAGATGTACAGAAGTATGGCATCAGCACGACAGACAAAAGATTAGCGAGCACAGACAAACATTATCGTTTAGTCCCCGGCACGAAAGTATATATGTATACCGCTATGAACTTCGAAGAAGCCTTGGCTATCGTCAAAGCTACATTCCAAAAGAATATCACCGTCAAAGGTATTGAGTTATCGCAAGACAATTATGCCGCAGGCGCATATCCTTTCTCCAAGGCAGTTTGGCAAAGTCCCTTTGAAAAAACCGGCCTTACCTATGAACAATGGTATGCCATGAAAGTCACAAGCATGATTGAGGAAGGCTACCTGAAAGACAAAGTCCTTTAAAAGTTCAGAGTTCAGAGCGCTGAGTTCTGAGTTCATTGTTAATTTTCAATTGGTAATTGTGGCTTAATGAAAGTTTTGTGAGGCTGAGAGGAAAGAATTAAACATCTTGGTTCGACGATGTTTCCGTAATCCTCGGTGTAATTTTACTTTCTGTTTCCAGTGAGCAAATGAACCATCACAGGTATTCGTAGTGGTAGGGATCTGCAGATGAGGATACTGTTGAAATGTGAAGAGAAAAGGTAGGTTTCTGGTAAGGCTTCTCAAGGCGCTGCGTAGTCTTCTGTGCGTATACTGATTCCGTTCATTTCGTTCTTGCAAGTACGCTGTGTAGGTCTCTTTAATGCTCTGGAGTCGTTGGTGAAATTCCTCTTGTGTTATTCTAGTCAAACCCATCATGAGATAATGTACCGCTCTCCCACAAGCACTTTTAGGATTGTTTGTTACATATCTGGTGACGATTTGTTTCTGATGGAAGTAACATAATTGGATGGGGACAGAGGGATAACGTTCTTGCAGAAGCTGAAGAATCCCTGGCTTCCCATCGATCGTAAAGCTGGCATAACGCCTTTCAGTGATGACATCGAGTGCATCCAAAGCATAGGCAACGCTGGCTCGTGACTCAGTTGCAACTTCTCGCCAATACAAAGTTCTTCCTTCAGCGCGAAATACTACTATGCCATTGGTTCTCGTAAGAAATGTGACATCAAAAACAACTGAAAGAGCTTTTTCTGGTACGAGGATTATCTCTCCTGTATATGGTACATATGACTCGAAATATTTTCTGATCGTAGGAATAGAAACATGGTACGTCTCCTGTAACTGCCTCAGGCTTTGTTTTCCAAAAGAGTAGTCGCTGTATGCTTTTGCTATCCATGTAGCCTTCTTTGAAGTTCTTTTTAAAAAGAATTGTTTCTTACAGGTGATACATTGAAAGGATTGTCTCCCTCGTTTCTTCCCATTCTTTTTAACAGTTTTTTGACCACAAAAAATGCACTTTTTTTCTCATAAAAACTTAAATGTTAATCTTTCTGCTTCCACAATAGCAAATCTCCCACTTTTAGCCTCACAAAACTTTCATTAAGCCGTAAATTTTGAATCTTTAATAAAGTTTACGTTTTCAACCCCAAACTTTTAGTTTTGGAAAAAATTTGGATGAAGCGAAGCGTAATTGTTTATCCTATATTAGACAGAATTTTCCGCAGAAAATTTGGCTTTCTTTTTTGTGGTCGGATAAAAGAAGTTTTTTCTTTTAGTGAGGCGACAATCTGCTATTTAGGGGCGGGTGGTCGGGGGTAATAAATTCCAAATTAATTACAGATTAATTACAGATAACTCGTTCTTATGCGAAGTATATTCTTGTTGTGGAGTGAATTTAGCGTGCGTATTCGATAATGCGTGTTTCTCGGATGACATTCACTTTGATTTCGCCAGTGATGTCGGTTTCTTTCTCCAATTTTTTGGCTAAATCATGTGCCAGCTTGTAAGCACTGAGGTCGGTAATTTTGCCGGGATTCACTACCACTCGAATTTCATGACCGGCTTGCATAGCAAGCCAATATCCTCTCCCATCAAAATTCATGGCCAGTTGTTCGAGATTTGTCATACGCTGTATGTGTTGTTCGAGCCCCTCACGTTTGGCTCCAAGTCTTTGTTGGGAGAGGATATTGGCTATGTAGACAATAATTCCTTCAACCGATGTGAATGGTTTATCACCGTGATGGGATTCGATAGCGGCAGTGACCTTGGGATTAATATTGTATTTTTTACAGATCTCACGACCGATATCACTATGATGTCCCTCTATTTCTTGATCGAGCGCTTTGCCTATATCGTGGAGAAGCCCTGCTTTTTTGGCAATATCACTATTTGCTCCCATTTCAGTGGCGATATTGCTGGCTAATTTGGCTACTTCAACTGAGTGCTTGAGGACATTTTGTCCATATGCGGTACGGAAACGTAGTCGTCCCAGAAGCTTCATAATTTCAGCGGGAAATCCGGTGATGCCGAGTTCATAGACGACCTTTTCACCGAATTCTTTGATCATTTTATTGACGTCTTCTTCAGCTTTGGAGAGCATCTCTTCAATGCGAGTCGGATGTATACGGCCGTCAGCAACCAAACGTTCCAAGGCGAGCTTGGCAATATATCGTCGGATGAGATCAAAACCAGAAAGGATAACAACGCCAGGACTATCATCGACAATGACATCAACACCGCTGAGTTTTTCAAATGCATTGATATTTCTGCCTTCACGACCAATGACTCGTCCCTTCATTTCATCATTGGGAAGGGTGACTGTTGTGACCGTGGATTCAGCGATACTTTCACCGTGATAACGTTGCATGGCCTCCGCAAGAATGTTCTTTATTTGGATGGCTGCTTTTTCCTGACTTTCCTTGATGATCTTTTCGGTATGCTTCATCAGGTCTTCTTGGTATTCCTCTTCGATCTTTTTGAAAAGAATCTCCTTTGCTTCAGCAGGAGAAAGGGAAGAGATTTTCTGTAACAATTCCTCTGCAGATTTTTTCTTTTCTGACAGAGTGCTTTCTTCAGCACGCAACTTTTCCAAAGCTGAATCAAGTTCTTTTTGTTGATTGGTCAGCTCACTTAACTTGCGCTCAATTTCATGCTCATGCTTTTGATTTTTTTGTTCTAATTCTTGTAGTTTCTTTTTTCGCTCTAACTCTTCCTTACGAACTTGATCGAGAAGTTTTTGGCTTTGACCTTTGGCTTCACGAATGATGTTTTGTTCTTCTTTTTGTGCTTGACGAAGACTTTCTTGAGCTTGTGCTTCGAGCTTGGATATTTTGCTTCGGCGAATGAAGGATTGATAAAGAATCATTCCAACAATGCCCACTGCCAAGCCCAGCAGGGCAGACACTATTAGTGGTGTTGGCATAAAAGTAGCTATTCATAGGTAATGTAACACTAACTTCACTTTATGAGCCTGGCTACGTATTGTCAAACCAGCGAAATACTACTTTGCATTATGCCACCAAGATAAGATTTGTTTCGCGATAGGAACAGCAATCTGGCTACCTTCCCCACCACCTTCGAGCATAACGGTAACAACGATTTCTGGATTGTCAAAGGGTGCATAAGCAGTAAACCAAGCATGTATGTCTTGATTGTTATTAAATTGTGCTGTACCTGTCTTCCCGGCTACTTTGAATGGCAGGCTCTGTAGGCTTTTTGCTGTACCATCCTTATTATAAACTGCCTCATACATTCCTTGTGCAATGGTCGTAATAGAGGAGTTTTTGAGAAAATCTTTGCTCAGTATCTTCGGCTCTTTGCGAGAACTGAGTTCACAATTACTAATTTCCTTGACTATATATGGTTGATATAGTTTGCCATTGTTAGCGATGACACTGGTAAAGGCAGCTACCTGTAGAGGCGTAGTCAACAAGTATCCTTGTCCGATGGCGTAGTTATATGTGTCACCGGTGACCCAAGGAAGGCCGAGAATATCCTTTTTCCACTCTGAAGTGGGAACGGTACCGGAAACTTCGTTTGGTAGATCAATCCCCAGGGTGCTTCCCAGGCCAAACTTTCTTGCGATTTCGGAAATTTTTTCTGTGCCTACACCTTGGAATGTTTGATAACCGCCGCTGACTTTGTAAAAGAACGTATCGCTTGACTCAGCAATGGCATCAACAATGTCTATGCTTCCATGACCAGAATCTTTCCAGTCTTTGTAAATAAAGTTTTCGTCTGGCCTGAATTGATTAGGAACGCTGATGAATCCGGGTGCATCCAAATGATCGTTTGCAGAGACAATATTATTCTCTAGCACACTTGCTGCAGTGACGAGTTTGAATGTGGATCCCGGAGGATAAGCTCCACTGATTGCTCGATTGAGGAAAGGAGTGTTTTTATCTTTGGTAAGCCGCTCATACGCCGTGACTTCGTCTTTGCCTTTGATGCCATCGATAAAAAGATTATTATCAAAATCAGGCAAACTGATCAGGCTTAAGATCTGCCCATTCTGTGGATTCATGATGACTACAGAGCCGCCAGTGGCTCCGGAACTCCTAATGCTTTCTTTGAGAAGTCTGTAGACTTTGTTTTGCAAATCACTATCGAAGGTAGTGACAAGATCGCAACCATTTTCTGGCTCTGAAGTAAAAAGAGTGTCGATTTTGCTATGTTTCGCATTGACGACGATTTTCTTCTGACCATTTGTTCCTCGCAGGTATTCCTCATAGCTGTTTTCTATACCGGTACGGCCAACGTTACTATCAAGAGTATACGTGTCTCTCTCGTTTTGCCATTCTTGATCATTGATCTTTCCCAAATATCCCATCGCATGTGACATCCCAGTACTGGCAGACAAGTATTTACGAGAAAAGTCTTCGATGACGGTCACACCCGATGCTTGATTGGGGAATGTGCTGAGTAAACGCAATTTACTTTCATGATCGATATTTGATTTGATAATGATAGGTGTATAGAGAAAACGATATTTCTCACTGATATCGGCAATTTCCTGAACCGATATATCGAGTATTGTTGCGATTTGATGAAAGAGGGCATCTCTTTCTGTGTCAGAATTGGGAAGATCAGCCGGAATAATAGCTGCACTATCGTGAGGAATATTTTCTACGAGTGGAATTTGCTCGCGATCGTAGATGATGCCACGCATAGCGCGTGTGACATAGATACGTAAATAATTTTCTTGTCCTCTTTCAAAAAGTACGTCTCCCATGGCGAATTGGAGATACGCCAGGCGTACAACCAATGCCACCACTGCAATAATGATGATCCACTTTAAAATGCGAAATGACGTTTGAAAAGCGATGCTACTATCGGGAAGTAAATTGTCATTTGGCGTATAAATAACGTCTTGCCATTGATCAGGGTTGTTGTCGTCTGATTTCAGATTGATTTCTTGTTCGAAATGTTTGTCAAAAATGTTCCATCTTTTACTCATAATTGATGCCTAAAGCGTTAAGATAGCGAGCGTAAGCTTCACCGAGAATCTTTGTTGCGGGAATAAGCAATCCTAGCAGAAGTATATGTTTCAATGAAGTCCAAAAAAGAATGGCGGTGGCATGTAGTGTTTGCCAACCGTATCCCCATACCTGAAATGATATGCTTATGAGAGCACTCATTATTAATAATGTAGGGATATTCATGCGCTTGGTATGAAAAACATTCGTGATAATCATAAAGAGAGTAACAGTACACCACAGTACTGTGATCGTCGGAATGCCAAACCACGTGAGTCCGGTGGCGAGTGCGAGTAGTCCGAAACTCATGAAGAAGATAAATCCTTCTCTTAGACCAAAAAAATTGAGCACACATACCAGCATCCACAGAGGTAGTAAACTGTAAGGAAACCATGTGATGGAAAGGAGGAATGTGATGATGATGACGAATGCACGGATAAGAATACCTCTCATATGTTTTGGATTCGGGGACAAGTATACAGGAATTTGGAATGTAAAATGTAAAATTTAAAATGTAAAACTAAAAATTGTGAATTGAGGATTGAGACTGTAGAATGCTGGAAGAAAGATACTATATGAAATACTTGTACTTGGTGTTTTTTGTCCTGGTTCTTATCATGGTGTATATCGTTCCGGCTGCAGGATTTTTCTGGGCGAGGGGAGGAATAAACTTTCTTGGCGGACTTGGTATTTCAGAATTTGCTTATGCAGTATTCCCTTTACTAGGTCTCTACGCATTTTCGATGCTATGGTTGCAATTTATTATGGGTAGTGCGCGTGACGTCTTAACGAAGGCTTATCCGAAAGTGCTCAAGTTTCATATGAATCAAGGGCCTTTTGTGCTTTTGTTTTCACTGTTGCATCCGCTCTTCTTGGTGATTGGAGTAGGTTTAGAAAATTATTTGTATATGACATATGTCCCTCAAGAACTAAAACTCTATGCGTTTCTTGGCGTGATTTCACTGTTTTTTATGATATTGGCTGTGGCGGCTGCGATGTTTCGTATGCATCCTTGGTTACAAAGACGTTGGATATATATACATTATTTGAATTATCTGGTTTTTATTCTTTCTTGGTTGCATTCTTGGAATATAGGTACTGACATGAAAACAGCACCATTTCGACAACTATGGCTTTTCTATGGAATAACTGCAGTAGTTGCCTTACTTTTACGATTCAGAAGAGTGGTGGTGGAGAGGCAAAAAATGAAAGCTATTCATGCTTAATCGTCATTGAATCAAATGGATTTCAAAAAATTATTGGTTATCCCTATCATATTTGCTTTTGTTGCCACGGCATTTCTTGCTTTCATCCCTCAAGTTGAGCAACCTTCATTACCAACTAACACTTTTTCTATGAAAATTACCAGTTCTGCTTTCATTCATGAGCAAAGCATTCCTCAAAAATATTCTCGCACAGGCGAAAATATCAACCCACCACTCAGTATTCGTGATGTGCCAGAAACAGCAAAAAGTCTCGTACTGATCATGCACGATCCCGATGTTCCCAAAGATTTACGACCTGATGGTAATTTTGATCATTGGATTGTCTTTAATATTCCACCCCAAACCACCGAGATTGCCGAGGGTCAAAATCCTTCCGGAACCCTCGGGGCGAATACAAGAGGAGACTTGGCTTATGGTGGACCCAATCCGCCCTACGGTGTTCATCGGTATTTTTTCAAACTCTATGCTTTAGACAGTATGTTGGATGTGCCTGCTGGAGCAAATAGAGTGCAAGTAGAATTGGCGATGAAAGATCACATTTTTGCTCAGGCTGAACTGATGGGAAAATACGAAAAAGAAAATAATTAATTATTCTAAGACTATAAACACTGTATCGAGATTGGCACTGTCGACTGCAGGAGTGACAAGCAAAGTTAAATACGTCTCTTGATCGCTACTTAAGATTTCAGTGACTTGGCCGATAAGGATGTCATTAAAATTTTCCAGTTCTTGACCGGTGGTAAAGACTAATTCACCTTTCTCAATAATGGCGTTTTTGGGAATTTGTGTTAAGTGAAGAATTCCTAAGCCGATGGTTCCTTGTATCAAACCTTTGGTTTTGGATTTTTGAAGATAACTGTAGTAGACGCTATTTGGGTCCGTGACTAAACTCATTTCCGAGGAGTGATCAGAGACTTTTTCAATTTTTCCTACCAGTGCATTGTTGATAATCACCGGGAGTCCCGGTCGTACACCTTGATTGCTGCCAATGTCCAAGATAAGAAAACGGGAAAAACTTCCCGGTTTTTCACCCAGAATATGCGCAATGGCAACACTTCTTTTGTGAGTTCTTTGGACATTCAGCTCTGAGCGTAGGGTTTCATTTTCTTTGGCGATCAGCGTCATCTGAGCCAACTCGGACCGTAAGCGTTCATTTTCATTTGTAAGCTGACGGACTTCGCTTTCGGTTTCCTCCGTCAAGTAATACCAAAATTCTTTACTTGCAAGTTTGGTACGGTACAAGAAACGCTCTACCGGACTAAAGATTTGACCTATACCAGAAAAAACGCTCTGTCCCTGCGGAATAATACTTACCAGTGTGAGTAACAGGAAAGTGGCAGTAAAAATGATAATGTATTTGAAATTAGGTTTTTTTAGTAAGGGCTTCATGGAATGCTTGAAGGGCTTTTTCTAATTGATCGCTTGGCTCAACTTTGTATGTGACATGGATTGTCGTACTTTTGTGGAGTGGTTTTGTAAGTTCCAATTGTACCGGACTTTTGCCGGGAAAGCGTGTGAGAATCTCTTTAAGTTGTATGAGCTCTTTATCACTTGTTGTCGCGGGTATTTCGACAATATATGGTTTCTGAATTTCTTTTTTTTCTTCGAGAGAAGAGGGAATCTCGAGAGGCATGAGAGTGTCGATAAGAAGCTTGGGTGTACTGCTCTGTCCTGTTCCCCGACGATCGCGAAAAGAAATCTTACCAGAAGCAGTAATGATGGTATCCTCGATACAATATTCTTGGCAAGCTTCCATGGCTTTGGGGAATATCACTCCTTCAATACGTCCGAAAGGATTCTCTACCTCGAGAAAAGACATCGCCTGATTGGTCTTAGTCAGTATGCGTTTCATATTCACAATCATGCCGGCTATTTTAACTTTTTTGCCTTCGTGCTGAAGAGTGATTTTGTCGATGCGTGTCCCTGTTTTGGCAAAAAAATCCTTGAGATGTCCCAATGGATGAGCCGATAAATAAAGACCTAGAGCTTCTTTTTCATAGTCCAAAATTTGGCGAATGGGAAGTTGCTCTGCTTCTTTTAGTTTTATTTGAGGGATTTGATTAGCTTCATCCATATCGGCAAAAAGAGAATCTACCGGCGCTTCGCGCAATTTTTTGAGTGTGCTGATGTATTGAATACAGGTGTCGATGTTTTGCATTATCGTGCTTACCGATACTAATTCCTGAAAAACATTTGCCTTACTGAGCGCTTCCAAACTTTTTCTATTCAAAAACTCCAAAGAAACACGATTGAAAAATTCATTGAGAGAGCGGAATGGGCCGTTCTTTTTTCGTTCATCCACTATCGCTTGGCTTGTACTATCACCCAGATTTTTTATTGCCCCCAATCCGAAACGTATTGCATCTCTACCAACAACAGTAAAATCTACATCAGAGTCATTGATGGATGGTGGAAGAATAGTAAGACCCAGCGCTTTTGATTCTTCTATCTCGATTACAATACGGTCGGTATCTCCACGGTCACTTGTCATGAGTGCTGCCATGAATGCCGCCGGAAAATGGCTCTTTAAATATGCCGTTTGATACGCAATCATCGCATAACAAGCAGCATGGGATTTGTTGAAGCCATAGCGCGCAAAAGGTTCGATGAAATCCCAAATTTTCTCGGCAACTTCTTTTGACTTTTCGCGAGCAACGGCTTTTTCAATGAATTTGTTTTTTTGTTCTAAAAGTAATTCCATGATTTTCTTACCTACAGCACGACGTAAGATATCAGCCTCTCCATAAGAAAAACCGCAAAATTGACGAGCTATTTCCAATACTTGCTCTTGATAGACAATGACTCCATATGTCTTCTTCAAAATCGGTTCCAATTCAGGATCAAGATAGGTGACTTCTTTGAGGCCGTTCTTGGCAGCAATAAAGTCAGGGATTGCTTCCAAAGGACCGGGACGATACAGCGAGATCATAGCGATAATGTCTTCAAAATTACTGGGTTTGAGTTCTTTGAGGTAGTGCTTCATCCCTTCTGACTCCAATTGAAAAACGCCGGTTGTTTTCCCCTCACTGAGTAACTGATAACTTTTTTTGTCATCTGTTGCTAAATTTTGCCAATCGAGATCAATGTCATAATTTAGTTTGATGAGTTTGGCAGTGTTAGCCAAAACAGTTAGGTTACGGAGACCCAAGAAATCCATTTTGAGTAGGCCCAAAACTTCGAGTGGCTTCATCGAATATTGAGTGACTACGCCCTCGTCCTTACCGGCGGTGTTTTTTTGTAGGGGGGTGTGATTGACCAGTGGTTCACCAGCAATGACCACTGCAGAGGCATGAGTGGATGCATGCCGTACGACACCTTCAAGTTTACTAGCCATTTCCCAGATCTGTTTGTGTGCGGGATTTTTTTCTAATGATTCTTTGATCAGAGGTTCTTTTTCTAGAGCATCTTTGAGCTTGGTACCGGGCTTGCTGGGAATAAGCTTGGCTAAAGTATCCACATCTTTGTAGCCAAAGCCGAGTACACGACCAACATCACGGATAGCAGCTTTGGCTCCCATAGTACCAAAAGTGATGATCTGCGCGACACTTTCGCGATTGTATTTTTCAACTACATAATTGATTACTTGTTCACGACTATCATCGGCGAAATCAATATCAATATCCGGAGGTGAAACACGTTCGGGATTGAGGAAGCGTTCAAAGACCAGGTCATATTCGAGAGGGTCAATGTCAGTGATCGCAAGAGAATACGTTACTATCGCACCAGCGGCGGAACCTCGCCCGGGGCCGACAGCAATGCCTTGGTTTTTGGCCCAATTGATAAAATCCCACACAATCAAAAAGTATGTAGGAAATCCTGTTTTGTTAATTACCCCCAATTCATAATCGAGTTGTCTCCGAATTTTCTCACTCAGAGGATCACCATATCTTTTTTTGCATCCCTCAATGCATAATTCTCGTAAATATTCGGCAGCTGTGAGTCCGGGTGGACATTGAAAAGCAGGAATAAGGTTTTGTCCAAGAGGGATTTTTACATTGCATCGATTCGCAATTTCCCCTGTGATGTCGCAGGCTTCGGGAATATCTTTGAAAAGCTGACGCATCTGTTCTTCACCGAGTATTGAATGATCGCCTTCATACTTGGGACGGTTTTGATCACTGACGAGTTTTTGATTTTTGACACAGATCAAAGCGTCATGGGCATCCCGATCGTTCAAAGTGGGGTATCGAGAATTGTTGGTAGCGACAAGAGGAATGCCTGTTTCTTTACTCAACGTAATTAATTGAGGATTTAAACCATTTTCTATTTCCAGACCATGTCGAATGATTTCCAGATAATAGTTATCTTTTCCAAACAATTCTTCATATTTCTGCGCAATTCTCTTTGCTTCTTTATAGTTGTTTGCCAGAAGCGCTTTACTGACTTCACTCGTATGATCACCGCTTAATGCGATGAGTCCTTCGTGAAATTCGTTGAGCAGTTCCCAGTCAATCATGGGTTTTTCAAAAAGGCCTTCGAGTTGTCCCTTGGTTACTAAAGTCATCAAGTTGTGATATCCCGTATCAGAATAGGCAAGTAAAACTAGTTGATGTGGATTTTTTTCTAAGTCTGCACGGTCGAATCGTGAACGATGAGCGATGTACATTTCCGCGCCTATAATAGGCTTGATGCTACTGCCAATTGCGGCCTGGTAGAAATCTACGGCGCCGTACATAACCCCATTGTCCGTGATACTGATGGCTTTCATGCCCAATTCTTTCGCTCTGTTAACCAAAGTATATGGTGAACCAAGCGCATCAAGAAGGCTGAAATGGCTATGAACATGGAGATGAACGAAACTCATAAATAATTAACAATTAACAATTGAAAATTAACAATTGGAAAATAACATAGAAATAAGGAATAGAGGTAGTAGTATGAGTAGTTAAAGAGGTAGAAAATAGGTGAAGAGTATAGTATATAGATTCTAGATTCTATATTATAATTTTAAACTTTACATTTTACACTTTAAATTTCTATGGACTGTATCTTCTGTAAAATTATCAAAAAGGAAATACCAGCGGATATCGTCTATGAAGATGATCAGATTTTGGCTTTCAAAGATAGAGCTCCATCGGCACCAGTACATATTCTGTTTGTGCCAAAGAAGCACATTCAAAGTCTCGTACATGCAGATAAGGGCGATGAATCAATGCTGGGACATCTTTTATTATCTATAGCAGAAACAGCAAAAAAATTAGGGATTGATGAAAGAGGATTTCGTGTGGTGACAAACAATGGTAAAGACGGCGGACAAATAGTGCATCACTTGCATTTTCATTTGCTGGGAGGGAAAAAGCTAGGCTGGTAGCTTAAGATGAAGATGAAGGAAGAAGATGAAGGAACAGAAAAAAACAGAAGCCTTCATCTCCATCTGCATCTTCGCCTTGAGTTTAGGGCCTCTTTTCAGTACTATCTTGTTGCATTATTAACATGTTTCGAAAGGAGGTATTTTAAATGACATATGTTTTGCGTCAAAATAACGAATCAGTAGAAAAAATGTTGGGACGATTTCGTCGGCAGGTTATGAAAGACGGTGTGCTGAACCGTGTGCGATCACGTAAGTATTATGCGAGTAAATTGACCAAGCGCCAGCAGAAATTGCGTGCAATATACCGTGAGCAGAAGAAGGCAATAGAAGCGAATGAAATGTAGTTATGACAAAGAAGAGATCCGCGATTGAATTTGTTCCTTTGAGTGCATTTTCACCTCATATCAGGAAAGTACTTAAAACTTGCTGGTATGAGGTTTGTTTGTTGATGGGTAAGGATGTCATTGGTTTATTGAATGTGGTGATCGTCTCGACTCAACATATGAGGGCTCTCAACAGAAAGCATCGGGGTATAGATAAGGCTACGGATGTGCTTTCACTAGATTTTGGTCAAGACAAGATTGGTCATAAACTCGGGTTTGTATTTCTGTGTCAGTCGATAGCAAAAAAGCAGGCACAAAAGTTGGGTCATGATATCGATCAAGAAATAGTATTTTTGGTGACGCATGGCATGCTGCATGTGTGGGGATTTGATCATGAAAAGATGGGGGATGAAAAAAAGATGTTAACCATGCACAAAAGATTATTAGAAGCCTTTCCGAAGTATTCACCATTGTTTAGCACATATAGAAGCCGTGAGTTAATTGACTATTGAAAATTTTATCCTATACTGAGTCCTGCATTGGGTCGTTTTCTTTATTTTACTTCGAATGGCTAAAGAGCGTGTCATAACTGTTATAGATATTGGTAGTACTCGAGTCAGAACTGTTGTTGGCGTCATGGGCGCTGATGATACAAAAGTTCCACAAATTGTCGGTGTGGGAGATATTGCCAGTCATGGTATTCGTAAAGGGCAAATTATTGATATTGAAGAAACCATTAATTCCATTGCTGAATCAGTCAGTGAGGCGGAAAGAATGGCTGGTACTCCTATCGATCATGCTATTGTAAATATGGGAGGAACCGGACTGAATACCATTACAAGTCGTGGATTTATCTCAATTTCTCGCCAAGATGGCGAAATCAATTCGGACGATATTCAGCGAGTACTGGAGGCGGCTCAGGCAGTTTCAATTCCTCAAAATCAAAAGATTATCAAAGTGATTCCGAAGTCATTCACCGTTGATGATCAAATCGGCATCAAAGATCCCGTCGGTATGACCGGTGTTCGTCTGGAGGTCGACGCAATGATTATTACTGCTCCTCAAGCAGCCATGCGGAATATTTCCAAATGTATTCATCAAGTTGGTATTGATGTGGATGATTTTGTTCCCTCGATGCTCGCTTCTTCAGAAGCGGTATTGTCGCGAAGAGAAAAAGAGCTGGGAGTTGCGGTGGTCGATATCGGTGGTGGTTCAGTGAATATTGCCGTATTTGAAGAAGGAGCACTCTTACACACAGCAGTTTTGGCAGTCGGTGCAGGGCATGTGACGAATGATATCGCTATTGGGCTTCGCACTTCAGTCGATACGGCTGAAAAGATAAAATTGGAATATGGTACGTGCTTACCATCAGAAGTAAGAGGCAATGAAGCGATTGATTTGTCGTTACTCAGTCATGTCGATACGCATCAAGTTTCTCGTCAGCTTTTGGCAGAAATCGCTGAAGCGCGTATGCAAGAAATTTTTGATCTCGTGGCAATGGAACTGAGGAAAATCAATCGTGATGGACTTCTCCCTGCGGGTATTGTCCTTACTGGCGGAGGAGTGAAAATTCCAGGGTGTGTGGAAGTAGCCAAACAAGCGCTCAATTTGCCGGTGCAAGTCGGATATCCTGTGGAGGTAGAAGGAGTTGTGGATAATATCGATGATCCTGCGTATGCTACTGTTATCGGTCTTTTACTTTGGGGGATTCGTCATGAACCTCAAATTAAGCTCCATAAGACTCCACTTTTTGGGGCAGTAAAGGATTGGCTGAAAAATTTTATAGGATAAGGTATAAACCCGAGGAATGTTCAATCATTCCAGGGTATTGTCAAGAGATTAGATTTGTATTATGATCAGCATTCAGCAAGAATCAGTCAAGTTTATAAAAAATCTCCTAAAACTCCTTTTTAAAATCTAAATCTTTATGGAAACGAAGAAATCAGCTCCTCTTTCTCAAGCAAATATCTATGTAGTAGGTATTGGTGGTGGCGGTGGTAATGCGCTCGCCCGCATGATCAAAGCCCGCATCGAAGGTGTGAAATTTATTGCTGTGAATACCGATGCGCAGGATCTGGTAGCATCTCCAGCTGATTATAAGATTCATATTGGAGTGCAAACAACAAAAGGTTTAGGAGCGGGAGCAAATCCAGATATCGGTAAAAAATCAGCCGAGGAGAATATAGGAGATCTTAAGGCGGTTTTGGAGGGAGCAGATATGGTATTTATCACCTGTGGTTTAGGAGGAGGTACAGGCACGGGAGCTGCACCGGTAATTGCTCAGATTTCTAAAGAAATCGGTGCTTTGACTGTTGGTGTTGTTACCAAGCCATTTGCTTTTGAAGGACAGAAACGTTCTCAAGTAGCTGATGAAGGTTTCAATGAGCTCAAAGCTAGTGTGGATAGCTTGATCACAATCCCTAATGATCGCATTCTTTCTTTGATTGACCGAAAGACACCATTGATGGATGCTTTTGAGATTGTTGATGATGTTCTTCGACAGGCTGTACAAAGTATTTCTGATCTTATCAATGTACACGGTATGATAAATGTAGATTTTGCTGATGTTCGCTCAGTCATGAAGAATTCTGGTTCATCGCTCATGGGTATCGGTTATGGTACTGGTGAGAATCGTGCTCTAGAGGCTGCAAAAGCTGCAGTGGAAAGTCCACTCTTGGATCTTTCGATTGCCGGAGCAAAGGGAATCTTGATCAACATCACTGGTGGTAATGATCTCAGTATGTTTGAGGTAGATGAAGCTGCCAAAGTGGTTACTGAGTCTGCCGCTGATGATGCTAATATTATTTTTGGTACTGTCATCGATGATAAATCTGCCGGTGAAATTAAGGTAACGGTGATTGCAACCGGATTTGATGTTCATGATTCAAGGAGTGCTATCAGTAATGCTCCCGCACTTGGTCGTCGCCTCTCAGGTGGTATCAATGATGCTTATAAAAACGCTCTTTCTAAGCAGAATAACTTTTTTGGAAAACAAGTGAATTTATCTCCGGTGAATAGTCTCGCCAAACAATCTGCATTTTCCACACCCAAAATGACCACAGTATCACCCAAAGTTGGTCAAAGTGTCCATGCTAACGGTGGCATGCAACCGGCTCTTTCTGAAGAAGGAGAATTGGATGTCCCGGCATTTATCCGTAAGAAAATGAATTAAGGATGACCAGTGCAGGCATTGCCTTTGCTATCATCTTTGTCAGTTATTTAGAGAAGATTTTATCTTTTTTGATTATTATTCGTGTGCTCTTAAGTTGGGTGCCACAAATGCGTCCTAACTTTTTTACGCGAATTGTTTTCGAAACCACCCAGCCGCTACTCAACGCTGTGTATGTGGTATTTCCGGGACTGAGGCGCAGTATGATTGATTTGTCGCCGATTATTGTGTTTCTCGTTATCAGCTTAGTGCGTGATCTGATTGTGGCAGGGCTATACCGACTGATATAGGAATAAGATGAAGGAAGTCAGATGAAGAGGAATAAGGAATAAAAACAAAACATAAAACTTCATCTTCATCTCCATCTTCATTTATGCCTTGCATCAATGTCCTCGTAAAAGCTCATCCGAAACGAAAAACCATGATAGTTAATGAAGATAGTCAGGGGAATTTGGTTGTAAGCATCGGAGCCCAGAGGGCTGAAGGAAAGGCCAATGAAGTGCTGCTGGCGCTACTTTCGGATCATTTTAAAGTTGCTAAAACTTCTATCAAAATCCTCAAGGGACATACCAGTACGAAGAAGGTTATTGAATTGCCAACAACGCCAAGTTCTAAATTCTAAGTTCTAAATTCTAAATTAACTCAACTTTGAACTTAGAATTTTGAATTTAGAATTTCTTATGCGGCTTGCGCAATTGCCTCAACATTTGGTTGTTTGGTAATCTGGCGTTGGTATTCATTCCAAATATCAGCATGTGTGATGGGGGATTTGCTTTGTTTTTGCAGTGATTCCACTGCTGGCCAGATGGCGTCAGAATCTTCAATTGTCTGTGGTCCTCCAGGAAGATTCAGGACGGCGGCAAATGAACCATTTTTATTCTCGGTGAAAAAGACCCCGTTAATCTTTTCT
>Ga0209342_10003143_pt1 | contig 17447 bp, 17 predicted proteins | sample RifCSP16_2_FD_184023 | JGI IMG/M metagenome (GOLD analysis project Ga0209342, IMG submission 184023) | Soil microbial communities from Rifle, Colorado - Rifle CSP2_sed 16_2 (SPAdes) (version 2) | ecosystem: Environmental > Terrestrial > Deep subsurface > Rock core/Sediment | place: Rifle... | reverse complement strand
ACACTGCCGCGGTTCGAGCAGCGCGAGCTCATCGACGCCATCGGCACGGAGTAGGAGAGGGCGGTTCGCGCATCCGTCTCGCTGATGAAGCTGCGCAGCTGGCCGGCGACCTGGTCGCCGTCCCAGGCGACGCGCCAGAGTGCGACCTCCTCGGGCGACGTGTCATCGAGGAACTGCTGGTAGCCGGCCTCCGTCGGCTCGGTCGCGCCCCAGTGGTCGCGGAGTGCCTCGACCTCGGCCTCCCAGATCGCGCGCAGATGGTCGGGCTGGACGTCGCGGATCTCGAGACCTTCCGGCAGCGGCGCATCGAGCTGATCGTCGAGTCGCTGGCTTCGAGGGCGGCCATTTGGGCAGCTTATCCCGGATCGAGAGGCCGGCTGCTCACCGGGTGAGCGAACGGGCGAAGCAGGCGTGGCGGGAGCCTCCGGGACGGCGCCGGGGAGCTCCACGACGAGGCTCGGTGGTCGTCCTGCACGCTCCGTGAGCAAGGCGGCGTCCGAGCGATCTCCGGCGGGCTGTCGCTGAGTCCTCGTTCGTCGGTTTGCTCACCGAGCGCACAGCGGTCCAATGGCCGGTTCCCTGGCCGGCGTGTCCTGAGCCGGGGAAGGTCAGGTCCGAGCCCAGTCGATCGGCGGCGCGCCGCGCTTGCAAAGCTCGTCGTTCGAGCGATTGAACGGCCGGCTACCGCGGAAGCCCTCCGCGCCGACGCCTTGCCACGCGGTCCTCGATCGGGTGACAAAGGACCTTGACACCCTCATCCTGACAAGGTAGCTTTACAGCATGACGAACGAGGTGCGGCAGCTTCGTGAGGGCCGCGGCCTGAGCCAGGGCCAGCTCGCCCAGGAGCTACGCGTCTCGCGCCAGACGGTGAACGCGATCGAGACCGGCCGTTATCTGCCATCGCTGCCGCTGGCCTTCGCCATCGCCCGGTTCTTCGGCTTGCACATCGAGGAGATCTTCCATGGCCACGAACATGTCTAAATGGATGGTGCCGGTCATCGGCATGGTGCTCGGCCTGCTGATCGCGGCGGCGGAGCTGGGCCGCGGGGCGAGTCCCGCGCAAGCCGCAGTGGCGTTCGTGATCGTGGCCGGCTACGCGATCACGCTGCGCGTCCTGCAGTCGAGATCGGACCTCGCGAGCGTTCTTTCGGGCCTCCCACGCGACGAGCGATGGGAGTCGATCAACCAGCGGGCGCTCTCGCTCGCGGCCCAGCTCGTCGCGGTCGTCCTGGTCAGCGCCTTTCTCGTGACGCAGTTCAGCGGTCTGGATTCGACCCCGTACGCCTGGGTCGGCGCCGTCTTCGCGGCCGCGTACCTGGGTGGGCTCGTGTGGTACCGAAGCCGGTCATGAAGGCTTTCGGAGGCCCATGCCGCACGAAGAGACCGCGACAGCGACGGTGAGCATGTCATCGCCACAGCCGGAGGCGCCGAGCAGTTCGAGTTCGCGGCGGTCGAGGTGAGTGGAGACGCCGCCACCGCAGCGGGCCGAGCGCGTGTGTGGGTGACCTGGGTGATCCACAAGGACGGTGTTCAAGGCGCCCATGCCGCACGTCCCGCGGGATGGGACGACTTCTCGGCCACGCTGGTCCGCCTCGATGGTCGCTGGTATGTCGAACAGCTGCGACTGCAGCCCGAGGAGGGCGGGTGACGGTTGGGCCCGGGATCACGGGCCCCGATCGATGAGGTCGCCGCGACTCATCGGATTCGCCTGGCGTTGACGGGATATGAAAGGCGCCGAGGCGGACGCTGAGCCGGACGCGGGGGAAGCGCCCTCGAGTCGGGGGGAAGGTGACCCCGTTGACGCGTGTGCCGTCATGCGTTTGTTGGGATAGGAGATAAGAGCCTTCGAAATGTCGCACCCCACGACTAGGAGGCTCCGCCCATGCCGCCAACCTCGATCCGCTGCCCCGCCTGCGGCCACGCCCTGCTGACGATTGACCTGCTGCAGATACGCCAGCTCCAGGCCGCGGCCCCCGTCCCTGGCCCCAGGGTCGACGCGCCGCTTCTCCTCCGCATTCCCGAGGCCGCCCGACTTCTCCAGGTGTCCCAATCGAAGATGTACCAGCAAGTGGCATCTGGCGACGTGCCAGTGGTCAGGGTTGGGCAATCCGTGCGGGTCGCGAGGGTGGAGCTGGAGCGGTTAGCCGGAACCCCTGCGACTCCGGGCGAGGATTGACCGGATCACTCCCATTGCTTGCAGCGATGCCACGAGGTTGAAGACCCCAAGTGCAGTCCACACCAAGAGTGCGGATGTAGCCACGAACAGAATGCGAATGGGTGCTGCTGGGAGTCCCGCCGTGCTCCCGAGCAGGAGGGCAAGCGCACACAGGAACGTGGCAATGCCGGTCCCAGTGACGAACCAGTACGGGAAGAGATGGCCCTGAACGCCGCCGGATCTTGTGTCTTGATCCATAAGATCGAGGAGTTCGTCGTCAAGCAAAGCCACGATTACAGCAAGTGCCGCGACCACGACACCAACCATTGCTCCGCCGAGCGCAAGCGCGGCTGTGGCGAGCCCTGGGGACATGCTGACGACCTGTGCGTCACTAGGCGTGAGAACGGCAACGATCAGGACCAATGCGGCGGCTCCGAAGTCCCACGACCAAATGATCTTGTCTCGGAACTTCCAACAGGTCGCTGCGAACCCAGGGACCTTCGACCTCGCGCTATCGTTCATAGAGATCCCGCAGTCGGTCGCGTATCCACCCCCAAACGCCCTCCGCGTCGATGGCATCTTCATCGCGGATTACGACGATTCGAAGCCGTGCCCCGAACGTCCATGTGCGTTTGGCATGGCCCACGTAGCCTGTTGCCTTCAGGTTCCCCTGGCCGTGTTCGGCAATCTGCCCAAGAGCCCCCTCAATCCATCGGGCGCTTGCGTTGAGGCCGCCGCCTTCAGGAGCGACGGCCACGACTTCAGCTCGCTCCGCCGCGGCTTGTTCGACGATCTGCTGAAGGTGTTCTGCATCGTCGCGCCAACCGGGATTGGGACGGTAGACTACCGCCCGAATCCGGGAAATCCGATCAACCGATGCGACGAACTCATGAAACTCTGCAGGGTCCGAGAGAAGAGCCACCGTCGCCGGGAAGTCTGATTCGGCGAGTAGGGACTTGAACGCGCCAACGAATGACTGGCGGCGGATCGCGGGTGGCCGTTCTTCGAACGCGAGAATCTCACTGACGGGATCGATCACGAACATGGAGAACGAGCCTTGGGTGGCGATAGCCTCGGTTGTGACGAAGTCTTCCCGCTCCTCGTCGAACGCCATCTCCTCGGCCTGAGTCTGGCGGATGAAGCCAAGCTTACCGTTGATGTAGCCCTCAGTCTCGACTGGGCGGGAGAAGCGCCACCTCCGGTTGTATCGTGTGGCGCTCTTGTGCGGGTCGAGTGCATCGAGGAGGTCGTCGCGAAAGGTGCGGTCGAAGAGCCGCGGCTCGCGGCTGATCTTCGCGAAGTAGACGGTCCGTTCCGCCATCTTGCCCTCCCTTTGGCAGAAGCCGGGTCAAGCCTCCGCTTATCCAATGACAGCTAGGATGTCACGAGTGTTCGGGTGACGGCGATCCCTTCCAGCCAACGCGATCCAGCCGCGCCCCCACTTGGGCGACGCCTCAGGTCCATGTCCAGACCTATGCCCAGACTCTACTGACCAGCGGCACGTCGCCGCTCGGCACCAGCTAGGGTCGCACGAGCCAAAGCCGAACCTAATGTTCTTGAAGGTCATGGCCCATTGCGGTCAGGGCATTCATGGTCATGGAACGCTGATCATCAAACTCAGCGAAGCCAAGGTCGAGCCTGCAGTAGCGGAACCTGCCTGGTAGCGAAGCCTCCATCCGCGCACCCACCCACTTCGCTAGCTCGCTGCGATTGCCACGGCGTTTCGAGCTCCATGGGCCGAACACTTGGATGAGCGTCACCCGCACATCGGGCCGCTCTTCGATCCAAGGCCAGTACTTGAGAACGTTTGTGTCTGGGTGTTGCTGCCCCTGCTCTACCTCGAGATAGACGATGCCCGTCGTGCCGATATGAGCGACACCATCTGCTGTACCCCAACCGCTTAGCGTGCCGCCCGGCGTGAAACTGAGGCCCAGGCCTCGCTGCAACACGTCCATTGGATCGTCGACGCTAAATCCCATCGGCTCGTCTCCCTGTCACCTCTACGAAGCCGGATCTTGCGCCATGCGATTCAAAACGCGTCGCGCCGCGACACAATGAACCGCCCTGGGTTTCGTGGAGATCCTGGCCTCGATCCCGGACTCGGTGCGTGCCTCATTCTGACCTGCGTGCCCGGGACTCCCTCGCGCTCGACGTCATGGATGCCTTCCGGCCCGACGTCGATCGGTTTGTGCTCGACCTCTTGCGGAGCCGGACGTTCCGGGCCGCCGACTTCCACGAGACGCGGCCACGGTGCGTGTCACATCGTTCGGCCGTTGACCCATGCGCTCGCGGAGACGCTTCCCGCCTGGCAGTCACGGCTCGCGCCCGTCGTCGAGGGCGTCGCCCGGGCAATCGCGGCTGGGCCGGAGAGCCGAGTCCGGCGGCTGCCGACGTTGCTCACCGGCGAACGGCGGTCAGCCGGACGTGAACGGCCAACGACGACGGACACCCCGGTCACCGGTATCGGTTCGGCTCGCGAGCGCATGCCGGCGGTGCGGTGGGTCTGTCCCGAATCCGAGCCGCGACTACTGTGATGGGTTGCCTCCCCGCGCAGCTCGACGAGGCGTGGTCAGTCTTCCTGAAGTCAGCCCGGGCTGCGGTCGTAGATTTCAGGGCCGAGGACCGCGACCCGTGGGAGCGGTCCAATGGACCAGGGCCCGATCCAGAGGCGTTCCGGCGTGACGTCCTCTCGGTGATGCGAAACGTCTCAGCGGCGAAGCTCGCCGAACTGACCGGGCTCTCGCGCAACTACTGCATGCTCGTGCTCCGAGGCGAGCGGGTGCCGCACCCGACGTGGTGGGCGCCAATGAGCCAATTCGGCTCGGCGCCTACCTGCTAGTACCACGCCGGGTGTTCGGGTCGTAGCACGAAGAGACCGCGTTGCCTTTCGCGTCGCGGCGGCCATCCTCGGGGCTATGCTCAAGCCTCCACGCACGCCGGCCGCGCCGTCACGGACTTGGAGCAACTGAGAAGTGGCCCTCAAGAAATCCGAGCTCTATTCGTCCCTCTGGCAAAGCTGCGACGAGCTGCGCGGCGGCATGGATGCCAGTCAGTACAAGGACTACGTCCTCGTCCTGCTCTTCATCAAGTACGTCAGCGACAAATACGCCGGCCAGCCCTACGCGTCGATCACCGTCCCCGATGGCGCGAGCTTTAAGGACATGGTCGCCCTCAAGGGCACGAGCGACATCGGCGACCAGATCAACAAGAAGATCCTTGCCCCGCTGGCCAGTGCCAACAAGCTGTCCGATCTTCCCGACTTCAACGACAGCAGCAAGCTCGGCGACGGCAAGGAGAAGGTCGACCGGCTCACAAACCTCATCGCCATCTTCGAGAACCCTGCCCTTGACTTCTCGACGAACCGGGCCGAGGGCGACGACATCCTTGGCGATGCGTACGAATACCTGATGCGGCACTTCGCCACCGAGAGTGGCAAGAGCAAGGGGCAGTTCTACACCCCGGCCGAGGTGAGCCGGGTCATGGCGCAGGTCGTGGGCATCCGCGCCGCGAAGACGAGTGCCACGACCACCGTCTACGACCCGACCTGCGGGTCGGGCTCGCTGCTCTTGAAGGTGGGCGACGAGGCCGGCACCGCCGTGACACTCTACGGGCAGGAGAAGGATGCCGCTACCAGTGTCCTCGCCCGGATGAACATGATCCTGCACAACAATCCGACGGCGCTCGTCGAGCAGGGCAACACGCTTGCCGACCCCAGGTTCAAGAACGGCGACACCCTCAAGACCTTCGACTACGTCGTCGCGAATCCGCCGTTCTCGGACAAGCGCTGGAGCACCGGCCTCGACCCGCTCAACGATCCCTACGAGCGCTTCAAGCCGTTCGGCACGCCGCCGGCCAGGCAGGGCGATTACGCCTACCTGCTCCACATCGTCCGCTCCCTCAAGAGCATCGGCAAGGGCGCGTGCATCCTGCCGCACGGTGTCCTGTTCCGCGGCAACGCGGAGGCCGACATCCGCCGCGCGCTGGTGCGCCGGGGCTACATCAAGGGGATCATCGGCCTCCCCGCCAACCTCTTCTATGGCACCAGCATCCCCGCCTGCATCGTCGTTGTTGACAAGGAGGATGCCCCGGCCCGCAAGGGGATCTTCATGATCGACGCCAGCAGCGGCTTCATGAAGGATGGCCCCAAGAACCGCTTGCGCGCCCAGGACATTCACAAGATCGTGGACGTCTTCAACCGGCGGCTCGACATCCCGGGATACGCGCGGATGGTCCCGGTCACGGAGGTCGAGCAGAACGAGTTCAACCTCAACCTGCCGCGCTACATCGACAGCCAGACGCCCGAGGATCTGCAGGACATCGCGGGCCACCTCCAGGGCGGCATCCCCGTTCGCGATGTCGACGCGCTTGGGCCCTACTGGGCCGTCTGCCCGGAGCTCCGACACACCTTGTTCACGGAGAACCGTCCCGGCTACGTCGATCTCGCCGTGGAGAAGACGGCCATCAAGACGACCATCTATGGGCACCCCGAGTTCGCGTCGTTCATCGCCGACATGAACGCCCACTTCGCCGCCTGGCGAGAGGCGAACGCCGGGACGCTCAAGGCACTCCAAGCTGGCTGCCATCCCCGGGAGGTCATCGCGGCGCTGGCCGAGGGCCTGCTCGCCCACTACGTCGACAAGCCGCTGATCGACGCGTACGACGTCTATCAGCACCTGATGGACTACTGGGCCGAGACCATGCAAGACGACTGCTACCTGATCGCTGCGGACGGCTGGAAGGCCGAGACCACCCGCATTATCGAGACGGACAAGAAGGGCAAGGAGAAGGACAAAGGCTGGACCTGCGACCTCATCCCGAAGGCCCTCATCGTCACTCGCTACTTCGCCAAGGAGCAGGAAGCGATCGACCACTTCGCCGCCGAACTGGAGGGCGTCACCGCCGGCCTCACCGAGGTGGAAGAGGAGCACGGCGGCGAGGACGGGGCGTTCGCCGACCTCGACAAGGTGAACAAGGCCACCGTCACCGCGCGCCTCAAGGAGATCAAGGGCGACAGAGACGCGAAGGACGAAGTGGCCGCGCTGAACGACTGGCTGAAACTCAACGGTGAAGAGGCTGACCTCAAGAAGCGCCTCAAGGAGGCCGAGGCCACGCTCGACGCCCATGCCTACGCCTTGTACCCGAAGCTCACCGAGTCCGAGATCAAGATACTGGTCGTGGACGACAAATGGCTCGCCTCCCTCGATGCCGCCATCCATGGCGAGATGGATCGCGTGAGCCAGCAGCTCACCATGCGCGTGAAGGAACTGGTCGAGCGCTACGAGACCCCGCTGCCGCAGATGGTCAGACGCGTGGCCGCGATTGAGGCGAAGGTGGACCGCGACCTGGAGACGATGGGGTTCTTATGGAGGTGAGGCCCGGGTATAAGCAAACCGAGGTGGGCGTGATCCCGGACGACTGGACGGTGAAGCCGCTGGGCGACCTATTCGCCTTCAGTGGTGGCCTCACTGCCTCGCGCGACCAACTTTCCCCCTCCGTCGGCTACTGCTATCTCCACTACGGCGACATCCATACATCGAAGAAGTCGTACGTTGATGTTCGTGCTGAGTATCAGGACATTCCGAAGCTCGATATCCCGCTGGCGAAGGTCTCGTCAGTCTCGCTGCTGGCCGACGGTGACGTTGTCTTTGTGGATGCCTCCGAGGACGATGCGGGCACGAGCAAGCATGTCGTGGTGATCAATCCCGACGGAAGCCCCTTCATCGCGGGTCTGCACACCATTGTCGCCAAGGCCAAGAGCGACGCACTCGACCGCGGGTATCGGCGCTACTGCTTCCAGGCTCCCGCGGTCCAGGCTCAATTCCGGTTTTTCGCAGTCGGAACCAAGGTCTCAGGGGTCAGCAAAACCAACATCGCGAAGATCAGCCTTTCAGTTCCATCGGCCCCCGAACAAGAAGCTATCGCCGAGGCGTTGATCGATGCGGATGCCCTCATCGAGTCCCTGGAGCAACTCCTCGCCAAGAAGCGCCAGCTCAAACAAGGCGCCATGCAGGAACTGCTCAGTGGCAAGACGCGCCTGCCGGGCTTCAGCGGGAAGTGGGTGGTGGCGAACCTGGACAGTGTGGTTGATAGGATTACGGGAGCGTGGGGCGCAAACGACTCCTCGCCGGACCACCCCAGACAGATTGACATCATCCGCGCTGGAGACATCTCTCAAGGTGGGCTTCTGACTCGATGTGCTCAACGATTTCTGTCCGACGCGGAGTTCGCAAGGGTCGAGTGCCGCCTCGATGACATCCTGATTACCACCAGCGGCGCGGGCCTTGGGAAGGTGTGGTGGTGTGACGGTAGGCCGAACACCGCCGCATCCAACTTCGTTCGAATACTGCGTCCCCGGCGCGGTAAGTCCTGTGGACGCTACCTGTCCTACGTCCTAAGGGGCGAGGTAGGGCTGAAGCAACTTCAAGAGCACACCGCGACGAGCGCCTATCCCAACCTAAGACCCTCCTTCTTCGCAGCGCCGTGGCTCTCGTTGGCACCCATCTCAGAACAGATGGGCATCGCCGCCATCCTTTCGGACATGGACGCGGAGATTGCCGCCTTGGAGTCCAAGCTCGCCAAGGCCCGCCAGCTCAAGCAGGGCATGATGCAGGAGCTGCTCACCGGGCAGATTCGCCTGGCATGAGCACCGTCGGTCAGCCCGAGCGCGCGACACAGGACCGCGTCATCGCCCTCTTCCGCGACGAACTGGGCTATCGGTACCTCGGGGACCGGACCGACCGCGACGACAACAGCAACATCGAAGAGAGCGAGCTCCTGCCATGGCTGACCAAGTGCGGCTACTCGCCGGCACAGAGCAGCGCCGCCTTCTACAAGCTCCGCACCGAGGCGGACAGCCACGGCCGCACGGTCTACGGCAACAACCAGGCGGTCTACAACCTGCTCCGCTACGGCGTGCCCGTGAAGACCGAAGCCGGCGCGGTGACCGAGACCGTCCACCTCATCAACTGGCACGCGCCCGAGCAGAACGACTTTGCCATCGCCGAGGAGGTGACGCTCCGGGGGGACCAGGAGCGGCGGCCAGACCTCGTGCTGTACGTGAACGGCATCGCGCTCGGCGTGATCGAGCTGAAGAACAGTCGCGTCAGCATCGAGGAGGGCGTCCGCCAGAACCTCTCGAACCAGCAGCCGGAATTCAACGCCTGGTTCTTCAGCACGGTCCAGTTGATCTTCGCGGGCAACGACTCCGAGGGCCTGAAGTACGGCACGATCGGCACACCCGAGAAGTACTTCCTGAAGTGGAAGGAGGACGAGGCGGACGACACCCGCTTCAAGCTGGACAAGTACCTGCTCCTCATGTGCCGCAAGCACCGGCTGATCGAACTGATGCACGACTTCGTGCTCTTCGATGGCGGCGTGAAGAAGCTGCCGCGCGCCCACCAGTACTTCGGCGTCAAGGCGGCCCAGGCGCACGCCCGCGAGAACAAGAGCGGGATCATCTGGCACACCCAGGGGAGCGGCAAGAGCATCGTCATGGTGCTGCTCGCGAAATGGATCCTCGAGACCAACCCCAACGCCCGCGTCGCGATCATCACCGACCGCGACGAGCTCGACAAGCAGATCGAACGCGTCTTCACCGACGTCGGCGAGGTCATCAAGCGCACGAGCAGCGGTCGCGATCTGATGCGCCAGCTCGGCCAGGCCACGCCGCGCCTGCTCTGCTCGTTGGTGCACAAGTTCGGGCGGCCGGGCGTCGACGACTTCGACGCCTTCATCAGGGAGCTGGAGGCCCAGCCCAGCCCGACTGTGGGGGAGGTCTTCGTCTTCGTGGACGAATGCCACCGAACGCAGAGCGGCAAGCTCAACCAGGTGATGAAGGCGCTGATGCCCAGCGCGGTCTTCGTCGGCTTCACCGGCACCCCATTACTGAAGACGGATGCGAAGACCAGCCTCGAAGTGTTCGGCGGGTACATCCACACTTACAAGTTCAGCGAAGGCGTCGCCGACGGCGTCATCCTCGACCTCGTCTATGAAGCGCGCGACATCGATCAGCACCTCGGCTCCCAAAACAAGATCGACGCCTGGTTCGACGCCAAGACCAAGGGGCTGAACGACTGGCAGCGAGACGAGCTGAAGAGGCAATGGGGCACGATGCAGACCGTGCTCAGTTCGCGGTCTCGAATGGAGCGGGCGGTGAGCGACATCGTCTTCGACTTCAGCGTCAAGCCGCGCCTGTCGAGCGAACGGGGCAACGCCATCCTGGTGGCGTCCAGCATCTACGAGGCGTGCAAGTACTACGCCCTCTTCCAGAAGACGCCCTTCAAGGGCAAGTGCGCGGTGGTGACGTCCTACAACCCGTTGGCGAGGGACGTCACGCTGGAGGAAACCGGCGCCAACACGGAGACCGACCGGCAGTTCCTCTACAACACCTGTACCGAGTTGCTGCGCGACGTCGACGCCCGGCCGGGCGCGACGAAGACGGAGACGTACGAGGACCGGGCGAAGGCCCTGTTCGTCAATGAGCCGGCGAACATGAAGCTGCTCGTCGTGGTGGACAAGCTGCTGACCGGGTTCGACGCGCCGCCCTGCACCTACCTGTACATCGACAAGTCCATGCAGGACCACGGCCTCTTCCAGGCGATCTGCCGCGTCAACCGCCTGGACGGCGATGACAAGGACTTCGGCTACATCGTGGACTACAAGGACCTGTTCAAGCAGGTCGAGAACGCTGTTGCCGTCTACACGTCCGAACTCGATCACAGCGCTGGCGGGGTCGCACCCGAGGTCCTGCTACAGGACCGGTTGCAGAAAGGAAAGGAGCGGCTCGACAGCGCGATCGAGACGCTTGCCCTCCTGTGCGAGCCGGTCGAGCCACCCCGAGGCGAGCTCGAGCATATCCACTACTTCTGCGGCAACACGGAGATCCCGGCCGACCTGGCAGAACAGGAGCCGCAGCGTGCGGCGCTCTACAAGGCGACCGTCGCCCTCGTGCGAGCCTACGCCAACATCGCCGACGAACTGGAACCCGCCGGATATGACGCCGCCGAGATTAGCCGCATCAAGCGGCAGCTCGACCACTACCTGAACGTCCGCGAGATCATCCGCAAGGCGAGCGGTGAGAGCCTCGACCTCAAGGCCTACGAGGCCGACATGCGGCACCTGATCGACACCTACATCGAGGCGGACGAGCCGAGGACGATCTCGCCCTTCGAGAACATGAGCCTGCTCGAACTGATCACGAAGACCGGCATCGCCAGCGCCATCACCGCGCAGCTCGGCGGGCTGAAGGGCAACAGGGACGCGATCGCGGAGACCATCGAGAACAACGTCCGCCGCAAGATCATCAAGGAGCACCTGGGCGACCCGGCCTACTACGAGAAGATGTCGACCCTGCTCGACGAGATCATCACCGCCCGGAAGGCCAAGGCGATCGAGTACGAGGAGTACCTGCGGCGCATTGCGGAGGTGGTGCGGCGGGTGGAGGCCGGGCTGGCGGACGACACCCCCGAGCAGCTGAAGAGCCGCCCTGCGCTCCGCGCCCTCTACAACAACCTCAAGGCGAGCGTCGGCATGGGTACGTATGTCGTCCAGGGCGCCGAAGTGGCTGCCGAGTACACGGCCAGCGGCGACCCGGTGCTGGATGTGGCGCTGATGCTCGATACCGCGGTCCGATCGGCCCGGCCAGACGGCTGGCGCGGCGTGCACGCCAAGGAGCAAGTGATCCGGGCCGCCCTGTATGGGGTTCTGCAGGATCATGCCGAGGTGGAACGGCTCTTCCTGATCGTCAAGGCCCAGGGCGAGTACTGACCATGTCGCAGATCACGATGGGCGACATCACGGCCGACGTGGTCCTGAAGGACATCAAGAACGTCCATCTCAGCGTCTACCCGCCGGCCGGCCGCGTCCGAATCTCGGCGCCGACGTGGATGAGCCTCGACACCATCCGCCTCTTCGCCATCTCGAAGGTGGACTGGATCAGGCAACAGCAGCAGAAGCAGCGCGCGCAGGAGCGCGAGACCCTGCGGGAGTGCATCGACCGCGAGAGCCACTACGTCTGGGGGCGCCGGTACCTCATGAAGGTCGTCGAGGTGGATGCCGCTCCGAGTGTTCGACGCGAGCATCGCACGCTCCTGCTCCAAGTCCGCCCAGGCTGGGATGCCGCGGCCCGGCACGCGGTCCTTTCCGGCTGGTACCGAGACCTCCTGAGGGCCGCAGTGCCACCCTTGATCGCAGCCTGGGAGCCGCCCCTTGAGGTCTCTGTGAGGGGCTTCTTCCTGCAGCAGATGAAGACCAAATGGGGCAGTAGCAACGCCGCAGCGCGGACGATCCGCCTGAATACGGAACTCGCGAAGAAGCCCAGCGAATGCCTCGAGTACCTCGTGCTGCACGAGATGGTTCACCTGCTTGAGCCGACCCACAACGCCCGCTTCGTGGCCCTGATGACGCAGTTCATGCCGGACTGGCGGCACCGTAGGCAGACCCTCAACCGACTTCCCATCGGGCATCCGGCCTGGGCCTACTGAGGCTTCCCAGGGGTCTGCGCGAGGCGGACTGCGCCAAGACTTGTCCAAGTGGGCGCCCGCGCCTAAACCGTGCGCCAGTGCCTATGCGTCCGGCCAAACCTCGAGGACTGCCTCACACAATGCCCCGGTACGGGCCGCGATCGCATCCTCGTCCCACGACGGGGTATCGCGGACGTCGGCGGTTAGTCGAAGGACGCTATGCGTGCGGAGCGCGTCACGCTTCTCAGCCCATGGCCCATTCGACATTGAGGGGTTGAGCCGGTCTGTGACGAGCGTCAGGTTGCCGATGGTCTGCTTGACGGCGTCCCGGTCAATCGCCGCCTGGACAGGATCCGAGTCCGCCGCGAGCGGCCAGTACAGACGCCAATCCTGGGGAAGGATGTGTTCGATCGTGAGGTCGTGCCCGAGTTGGGCCGGCTCAGTGAAACGAGTTCGCCGCTGGTCTTCCAGCGCCTCGAGGATCATCCGTAGCCGGCCTCTGGTCAGGCTCGTATAGATTGGCAGGACCCGGAGCGAGTCGACGACTTGTTGGTCGGATGGCCAGTACTGGCTGTCGCCGGTCAGCCCGTGAAGAAACTCGCGGACAACCTCCGACGACGCCACCTCGGACTTCTCAAGCCTACCCAAGAGCGAGAGGAAGATCGTGTTGTAGTTCTTTGTTGTGGCTCGGACAAGCATTCGGCGGACCAGCCAGGACTCGATGGCGCGGATGGCCCGCACCCGATCCGTATCGTCCGTGATCCCTGCCGGGCCAAACATCCATAGCAGGGCGGGTACGCGGTCGTTACCTCCATGACGTTGAGCCGATAGAAGAAGAGCCCGGTCGGCGTCGACTCGGGCGAGCTCTCGAACGACTCGTAGACGCGCGCGTAATTCGCAATCCCAGCTAGCAACACTTCGATGCTCTCTTCGCGGCCGGCGAGATACCGTTTGAAGTCAGCAAAGAGCAGGTGCGACACCACCTCGCGTTGGAGCCGCATGGCGAGCCAATGGTTCAGGAAGATGTCGAGTCGGGGACGCTTGAGGCGGCCCTGCTGGATCTCCTTTCGCCACCAGTCCGTGTCGAGTGGCTGCCAGTAGCGCTCGTAGAGAGCATCGACGTCGGCCTTGTCCGCGACCACCGCCTGAAAGATGTGGTTCTTGATGAGATCAGCCGCCAGCAGCGGCGTGCCGCGGGCGTTTAGGGTCTCGAAAATGATCTGCGCGTTGTCTCGCTGATCTAGATCGATCGCGACCACAACCAGGAGTTTCCAGAGAACCGCGCTCAGCACCGTCAGACGCGGCTCGATATCCGATGGTTCGGCGGCAACCACCCATTCGGCGACCGCGGAGCGGAAGTACTCGTAGGCCTCGACGAGTCGATGGCCGTCCGCCGACCCGGCTGCTCCTCCACGGTCGATCGCCTCTCGGAAGCCGACACGGTCAAAAGTGGCTGGGAGGACCTTGAAACGGTCATCCGGGCTCTTCACGAGAAACTCGTCATTGAAGAGCAGCTTCTCGAGCATTTGCGCGGGCGCCAGTTGCTCGTGCTCGATAGCGACCGACCGCGCCGCCGCGATGAAGAGCTGCAGGGTCGTCAGTCGCTGTTGGCCGTCGATGATGTATCTCGACTCCAGCATTCCGGTTTGCACCAGCACCTGGTCGAGGACGACGGCCCCCAGGAAGTGCGGCAAGGCGTCATTGACGGGCGAGTCGTCGAGCTGGCGCCCGAGGACAGCCTGGATGTCCTCCCAGAGGGGCACCCATTGCTTCTCTCGGCTCCAGACGTAGGGCCGCTGGAACATTGGGACGAGATACCGGACTGGCTTTCCGAAGATGGCGGCTAGATCGACCGTATCGGCCTTCACGAAAGGTCCCTTCCCGAGGCGCGTGATCCACCGAGTACCGAAGTTGGCTGCGGGCGACCCGACAACGCTACATCACCGGGTAGGCCCCCCCGACCTCAAGGCGTCGGGTCAGACTCTCGGCGGAGGCGGATCCGGCCGCCATCCCGGACAAACAATTTCGGATAGTTGTGTGCCCGAGCGTGAACCTGGCCAAGGCCCGCCATGCCGCCGTCGCGGCGCCGATAGAGATCGCGCTGTTCGACTATGCGCGCAATCTCCGGCGCGGGAAGGCCCTCCGGGTGATCACGGAGGATCAGAACCATCGCGTCATGAAGTGGCTGGTGACCTTCGGGTGTGTTCGCCCTGCCAAGGTCTGCCGCAAGCACGAGCTTCGCGTGCCGGATTTCCGACTCGAGTTGTGCGCACCGTGCTCGACATTGGGCTAGTTCCTGCTCGGCGATCGGGAGGGCACGTGCGACGGCGTCACGATTCACGGCGAGTGCTTCCGTGAGCGCATTCATTGGCGGGTGGCCTCCTGAGGTCTACTCGTAATACTCCATTTGTACTCCTATCCAAAGCAGCCGTCAAGTAGTCCCAAGACTATGCTCGGACTCGTCGTTCAATCCAGCAGGGAATAGAAGGTGCCGCCATGGGTCGCCAACGCGCACTCGAGCACGGAACCTGGCTCCGGGCGATTGGCCCCAAGCAAAGGCAGGTAGCGCCCATTCTCTGCCGCCAAGACGACTGACGCCGCCAGACCCTCAGTGACCACCAACGCAGTGGTGAGAATCTCCCGATGGGCGCCGATGGACTCTCTTGTCATCGGCCAAATGATGAGCCTGCCAATGGCGCTACGACCGTCGATGGACCTGGTCCGCCTCGTATCGAGCACGGCGATACCTCGTCTGAGCATTGGCTCAAGCCGCTCTCGCGTTCTGGGAGTGAACGCTAGCCAAAGGGGTGCTACATCGGGAGTGAAGACCGCTGCGCGATGCTTCCATCGAATCTGTGTTCGGTGGAGACGGTCTGTGTAGATCGTCCGAGCGAAGGCAAAGAATTCCGCGAGGTATTGGGCGCTCGCGACGACTCCTTCGCTCAGTGCGCGAGCCTCGTCGTCGTCGTGCACAGCTGCAGCGACCCTTGGCGCGTCGGGGTACGCGAACAGTCGCGTGACGGACTCGGGGCTTGCGACCCGAGCAAAGACTGCTGCCGCTTGGACATCCGCATCGAGATAACGGACGCCGATATCGCAGCCTGGACCGATCTTGGTTCCAGCAGCGCGCCAACGCCCGATGGCATCCACGAGACCTGCCAAGTCTTGGAGCACGGTTGCCGTGAGCGCAAGGAGCTCCCAGTACGCCGCGCCACTACGGACATTCGCGTTAGGTTCTCCGCCGGGCTCGCGTTGCTCCTCGGTCGGGTATCCAAATCGGAAGAGCCGCCTCCACACCTCCTGAGCGTGGTCGAATCTCGACGGAAGCCCGATCCCAACTAGCGCCCGCAAAGTCGAATATGAGAATGGTCCCAGAACGGCGCGGCCTCGAGTGACAGTTGCCCGGGACAATCCCTCAGGTTTGAGCAGCCATGCTTTGTCGGCAGCCCCGTACGCAAGGTCTTGGAAGACGCTGAGGTTCGCCACCCTCGGTGCTAGGTCCAGGTTCGTCGTCATGGTCCGGATGTTCGATGGTCCGGTCGGAAAAGGCCAGAGCGCGAGAGGGGCGCGTTTCTGGTGGCCCTATTTCCTAACCCCTACACGGCGTTGACGCCCCAGACGCGCTTGGGCTAGACTCTAATCCCGACACATTTCGTCGGATTTTCTCGGCCGCAGCAGAGCGGCCGGGCACGGAGACCGATGCGCACGATCCTCCCCAGCTCGGGGGCCGTCCACTTTTCGACCCGCGGCGAGTACGGCGTCCGCCTCATGGTCGAGCTTGCCCGCCATCACGGGCGCGGGCCGGTCAGCCTGGCCGAGATCGCCGACCACGAGAGCCTGCCGCGGCCCTACCTGGAGCAGCTCGTGGTCAGCCTGCGCGAGGCGGACCTCGTGCACAGCACGCGCGGCGCCCGCGGCGGCTACGAGCTGACGCGCGACCCCGCGCAGATCCGCATGGGCGAGGTGCTGCGCGCGCTGGAGGGGCCGCTGGCCCCGATGATCTGCGCCAGCGAGGATCCGATCCACGCCGGCATCTGCGAGCGGACCGGCTTCTGCACGGTCAATCTCCTCTGGGTGAAGGTCCGCGACGCCCTCAGCACCGCCCTCGACTCGGTCTGCCTGGCCGACCTCGTGCACCCGCGCGCCACGGCGCACCCGTTCCACGCCGGCACGTCCGCCGACCCCGTCCCCGCGCCCGCCGGCGCCACCACGTAACCCCCACAGGAGTCACCCACCACCGTGAGCGACCAGGAACTCGTCATCCGCGACCTCCACGTGGTGCCCGTCGCGGCCCCCGAGAAGGAGATCCTCGCCGGCATCGACCTCACCATCCGCAAGGGCGAGGTCCACGCGATCATGGGGCCCAACGGCTCGGGCAAGACGACGCTCGCCTATGCGCTGATGGGCCACCCCGCCTACACGGTCACGAAGGGCACGATCGTCTTCAAGGGCCAGGACGTGCGCAAGCTCTCGCCCGACAAGCGCGCCCGCCTCGGCCTCTTCCTCGCCTTCCAGTACCCCACGGCCATCCCCGGCCTCTCGGTGGCCAGCTTCCTGCGCACGGCTCTCAACGCCCGGCGGCGGCCCATCGACGCCGGCGACGGCGAGATCGACCCGTCCGACCTGACGCGCAACGCGATGACCATGGGCGAGTTCCGCAAGCTCATGCGCGAGAAGATGGCGCTGCTCAAGCTCGACGACCGCTTCGCCGCGCGTTACGTCAACGAGGGCTTCTCGGGCGGCGAGAAGAAGCGCCTGGAGATGCTCCAGATGGCGGTGCTGGAGCCCGAGTTCGCCATCCTCGACGAGACCGACTCGGGGCTCGACATCGA
>Ga0209342_10003141_pt1 | contig 17451 bp, 17 predicted proteins | sample RifCSP16_2_FD_184023 | JGI IMG/M metagenome (GOLD analysis project Ga0209342, IMG submission 184023) | Soil microbial communities from Rifle, Colorado - Rifle CSP2_sed 16_2 (SPAdes) (version 2) | ecosystem: Environmental > Terrestrial > Deep subsurface > Rock core/Sediment | place: Rifle... | reverse complement strand
TGGACGTTAAATTGGCCGGTATCGATGACTTTATCGGCCACGGCGCGCATCCCCTCCAGTGCCCTGCGTTCCCGGGCAATTCCCTCCTGAGTCGAGCCTCCCTCGGCAAGAGGGTGAGGGCGGCGGGTCTCGCTGAACCGGCGCAACAGCACCTCGTCGGAGGCGTCGAAGAAGAGCACTTCCAGACGGTGTCCCGCCGCGCGCAGCTCGGAGAGGACTTGAGGCCACGACTGGAAAAAACGCCCTTCCCTCAAGTCGATGCCCAGGGCGATCCGTTGAACCCCTTCTCCGTACCCTTGGCAGAGGTCGATAAATTTGGGGACCAAAACGACCGGCAGGTTGTCGATGCAGAAAAAACCGTTATCTTCGAGCGCCCGGATGGCCACGCTCTTTCCCGAGCCAGAGAGACCCGTGATGATAATGATATCCAGGCCATTGGCTGTCTTCATGGCGCTACGAGGTCCGGTGACCAGGAGGCATAGATAAGGGGTCAAGCTCGAGTCGGCTTCTGTCTCCTGGCTTGCGTGTTTTTGTTCGGCGAGCTAAAACCTGTCGTCTTCCTCACGGATGGTGTTAAAGATTTCCTCCTGGGTTTTCCCCGTCATCAGCCGGGCGCGAAAGGCAGCGTCCTTGAGCAGGCGGGAGATCCGCGCCAGGGCCTTGAGATGATCCGCCGCCGAGTTTTCGGGCGCCACCAGAACGAAAAACAGGTAGGTCAAACCGCCGTCGAGGGAATCGAAGTCCACCCCTTGGGAACTCCGGGCAAAGACCCCGGCGATCCGCTCTACCCCTGGAAGTTTTCCGTGGGGTATCGCCACTCCCTCCCCAATGGCTGTGCTACTGATTTTCTCCCGCTCAAGCAGGGCCTTGAACAGCAACCCCGCGTTCATAGTCTGGCTGTGCAAGGCCATCCACTCCGACATCTCTTTAAGCACGGCGCTTTTATTCCTGCCCTGGAGATCAGGGATGACCATCGCGGGATCTAAGAAATCCGTAATCTTCACCGCTTTACCTTCTTGCGTCGGAGCCTTACCTTGGTCTTGTATTTCCTGATCTGCTGCTCGATTTTGTCTATCACCAAATCAATAGCCGAGTAGAGGTCCGAAGTTTCCTCGCGCCCGTGGATTGTCAACCGGCGTGCCTGTAGCGTGACCTCGGCAAGTTGTCGGTCTCGGGAATCCACAGAGAGCACCACATGCGCCTCGGGGGGGCGGTAAAAGTACTTCCCGATTTTGAGAAGTTTTTGTTGCGCGTACCGCTTCAAAGCGTCGGTCGGCTGCGTGTGCCGGAAGGTTACGTAAACTTTGACGTCTGTCATGGCGATCCTCCCGTAAGGCTGCCTTATTTTCGCAGGTAACGCTGTCGCCGCTTCGACGAGGGAAGGATGCCCATGGCCTCGCGGTACTTGGCCACGGTGCGCCGGGCGATATCGATGGCCTCCTTGCTCAGGAGCCCAGCAATGTGTTGGTCGCTATGGGGTTTTCTCGGGTCCTCGCCGGAGATGATGCCGCGGATTTTCACTTTAACGGTCTCCGAGGCCACATCTTCTCCGTTGCCGGCCTTGAGGCCGCTTTGGAAGAAGAATTTCAGCTCGAAGAGGCCCTGAGGAGTGTGGACATATTTGTTGGCCGTCGCCCGGCTCACGGTCGACTCGTGCATCCCGATGTCTTCCGCAACATCCCGCAACACCATCGGCTTGAGCTGGCTAACCCCGTACTCGAGGAAATCATTCTGAAATTTGAAAATACTTTGCGTGACGCGGAAAAGCGTCTGCTGCCTTTGGTGAATACTTTTGATGAGCCATGCCGCCGCCCGCACTTTCTCTTGCAGGTACTGCCTGGCCTCGGCTTCCTCTCCGCCTTCGTGCGTGGCCAGCCGACGATACAGAGAACTGACCCGCAAACGAGGAATCCCCTCGTCGTTCAGGAACACCTCGTATTTGTCGCCAACTTTCTCGATCCCTACGTCAGGGATGATGGTGTGGACCTCCTCCTGCTCAAAACCCTGAGCTGGCTTGGGCTGGAGAGACGCGATCACGCGCGCGGCCTCGTCGATCTCTTCTGCGGTAACCCCGAGTTCCCGCGCTAACTTTTCATAGCGTCTGGTCTCCAGCTGGGCGAGATGATCAGAGACCAGGCGGGCCGCCAGGGTGCCTTCCAAGCTGAGGCTCTCGAGCTGAATCAGCAGACACTCGCGCAAATCACGCGCGGCCACGCCGATGGGGTCAAACCGCTGGATTTCTTTCAGAACCCGCTCTGCCTCCGGAGGCTCGGCGTCCGTGGCTTGGCAGATCTCCTCTAGCGACACCTCGAGGTAGCCGTTTCCATCCAGGTTCCCGATGATGTAAGCGCCGATGGACTTCTCCCGATCCGTCAGGCCCGACAAACGGAGCTGCCAGATCAGGTGATCTTCCAGCGATACGCTCTTGCTCAGGGTGTTCTCCAGCGAGGGAGGGCCATCGTTGTCATCGCGGGTGGCCTCGGCCGTCAAAGAGCCGTGAATGGAATTGGAGTGGGATTCGATATACTCTTGCCAATCGAGCGTACCGATTTTATCCGTGGCTGAGAGCTCGCGGCTGATCTCCGGCTCCGGGGCGCTCTCGGGAGGCACCGCGTCATTCTTCGGCTCGTCCTCGGCCTTCTCTCCGCCCTCGGCGGCAATTTCCTCCTCCAACGCCGGGTTTTCTTGGAGCTCCTGGGCGATCATCTCCTCTAGTTCGATGCGGGAGAGCTGCAGCAGCTTGATCGCCTGCTGCAGCTGGGGTGTCATGACCAGCTGCTGAGCGAGTTTTTGGACCTGTCTGATCTCAAGGGCCATAGCTAGAGTCTAAACCCCTCCCCTAGGTAAACTTTGCGGGCCTTCGGGCTGGAGGCGATCCGCTGCGGCGTTCCTTCCTCCAGGACCAACCCCGCATTGAGGATGTAGGCCCGGTCGCAAATTCCGAGTGTCTCACGGACATTGTGGTCGGTGATTAGAATGCCGATGCCGCTGGTGGTGAGCTTGCGGATGATATTTTGGATTTCCGCCACCGCGATAGGATCCACGCCGGTGAAAGGCTCGTCCAACAGGATAAAGTAGGGGGCGAGCACCAGGGCCCGTGCGATTTCCGCCCGACGGCGCTCGCCTCCGGATAGGGTGTAAGCCTTATGGCGGGCCAAGTGGGAGATCCCGAGCATTTGCATGAGCATCGTGCAGCGCTCCCGGCGCTCCTGTTCGCTCAAGTCGAGAGTCTCAAGGATCGCCTGCAAATTTCCCTCAACGGTGAGACGGCGAAAAACGGAGGGTTCCTGGGGGAGGTAACTGAGGCCAGCGCGCGCCCTGAGGTAAACCGGGGTGGAGGTCAAATCTTCGCCGTTCATGAAAACCTTTCCTTGATCGGGGCGGACGAGACCGACCATCATATGAAAAGTCGTGGTTTTTCCCGCTCCGTTGGGCCCGAGCAACCCTACCACCTCACCTCCGCTGATCTCCAGGCTGACCCCATCGACCACGCGGCAACCATTATACGACTTCGTGACCCCTTCAGCCTTGAGAACGATCATTGCCCTTTGCTTGGACTCGCCTGCTCTTTCTCTCGTTTTTGAATCTCCTCCGGGAAGATCGTTGCTTTAACTCTCTGGCTTCCCCCCTCGACCACGGCCCGTTCCTGTTCGACGAAAAAAGTAATCCGCGAGCCAGAGACTTGGTTGTTTCCCTGGCGCACGACCGGATCGCCGGTGAGGATGATGGTCTGGTTTTTGTCGTTGAAAACAGCCTTGGTTCCCGTTGCCACGCGATTCCCCTGTGTCACTTGGACTTGGCCTTCCGCCACCACCTCATTAAGGGCTTTCATATCAGCATCGTAATTAGCCGTGAGCACCTGACTCTTCATGATCAGATCACCCTGCTGCGCGACGACGCGGCCGGTATAGGTGATCGTCTGTTTTTTCTGGTCCACCTCCATCCGGTCCGAAGTGATAAAAATCGGCTCCTTTTTATTGGCTCCAAAGACGCCCCCTGTGGATTCGGCTTTTGTCGCCCCGATGGACTTTTGACCCGCCGCGCCCGCGAGGGCGAAAGAATAGACAAAAAGCAAACTGAGCAGGATTGCCCATAAGCCGTAACCCCGGTTTGCTGACCCCGGTTTAGCTCTTTTTCTTTCCATCGGCTCTTAGCCCCTGGTTTTCCAGCTGGTTCGGATGAACCTTGGTTTTCACCTCCTTCAGCAGACGAACCTTCTCTTCTTCGAGCTTGATTTCCATCCCCACCCCCTCCAGCTCCAGCCCCTCTGCCTTTAGAGTTACCTTACCGGGGGCAACCACCTGGTTTTTGCTTTTGAAATAAGAAGCCTCTTCTGTGCGAAGGACGTAGCCCTGATAGTTCACTCGGACGCCGCCCTTCATGTTCATCTCCTCTAGTTCCTCATCCGTGAAGAAAAGGCGGCCCTCGTCACCTGTGGCCTCTAGGGTTCGTTCATTTTTATCATAAAAGATCAAGCGCGGCTTTTTGATCACGGCCTGTCTTTCCCCTTTGAGATACCGGGCCTCTTCCCCCCAGAGCTCCCACACTTTTCGCCCCCCTTCAATCTTTGCGCGATGGAAGTCTTTAAGCTGGAGGGCAACGTCGGGGAGCCGGTCCAAGAACTTGAGTGGCTCCTTGCGCATCTCGTCGACTCGCGCCGTCCAGATGGTGTGCGCGACCTTGTAGCCCACCCCGCCCAGGGTGGCACCAATTAAGAGAAGCAAGAGAGTCCTCACACCTTTTCGTTTCATGGTTAACCTGGTCGACCTGGGCCTAAAACAAAAAAATACCACCTTTGAGGGTGGCTGTAAAGCAGACAGGCACGAAATTTGCTTAGCCGCGCAGGCTAATTAACGGAGGTAGTATTTTCGGGTGATTTCCTCCCACTTGCTTTGCGCCCGCAGGAGGAGCTCTGCCACCTCCCTTACCGCGCCTTGTCCCCCTCCGCTTTCGGTCACATAATCCACCAGCGCTCTTAATCCGCCCCAACCATCTTTTACTGCCATGGCCAAACCCGCCCGGCATAGAATAGGTAGGTCCCCCAGGTCATCCCCGAGGTAGGCAATCTCACGATCGGCAAGGCCGGTCCTGGACTTAACTTTCCTATAGGTCTCGCCCTTATCCAGGACCCTCTGGTAGACGATGCGGATCCCGAGTTCCCTCGCACGGTGAGTCACGGCCTGGGAATAGCGGCCGCTTATCAGGCCAATTCGAATGCCCGCCCGGTTCAGGAGTTTTATCCCTTCGCCGTCGCGAACATGAAAGCGCTTAATCTCCTCCCCCCGACCGTTTATGACGATCGAGCCGTCCGTTAACACTCCATCGACGTCCAGCAGGAGGAGTTTTATGTCCTGCGCCTTCTTACGGACCGCGGCGGCAATGCGCTTCACTGGGGAGTTAAACGATGCCAGCTTTCAAGAGGTCGTGGAGGTGAACGACACCTTCGGGTCTGCGCCCGCTATCTTCCAGAACGAAAAGCGAAGTGATCGAATGCTCCTCCATCACCGCTACAGCCCGCGCCGCCAGGGCATCGGCCGGTATGGTCCTGGGGTCGCGGGTCATCAAATCCTTCGCCTTGAGGTGGAAGATATCGCCTTTTTGCTCTAGCCCCCTTCGCAGGTCTCCGTCGGTGATCACGCCGACGAGATCTCCGCGGCCGTTGACCACCCCGGTCACTCCAAGTCTCTTCGACGTGATTTCCAAAAGCGTCTCTTTCATCGGAGTCTCTTCGTGCACGATCGGCAGCTCTGGGCCCCGATGCATCAGATCCTGGACCCGTAGAAGCAGCCTGCGGCCCAAGATGCCGCCGGGATGTCGGAAGGCAAAGTCTTCCTTCTTAAATCCTTTTTTCTCCAGCAGGACCACCGCCAGGGCGTCGCCGAGGGCCAGTGCTGCGGTCGTGCTGGTTGTAGGCGCAAGACCCAGCGGACAGGCCTCTTCTTTGACCGCAGCGTTTAAGACCACATCGCCCGCGCGCGACAGCGTGGATTCGGGATTGCCGGTGATCACAATCAGCTTGAGCGCCAGGCGCTTGATGATGGGCAGGAGTGTTAAAATCTCGTCGGTCTCACCGCTGTTGGAGATGGCCAGAACCACATCGCCTTTCACGATCATACCGAGATCACCGTGGCCGGCGTCGCCCGCGTGGAGGAAGAGTGAAGGTGTGCCGGTGCTTGAGAACGTGGCGGCGATCTTGCGGCAGATCAGGCCCGATTTGCCCATGCCGGTCACCACCACTTTTCCGGGGCAGGTATGGAGAAAGTCGACAGCTCGCACGAAGCTCTCGTCGAGCTGGTCGATCAGCGAATGAATCCCTTCCGCTTCGATCTTGAGAACTTCCCGAGCGCGTTGGAGAATGGTCGCCGCGTCCATCAGTTTCCCTTTAAGAGCCCATCGATCTCTTTAACCCGCCTGAGGAGTTCCTCCAACTCGTTCAGAGGTAGCGAATTGGGGCCGTCGCTAAGCGCATGGTCCGGATCTTCATGGACCTCCATGAAGAGCGCGTCGATCCCGACGGCCACGCCGGCCCGTGCCAGCGGGGCAATAAACTGCCGCTGCCCCCCCGAAGCCTTCCCCAACTCTCCGGGGAGTTGCAGGCTATGGGTGGCGTCAAAAACTACCGGAAAGCTCAATTCCCTCATCATGACCAGAGAGCGCATGTCTGAAACCAGGTTGTTGTAACCAAAGGAAACGCCCCGCTCGGTTACCAGGATCTGCTCGTTTCCGGTGGAGACGATCTTTTCGACCACGTTGCGGAGGTCCCAAGGGGCCAAGAATTGCCCCTTCTTGACATTGACCACCTTTCCCGCCCGGGCTACCGCGATAACAAAATCAGTTTGGCGGCACAGAAAGGCGGGGATCTGGAGCACATCGACGATCTCTCGCACGAGGCCCACCTGATCCTTTTCGTGGACGTCGGTGAGGATTGGGACGCCGAACTCCTTTTTCACCTCGGCTAGAATCTCCAGCCCCTGCTCGAGGCCGGGACCCCGGTAAGATTCGAGCGAGGTGCGATTGGCTTTATCATAGGAAGATTTATAGATGAACGGGATGCCGACCCGGCGGGCCGCCTCAATGAGCAGCGACGCGTGCCGGAGTGCCGACTCTCGTCCCTCGATGACGCAGGGACCAGCAATTAACGCCACAGGCCTGCCCGCACCGATTGCGATCGTGCCGACTTTTACAGCCCTGGACGTTATTGACGTTCGTGCGCTTGAGGAGGTCATCTGCGGGCGACTTTGATCCTCGGCACCTCGCGCAGGGCCATGCGGTTCTGCAACGCGGCCTTGATGAAGCCTTTGAACAGGGGATGACAATCCATGGGACGGGACTTGAATTCGGGATGAAACTGGCAGCCGAGAAACCAGGGGTGATCTTTGAGCTCGATCATCTCCACCAGGTTGCCATCCGGGGAGAGACCGCTCAAAATCATGCCCTGGGCCTTGTAGAGGTCGCGGTAGCCGTTGTTGAATTCGTAGCGGTGGCGGTGGCGCTCCGAGATCTTTCTCTTACCGTAAAGTTTCAGGGCTAAGGTATTTTCCTGTAGCACGCAGGGGTAGGCCCCGAGCCTCATGGTGCCCCCTTTGTTCTCAACTCCCCGCTGGGTTTCCATGAGATGGATCACAGGGTGCGCGGTTCGCTCGTCAAACTCGCTTGAGTTTGCTTCGTTAAACCCGCAGACATTGCGGGCGAACTCCACCACTGCCATCTGCATTCCCAGACAGATCCCGAAAAAGGGGACGCGTTTTTCCCGTGCGTAGCGCACCGCCTCAATCTTTCCTTCGCTGCCGCGATCGCCGAAACCTCCCGGAACCAGGATGCCGTCGGCTCGGCTCAGGAGCTGGCTCGGCCCCACTTCTTCGATTTGCTCCGCTTCGATGCAGTCGAGCTCCACCCTCGCCTCGTTGGTGATGCCTCCGTGGGTGAGCGCCTCGATGAGGCTCTTGTAAGATTCTTTCAGGCTCATGTACTTGCCCACCACGGCGATACGGACCGATTCCTTGGGGCTCTTCAAGACCTGGACGATTCGATGCCACTTTCTCAGGTTAGGGGCTGCGGTCCACATATGGAGTTTTTCCACGATTTTCTCATCCAGACCTTCCTGGTGGAAGATTAGGGGAACCTCGTAGATCCACTCAACATCCTTAGCCGTAATGACCGCATCCTCCTCCACGTTGCAGAAGTGCGCGATCTTCGCCTTCAGTTTTTTATCCAATAGCCGATCCGTGCGGCAGAGCAGGATGTCCGGTTGGATCCCCAGGCCAGTCAGCTCTTTGACGCTGTGCTGCGTAGGCTTGGTTTTCAGCTCTCCCCCCGCCGCAATGTAAGGGACCAGGGTGAGGTGGACATAGAGGACATTCTCTTTACCCCAGTCCCAGCCGAACTGTCGCACCGCCTCCAAGAAGGGCAGGCCTTCGATGTCTCCTACCGTCCCGCCGATCTCGCAGATTACAATGTCATAGCCATCGGCGGCGTTACGAATGCGTTGCTTGATCTCGTCCGTGATATGGGGGATGACTTGCACCGTGCCCCCGAGATAATCTCCCCGCCGCTCTTTGGCGATCACTGTTTCATAGATCTGCCCGGTAGTGCAGTTATTCTTTCGTCCCATCGGCGTCGAGACATAGCGCTCGTAGTGGCCGAGGTCGAGATCGGTCTCGGCGCCATCGTCAGTAACGTAGACCTCCCCGTGCTGATAGGGACTCATGGTTCCCGGGTCGACGTTGATGTAAGGGTCCATCTTGAGCAAGGTCACCTTCAAACCACGACTTTCCATGAGCGCCCCGATGGATGCCGAGGCGAGCCCCTTGCCCAAGCCGGACACCACTCCTCCCGTCACGAAGATAAATTTAGTCTTCACGCCGGCCATGTGATGTTGTTATCCCCCTCTTTTCTTTAGGAAGTGCTCGGCCTTCGTCAGATCCTCGGGAGTGTCGACTTCCACCGAAGGCTCGTCCACGTCGGCCACACGAATGCGGTACCCATGCGCCAGAGCGCGCAGTTGCTCCAAGCCCTCGGTCCGCTCCAGCGCCGTGGGTCGAAGACGGGCGAACTTCATGAGAAAATCCCGGCGATAGATGTAAACCCCCACATGCCGATGCCCCCAGATTCTGGCCCGAGCGAGAGCCGGGGAGTTAGTCCCGTCGCGGGAAGGGGCTCCCTCGCGCAGAAAGGGTACGGGTGCGCGGGAGAAATAAAGGGCGAAACCGTGGGCGTCGGAAACTACCTTGACGACATTGGGGTTGAACCATTCTTCCCGCTGAAAGATGGGAGTCCGGGCCGTTCCCATCGGGATGGAGCGATCAAGGCGTAGCGGCCTTAAGGTTCGCGCGATTGTCCGGGGTTGCACAAAGGGCAGATCCCCCTGCACGTTCACCACCCATTCGGCCTTGAGCTTCTTGGCCACTTCGGCCAAGCGATCGGTGCCGCTGGCGTGGTTGGGAGAGGTGAGGACGGCTTCTCCGCCGAATCCCCTTACGGTCTCGAGAATTCTGCGATCGACGGTGGCGACCAGAATGCGGTCCAGGCCGGGCACCTTAGAGGCGCTTTCGTAAACGTGCTGAATCATAGGCTTACCGCCGATCAGGGCTAGAGGCTTTCCGGGAAATCGCGTGGAGCCATAACGGGCCGGGATAATTGCCACGACAGTCATGGAATCCGAGGCTTAAGTTGCACTGAGAGACAACCAGGAGCGAGGCGGTCTGGAAGCCGATGCCTGAAAATAAAAAGCCGCGACGGCCCTTGCGGAAAGCGCATCACGGAATTTGACTATACCCCCACCCCCAGATGGTGTCAACGAGATTCTTTTGAAGAGATGATCAGATCCGACGTCTAAACGGCACGGAAGGAGGTGATTTCATGAAAAGCGCGCTCAAGCTACTGCTCGTAGCCTTAATTACCCTGGCGTTCAGCGGAGTTAGCTTTGCCCAGGCCAAGCCAGCCACTCCGGCTACCCCGGCCAGTCCGGCGGTAGAAAAGATGGAAAAGAAGCAAGACGACGCGAAAGGGAAGAAAGCCAAGGCCAAAGCAAAAGGCAAAGCCAAGGCCAAGGCAAAGGCAAAAAAGGCAGAGGAAAAAGCAGAACAGAAGAAGGGTCAGTAACCTAGGGCCCTCGGGTCTCTGGGGAGGGGTGGCTTACTTGGTGAGCCGTCCCTCCCCTCTGCTTTAAAGGCTGCGCGGCTGGCCCGACTGCCTCCAAAACCGGCTTGCTTGATTTCACCCGGGATATTCTATAAACTTTTTTCGAGCTTTGGGTGGGTTTCGATTGGTGAGCCGAAAGGAGGAGTGGAGATGGAGTTGCCGAAATGCCAGAAGTGTAATAATGGGGTGCTCATCCCATTATCGGACTACGGCCAGGATGGAGCTTCGGTGACGTTCAAGGCGTGGGCCTGTACCAATCTAGATTGCGGTTTTTCTCTCCGGGTTGATAAAGGGGAGGTAAGCTACGGGAAAAGGATCGAACCGAAACACTGATTTTAAGTAACAAAAGCAGCTTCAAAGCGTTTGGGTGTTTGGAAAAGGGGGAACGAGCAGGTCCCCCTTTTTTGTTTGTGTGCGCCAACCGGCGAGATTTTTTCGATGAAGCGGAGAAGGTTTGACGTCCACGGTAGTCTGAGGGCCTCTTTCAAGGATGGCATCTTTGCCGCCATCATGTTGGGAGTCACCGAGCACTACGCCATCCCCTTCGCCCTGTTCATGGCCGCAACCGTGCAGCAGGTCGGCTGGATCAGCGCCGTACCCAACCTGCTGGGTTCGATCTCCCAGCTCTTCGCGGTGCCGCTCATCCGCTGGCTTGGCGGGCGTTTGAAATTTTTGGTTCGCGCCGTCATCGCACAGGCGATTCTATTGCTTTGCATCGCTTCGCTGGCGGGGACTGAGCTTTCATTTCGTCTGGGGCTTTTATTGTTGCTCCTGGCGCTCTTCACGGTGAGCGGAGGCTTGATCGGCCCTGCCTGGGGGAGCCTGATGAGCGATTGTATCCCTCTGAGCAAGCGGGGTAGCTATTTTGGGTGGCGCAACCGGATTCTTGGCATGATCGCGGTTCTCAGCATGGTAGGCGCGGGCCTCGTTCTCTACTGGACGCGAGAGTTTTCCCCCTCCATGGGCTTTTTTATCATCTTTCTGGTCGGGGCTGCGGCGCGCTTGGTCTCTTCGGCGTACATCGCCCGGATGAGCGATGTGCCAATAAAAAAAAATCCGGCTCACGACTTCACCTTTTTCATGTTCGTAGCCCGCTTTAGAGAAAGCAACTTCGTCAAGTTTATTGCCTACGTGGCTACTCTCACGTTCTCATCCTATTTGGCCTCCCCTTTCTTTACGGTCTTCATGCTTCGCGACCTTCAGTTCAGCTATCTCACGTACATGGTCCTTCAGGTCGCCTCCACCGTGGCCGGGCTGGTCGCGTTGCCCTGGTGGGGGAGGCACGCGGATCTGGTGGGGAACGTCCGCGTGCTCAGGCTGTCCGGTTTTCTGGCGACGCTCGTCCCCCTTCTCTGGCTGATTTCCCACAACCTCGTTTACCTCGGCCTCCTGCAGATGTTTGCGGGCTTCGCTTGGAGTGGCGTCACCTTGTCGGCGACCAATTTTGTCTACGACGCCGTGACCCCACAGAAGCGGATTCGGTGCATCGGTTATTTTAACGTCATCAATGGCACGGCGCTTTTCTTTGGGGCCGCTCTAGGCGGTTTCCTTGCCTCCCGCCTGCCGCCGCTGTTGGGCTATTCCCTGCATAGCCTTTTTGGGCTCTCCTCGCTTTGCCGGCTCGGTTTTTATTTTCTCTTGTCGCGGCGCTTTCAGGAGGTAAGGCCGTCGCAAGCCGTTTCGAGCCAAGAGCTGTTTTTCAGCGTGGTGGGACTCCGCCCCGTCGTGGAGCCCCACGGGCAAGCCCGTGGCTCCACTTCGCCGTCTCTCGACTCGGCTGCGCCTCGCTCGGGACGACCCCGAGCAAGGGCCCACGGCTAAGGCCGTGGCCCACGTCGAGGGGTCGGCGGCCTACGCGCCTGGGTCCTGCGGCCCATCCGTCACAGGAATTAGTCTGTTTAGCTGAGCGGCTTACGTTGCGGGGGCCTGTTGCTCTTCCGTGGCTCGGTCTTTCAGTCGCTTGGGAATGGCAAAGATAAAGCGGCTCCCTTTTCCTGGTTCGCTCTCGACCCAAATCTTTCCCTTGTGAAGGTCGACAATTTCCTTGGCGATCGTGAGACCGAGGCCCGTGCTGCCAACGCCCCCGGAAGGAGAAGGGAGACTTCCCTGCTCGAATTTTCGAAAGATCCTATCCTGATCCTCAAGCGGAATCCCCACACCGGTATCCTGAACGCAAATGGCGACGCAGGGCTCCTGGGAGACCTCCTCTTCCTTGCGGTTGGGGTCGATCTCAAGTGTGACCCTTCCCCCATCGGGGGTGAATTTGACGGCATTCCCCAGGAGGTTGGTCACGACCTGGATGATGCGGTCGGGGTCCGCCTCCACCTCAACGTCGGGCACTGGAAGTTTCTCCTCGATCGCGATCTTTTTGTTTTCGGCCCACCCCCGGACCGTTTCCACCACGTGGTGCACCATGTCGCATATCTTAAAGGATATGGGTTTGAGCTTCATCTCTCCCGCCTCGATCTTGGCCACATCCAAAAGGTCGTTGACCAGACGGGAAAGACGGCTGATGTTGCGGTCCGCGATCTGGAGGAACTTTTCCTGCTCGGGGCTGACGGCCTCCACCTCTTTGGACAGAAGGATGCGCAGCGACTGTTCGATGGCGAGCAGGGGAGTGCGCAGCTCGTGCGAGACATGGGCGACGAACTTGGATTTCATCTCATCGATTTTTTTTTGCTTAGTGATGTCGCTCAAGACCGCGACCATCCCGACGGTCTCGCCCTGCTCATTTTCGATGACGGCGGAGCTTGCCTGGAGGATCTTCCGCGTTTCATCGTCGATGCTTCGGACCTCGATTTCCTTGGCCACCTCATTCGCCTCATCCAGGAGAGGTCCTTTGGTGAGGGCGACGATGTGTTCGGCCTTCAGGCTTTGGTCGATCGGGACGCCCAGGCCTTGTCCCTGCTTCATGCCTAAGAGTTTTTCGGCGGCGGGATTGAGCATCTGGATTTTGCCTTCGTTGTCCACGACCACCAGGCCCTCCGCCAGGCTGCCGATGACGTTCTCCAGTCTCTCTTTATGGCCGTGCGCGCGTTGCAGCTCCCCTTTGAGCCCTTTAATTTCCGTTTGATAACGCTCTTTGATTTGGCGCAGCTCGGCTAGCTCCTCTGCGGACACATCGACGCCAGGGGCCTTCTTGGAAGCCGGCTTCTCTTCCAGGGAAAAGGCCTGTTCGAATTCCTTTTCTCCCAACCCCAAGTTGAGGAGCCTCTCTTTGAGCTCAGCGAGGATTCGGTCGCGCGCCTCTTTGCTCGCTAAAAATTTCGTCTTGATCCGCGCCAGCGACTTTGCCTCCCCGCCGCTTTCCTCGAAGGCCCTGACGATGAGCTCCAATTTGACCGCATCCGCGCAGCGCTCCAGTACGTTAACCAGCTCTTTGACCGACCCGCGAAAGTCCTCGGGCGTTTCAAAGCTCTCGACCACTTTCTTGAACTCTTTGGCTAAGCGCGATACCGTGCGCGAAAAATCCTTCCCCTGCTCGACAAAAGGTTGAGCCAGACGGTCTCTGAGGAAACGGCCCATATCCTCGACGATCCGTTTCAAGGAATCCAGATTGTCCGCCTGACGCACCATCTGGCGGGCCACGATCTCGGGCTTTTTCTCTACCTCATAGGTGAGCCGCTCGAGATCGAAATCGATCTCTTTCTCGGTTCCGGTTAGGCCATGCTCGATGACCTCTTCCATCCGGTCGACGGTGCGACCCTGGGGCGGACCGGGAGCGTCTGTTTCGGCCTCGCTGGGGCCCGGGTCGATCTCGGACTTTTTGACCACTTCCTCCTCTTCCTTGACCATCCGATAACGGCTGGTGCCGAGCCGGATCCGCTGGAAACCTTCGTTGTCAAAAGCCTGCTTGAAGCCTCCCGTTTCTTCGGTCGTCTTTTGTGGTATCGTCATGATGCGGACAAGAGCGCTGATCTCTGCTTCAGCCACTCCCGGGTCGAAGATGAGGCTCTCGATGTGCAGGCGCTGGCATTCTTTGAGTAAATCCCCCACCCCTGTTTTTTTCCGGTCGAAAGGTTGCTCGTTGACGACGATCTGCGCCTCCATGAAGCCGAAGGTAAGGGTGCCTGCCGAAGTCACGGCTTGCTCAAGCGCGGCAGAAAAATTTCGGAACGCCGTCTGTGCCGCCGGGTGCGTGGGCGAATACAAACGGTACTGCTTGAGGACTAGGCTGAACAGCTTGATGATATCGCCGTATTGTGTTTCGGTGTCAGGCATAGGCTCTTGCTCCCAAATTTTCAGCTACCGTTAACCTTTCGCTGCTAGATTCCATCGGGAATTGCGACGGTAAAGGTCGAGCCCTTACCGGGCTTGCTTTTGACCTCAACGGTTCCACCAAGGATCTCCGTGAACTTCTCGACGATATAGAGCCCTATTCCCATCCCGCCATAAGGCCGGGTCTCTGGCCTTTCGACCTGGTGAAACATCTCGAAGATACTGGGCAGGGCTTTGCTCGGAATGCCTATCCCGGTGTCGGTAACCTTAAAGGTCACCTTTTTGGTTTCAGGGGAATGCCTTACGGAAACCTTTATATCGCCCTGGTCGGTGAATTTGATGGCGTTGCTGATGAGGTTGCGTAGGATGTGCGTCAGCTTAATACGATCGGCTCTGATGGTGGGTAGTTGGGAAGGGTAGTCCCAGATCAGAGTGATGTCTTTGTCCATAGGCACCCGGTAGAGCAGCCTCAGTTCGCTGAGGAAGTTACTGAGGCTAAAGGTGGCGATTTGCACCTTGACCTCCTCGGTCTCAAAGATGGTTGCCTGGAGAATGCTCTCGATCATTTCCAGTAGATTGTTGGATCGGCTGAGAACCCGGCTCAGGGCCTCTTCCTGTTCCACGCTGAGCTGGCCGAAAATCCCGTCACGGACCACTCCGGTATAACCGATAATGGCGGTGAGGGGTGTCCTGAGTTCGTGTGACATAAGGCTAAGGAATTCGGTTTTGACTTTGTTGGCCCGCTCCAGCTCTGCCTTCTGTTTTCGGGTCTGCTCATAGAGCTGCGATTTTTGAATCGCGATCGCTGCCTGGGTCGCCAGCATGGAGAGAAACTCGACCTCCTCTTGGCTGAACTGGTGACCTTTGTGGGCATAGAAGCCAAGGACGCCGAGCATCTCATCTTTAGCCAGCAGGGGGACTTCGAGATAGGAGACGAAGCCGTATTTGCGGAAAATATCAACGCTGCCCAGATCCGAATAGGCTTTATCCAGCCTGATTGGGAAACCGTTGTGCAGGGCCGGGCGGTTAACCTTGCGTCTCGAGTTTCGGTTCGACGATCTATTCGCTGCCCTCCATTCATTTTCGTCAATGTTTCGGCAGGTGATAGGTTCCAAGGCCCCGGTCTCTCGGTTATAGAGCCTTACCGTGGTGGCGGAGTTGGGAAGAACAATATCGACTTTTTCCAACAGGAAATTTAGCACGGTCTTTAAATCGAGGGTTGAGGTGATGGCGAGGCTGGCATCGATGAGGGCGGTCTGGAGGTCGCGGTGGCGCTGCAAATGTTCCGCCCCCACCTGTCGCTCCCTGCGCGTCTGCGCGGCGCGGAGCTCTCGCTCGACACTTAAAGCGATGCGCTCCAGGTTGCCTTTGGTGATGTAGTCATGGGCGCCGGCTTTCAGAGCGGTGACGATAGCCTCCTCGTTGTCGATGTCAGCAACGATGAGGAATGGTAGGTCCAGCCCCTTTTCCTTTAACAAGGCCAGCGCGTCGAGCCTGCCGAAATTGGGTATGCCGGAATTCGCGATGACAAGTTCCCAGCTCTGCTCCAGCGCCGTGGCCATGCTATCAGCCGTGTCGACGCGTTCAAAAGCGGGGTCGTAGCCTCCTTCTCGCAGCAGGCGGACCAGCCGCTTGGCGTCCTCAGCCGAACGGTCAACGATGAGCACGCGCAGTGGCCTTTTCACAGCAAGCTTCATCATCTCTTGAGCTGCGCTCGGATTCGAGGGAACCATGATCGGCTCTCAGAGAAAAGCACGAATCGATGAGCCTTTCACGCGTCGAGTTTCCCATTCCCTCAGCAAGCCCGTTGCGGCTTTGCAGCACGGCCTCATAAAAATCTTCCTATAATCTCCGTCAAGACTTCGGGCGGAGTCGTCTTGGGTAGAAATTCCGCCATGCCGGCTTCCATGGCCTTGCCTTTGAAATCGTCGCTCCACACCGTGTAGGCGATCACCGGGATATTTGCGGTCTTGGGATTCCGCTTGAGCCTGGCTGTGGCTTCAATCCCATCCATCCCTGGGAGGCCCAAATCCATGATGATTAAATTCGGGACCTCAGAGACCGCCTTAGCGATTCCCTCACAAGCAGCTGCGGCCTCGATCACCTCATATCCAACACGGTTCAAGATCGAGGTGAGGATTTCGCGGAAATCCCAGTTGTCTTCCACGACTAAAATTTTTGCAGGCATGGCGCCAGGCCCCGAGATTGGGCCATCGGTCCTTTCTCCAGGATGCAGCCGGTTGCGCTACCTGGACAGGAGATATGTACCCTGAGGCCCATGGCCATTGAGCAAAACTCGGGCCAGTTGGATGAAATTGTCCCCGTTTGTCATTGTTACAAAGAATCTCTCTTAATTTTCAACAAGTTATGGCGGGTCGGGTGAAAGCTCGGAGATGCCTGTCGCTGTTTTTCAGATGCCAGCTAAGGTAAAAGATGGCCAGACAACGGCCCAAATTTGTTCGTCAGGATGTAAAGGCCGCTACTAGGAAGCCGGAATCAGAAGTTTTCCAAAGTTGGTTTGCGGCAGGAAACGGTTGGGAATTACGGCTGCCAGTCGGCGATAAAGATGTTGAATTCCTGCGAGGCCTTGGCGTTCCGGGTCGAGGTGAAAACCAATTTTTTCCCGTCGCGCGAGAACATCGGGAAGCTGTCGAAGCGGGCGCCGTAGGTGATTCTTTTTAGCCCCGGCCATCCCAGGAAAAAAAAGGCCCGCCGTCGTAGCCTTTTTCGGAGGTGAGCCGCTTGACGCCTGTGCCGTCCGCGTTCATGAGGTAAATGTCCAGGTCGCCGTCACGGGCGGAGGTGAAGACGATCCTCTTCCCATCGGGAGAGATGGCTGCCTCGGCATCGTATCCCCAGCGATTCGTCAGCCGGATCAATTCGCTGCCGTCCGAATTGGACTTGAAGACGTCATAGGTTGGATACACGGGCCAGACGTAGCCCCGGCTCCGGTCCGGACGGGGAGGGCACGCTGCGCCGGCTAGGTGGGTGGAGGCGTAGATGAACTGTCTGCCGTCAGGAAAGAAAAACGCGCACGTGGTCCGGCCTTTGCCTGTACTGAGGAGATTCGGGTCGCTGCCGTCGATGTTCATC
>Ga0209342_10003139_pt1 | contig 17453 bp, 12 predicted proteins | sample RifCSP16_2_FD_184023 | JGI IMG/M metagenome (GOLD analysis project Ga0209342, IMG submission 184023) | Soil microbial communities from Rifle, Colorado - Rifle CSP2_sed 16_2 (SPAdes) (version 2) | ecosystem: Environmental > Terrestrial > Deep subsurface > Rock core/Sediment | place: Rifle... | reverse complement strand
CAGCGCGCCAGAAAAGGATAGAGGAGTCGAAGAAGGCGGGCAAAAACTACGGGACATTTTCTCTGGCAACCCGCGGGGGACAGGAAGGCTGTACAGTCTCAGATGCAGGGGTAACCTGCCAGAAGGGTGGGAATCATGAGAAGCAATCCTATTCCATTCTGTTTGTGGATGTAAAGGATATCAGGAAGACCTCTTATCCGGGACCGGCTTCAAAACAATATTATGCAATAGAACTCACGATGCGCGAAATAAGAAAGGCGCCGGCGGCAGGGATTGTCCAACAGGACTCCATGATCACCTCCTGGAAAAATATCACTCAATGGATCTCTGAAAATAAGACTGAGATTGACAAGTTTTTTGATGCCCTGACCCAGGCCCACAGGGCATGGCGTAAAAAGTTCAGCGATATTGCTGAATGAAACAGCCCGTCCGGAGGATCTTTTCCATCGTTAACCCTTGGAGAGGGTGGGCACCTTATCCCTGAGCGGACATTGCCGGAAGCAGCGGGGACCCATCTTAGACGAGCAGGTGGAGGGCAGTGCTTGCATTGAGCGAAGCGAAAAAAACCAGCCCTTTAGAGGCTGGAAGGCTTCCTCCCCTGCGAGTCTTAGATGGGTCGCTGCTGGAGGCCATGCAGCGAAGGGATAAGGTGCCCACCCTCTGCCGAGGTCTACTTGGCTTGACAGGTCTAACTTGATATCTTGCAAATGCCCTGACAGCATTGTATTCTAAACAGCATGACCCGCCTGTTTGCAGTGGTTGAAAGGGATCTGCGCCGGTTTTTACGGAATCCGGTTGTAATACTCTCCAGTGTGGTGATGCCCCTCCTCTATCTCATCATCCTCGGAAACTCTTTTCATGGGGTATTAAAAAATCTCTCTCTTGCTGTGGTAAATATGGACAAAGGGCCTTATGCCTCGCGTGTAGTAGAACGTCTTCATGCGCTTGAGGCAGGCCCGGGGACGATCCGGATATTCGAAGAGTCTGATCAGGGCAAGGCCGTGGCAGGGGTTGACGATGGAAGATATATGGGGGCCCTGATACTCCCGCACGATTTCAGCAGGAATCTGATAAAAGGGAACGGAGGGGAGGTAGGACTCTTTCTTGATAATACAGAGATCATCTCTGCTGAAACGCTGAGGGCCGTCATAACAGCCGCTGCTGCCAGTATAGAGAGCGAGTTCATCCCTGTCAGGGAAGGGAGTGACCGGGCTATCGTCAGGTCCATTGAGAGATATAAAAAGGTTGACTATGATCAGTCGCTTATTCCGGGTGTTATCATCATGGCCATCTTTCTTGGAACGCTTACGACAGGGGCGTTCAATACGGTCATGGATAAATTCCTCGGTGTCAATGAGAGTTATCTGCTGACCCCTTTGACCAAAAGGGATATTGTGTTCGGTCTTGTGATCAGTGGTGTTATCATTACGACTATCATTGCGATCCTGGTCCTGTTCTTAGCAACGCTTATATCAGGGATTCCTATATGGGATATCCTCTCCCTCTCTGCCCTGCTTTCTGCTGTCCTCATTATCATCCTGTCCACGCTGGGACTTATCGGGATGATGTTTGTGATCCTTGGACGGGCGAACCATCCGAGGATTGTCGGGGTGCTCGGCGGCTTTTTAAATGTCATCTTCTTCTTTCCAAGCGGCGCTATTTATCCTGTTGAAAGTTTCCCGGGCTGGCTGAAGGCCTTTGCGAAGGTAAACCCTGAGAGATACTCTGTCCATGCCCTCCGAACGATCCTTTTTAAAGGAGAAGGGCTCAGGGGCATTGAGGGGGATATCCTCTTTCTCGCCATCTTTGCCGGCGTGACTCTCTCTATCGCCACCTTTTCGTATAAACGGGGGTTGTAGGAGATGCGCTTTTCAAAATCTCTGCCTCTCCTCTTGCTAATCATCATACTCGCCCATGCCTGCACCCCATCGGTTCATATCTATAAGCGGTCCCAGGTGCTCATGGGGACTGTTGTGGAGATTACGGTCGCGGCACAAAATGAAAAAAGTGCAGAAGAGGCCATGACCGCCGCTTTTAAGGAGATCCGGCGTCTTGAAGAGATCATGAGCACCTACATCCCCTCCTCTGATATCTCCAGGGTCAATGCCGCCGCAGGACTTTCTCCAGTGAAGGTACACAGAGACCTTATCCTTGTGGTCAAAAAGGCGCTCGAATTTGCACGCGTCTCCGGAGGGGCGTTTAATATCGCCCTCGGACCGGCCATAGACCTCTGGAATGTGACAGAGTCAGACAGGGTCCCGTCTGATCAGGAGTTAGAGGCCATACGGCCTTTGACAGACCTGAGAAACATTATCGTGGACGAGCCCACGGAGACCCTTTTTCTCAAGGAGAAGGGGATGCGGATCAATCTGGGGGGGATCGGGAAGGGGTTTGCCGCGGATTATGCCTATAATGTCCTGCTAAAACAAGGCGTGAAATCGGGTATCGTTGCCATTGCAGGGGATCTGAGGGTCTTTGGCAAAAGGCCGGATGGGAGCGCCTGGAACATCGGGATCACGCACCCCCGGAAAAAAGAGGGGGTCATGGCACAGGTACAGTTTTTAGATAGGGCCGATATGGCGATCTCCACATCCGGAGACTATGAACGCTTCTTTATGAAAAATGGCGTCCGGTATCATCATGTCCTCTCCCCGGATACCCTGCACCCAAGCCGGGGGAATCAGAGTGTCTCTGTCATCGCAAAGGATTCGACTACGGCCGACGCCATCTCAACGGCAATTTTTGCAATGGACCCTGCGAAGGGGTTTAAGCTCCTGGAATCCCTGCCTGGTGTGGAGGGGATTATCATGGGGGATGACGGCCATATCGGCCTCTCTCCCGGTCTTAAAGGGCATCCAAAGGTTGCCATAGAAATTATCCATTAATCTGTGCTATAATTTCATGCTTACAATGAATGGCTCTGTAGAAAAACAGCTTAAAGAAATAGACTCCGCCATAAACCGGGGTGAATACAAAAAGGCCTCCTCCCATCTTCACCGCATGGCCTCTGATAATCATGGCGGGAAAGATGTCTTGTCAGAGATCACCCTCCTGTCGGGAAAAATAGCAGACACCCGGAGCGAATATTCTGTTGCCTTAGACCTCTACAATCAGGCCCTTAAAGAGGCCATCTCCGCAGGGTATGATATCGGGCATGGAAAGGCCCTGCGAAGGATAGGCTCTATTTACTCCAAAAAGGGGAAATATACCGAGGCGTTTAAATGCTTTGGGGATGCCCTGGCTATTTTTAAGAAAAAGGCATCCCGGCTGGAAGAGGGGTGTGTGTATAACAACGTGGGCACTATCCATGCGATACAGGGAAAGAATGAAGAGGCCATGGCCCTTTTTAAAAAGGCCTTACAGATCCACAAGGGGATCAGAGAAAGACTGGAGATAGGACATGACTATAACAGCTTTGGCATTCTTTATAAATTCCAGGGAGATTACAAAAAGGCCATGGAGTATTATCAGAAGGCCTTAGAGATCTATAAAGAGGAGCAGTACCGTCTTGGAGAAGGGACTCTCTGTGCCAATATCGGGAATGTCCTGAGTAAGCGGGGGGATTACGCAACCGCCCTGGAATACCACAAAAAGGCGCTCTCCACTCACCGGCGGCTTCACAACCGGATATGGGAGGGGAATGACTATACCAATATCGGGAACATCTATAATATCCAGGCGGATCACAAGAATGCGATACGCTATTACGATAAGGCCCTGCGTATTCATTCCAGTCTCGGTCACAGGCTGGGGGAGGGGAATGACTACGCCAATATTGGAACAATCTATGCTGAGATGAACCGGTACGATAAGGCCCTGGACTATTTTCAAAAGGCGCTGAAGATCCACCAGGCCCTGAAAAACCGCCTGGGTGAAGGGAGCGACTACTCCAATATCGGGAATATCTACGGCCATAAGGGGATGTACCGGAAGGCCCTGGACTTTCATCACAAATCTCTGAAGATCCACGAAGAGTTGAATAACCTTATAGGCATCGGGAGTGTTTATACAAACATCGGAAACACGTATTCCCATCAGGGAGATTATGAAAAGGCCCTTGAGTCTCATCAAAAGGCGCGTCGTATTCATCACAACAGTGGAAATAAACTTGGCGAGGCAAATGCGTTTGCAAATATAGGAAATATTTACAGCAGCAAGGGGAACTTTGAAACCGCATTAAAATATCAGGAAATGGCCCTGGATATATTCAAGGGGATTGGGAACAGATCAGGCTCTCAAATGGCCCTTGCCAATATTCAGGCAAGTCTTGGAAATATCTACAACAACCGCGGTGAGTATAATAAGGCCCTGGATTTCCTTTTCAACTCCTTAGAGATTCATAAGAGGATAGAAAACAAGCTGGGGATAGGGAATGCCTGTGCACAGATAGGAACTGTCTACAGTAATCAGGGAGATTACAAGCGGGGACTGCAATTTCTTGGCCGGGCGCTTGCCCTCCATACAAAACTCGGCATCCGGAAGGGTGTGGAGTTAGACTACCTGAGTATCGGAAACATTTATATAAGATGCGGTGAATACAAGAAGGCGTTAGAGTTCAATAAAAAGGCCTTCAAGCTCCACTCATCAGGGACAGCCCATGTTCATCAAAAGGGGAGAAGTAGAAGATAATGAGATATGTTATCCTTTGTCAGGATGAGCTCCCCTATTTTCTGTTGCTGTTAAAGACCCTTTCTTCAAAAAAAGATTCTATCCGGTTTTTTGTGGATCAGCAGGGTCTCTCTGAGAGACTGTCCAGCCAGGCTGTCTCTGTAACCGTGGTCTCTTTTACAGAGGATAGGGAGAAGTTCATCAAACGGTTAGACCTCGAACCAGATACCTGCCTGATTGTCGCTATAAAAAATCAGGGCATCTTGTCTGGCATCCTGAAGTCTGTGGCCCGTTATCACCCGTATCAGCCGACCATTATCATCGAGGAAAAAGACCTCGTGATTCCTGAAAAACTCAGCGCAAAGCTCGTAAGGCCTTCTTCTATCTTTACAGACATCTGCCTACCCAAGATCGAACAGGCATTTACCAAAAGCAAGGTTCAGTCCATCAAGGAGCTCTTTGAGGACAAGGACAAGATTCTCCTTCTCATTCAGGCAGATCCTGATCCTGATGCCATCGCAAGCGCACTTGCCTTTCGCCACCTCATTGGCCGCAATAGAATGACCGCCCATATCGTCTCCTTTGGCGAGGTGACGCGGCCTGAGAACCTGGCGATGCTGAGACTGCTCGATATCCAGGTAGATAAGGTCGGACCGGAGGTCTTTGCCAAATATGACGGGTTATGTCTGTTAGACGTCCAACCGCCGCATCTTGGGGAGGTCCTCAGCCAGACTGTTCCTCCTATAGATGTGCTCATTGACCACCATCCGGAAAAACCAGGGTATCAGGCCAGGATAAAAGATATCCGGGCCACCTACGGCGCAACTTCTACTATCCTGACCGAGTACCTGCGGGCTGTTGATTTCAATATCTCACAGCGGCTTGCCACAGCCCTCCTCTACGGCATCAAGAGTGACACCCTTTTGCTGGGGCGGGGGGTGGACCCGGCAGATATAGAGGCCTTCTCCTATCTCTATCCGCTTGCAAACACCAATATACTCCGGCGGATAGAGCGTCCGGAGGTGCACCCTGAAGACATTGATTCCTTTAGCAACGCCCTTAAAAAGAGGCGGATCGTAAACAACATTTTATTCTCCCACCTTGGGCGGGTCCGGCGGGAAGATGTCATCCCCCATTTTGCCGATTTCTCCCTCCAGGTAGAGGGAGTGGAGTGGGCCGTGGTATCCGGAATCTTTAAGGGAAACCTGGTCATCTCCGTCCGTAATGTGGGATATGTACGAAGCGCCGGGATTATTGTAAAAAGGGCCTTTGGCGACTTAGGGAGCGCCGGAGGGCACAGCCATATGGCCAAGGCCGTTATCCCGTTGAAAAATTTTTATGCCCGGTTTGGTGACAGGAGAGAGTCCACGATGCGGGAGCAGATCGCAAAAATGTTCCTTTCGGGATTTGAAGAAGCCATTAAAGAACAGGAGGATTCAAAATGATCTACAACGTACTCTACAAAAATCTGGAGCCCATGCCACAGGTAGAAGAGCATCTCGAAAAAAAGATACAAAAGGTCCAGGACCTTTTACCGGCCTTTGATGACGATGCCGTTAAGCTGGATATTGCCCTTGAAAAACATGCGCGCCGGGAGGAATATTATGCCGCCCTTACCTTAGCCATTCCCCGGAAAACCCTCCGGGCAAAGGATAAGGGGTTTGATGTCTTTAATGCCATGAATGCCGCCTTTGATGAACTCTTAAGAGAGGTAAAAAAATTCAAGGACATGTTAAAGAGAGAACATACCTACAAGGCCCGAAGGGCTGAGAAAAAGCCGAGGACATAGGTTCAGTCATAGACCATGATAATCTCGCTGCCGGAATTAGGCCCCAGGGTTGCCGGGTTAAAACAGGCCGGAAGGCGGATCGTCTTTACAAATGGCTGTTTTGATATCCTCCACGTCGGCCATGTCCGCTATCTGAAAAGCGCCAGGGCGCTTGGGGATATCCTCATCGTAGGATTAAACAGTGATGCCTCTGTAAAGAGAATCAAGGGGGACAAGCGTCCTATCGTACCGGAAAGAGAGCGGGCAGAGGTACTCTCTTCTCTCCGTTTTGTTGACTATGTCGTTCTGTTTGATGAGCCGGACCCCTATAACACAATTGCCGCAATCAAACCGGATATCCTGGTAAAGGGGGGCGACTGGTCCCCTGAGAATATTATTGGCAGGGATATTGTGGAATCTTACGGCGGGAATGTGCATACCATCCCTTTTATCGAAGGGGCCTCGTCGTCGAGGATTATCGAAGATATTGTTACAAGATACGGTAAGCTATAACTCCAGATGTATCCCTTCTCTAATGTTGTTGAAAAAATTGCGGCGGGCCAAAACATCCCGCGGATTGGCGGATTGTGGGGCTCTGCCCGGGCCCTGTTCCTCTCTCATCTGTTCAAAAAAACCGGGCAGACTCTCTTTGTCATTACACCCACTGACGAAGCAGCAGAATTATTACTGACAGACCTGCGTTTCTTTTCGTCCTGGGTTTCGCCCCCTCCCCTGGTCTTCTCCTTTCCCTTTTGGGAAATACTCCCTTATGATGCCATTTCCCCTCACGCTGGTATCATCCATGAAAGGATGATCTCCTGCCGGGCTTTATTAGATGGTGAACGCGGGATCTTTGTGGTCCCCGTCCATTCCCTCATGCAGCGCCCCATGTCCATTGACCTGCTGATCGAGGGCCTGTTGAAGGTTCAGACAGGAATGCAGATAGAGCGGGATTCACTCCTCTCTCATTTGGTGAGCATTGGCTTTGAGCCGGCGGATATTGTCACGACACGGGGTACTTTCTCTCCCCGCGGGGGCATCGTAGACCTCTTTTCTCCCGGAGAGGATTCCCCGGTGCGTCTCGAGTTCTTTGGGGATGTCATCGAGTCCATTCGTGCCTTTGATCCGGAAACACAGCGGTCTGTCGCTCGCAGGGATTCTGCCCTGATTCTACCGGCCAGGGAGGTTTCTTCTCCGCAAACTTCCCTGTTTCATTATGTCCCGGAGGGGGCCATTATCGTATTGGATGAGTTTAAAGAGATTTCACGAAATGCCGCAGAGTACTGGAATCAGATCTGGAACACTTATACAGAGGTCTCCTCACAGAGGGAAGAAGGTGTATCAGAACCGCATGAGATCTATATCTCTGCAGAGGATGTCCTTCAGTCCTGCGGTTCCTTTAAATCAAGGATCGAAATGGATCCCTTGTCTCTGGAGGGTTCTTCCAATGTTACCATCAAATCAGCCTCTGATCTCTTTTTAGAAGCGATCCGGGACCCTTCACCCTTACAGGCTGTTGCCGGAAAGTTAGATATCCTCCGTAAATCCTTTACGGTCCTGCTGGTCTCTCCAACAGAAGGACAGGCAGAACGGTTTCGGGACATCCTTGGGGAATATAATGTACCGGCGTCTATTAGGAGACCGGAAGAGATGACGCCGCTTGTCTTCTCACCCGGAAACCGCCAAATCCTGCCGGTGCTGATTATCTCCGGAAATGTCTCTTCTGGTTTTTTGTCGCCCGATACCTCCCTGCTGATCATTTCTGAAGAAGAGATCTTTGGAAAGAGGACGAAACGGAGGCCTCCTCCGAAGAAGAAGTCCCGGTCTCTCTTTACCTCCATTCAGGACATAAAACCTGGCGACTATGTTGTCCATATATCCCATGGTGTTGGACAATATACCGGGCTGAGCCGGAAGGCCTTCAGCGGCGGAGAAGGTGATTTTCTCTGTCTGCGGTATGCCGCCGGTGATTCTGTCTATGTCCCTGTGGATAAAATGGAGCTGATCCAGAAATATATCGGGGTAGAAGACCACGCGCCCCATGTGGACAAGCTTCAGGGATCCGGGTGGGAAAAGACAAAGAAGCGCGTGCAAAAGGCCGTGGATGAGATTGCGACGGACCTGGTTGACCTCTATGCGTCCCGGGAAATTTTAGAGGGACATGCCTTTTCGCACGATAGTCACATCCTAAAAGAGTTTGAGGCCTCCTTTGAATATGAAGAGACCCCGGACCAGCTTGCCGCTATTGCTGATATGAAAAGAGACATGGAATCCCAAAAACCCATGGATAGGTTAATCTGCGGAGATGTGGGATATGGAAAGACGGAGGTGGCCATCCGGGCGGCCTGCAAGGCTGTCCTGGACGGGAAGCAGGCCGCCGTGCTTGTTCCGACGACCCTCCTGGCCCAACAGCATTACCAGACCTTCTCTCAGAGGTTTGCCTCTTTTCCTGTGCGCGTGGAGATGTTGAGCCGGTTTCGTTCGCCAAAGGAACAGACCTCTATCATAAGCGCCCTCGCTGACGGTTCTGTTGACGTAATCATTGGCACGCAGCGCCTCCTTCAGAAGGACATTGATTTCCGGAATCTGGGCCTCGTGATCGTTGATGAGGAACAGCGCTTTGGGGTTGCGCAGAAAGAGCGGCTTAAACAGATCCGGAAGACTATTGATGTCCTTACCCTTTCAGCCACACCCATCCCAAGGACCCTGCAGATGTCCTTGTTTGGCATCCGGGATCTGAGCACTATAGAAACCCCGCCGGTCGACCGCCTTTCGATCCGTACACTCATCGCCCCCTTTGAAAAAAGGATTATCCGCGATGCGGTGATGCGGGAATTTGCCCGCGGGGGTCAGGTGTTTTTTGTGCATAACAGGGTTGAAAGCATCGATAAGATGGCTGTCTTTCTGCAGGACCTTATTCCAGAGGCACTCATTGGTGTGGCCCATGGACAGATGCGGGAAGACCGCCTGGAAGATGTCATGATTAAATTCATAAACGGGGAAACCAATCTCCTGGTCTGCTCGTCTATTATTGAGTCCGGCCTGGACATCCCCTCAGCCAATACGATCATCATCAACAGGGCAGACAGGTTTGGTCTCGCAGACCTTTATCAGCTCAGGGGGCGGGTCGGAAGATCGGGGCATCAGGCCTATGCGTACATGTTAGTCCCAGGAGAAGAAACCCTGTCTCAGGATGCCAAAAAGAGGATACGGGCCATCCAGGAACTTTCGGATCTGGGGGCCGGTTTCAGGCTGGCCATGAAAGACCTTGAGATCCGCGGCGCCGGCAACCTCCTGGGACGAAAACAATCCGGAAACATTATGGCTGTAGGTTTTGAACTTTATGGTCAGATGCTTGGCGAGGCGGTCAAGAGACTGCAGGGAGAAAAGGTGGAAGAGGAGATTAATCCTACAATAAATCTCCGCGTCTCGGCCTTTATCCCTGAGGATTATATTGAGGACCCTTCTCAACGGCTCGCCTTCTACAAGCGGCTCGCTGCTGTAAGAGAGGAAAATGCGTTAACCTCTCTCAAAGAAGAGATGTTTGATCGTTATGGCCTGCTCCCCTTTCAGGCAGAAAACCTTTTTAAGGTGATGGAGACAAAATTTCTTGCCCGCGCCTCTTATGTCTCAAAGATAGAGGCTGGAGAAGATGGAATCTATTTTACAATTGATCCCAGGGCAAAGATATCCGGAGATATTATTAAGGTCCTTTTCTCTTTATTCAGGACCCGGGTCCGGCTCGTGTCGGAATATACATTTTTCTTAGCCATCTCTTCTTTGGAAAAAGGGGATGTGCGGGATGTGGATGCCCTCTTTTCAGAGATAATTAACTGCTTGAAAGCAGTGGAGGGTTGTGTTTAAATAGAGGCTTAAAAATAACCATCAAAAGAGGAGAAAAAATGCGAAAGGATTTTTTGTTAAGGGTGTTCTGTTGTCTGCTTCTGCTGTTGTCGGTTACGGCCTGTAAAGAGAAAGAAGTGGTCAAAAAGGCTGCTGTTGGACCAGTAGTCGCGACGATAAACGATAAAGAGATCACCTTGTCCGAGTTTACAGAGAGGATTAAGGAGTACCCGGCACTGGCCCATGGCGGACAGATGACTGAAGAGACCAAAAAGGCCTTTCTGGATAACCTGATTGTCCGGGAGCTTATCTTTCAGGAGGCCCTTCGCCTGGGAATAGATAAAGATAAAGAGACTCTTGATTTCATTGAGGAGATGAAGAAGCGGGTTGTTGTGGATAAGTTTTTTAAAAAGGAAGTGGATCAAAAGACGCAAGTCTCTGACGAGGAAATAAAGACTTTTTTTGATAAAAACCCTGATGAAGGCAAAAGTCCTGACGAGATTCGGGCGAGTCACATCCTTCTTAAGACCCGTGAAGAAGCGGATGTGGTCCTGAAAAAAGCAAAACAAGGGGCAAAGTTTGAAGACCTTGCAAAAAAATTCTCTACGGACCCCGGGAGTAAAGAGACTGGTGGGGATTTAGGCTTTTTTTCGCAGGGGATGATGGTGCCGGAATTTGATTCTGTCGCCTTTAAATTAAAGGTAGGCGAGGTCAGTGATATTGTTCAATCCCGCTTTGGTTTTCATATCATAAAGCTCCTGGAAAAAAAGGAGGGAAAGCAGAAAAGTGTTGAAGAGAGCAAACCGGAAATTGAGAAAAAACTACTGGGTCAAAAACGTAAAGACAAGTTTGACACCCTTGTGGCAGATCTAAAAGCCAAGGCAAAGATTTCCATAAATAATGATCTTCTGTTGGGTTCCGGAGAGGACAAAAAGACAGATGATAAATAGGATTTTTTTATTTGTTTCCTTTTTTGCAATTACAAATTTTCTGTCTCTCCCTTTTGGGACAAAGAATGCTCTTGGGTCTGCTGATGGGATCATCGCCATTGTAAATGAGGATATCATCACAGAGAGTGAATTAACCAGCTCAAAGATGTTTCCCCGCAACTCTATCTCTTTTCTTATTGAAAAGAAACTACAATTACAGACAGCAAATAAGATGGGGATCGGGGTCAACCCAACAGAGATATCTGCTGCAATAGAGGATATCAGGAAAGAAAATTCTTTTTCCTCTGATAAAGATTTTGAGTCGGCCCTGTTAAAACAAGGGATTTCCCTGGAAAATTATAAAAAGGATTTAAAAGAACAGCTTATTCTTATAAAACTCATCAACAGAGAAATAAAATCCAGTATATCGGTTACTGACGCTGAGTTAGAGGAATATTATTTTTTAAATAAGAGATTTTTTTCCAGGCCGGAAGAGATCAGAATAGGCTATATATATATCCCCGTAAAGACAACCGTGCCGGAAGATATATATAACCAGGCCCAAAATAAGATTCGTGAGATACTGCTCTCTTTTAAAAAGGATTCTTCTTTCTCTGATATAAAAAGAAACTATTCAGGACAACCGGAAATTATTGTAAGTGAAGATCTTGGCTTCATAAAGAAAGGGGAGCTTCTACAGGAGTTGGACAATGTTGCCTTTGTCTTAAGAGAAGATGAAATAAGTGATGTCATTTCTACGCCATCAGGTTTTTATATCCTTAAGATGTTAGAAAGAAAGGAGATAGAGGCTCTCCCCTTTACAGAGGTAAAGGATATGGTTAAGGAGATGCTTTTTCAGGAGAAGAGTGAAAAGAGGGTAAAGGAATGGATCTATGAATTAAAGTCCACTTCCTACATTGATATAAAGATATAACCATATCTATTTTATTATTATATATATAAAGAATAATAAATAGGAGTAGTAATATAAGCTGTTATTTTGTTGATATCTGTGAAACCCGTTTAAAAAAAAAGATAAAATGAATCATAAACCTGTTAATAAATTATCTCGTTTTAACAAAAACTGATTGTCATTGAAAAGGGATTCTGATATAGTGATGGCTCCTCAGAAAGTAACCGGATAAAGGACCTTTAAGAGCGAAAAAGCAATTCATATCTTGTTGTAAACAATAAGATATTTTGGTTATTAACACCTGTGGAAAAAGTGTTGAAATGGATATATGGGAGATAAGCCTTAAGGAGATAGAAAGCACCCTGACAAAACAGAGTTTTGAAAACTGGTTTAAACCAACAAAACTACATTCTTTTCAAGGAAATACGGTCTTGATTGGGGTGCCAAACGTCTTCCTGGGGAATTGGTTAAAGAACCATTTTATTGATTTGATAAAGAACTCTGTTAAAAAGGTTACAGGGATAGAGGATATTAACATTGATTTTGTGGTTTGTGAGGATTTAAAACAGGCCTTAGATGATACGGCTCCACTGGCGGAGGGTAAAAAAAAGAAAGAGCAGAGATTAAACCAAAAATATACCTTTGCTTCTTTTATTGTTGGACCAAGTAATCAGTTTGCCCATGCTGCAACACGGGCAGTTGCTGAAGCTCCAGGGATGGCCTACAACCCTCTTTTTATATACAGCGGTGTTGGGTTGGGAAAGACTCACTTGCTCCATGCAATAGGAAACCACATTGCTCTTACAAAGCCTTCTTTAAAGATTCTGTATGTTTCGTCTGAGCAGTTTACGAATGAGGTCATCCAGGCTATCTTAAACGATAAAACCGTGGAATTAAGAAATAAGTATAGAACCAATACAGATATCCTGTTGATGGACGATATCCAGTTTATAGCCGGAAAAGAGAGAACTGTAGAAGAGTTTTTCCACACCTTTAACACCTTGTATGAAGCCCGAAAACAGATCGTCATCACGAGCGATAAATTTCCTAAGGACATAAAAAATATAGATGAAAGACTTCGATCCCGGTTTGAGTGGGGTCTGTTGGCAGATATTCAACCGCCGGATTTAGAGACGAGGATTGCTATTATCAGAAAGAAGGCGGCCGGAGAATTTCCTCACATCAACTTTCCTGATGAGGTAGCCTTCTTTCTGGCAGAGAACATCAGAACAAACGTGCGGGAGCTGGAAGGAGCCCTTATCAGACTGGGGGCCTTCTCTTCTTTGACAGGACAGGAGATATCTCAAGAAATGGCCAAGAGGGTGTTTAAGGACATTATCAGGGAGAGAGAAGAGAAGGTTACGCCGGAAAAGATACAAAAGGTAATAGCCGCTCACTTTAATATAAAAATTGTAGATATGAAGTCAAAAAAAAGGACAAAGACCCTTGTCTTTCCGCGGCAGATGGCCATGTATCTGTGCAGAGAGGTGCTTAAACTCTCGTTTCCTGAGATAGGAAGACTGTTTGGAGGGAAGGATCACTCCACAGTGATTTATGCCTGTAATGTAATAGAAAAGCAGAAAGAGAAAGACCCTAACACCGGATATTTACTTGAAGATGTCTTAAAAAAAATAAAGGAAGGTGAACGAGAATGAAAACACAAAATCCAAGACTTAGGTTCCAGATCGAAAAAGGGGTGTTCCTCCTGGGAATCCAGCGGGCTCAGGGAGTAACAGAGAAGAGAAGTACAGCCCCCATTTTCTCAAATGTCCTCCTGGAAGGAACAACTCAGGGCTCAGGGAGTAAAGGACAGGGAGAGTTCAAAGGACAAATTTCCATTGTGGCTACAGATCTTGAGATAGGGATTAAAGGGACCTATCCGGCGCGGGTTCATAGTGAGGGGGGGATCGCTGTTTCCGGGAAGAAGCTTCATGAGATTATCAGAGAGCTGCCGGAGGGAGAGGTTGATATCAGTGTCGAAGATGGAAAGTTTTTGATGATCAAATCAGGAAACAGCTTTTTTAAGGTTGCCGGGTCTAATAAAGAGGATTTCCCGGCGTTTCCTGAGATGAGCGAAGAAAATATGGTTACGATAGACTCGAGTATATACAGGGAGATGATAAAAAAGACCCTGTTTGCTGTGGCGGATGCGGAAGCCAGACAGGCGCTTAATGGCGCCTTGCTGGAGATTGAGCAAGAGGGGGATAAGAGGGCCAGGATAAGGATGGTGGCTACGGATGGCCACAGAATGGCCCTGTGCGAGCGATGGGTGGAGATCTCACAAACCGCAAAGCAGATTATTTTACCTAAAAAGACCCTGCTGGAACTGCGAAAGTTCCTTGAAGTGAATGAGGGAATAAAGACAGGCCTGGGAGAAAAGCAGATATCTTTTAAGGGGGAGGATGTCTATCTGACATCGCGGCTCATTGAGGGGAACTATCCAAATTATAAACAGGTTATTCCTCCAAAAGGGGAACAGATTGTTCGAATCAACCGGACACACTTTATGGATGTGGTACGGCGGGTTTCCGTTATGTCGCGGGAGAAGACCAGGGCAATATTAGTAGAGTTTTCAGCCGGAAAGGCTATATTCCGGGCAAGAGATCCAGAGATCGGCGAGGCCAGTGAAGATATCGCAATAGACTATAAAGGACCCGGACTCACCATTGGACTTAATTATCAATATCTCCTGGATGCCCTTGAATCCATGGAGGATGAAGAGGTGATGATGGAGATGCAAACCAGCTTAAGTCCGTGTGTCCTCAAACAGGAGAGCGATCCCAACTCTCTCAGCATTGTGATGCCAATGCGGGTTCAGGAGATGGAGTAAAATCTTATGGAAGAGCAAGAACAGCAATATGATGCGACGACGATAAAGGTCTTGGAAGGGTTAGACGCTGTCAGAAAAAGACCCTCTATGTACATTGGAAATACCGGGACCGAGGGGCTTCATCACTTAGTCTATGAGGTCGTAGATAATAGTGTGGATGAGGCGATGGGCGGATATTGCGAAAACATCGAGGTGATCATCCATATTGATAACAGCGTTACTGTGATAGACAATGGCCGGGGCATCCCTACCGAGATGCACCCCACCCAGAATAAACCGGCAGCCGAGGTCGTTCTCACCGTATTGCATTCCGGAGGAAAGTTCGATAGCGGGGCCTATAAAGTATCCGGAGGGCTTCACGGGGTTGGTGTTTCCGTTGTGAATGCCCTGTCAGAATGGCTGGAGTTAGAGGTCAAGAGAGACGGGAGCGTGTATCAACAGCGGTATGAACGCGGAAACCCTGTAAGCCCACTGACTGTTGTGGGAAAGACAAAAAAGCGCGGGACAAAGATCACCTTCAGGCCGGACAGTGAAATATTTGAAGATACGGAGTTTAGTTTTGACACCCTTGCGCACCGGCTGAGGGAAATGGCCTTTCTTAACAAAGGGCTTGAAATATCCATGGCCGATGAACGCACAGGAAAGGCCAGCCTGTTTAAATACAAAGGGGGGATTGTCCAATTTGTAGAACACTTGAACGAAAATAAAAACCCGATTCACAATCCGGTATATATATCAGATGAAAAAGATGGAATCACTCTGGAAGTAGCCATCCAGTACAATGACAGCTATGCAGAAAACCTCTTTTCTTACGCAAACAATATCAACACCCGGGAGGGAGGAACCCACCTGATAGGTTTTAAAACCGCCCTGACGCGGACCATCAACACCTATGCCGGCGCCAACAATTTGTTAAAGGGAGAGACATTACTGGGGGATGATATCCGGGAAGGCCTCACCGCGGTGATCAGCATTAAACTTTCCAATCCCCAATTTGAGGGTCAGACAAAGACAAAGCTTGGGAACAGTGAGATCAAGGGGATTGTCGAGGCCGTTGTTAATGAGCGTCTCGGGACATTTTTTGAAGAAAACCCCCCGATCGTCAGGAAGATCGTTGATAAAGCGCTCAATGCGGCAAGGGCACGGGAGGCTGCGCGAAAGGCCAAGGAGCTCATCCGGCGCAAAAGCGCATTAGAAGGAAGCAATCTGCCGGGGAAGCTGGCCGATTGCTCAGAAAAAGACCCGGCACTGTGTGAGATATTTCTCGTCGAGGGGGATTCAGCCGGCGGCTCTGCCAAACAGGGGAGGGACAGGCGCTTTCAGGCCATCTTACCCCTGAGGGGAAAGATATTAAATGTGGAGAAGGCCCGGTTTGATAAGATCCTCTCCAGCGAGGAGATACGGACACTGATTACCGCCCTGGGGACTGGGATAGGAGATGATGATTTTGATATTGCCAAGGCCAGATACCGCAAGATCATCATTATGACAGATGCAGACGTGGATGGGGCGCATATCCGGACACTGATATTGACCTTTTTCTACCGGCAGATGACCCAGCTTGTCGAGAATAAGTATATCTATATTGCGCAACCTCCGCTCTATAAAGTAACAAGACAAAAATCAGAGCGGTATATCAAAGACGAGGCGGCGCTCAATAAACATCTGATAAAGATTGCCTCAGAGGAGATAGAGGTATGGGATAGCAGCAAGAATTCCTACATCAAAGGGGAGCGGTTAGAAAAGCTGTTGAGCAAGCTGGTGGTCTATAAGGCCCTTATAGATCAGATCTCCAGGAAACAGAACGATCCTGATGTGATCAGCGCCCTTGCACAGGCAGACATTGAGAGGGAAACCCTGAAAGACCGGAATACAATAGAAGGGATTATCGGCCGCATCCGGGAGCGTTTTTCAGCACGGCGTCCTGGAGATTCTATTGAGGTTGAGGTGACCAGCGATGAAGAGCATAAGTCCTACAAGTTAGAGGTGGAGATCCGAAGGGCCGGGGTTCATCAAAGGATGATCATTGATGAGGACTTTATTGCCTCTCCTGAATTCCGGGAGATTAAGGCATTATCCCCCACGAGAACGGGTCTTGGCAGTCCACCCTACAAGGTACGCCTTGAAGATAAGGAGCAGACCATCGAGACCTCTGCGGCGCTCCTTAATTTTGCGATGGAGGTGAGCAAGAAGGGGCTCAATATACAACGATACAAAGGTCTGGGAGAGATGAATCCGGGACAGTTGTGGGAGACCACCATGAACCCGGAGACAAGGACAATCCTTCAGGTAACGCTTGAAGACAGTGTGCTTGCGGATGAGATTTTTACCATCCTGATGGGAGACCAGGTAGAGCCGAGGCGGCGCTTTATCGAAACGCATGCAAAAGAGGTAAAGAACCTGGATGTGTAGATCAGAATGTTAGAAGTAAGAAGTCAGAAGTTAGAGGTCAGAAGTCAGAAGTCAGATAAGGAGGAAGGCGTTTGGCCATAGCAGGAGAAAAGAAGATACCTATAAGCATAGAAGCTGAGATGCGCTCATCTTATCTCGACTATGCGATGA
>Ga0209342_10003135_pt1 | contig 17458 bp, 18 predicted proteins | sample RifCSP16_2_FD_184023 | JGI IMG/M metagenome (GOLD analysis project Ga0209342, IMG submission 184023) | Soil microbial communities from Rifle, Colorado - Rifle CSP2_sed 16_2 (SPAdes) (version 2) | ecosystem: Environmental > Terrestrial > Deep subsurface > Rock core/Sediment | place: Rifle... | reverse complement strand
GCCCTACGGTAAATCACTTAACAGTCATGAATTACGTAAAGCTCAATAGTTCGCGTATGAAATAGGTTGGCCACCTTTCTTGTTGCGCCTGAATATCAATTTCTCCCGCCTTAAACCTTAGTTTTGCGGAAATTGAATGCGAGTATTGCACCGCACATCTGGTTAATACAGTTAATACAGTTGACCTGCGTCAGGGTTTCCTGAATTGATCTCCTTTAAACTACGAAACATCGAAAGATTCAAAACGCTATGTGGCGGCGCTACGCCACGCACTTAACTAAGGAGAACGATATGGCACGCACAGCACTTGGCGGCACACCCGTGGAACTGCATGGCAACTTCCCCAAAGCAGGACAAACCGCACTCCCCTTTTCGCTGGTGAACAAGGATTTGCAGGACATTACGCTGGCCAGTTTCGGCAACAAGCGCAAAGTATTGAACATCGTCCCCAGCCTGGACACACCGACCTGCCAGGCTTCCGAGCGACGCTTCAATCAGGTCGCCGGCAGCCTGACCAATGCCGTGGTGATAACCATCTCCGCCGATCTGCCGTTTGCCATGGCGCGTTTCTGTTCCAGCGAAGGATTGAACAATGTGGTCAATCTGTCCACCATGCGCGGCCGCGAGTTTCTGCGCAACTACGGCGTGGAGATCGCCAGCGGCGTGCTGGCCGGACTTGCAGCCCGCACCGTGATCGTGCTGGACGGCAACAACGTGGTGCGCTATACCGAACTGGTCAGCGAGATCAAGAACGAGCCGAATTACGATGCGGCGCTGGCTGCATTGCAGACCTGTTAAATCGGCAATGTCAGACTAATATTGCATATTCGACTTGGCTGCCAAACAAAAAAGGCATCTATTGAGCTTTACATAATTCATGACTGTTAAGTGATTTACCGTAGGGCGGGCTTTGCCCGCCGCGTCGGGCGTAGCCCGACCTACGAGATGCGGAGACACTGTCTTCAAATATGTAATCCTCAATAAGTCGCTGGCAAGGTCCGGTCTGCAAGAAGTCGCGATATGCATGATTCATGATGGCGGCGATGGCTATGGATGATTCTGGCACCGGCTATTCATCGCCACCCTGCCTTGAGAAATCCGGCATTCCAAAAAGTGTATTACCACTCCAAGAACGTGGTCTGGCAAGGCTTTTACCCTCCCCATCCTCCAAACCATGTACGGCGTTTGCAACTTTTTTTGGTATAATCGCTCACATCTCTGTGGCTGTCAGGAAGGATCTGCGGATGACATTTTTCCCTCATTGCAGTATTAAATACTTAAGGATTAGTAGATGCAAGGCATACCCAAGAACGATTTGATCATCCGCATCGGCGGCGAAGGCGGCGAAGGCGTTATTTCCGTCGGCGATTTCGTCACTCAGGCCTGCGCGCATGCAGGGCTTGATGTTTACACTTTCAAGACCTTCCCCGCCGAAATCAAGGGCGGATATGCCATGTATCAGGTGCGCGCCAGCACCGAACGGCTGTATAACCAGGGCGACACCTTCGATGTCCTTTGTGCATTCAACGGCGAAGCCTACAACATGAATCGCGCCAGCCTCAGACCGGGTACTGCCATCGTTTACGACAGCCCGAGCGATTTCACGCCAGATATTCCGCCCGGTGTATTCGCTTACCCCATCCCGATGACCAAAACGGCGAAGGATATGCACAACCTGCGCGCCAAGAACATGGTGGCGCTGGGAGCGATGTCTGTTCTGTTCAATATCCCGGTGGAATCCTTGCGCGAAGTGATCGCCACTAAATTTGCGCGCCGTGGCGAAGACGTGGTTCAGGGCAACCTGACCGCATTCGAGCGTGGCCGCGAACTGGCAGCGGCATTGGATAAAACAGATCCGTGGACTCTCGGTACACCCAAGGGTAAGCAAGATGTCATCGTGATGTCGGGCAACAACGCCATCGGCCTCGGCGCGCTGATTGCCGGGCTGGATTTTTTCTCCGCCTATCCCATCACACCGGCAACCGAAGTCGCCATCTATGTGGCCAAACACCTGCCCAAGCGCGGCGGCACCCTGATCCAGGCCGAAGACGAAATCGCTTCCATTTCCCAGGTACTCGGCGCTTCCTACGCCGGCAAGAAGGCGATGACCTCCACTTCCGGGCCTGGCTTGTCGCTGATGAGCGAAATGCTGGGCATGGCGTTCATGAGCGAACTGCCCTGCGTCGTGGTTGACGTACAGCGCGGCGGCCCCTCCACCGGTTTGCCGACCAAGCATGAACAATCCGATTTGTTTCTGGCGATACATGGCGGCCACGGCGATGCCGGGCGCATCGTGCTATCCGTGGAAAGCATTCATGACTGCATTAGCCTGACAGTGGTGGCGTTCAATCTGGCGGAGAAGTATCAGTGCCCCGTGCTGCTGCTTTCCGACGGTTCGCTGGCGTTCTCGACCCAGAACGTGCCTTACCCGAACCCGGACGACTATCACGTGGTAGAACGCAAGCGTTGGGACGGCAACGGCGAGTACCGGCGCTATGCGCTGACCGAGGACGGCATTTCGCCGATGGTCGATCCGGGCACACCCGGCGGCATACACATTGCCACCGGTCTCGAACATAACGAGATCGGTCTGCCCAGCTACTCATCGGCCAACCACGAGGCGATGCAGGACAAACGTTTCCGCAAACTCAAGGGGGTAATCAACGATGTCGCCCCGACGGAAGTGGATGGCGAAGGTACGGCAGACCTGGGCGTGATCGCCTGGGGCAGCACCATCGGCGTGGTGCGCGAAGCCCTGCAGCGCCTGCGTGCCGAGGGCTACCGGGTCAATGGTTTTTATCCCAAGCTGCTGAATCCCCTGCCGGCACAACAGTTCGAGGCATTCGGCGCATCATGCAAACGGCTATTGTTGCCCGAGGTCAATTTCCAGGGGCAACTGGCCCATTTCGTGCGTGCGGAAACTTCGTTGCGCCCGGAGTCTTACACCATTTGCGGCGGGATGCCCTTCACGCCCGAGATGATCGTCAACAAAGTTCGGGAGGTACTATCATGAATGCGCCCCTTCAACCACAAATGCACTTGCATCAAGTCGAGCTCAAACCCAAAGATTACAAGAATGAAACCACTTCGTTCTGGTGTGCCGGCTGCGGTCACTACGGCGTACTGACAGGACTGCTGCGCGCGCTTTCCGAAATCGGCGTCGACCCGAATTTTCTGGTGAGCGTGTCCGGGATCGGCTGTTCCTCGCGCCTGCCCTATTTCGTCAATTCCTACAAGATGCATACTCTGCATGGCCGCGCCGGCCCGGTGGCAACCGGTGTCCAGTTGGCGCGTCCCGACCTCGCCGTGGTGGTCACCGGCGGCGACGGCGATGGCTTTTCCATCGGCGGCGGACACATGCCACATCTGGCGCGCAAGAATATCAATATGACTTACATCCTGATGGATAACCATGTTTACGGCTTGACCAAGGGTCAGTGTTCTCCCACCTCCCGACCGGAGATGAAGACCACCACCACCCCTTATGGCGGTCTGGAAGAACCGCTGGACCCGGTGCTGTATATGCTCACCTATGGCGCCACCTATGTCGGGCAGGCATTTGCCGGCAACGTCAAGCTGGCATCGCAACTGATCAAGGATGGCATGGAGCACAAGGGATTCGCCTTCATCAATCTGCTTTCCCAATGCCCGTCTTTCAATGAGATTGACACCGCCCATGCCTTCAAGAATGCCTGCGACCAAGTGCCTGACGGTCACGACACAAGCGATTTGAGTGCGGCGATGAACGCAGTCAATGCCGCAAAACAGGCAGGCCGCATACCCTCAGGACTGTTGTACAAGACCGAGCGCCCCACTCTCGACCAGCGCATGTCCGAACTGGTGGAGCGTGTCGGCGGGCATAAGGACTATGATCTGCGCAAGATCATTGATCTCGCGCGCCCATAACGAGCATAAACCCCATGACAGCAAGCAACACCACGTCAACCACGACAAATGAGAATGACCAGCAGCCGGACGTTGCGCTAACCATCAACGGCCTTGCCGTCAACGCACATGCCGGCATGACCCTGGTCGAGGCTGCGTGGCACGCCGGGGTGCCGCGTATCACAGGTGTCGGCTGCATGGAGGGTGTGTGCGGCTCCTGCCGCGTGATGCTCAGGCGCGGCAAGGATGTGACCGTGGGACTCGCCTGCCAGACCTTCGCCGAGAACGGCATCGAGGTGGTGTTCATGCCGCCTGCATCGGCGCCACAGCATCACTACGAGATCGGCGATTTCAAGGATGGCTGGGACATTCATGCGCGCTTCCAGGATATTTTTCCCGAGGCGTCGCGCTGCCGCCATTGCCACGGCTGCGACAACGCCTGCCCCAAGGGCATTACCGTCGAAAACGGCGTTGCGCTGGCTGCTGCGGGCCGCTACCGCGAGGCGGGAGATGCGTTCTTCGAATGCGTCATGTGCGAACTGTGCGACGTTGCCTGCCCCGAACTGATCGCACCGGCCCATGTTGGTCTTTTCACCCGGCGCGTGACGGCTCATTTTCACCTGCGTCCGCCCAACCTCATTTACCGGCTGGAAGAGTTGCGCCAAGGGCGCCAAGGAACTACCCAGGAAGAGAATGATGAGGAATGAAAATAATGAAAGCTAACTCAAGATGTGCGCGTAGTGCGTAGGGTGGGCTATGCCCACCATGTCGGGCATAGCCCGACCTACTTTTGGTTCTGGATCGTCCGGCTTATGGACTACCCAACAAGAGAATGACGGGGAATGAAAATAATGAAAGCTAACTCAAGATGAGTAACGGCATTCCTCTGGCAGAGGCACTGGCACGCTACCGCCCCGACGCGGATATCGGTTCGCTGCCAGAACTGGCCGACACGGACGCTTTGCTCAACGCCTACCACCCCGACCACCTGCGCGGCAGCGTGGTCAAGCTGACAGTGGGAGCCAACGCGGGCGACAGTTGCCAGCGCGAGCTGGCCGGGCTGTTGCAGTCCGAGGCATTCATCGACGAGGCCGACCTGGCCGGCACCCCGGTGACAGACGCCAACGTGCTGGTGATTGGCGGAGGTGGCGCGGGCTGCGCAGCGGCACTGGCGGCAGCCGAAAAGGGCGCGCGCGTGCTGCTGGTCACCAAGCTGCGCCTGGGAGATAGCAATACCGTCATGGCCGAAGGAGGCATCCAGGCCGCCATCGAGCCGGATGATTCGGTGCAACGGCATGTTCAGGATACCCTGCGCGGTGGTCACCATGCCGGCGACCCGGCACTGGTAGCAGCCATGGCCGAAGACGGTCCGGACGTACTTCGTTGGCTCATTCATCAAGGCATGCAGTTCGAACAAACTCCCAGCGGCGACCTGCATACGCGGCGCGCGGGTGGCATGAGCGCCGCGCGCCTCGTCCATTGCCGCGACTACACCGGACTGGAAATGATGCGCGTGTTGCGCGAAGCCGTCATCCAGCATCGCAGCATCGAAGTCTGGGAGCAAAGCCCCGCCGTCGAACTCCTGTCCAACGAACACGGGCAGAAATGCGTCGGTGCGGTGCTCACCTCGCTGCTCGACGACCAGTTGCGCATCGTGCGCACCCGCTCAGTGATCCTTGCAACCGGCGGGCTGGGGCGGCTGCACCTGAACGGTTTTCCAACCTCCAATCACTTGGGCGCAACGGGAGACGGGCTGGTTCTGGCATACCGTATCGGCGCACGGTTGCGCGAGCTGGATTCTTTCCAGTACCACCCGACTGGCTTGCTGCACCCATCCCATCTGGCGGGCAAGCTGGTCACCGAGGGTGTGCGCGCAGCGGGCGCCCTGCTGGTGAATGCCGTTGGGCGCCGTTTCATCGACGAACTCCAGCCGCGCGACGTGGTATGTGCCGCGATCCTGCGCGAATGCAGCGAGGGGCGCGGCATCCGCATCGACGACCAACGCGTCGGGGTATGGCTCGACACGCCGCGCCTGGAACGCGCCCAGCCGGGTATGCTGGAAAAACAATTCCCCAACCTGATGACGCGCACCCGCGTCTCGGGCATCGACCCGCGTATCGAACCCTTGCTGGTTCATCCGACCCTGCACTACCAGAACGGCGGCGCGGTGATCGACACCAATGGCGCCACCACTGTGCCCGGCCTGTATGCGGTGGGCGAAGTAGCGGGAGGCATCCATGGACGCAACCGCATCATGGGCAACGCCCTGCTCGAGATCATCAGCTTCGGGCGCCGCGCCGGCATCTCAGCCATCGCCAATCGCGACCGCGGCCCCAAGAAAGTCACCCTCGAGCATGTGAACCGGCTGCGCCGCGCACTGACCCTCGCCGGCATGCCACTGACACGCCGTGCGCCTCAGATATTGCCGGATTACGCTGCGGGAGGCGTATGGAAACGCTGAACCCCAAAACCACCCCGGTTAGAACTCCCCCGGCTGAAACGACCCAGATCCTGCTCCATCCGGAGCGGCGTATCGGTGCCGATATGGCTCTCTGGCGCAGCTTGGGCGGCGGCAAAGCACTGGCTCGCGCCGCGCAGGATCCGGCTGCCGTGCGCGAGGAAGTACGCCTTGCCGATTTGCGCGGCTTGGGCGGCAGCGGCTTTCCGGCATGGCGCAAGTGGGATGCGGTCGCCGCCGAAACGCCGAAGCCGGACAAATATCTGATTGTGAACGGCAACGAAGACGAGCCCGGCACCTTCAAGGATCGCATGCTGCTGGAAGAAACGCCGCATCAGGTGATCGAAGGCGCAGCAGTGGCGGCACTCGCAGTTGGCGCCAACCGCATCGTGTTCTACATCAACCCCGACATGGCGCGTTCGACTGCGGCGCTGAAAGCGGCGCTCGAACAATGGCGAACCTCGGATCTGCTGGCGCTCGCATCGACTGCGCTCGGCAAACCGCTGCAGCTTGATCTGCTGCCCGGCTCCGGGCATTACATCGGCGGCGAAGAAACGGCTTCGATGGAATGGGTCGAGAGCCGCTTCCCATTCCCGCGCGGCAAACCGCCCTATCCTGCACAGGCTGGTGTGTATGGCTGCCCGACCCTGATCAACAACGTCGAAACCCTGGCTAACGTATCGCACATCGTGGTACATGGCGCCGCCTGGTTCCGCGCACTCGGCAAAGGTACCGGCACCGGCACCAAGCTGTATTCACTGAGCGGCGACGTGCTCTATCCCGGCGTATTCGAACTGCCGATGGGCACACCGTTGCGCGAACTCATCTTCGTCCACGGCGGCGGCCTGCTGTCGGGCAAGCCGCTCAAGGCGGTATTTACCGGCGGACCTTCGAGCACCCTGCTGACACCCGCCGACCTCGATGTGGCAATGGATTTCGAATCCCTGCGCGCGCGCGGCAGCAACCTCGGCACCGGGGCGATGATCGTCATCTCGGAGGGCACCGGTATCGTCAAACGCGTGGCCGAATACGAACGCTTTTTCGCCCATTCCTCATGCGGCCAATGCAACTCGTGCAAGGTGGGCACCGCCACCATGAGCCGCCTGCTGGACCGCATCGACACCGGGCGCGGCACCGCAGCCGATCTCGCCACCCTGGAAAATCTCTGCGCCATGCTGCCCGGCAGTGGCCGTTGCCATCTCATCAACGGCGCCGTGCAACTGCTCGACAGCGCCTTCCACCACTTCCATGACGAATTCCGGCAGGCACTGCGCTAATAAACTCGATTCCTCCCAGTCTGCTATCTGACAACAGTTGTTCTCCTCGTAAACAGTCACGTCGAATTTGGTGCATTCGGCTCAAGAATAACCAGGAGCGGTTCAATATCCCCCTCTCTCACTTCCACCACCCGGCCCCATGCCGCCACCCGGAGCCATACCGCCACCCGGTCCCATGCCGCTACCTCTTGCCGGAGGATCGTCCGGAAGTGTCACGCCACGCTCCTTGGCGCGCACCATCATGCGTTCATGGTGCTCCGCACGGATCTGCTCCCTCTCCTCGGCGGTCTTTGCGGAACGCATTCTGTTCCGAAACTCGTTGCGTTCTTGCTTCGTCATCAGTTGGCTGCCGTATATCCTGTCCTGGTCCCGGTCCTGGACCTTGCTCTTGGTCTGATCTTTATCTTGCAGACGCGTGCGATCCTGATCGTCCGCCAAAGCAAAGCCGCTGGTAAACACCAGGGCGCCGGTTAATACGGACATTGTCAAAGTTTTCTTGAACATGATCGTCTCCTGTATGCGAGGTTGTAGAAAAATTTCAGTGCCTCCAACACAACCTCTTTTTTGAAAGCACTTTGAATCTCATTCGCCAGACTACGCGGAACATGGAGTCATTTCCATAATTTTCTTAAAGTGGTTTGCGCACACTGATCGCGCCGCGGATCTGTCCTACAGAGTAACCGGTTGCATGATCATTCGGGTAATGCTGGCCGAGAACGGATTTGACGGCGGGGCTGAGCTGGTCTGCAGGACCATGGCAACTGAGGCAGAGCGGTTGCACCGGCAGCGCTTTAACGTAGCGGTATTCTTCGCCGACCTTCTCGCCCTTTTCCAGTTGGGCTGGCGGCTCGCCGGCAGCGGCGCGCTTGTCGAAATCTTCGAGAGCGGCTTTCTCCCAGGCATCGGGAGTCGCGCGAGCTTCATTGCGTGCCTTGAGGCTGACCCGCTTGATCTTCCAGCCGGTCTGCCGGGATATCTCGCCAGCCATCTTGGGCGCCATGTCCTTGCAGACGGGGATCGCGCCTTCCGGGCCTGATTTGCTGATCTCATCCTGAAGTGCGGCGAGCAGCTTGGGTGGCAATGTCGTTGCCACCTTGCGCGCTTCGCCCAACAGGGCGTCATCGCCGGCATTGGCGAACGTGGTGACGAACGGAGTGATCAAAGCTGCAGCAACTATCAGTGATGTCTTCATGAAATATTCCTTAATTTGAGGTTAGAGGGATGAATCCGGGGTCGGGTTGAGCTTTTCACTTCCTGTTATTTTGATTATTCGCGAGTGAGAATAGTTCGTTCAGAAATATTTGTATGTGACATTAATCACAAACATGATACGAACGCAGTCTCTGTAACAGTTAAGGAACCTCTGACTATTGAGCTTTGCATAATTCATGACTATTAAGTGATTTCCCGTAGGGCGGGCTTTGCCCGCCGCGTCGGGCGCAGCCCGACCTACGAGACGCGGAGACTCTGTCTTCAAATATGTAACCCTCAATAAGTCTTCGCGCGAGAATCATCGCCAGGGTTCCGTCTCGTCCGGCTTGGGGCAATTGTTTTTTGCCCACTTGATTCTGCCCGGCCAGCCCTCATTTAACATAAATCACTTGAATAGAGGTCATCATGCCCACCGTCCGTCCGCCTGCCGTAGCAGGCATGTTCTACCCGGCCGAACCCAGGCAGCTTGCGCATGACGTGCAACAGCTGCTGGCTGGCGCGCGCGCGCATGATCTGGTCCCCAAGGCGCTGATCGCGCCGCACGCCGGTTACATCTATTCCGGCGCTATTGCCGCCACGGCCTATGCCACTTTGCGCCCAATCGCCTCGCGCATCCGTCGCGTGGTGCTGCTCGGCCCGACCCATCGCGTCGCGGTGCGCGGCCTGGCGCTACCCGGTGCGGATGCCTTCGACACACCATTGGGGCGGGTCATGCTGGATACGGCAGCGGCATCCGCCATCGCACATTTGCCGCAAGTCAGCGTCAGCGCGCAGGCGCACGCGCTGGAACATTCGCTGGAAGTGCAACTGCCGTTCCTGCAAAGCGTGCTGTCCGATTTCACGCTGCTGCCGCTGGCGGTGGGCATGGCCACCGCCGAGGAAGTCGCCGAGGTGCTGGAGATTGTGTGGGGCGGCGAAGAAACGCTGATCGTGATCAGTTCCGATCTTTCGCACTATCTGCCTTACTCCATCGCACAGCGCGTGGACAATGAGACCGCGCAATCCATCCTGAAGCTGCGCCAGCCCATCGCGCATGACCAGGCCTGCGGCGGCACCCCCGTCAACGGCCTGATCGTCGCGGCGCAAAGACATCATCTCACCCCTCACCTGCTCGACCTGCGCAACTCCGGCGACACCGCCGGCTCGCGCGACCAGGTGGTGGGTTATGCATCCTTTGCCTTCACCGAGGAGGAAAGACGGCCATGACCATTGAAAAAAGAAATGCAGAAACCTTCAACCCTCCCACCCCCCTTGTCAGGGGGGCTTCTTCTCACTCCTCCCCTGGCTCTCCCCCTGACAAGGGGGCTGGGGGGTTGGGGAGGCCGGGAGGGGTTGAGCCTCATGGCAGCATATTGCTGCCGATCGCGCGCGCCGCGATCGCGCGCGTGTTGAACGTACCGCACACAGCGGATGAAACTGCGCCGTGGCTGACCGAGCAAGGCGCATGCTTCGTCACACTCACGCAATCAGGCGAGTTGCGCGGCTGCATCGGCTCGCTGCAGGCACACCGGCCATTGCTCGCCGACGTCAAAGCCAATGCCGTATCCGCCGCATTGCGCGATCCGCGTTTTACGCCGTTGTGCGCGGAAGAGCTCGACATCACCACTGTCGAGATCTCGCTGCTCTCGGCTACCCAGGCCATGGAGGTTCGCGACGAGGCCGATGCGCTGGCGCAACTGCGCCCCAACATTGACGGCATCATTTTTGAATACGGCAGATATCGCAGCACATTCTTGCCGCAGGTCTGGGAAAGTCTCGCGCAGCCGCGCCAGTTTCTCGCGATGCTCAAACGCAAGGCCGGATTGCACGATGACTTCTGGGCGGAGGACGTGAAACTATCGCGCTATACCGTGACCAAATGGAGTGAAAAGACGCCGTAGCGTGCGCTGTGCGCACGATCTTCAACCGGATCGTGCGCACAGCGCACGCTACTCTTACCACAAGGAGCACTGACATGGACGAACCCATCAGCATCGCCGAACGCCATCCGGCCAGATACTGGCACAAGCTGGATGACGGGCGCATCCAGTGCGACCTGTGCCCGCGCGACTGCAAGCTCCACGATGGACAGCGCGGCGCATGCTACGTGCGCGGGCGCGTCGGCGAGACCATGGTGCTCACCACCTACGGCCGTTCCTCTGGTTTCTGCGTCGATCCGATCGAGAAAAAACCGCTCAACCACTTTTATCCGGGCAGCAGCGTGTTGTCGTTCGGCACCGCGGGCTGCAACCTCGCCTGCAAATTCTGCCAGAACTGGGACATCTCCAAATCACGCAGCTTCGACAAACTTGCCGACCAGGCCACGCCGGAAGCCATCGCGAGCACCGCAGAAAAGCTGGGCTGCAAGAGTGTCGCCTTCACCTACAACGACCCGGTGATCTTCGCCGAATATGCGATGGACGTGGCCGATGCCTGTCACGAGCGCGGCATCCAGACCGTGGCAGTCACGGCGGGTTACATGCACGACCAGCCGCGCCGCGAGTTCTATGCGAAGATGGACGCTGCGAATGTAGACCTCAAGGCGTTCACCGACGAGTTCTATGTCAAGCAGACCGGCTCGCATCTGCAACCGGTGCTGGACACGCTGAAATATCTGAAACATGAAACTCAGGTATGGTTCGAGATCACCACCCTGCTGATCCCCGGGCTCAACGACAGCGCGGACGAGATCGGCAAGATGTGCGAGTGGATCGCCAGGGAACTCGGCGTGGACGTGCCGCTGCATTTTTCCGCCTTTCATCCGGACTACAAGATGACCGGCATCCCCGCCACGCCGCCCGCGACTTTGGTGCAGGCGCGTAATATCGCCAAGGCTGCCGGGCTGCAGTATGTCTATACCGGCAACGTGCACATCCGCGAGGGGGATACCACGAACTGCCCGTCATGCAACAGCGCCCTGATCGTGCGCGACTGGTACGAGATCGAACAATACCGCCTCACGCCCGACGGCCATTGCCCGGATTGCCATGCCAAAATCGCCGGACGCTTCGAAAGATTCAGCAAGGCATTCGGGGCGCGACGCATTCCCGTAGTAATGAATGGGTGATGATGAAAGGATCAATATGAGCACCGTACACATCCCGGCCGGCCCGGTTGAACTCGATGGCGAGCTGATCCTGCCGCCTTCCGCAAAAGGAGTGGTGCTGTTCGCCCACGGCAGCGGCAGCAGCCGCTTCAGCCCGCGCAACACCTATGTCGCCGAAGTGCTGCAGCAACGCGGCATCGGCACGCTGCTGTTCGATCTGTTGACGCGCGAAGAAGACCAGACTTATGAGACACGCTTCGACATCGCGCTGCTCACGCAACGCCTGCTCGCAGCCACCGCATGGCTACAGAGCAACCCCAAGACGCAAGCCCTGAGCCTGGGCTATTTCGGCGCCAGCACCGGCGCGGCGGCAGCGTTACAGGCGGCGGCAAAAATGGGCGACAAGATCGCGGCAGTGGTGTCGCGCGGCGGACGCCCGGACCTCGCCGGTGCAGCCGCACTGGGCCGCGTGACCGCGCCGACCCTGCTGATCGTCGGCGGCGCGGACTACGGCGTGATCGAGTTGAACCAGCAGGCGGATGCGCTGATGAATTGCGAGAAGAGACTCATACTGATACCCGGTGCCACCCATTTGTTCGAAGAGCCCGGCACACTGCAACAGGCGGCGCGCAGCGCGGCCGATTGGTTCGCGCAGCACCTGTAGCTCCACAATGCAAGGCTATGTCGCGAAGTACTTTTGACGAATCTCCTCCAGCAATCCCTGCGCTGCGTCTTCCACCATATCCAGCACACGCTCGAATCCATCCGCGCCGCCGAAGTAGGGATCCGGCACTTCACGTTCCGCATGGTGACGCGCATATTCAAGGAACAACTTTGCCTGTATTGCGCTGTCCGGCGGTGCAAGGCGTTGCAATATCGAAAGATTGGCCTTGTCCATCGCCAGCACATAATCGAAACGGCGGAAGTCTCCCTCCTCCACCTGACGCCCGCGCAAGGCTTTCATGTCATAGCCGCGCTGCTGCGCCGCGCGTTGTGCGCGCAGATCGGGCGGATCACCGATGTGGTAATCTCATGCGTTCGCCGAATCGATCAAAATGTGCCCGGACAAACCGGCGCTCTCGACATAGTAGCGGAACACCGCCTCCGCCGTGGGAGAGCGGCAGATATTGCCCATGCAGACAAACACCACAGAAACCTTATTCTTCATCTCGCTCGACCATTATCACGTAACATGACTTCGCCTACCCGGAACAATTTCACCGTCTTTCTCATGAGCACACCTTCAGTGCATGCAGGGTAAATTTGTTCTCAGCGAAAATGTGGGTGGATGCGCTGCGCATCCACCATGCCGGCTCAAAAAGGTGGATGCGCTGCGCTTATCCACCCTACAACTCGACCATTATCACGAAACATGACTTCGCCTACCCGGAACAATTTCACCGTCTTTCTCATGAGCACACCTTCAGTGCATGCAGGGTAAATTTGTTCTCAGCGAAAATGTAGGGTGGATAAGCGCAGCGCATCCACCATGCCGGCTCAAAAAGGTGGATGCGCTGCGCTTATCCACCCTACAACTTCCTTAATAATGACATTGCGAATGAATTCGCGTCAGCCGTCATTGTAGCCGCACAGAGTTATTGTTCCATTTCCAATTTGAAAGTGACGCTTTGGTGGGAGCGGCCTCCCGGCCGCGATAAGCTTGATCGCGGCCGGGAGGCCGCTCCCACAGAAGAGATTCATCCTGTTTCAAATCAGAAATAGAATTACTTGACTGATTAACTCGGATTAATTACCATTGGCTCCATTCAATCATCAGGAGCCTTTCAAATGGAAATCCCGACACGCGACGGGGACGGATATCTCAGCGATATGAATGTCTGGACACCGGAGATTGCGAAGGCCATGGCCGAGGCCGATGGCTATGAATTGAACGACGTGAAATGGGCGCACATCATCAAAGCCCGCGAGTTCTATGAAGAATTCGGCACCGTGCCGCCGATCCGCAAATTCGTGAAGTATATCGAGCAGGACCAGAAGGAAGTCTTCGACCTCTGGATGACCGGCCCGATGAAACCCATCACCAAGTACGGCGGCCTGCCGAAACCGACCGGCTGCGTCTGAGTCTCATCGAGGCGGAGCGAATTCTGCCAATGGCCTGAAGCAGAACACGAAACACCCGTCGTCGAAATCCACCGCCAGCTCCCCGCCGCGATTCAGCAGGCGTAGCCCGGATGGAATGCAATGGAATCCGGGGGAACCCTTCGACAGGCTCAGGACAGGCTTCGGCCACGCCCGCCAAACCCCGGATTTCGCTGCACTACATCCGGGCTACATCACTTGATTTCTGACATCACTCCGTTATTGCCAACCCTCATCCCGACCTTCTCCCGCCTGCGGGAGAAGGAGCAGTGCCTAGGCTTAACCCTGACGCTTTACAAACAACGCCGGAAGCGGTGACTTCCGTTTGCTGCCAACCGGCGCATCGGGTTGTTTTGCGGGAGCGGTGGCGTTGGCACTCGGTTCGTAAGGCTTGTCGAACCACGGATCATGGCGGGGCTTTTTCGGTGCGGCAGGACGCGGTGATGTCGACCTTTCATGCTCGCGGGCGCGTGCAGAATCTCCTGACCTTGGTGCATGGCTGCGTTCGTGATGTTCACCGCGCGGCGCCCTGCCGGCCCTCGCGGCGTGCGGCACGACCGCGGTTTCTTTTTCGATCTCGTGCTTGATCAGCTTCTCGATTTCCTTCAGGTATTTTTCTTCTTCCGGCGATACCAGCGAGATCGCCTTGCCGGAAGCGCCGGCGCGTCCGGTGCGGCCGATGCGGTGGATGTAGTCTTCCGGGGCGTGCGGTATTTCGTAATTGATCACCATCGGCAACTGGTCGATATCCAGGCCGCGCGCGGCCACATCGGTCCCGATCAGAACGGTGACCTTGCCCTGCTTGAACGCGTCCAGCGCCTGGATGCGTTCAAGCTGGCTTTTATCGCCATGGATCGCATCGGCGGCCACGCCATCTTTCTGCAATTGCCTGGCGAGGCGAGCGGCGGCAATCTTGGTTTTGGTGAACACCAGCACTTGCGTCGCATCGCTGCCGCGCAGCAATTGCGCGAGCAGCACGTGTTTGTCTGCCTGCTCGACCAGATAGACTTTTTGCGTGACGTTCTCGGCGGTGGCGTTGCTGCGCGCGACTTCGATGAGCTTGGGTTTGGTCAGGAACTCGGCTGACAGTTTCTTGATCTCGTTCGAGAACGTGGCCGAGAACATCAGGTTCTGCCGCTGTTTGGGCAGCAACGCCAGGATGCGCTTCAGATCCGGCATGAAGCCCATATCCAGCATGCGGTCCGCCTCATCCAGCACCAGCATCTGCACCTGATTCAACTGCACCGTCTTCATCTCGATGTGGTCCAGCAGCCGGCCCGGCGTCGCGACCAGTATCTCCACACCCGTCTTGAGATGCGGTGTCTGCGTCTTGATGTCCACTCCGCCGAACACCACCAGCGAGCGCAACTTGCAATGCTTCGCATAGGTCTTCACGCTCGCTTCCACCTGGATCGCCAGCTCGCGCGTCGGCACAAGTATCAGCGCCCGCACCGGATGGCGCGCCGGCGAAGCGCTGGAACTGGCATGCGGCAACAATTTTTGCAGCATAGGCAACACAAAAGCAGCCGTTTTGCCGGTTCCGGTTTGCGCCCCCGCCATCAGATCGCAGCCTTCCAGCACCAGCGGGATAGCCTGGGCCTGTATCGGTGTAGGTATGGTGTAACCGGACGCGACCAGCGCCTTGAGGATCTCCGGCGCCAGTTTCAACTCTTCAAAACTGATCGTGTTCAATGTTCTAATCTCTTCAAAATGATAATGGGCAACCCTCCCCCAGCCCGGGCATTATACGCCACAGCCGGAAACACGGCCTCTTTCCTCCCTAACCATTTGATTTACATTATTTATCGCGGAGAGATGTAAACGCAAAAGTAGAGTGGGCAGGCTTTTCTGCTAACGCGGATCGGTGGGCAGATAAAGCCTGCCCACCCTACGATTGCATATAATGTCAGCAGTATCTGTTATTCCATCAATTTCAAAACAAGGAAACAAATGAAGCACACAGCACTCATCACAGCTTTGGCCCTGCTTGCCCTCACCGCCTGCGACAAAAGACCATCCCAGGAACCCTTTGTTCCGGCACCGGTGACTTCGCCCTCTTTACCCCCCGGACACCCGCCTATGGATTCCGGTGATCAGGCAACCACACTCTCCGGTGAACCCGAAGTCGTGCAGACGGAAACAGCCACGGTAGTCAGCACCATAGACGTTCTCGAATTCACCTATCTTGAAGTCAAACAGAACAAGCAGACCCGATGGCTTGCCAGCCAGACGATCGCCGCGAAAAAAGGCGATGTCATCCAGTTTGATGCCGGCTCATCCATCCCAAACTTTAATAGCAAAGCCTTGAACCGCTCCTTCCCCGACATGACCTTCGTCGATCATGCGACCATCATCAAAGGCAAATGATCGCGCCGCTTGCGCCTGATACAGGCATCACTCCAGGCGCCAGGCGGATCGTTCCTTTCCATAAACACAAATTATCCGTTAACTTCGTCATTCCCGCGTAGGCGGGAATCCAGTTGATTGAGTTGGGGTTCGCAGGGATGGGCGGCTTTTTGCCCAACTCGCAATAATCCCCGCGTAGCGGGACTGAGCCGAGGTCTTGTCCGCTTCGCGGCGTGTCTGTCTTGCTGGATTCCCGCCGCAGCCTGCCCTCGAATGTTGTTATCGGGGGCGGGAATGACGCTGTTTTCGGGCTAATGGACAATCCGGGATAAATATAAAACCTCGGCTCAGGCCTTGAGTTCAAGGCGCAATCTTTTCTCGACTCCGCTCACTTCATCGCCTTTTCAAAACGCGCATCCCAGCCTGTTCCTTTAGCCGCCTCTTTCAGGTGTTTCAGGATCGTGTCCCTGGTTGGGGTCTTGCTGCGCTTGATATCAAAGGTGTCGTTCTTGAAAAAATTGCGATCGATCCCCGTCACCTCATAACTTCCCAGATAAATGACCGAACCGGGTTTGATATCGACCGCAACCTCGTTGATGAACTTCTCTTCCTTGATGCCAGTGTAATTGAAGTAGAACGCCTCTTGCCCCGACATGAACCCCATCAGGTAATATTTTCCAGGCTCCAGATCCTCAAAAAAGAAATTTCCGTTCGTATAGGTATGACTCTGGGGAGGCGACTTGAATGGCGGCGCATAAACTTCACCGACCTTGTAAAGTATCACCTTCGTGATATTGCCGGCAGGCATCGTGATGTTCCCGTAGGCCGCTGCAGCCTTGGGACCGGAAACCGGCCTGATCCCCGGAGCACCACAACCGGCGATGATCGCAACCAGTATTGTGATGATGAATATCTTCATGCCTGTGTGTTTCATCTTTCCTCCTTCGTATCACGCAAAATTGGTCCGGACATCCGCACCTTGGTGGAACTTGACGTAACGTATCACCGGATGGCCATGCACATCAAGGGATCGAATTGCCTCATCAAAAACCTGAGTGAAACCCATTCGTTGCCTCACGTAAGAAATCTGAGTGAAATGTCCCGCTCAGAGTATCTGAACGGGAGCAAAGTGAGGTTAACGATGAGCGACAGGAA
>Ga0209342_10003134_pt1 | contig 17468 bp, 16 predicted proteins | sample RifCSP16_2_FD_184023 | JGI IMG/M metagenome (GOLD analysis project Ga0209342, IMG submission 184023) | Soil microbial communities from Rifle, Colorado - Rifle CSP2_sed 16_2 (SPAdes) (version 2) | ecosystem: Environmental > Terrestrial > Deep subsurface > Rock core/Sediment | place: Rifle... | reverse complement strand
GAGCCAGATCAAGAACGCTCCGGCGTCGGCGTTCAGGCTTGCACGGTGAGCGCGGCGAGCGCGGGGAGGCCGGCGAGAGTGCTCTCGAGCACGCGCTCGCCGGGGAGCGATGCGCTTTCGACCAGCGCGGCGATCTCCTCGCCGGCGCGCCCGAAGAGCGACGGATCGCCGCCCTTCAGCCGCACCACCCGCTTGCCCTCGCGCGCGAGGCGCACCAGCAGCGCGCGCAGCGTGAGCAGGTCGCGGGGCTGCCGGGACCTGCGCCCACCAGTTGCACGATTCCCGCCGCGCTCATCCTGGGACGCACGATAGCGGCGCCGGGGTGGTATTGGTTGATCTCGGTCAATAGATCGGCCTCCGGTTCGGCGATTCTCTGCCCGGTGAAACAGCGCCTTGCGATCGCCGCCTTCGCCTTGCTCGCCCTTCCGGCGGCGGCCGAGCCTCCGGCGGATGCGCGGCGCGCCGAGCTGCTGAACCTGGTACGCCAGGACTGCGGCTATACTGCATGGTGCACGACCGCAGCCGCGAGCGCATGCGCGCCGAGATCGAGCGGCTGACGCGGTCGCACGGCCTCGACGGATATCCCCGCGCGGTGCTGTTCAGCGCCCGCTGCTTCGCACAGCGCGGCGCGCGCGTCGGCGAGTTGCCTTTCGTCACCCACTGCTACCGCCGGCCGCGCTGCGCTCGGGCGACGCGCTCTACAGCACGCGCATCCTCAAGAAGACCGGCATGAGGCTCGCCTAGCATGTTCAGGATCTCGCGCTTCATGCGGGAGCTTGTGCGACCGGCGCCGCTCGCACCGCGCGGCGCCGCTCCGTCGGGGCCGGTGGTGATCTGGAACCTGATCCGGCGCTGCAACCTCACCTGCCTGCATTGCTACTCGATCTCGGCCGACATCGACTTCCCCGGCGAGCTCTCGACCGGCGAGGTGTTCGGCGTGATGGACGATCTGAAGGGGTTCGGCGTGCCGGCGCTCATCCTCTCCGGGGGCGAGCCGCTGTTGAGAAAGGACCTGTTCGAGATCGCCGCCCGCGCGAAGCAGCTCGGCTTTTACACCGCGCTTTCCACCAACGGGACGCTGATCGACCTGCCGCTCGCCGAGCGCGTCGCGAGCAGCGGCTTCGACTACGTCGGCATCAGCCTCGACGGCGTTGGCGACACGCACGACCGTTTCCGCCGCAAGCAGGGAGCGTTCGACGCCTCGCTGTGCGGCCTGCGGCTGTGCCGCGACATGGGCGTGAAGGTCGGCTTGCGGTTCACGCTCACGCAGGCGAACGCCGCCGAACTGCCGGCGCTCCTCGACCTGGCGGAGGCCGAGCGCATCGACAAGTTCTACCTCTCGCACCTCAACTACGCCGGGCGCGGCGACCGCAACCGCAAGCACGACGCGCAGCACCGCACCGCGCGCGAGGCGATGGATCTCGTTTTCGAGCGCTGCTGGGAGTACGCGAGGCTGGGGCTCGACAAGGAATTCGTCACCGGCAACAACGACGCCGACGGCGTGTACCTGCTGCTGTGGGCGCGCCGCAACGTTCCCGGCTTCGACGAAGCGCAGCTGCGCGCGAAGCTCGCCGAGTGGGGCGGCAACTCCTCGGGCGTGAACGTCGCGAACATCGACAACCTGGGCAACGTGCACCCGGACACGATGTGGTGGGACTGCACGCTCGGCAACGTGCGCGAGCGGCGCTTCTCCGAGATCTGGACCGATGCGAGCCACCTGATGATGGCCGGCCTCAAGGCGCGGCCGCGGCGCATCAAGGGACGCTGCGGCGAGTGCTCGTTCTTCGACGTGTGCTGCGGCAACACGCGCGTGCGCGCGCTCAAGCTCACGGGCGACCCCTGGCAGGAGGACCCGGGCTGCTATCTCGAGGACGGGGAGATCGGCGTCGCTCCGGGCAGGGCGCGCATCCCGATCACGCCGTTCAGCGCTCGGCTGAGCCACTGACATGCTGAGCGAGCGCAACGGCGGCGGCGCACCGCGCGCACCGCGGCATCCGCAGATCAAGGCGCAGGCGTTCCTGGCGAACCTGCCGATGTTCAGCGAGATGCAGTCTGCCGAGCTCGACCGCATCGCGGCGGGCACGCACATCACCTACGCGCAGAAGGGCGAGACCATCTGCCATCGCGGCGACCCCTGCACCGGCTTCCACGCCGTGGTCTACGGGCAGGTGAAGCTCGCCTTCACCTCGCCGCAGGGCGACGAGAAGGTGCTCGAGATCATCGGCCCGGGCCAGAGCTTCGGCGAGGCGCTGATGTTCATCGAGCAGCCCTACATCGTGTTCGCGCAGGCGCTCGCCGACACCATGCTGCTGCACGTGTCGAAGCACGTGGTGTTCGCGGAGCTGGACCGCGACCACGGCTTCGCGCGCCGCATGCTCTCGGGGCTATCGCGGCGCCTGCACGGGTTCGTGCGCGACGTGGAGGCCTATACGCTGCGCTCGGGGAGCGAGCGGGTGATCGGCTACCTGCTCGCCAACGTTCGCAATGGCGCCGCCGAGCCGCAGCCGAAGGTCGAGCTCTCGGCCGGCAAGAGCGTGATCGCCTCGCGCCTCAACATGACGCCCGAGCACTTCTCGCGCATCCTGCACGATCTCTCGGCGGCCGGCCTGATCGCGGTCGAGGGCCGCAGCGTGCGCGTCCTCGACTTGGAGCGGCTGCGCGGCGGTGCGTGAGAATTTCGTTGATCAGTATCACTTTCCGCGCCGGTAGGCGCGCCGCGTCAGACCCTAGAATCGCCGCGTGGAACTGATGTGTCCGGCCGGCGGGCTGCCTGCGCTCAAGGCGGCGGTGGACAACGGCGCCGACTGGGTCTACCTCGGGTTGCGCGACGACACCAACGCGCGAAATTTCGCCGGCCTGAACTTCGACGCCGCGGCGCTCGCCGCCGGCGTGGTGTACGCGCACACGCGCGGCCGCAAGGTGCTGCTCGCGGTCAACACCTACCCCCAGGCGCAAAACTGGTCGCGCTGGACCGCAGCGATCGACCGCGCCGCCGCGGCCGGCGCCGACGCCGTGATCATCGCCGATCCGGCGCTGATGCGCCACGCGGCGCGCGCCCACCCGAAGCTCGAGCTGCACCTTTCCGTGCAGGGCTCGGCGACGAGCTACGAGGCGATCAACTTCTTCCACGAGCGCTTCGGCGTGAAGCGCGCGGTGCTGCCGCGGGTGCTCTCGCTCGCCCAGGTGGAGCAGGTGGTGCGCAACACGCCGGTCGAGATCGAGGTGTTCGGCTTCGGCGGGCTGTGCGTGATGGTGGAGGGCCGCTGCGCGCTCTCGGCGTACGCCTGCGGGGATTCGCCGAACACCTCTGGAGCGTGCTCGCCGGCGCGCGCGGTGCGCTGGAAGGAGACCGCGGCGGGGCTGGAGTCGAGGCTGAACGGCGTGCTGATCGACCGCTATGCCGCGGGCGAGCGCGCCGCGTACCCGACCGTGTGCAAGGGGCGCTACACGGCCGAAGGCGAGTGCTACTACGCGTTCGAGGAGCCGGCGAGCCTCAACGTGCTCGGCATGCTGCCGGAGCTCATGCGCATCGGCGTGCGCGCGGTGAAGATCGAGGGCCGGCAAAGGAGCCCCGCGTACGTGGCGCAGGTGACGCGCGTCTGGCGCGAGGCGATCGACGCCGTGCTGCGCGAGGGAGCGCGGTTCTCGCCGCGGCCGGACTGGATGGCGGCGCTCGATCGCCACGCCGAAGGCAGCCAGCACACCCTCGGCGCGTTCTCGCGGCCGTGGAAATGAAGCTCTCGCTCGGGCCCCTGCTGTATTGCTGGCCGCGCTCGAGGGTGTTCGAGCTCTATGAAGAGGTCGCGCGCGCCCCGGCAGACGTGGTGTATCTGGGCGAGGTGGTGTGCTCGCGCCGGCACGAGCTCTCCTTCGAGGACTGGATCGAGATCGGCGAGCGGCTCGCCGGCGCCGGAAAAGAGGTCGTGCTGTCGGCCCAGGCGCTCACCGAGTCCGAGGGCGACCTCAAGCTGGTGCGCCGCGTGGTCGAGAACGGCCGCTGGCGGGTCGAAGCCAACGACTGGGGCGCGGTGCGCATGCTCTGCGGCGCGGCAGGCTGGGTCGCCGGGCCGCACCTCAACGTCTACAACCCCGAGACGCTCGAGCTGATGGCCGAGCTCGGCGCGACGCGCTGGGTGGCGCCGGTGGAGAGCGCGCGCGAGCTCCTCGCCGGAGTCCTGCGGCCGCGGCCGCAGGGGATCGAGGCCGAGATTTTCGCCCACGGCCGGCTGCCGCTCGCGTTCTCCGCGCGCTGCTTCACCGCGCGGCGCTTCAACCTCCAGAAGGAGAGCTGCGAGTTCCGCTGTATCGACTATCCCGACGGCATGCCGCTCGGCACGCGCGATGGGGAGCAGTTCCTCGCGCTCAACGGCGTGCAGACCCAGTCGGCGCAGGTCTACAGCCTGGTCGACGAGCTGGGCGAGCTGCGCGACGCGGGCGTGCAGATCCTGCGCGTGAGCCCGCAATCCGAGGGCACGCCGAAGGTGCTGCAGATCCTGCGCGCCGCGTGCGACGGCGCGCTCAGCGTATACGACGCGCGCAAGGCGCTCGCCGCCGACTCCCCGGCGCGGCTGTGCAACGGCTTCTGGCACGGCCGGCCGGGGCTGGAGGCGGCGTGATCCCGCTGCCGCTCCCGGCGCTGCCTCTTCCGGCGGGGTTGCGCTCGGCGCTCGAGCCGCTGCGCGGCAAGGTGCTGCGCCTGGAAATAAAGCCGCTCGGCATCGGGCCGCAGCTGACACTGTGCGGCTGGGGCCTGCGCCCGGCGCTCGGCGCGCCCGATGTCACGGTGCGCGCGCGATTGACCGATTACCTGGCGCTCGCACTGCGGCGCGAGGACCCGGACACGCTGTTCTTCTCGCGCCGCCTGGTGATCGAGGGCGACACCGAGCTCGGGCTCGTCGTCAAGAACGCCCTCGACGCGATCGAATGGTGAGCGTCACCGGATCCACTGCCTCAGCTCGATGTGGAAGCCGTTGGGGTCGCGGATCTCCGCCCTCGCGTACTCTTCGCGCGTGATCGGGCCCCAGACGGGCTCGATTCCTTTCGTCTTCAGGTATTCGAGCGTCTTCGGCATGTCGTCCACCTCGAGCGCCATCATGCGGTAGCCGAGGTGCTCGTTCGCCGGGGCGCGGTCCACCGATGCCCCCTCGTACGAGATCAACTCGACCGTCGTGCCGCCGAGGTCGAGGTAGGCGAGGTTCATCGGCGCGCCGACGTGGGAGCGCTCGACGCGGACCCTGGATCGAAGCTTGAAGCCGAGCACCTCGAGATAGAACTTCTCGGTGCGCTCCGGCTCCGCCGTGACGATCTCGATGTGGTCGATTCTCTTGAACACGAGATCCTTCGTCCTCCGATCAGCCCATCTTCAGCACCCAGTCCACCAGCTTCTTGATGTCGGCGTCGGGCACGGCGGCGTTCGGCGGCATCGGCACCTGGCCCCACACGCCCCCGCCGCCTTTCTTCACCTTCGCGGCGAGCTTGGCGGCGGCGTTCGCCTGGCCCTTGTACTTCTTGGCCACTTCCTTGTAGGCCGGGCCGACGCCCTTCTTGTCGATCGCGTGGCAGGCCGCGCAGTTGTACTTCTTGGCGAGTGCCTCGTCGGCATAGGCCGCGTTCGCCAGGAACAGCGCCGCAACGGCGGCGCCAACGGTCAGTGCTCTCATCTCGATCCCCTAGTAGATGTCGTACGTCGTGTTGTAGACGTTGAAGTGGCCGGTTGGCGGACCACACCGCAAGAGGCGCGCGGAAACCGCGGACTAGCTTGATTTTCTCGCCGCCGCCGTCCTTGACTGAATCTCGTCGAATTCGGCCCTGGAGATCAGCCGATGGGCAAGCGTGTAGAGCACGTTGTCCTTGTGAAAAACATGAAGGCGCAGCAACTCGACCAGGTTCTTGCACTGCTCGAGCGCGGCATCCAGCACGATCAACCTCGATCTCTCGTCCGGTAGCCGGAAGACCAGCCCCAGGAAATTCACCACCACCGCGGCGAGCTGAATGGCTTCGGCGTGCTCGTCCTGCATCATGTCTATCGCCGTGGTGGGAGTCTCTCCCTTGCCGTGCTCGCCAGAGGCTATCAGCCGCTCGCGCAGCAGGGGAAACAGCGTCGCCTCCTCACGCCGGCTTTGGCGGGGGAACTCCCGATCGAAAAAATGGAAGAACCGCGTCAGGTTGGCGTCCGACTCCTTGGTGTATCCGCCTTTCTGTATCGAGACGATCGCCTCTTCGAAGGCGCTCAACTCCTCCATCAAGGAAACATGTTCATCCCTGAATCTCCTCAGAAACGGATGCAGCTCTGCCGCGGGCACCGGCTCCACGCTTGGAGGCGCGTAGGCATCCGGAGGATCCATGGGAGACAAACCCTTTCCGCTCTCCAGGCCCCTCTCCGGTTGCTTTTGCAGAGGATCGATCCGACGCAGTATGTGCATGTCCATGGCTGTCAGTTGTTCCTCGGACGGGTCTCAGACCATGCCGTCTGCGGGTCGCGGATGCGCGCACGGTCCCAGTACCACACGACTCGTTGATAGGGACGCCAGATGTAATGAAACGGCGCCACCAGGAAGTGCACCAACCGGGTGAACGGAATCATTCCCAGGATCACGAAGGCCCCGACGATATGGGCCTTGATCACCAAAGGCATGGCGTTAACCGCTTCGATCTGGGGATTCAACTTCACGATCGACCACAGATACGGCGACAGATCCGCCGCGAACCAGTAGTATCCCCAGCGGTATCCCAGGGCAATCCAGAGCCCGAGGACGATTTGCGCAAGCAGCAGAAGCTCGATGACGATGTCCATCCGGCTGGTCACCACCCGAAGGCGGGGGTGCGTGATTCGCCGGATGAAAAGCCCGGCCAATCCGATCAAGAGGCCGAGCCCGAACGTGAAGATCACAATCTCGGCGGAGATCAGGCGCACCGCGCTGCTGTGCCACGTCAAGATCGCGTCCGGCAACAGGAAGGCGATCAGATGTCCCAGGAACACTATCAATATTCCCCAGTGAAACAGCACCGCGAATATGTAAATACCGCGCCCTTCCAGGAACTGGGAGGACAAGGACGAGTACTTGAACCCGGTTGCCCGATACCGATAAATGGCCCCGGCCAGAAACACCGCGATGGCGGCATACGGTAAACCGATAAACAGGAAATTGTTGACCACGTTCATGTCTGATTCTCCTCGCGCTCAGGCGTCACAGCCGCTGTTGACCGGGTTTGCGTCCCGCTCGATGTCCATTTCCTTCTCGACCAGTCGCAGGAAATCCACAGCCTGCGGCCGGCTGCTCCAATCCGACAATTTGGTCATCGTCTCGGTCACCTGGAAATCCTTCGCCAGCACCTGCAGCACGGCCTTGAGCACCAGGCGATAAACGGTCGAATCGCACCCGGCGGCAGGATCGATGAGAGTTTTGTAATGTTTCCGATAGTTCGCGTTTTTCTTCTCGATTCGCCCCGGTTCAAACTCCCGGATCATCAGCATCAGCGCCGGTACCAGGATCTGCCTGACCAAATCGTTCAGCAGGTTCTGATCCTTCAGCTTCGGAATCAGCCGTAGAACGTTCGGCAAATGATCGGCCAGTTCGCGCCCGCAGTCGTTTTCCGCCTGTGCGTGCTCGCGATTCAAATTGGACAACAACGCTCCACGCTTGTAGTCGTCCCCGAACAGGACATAACCGATGTCCAACGTCGTCAGGGACTGCACGTCAAACGTACGGGTGTGGAGCTCCTGGAGATCGAGTGTCTTCTCCGGAATCGCGTCGAGAAAATGCTCCACCTCGACCGCGGCAGCGGGATAGTTTTCACTCAGAAAGTCCAACAACGCCCGTCCCCGGGGGGCGAGCTCCGGTCCCGGAAAATCAAACAACTCGGCCACATGGCTGTAGTGTGCGTAATTCATGTTGGCTCACAGCCCCCTTTGCATCGTGCCTTCCTTGAAGCCAAAGCCGACTTCGCCTCTTCTGTCGCCCGTGAACTCCAGCATCTCGATCGCCTGCTCGCGATGGGCCGCCGGAATCACGAATCGGTCATCGAACTTGGGCAGCGACGTCAGGTAGTAGACCTCCTCGGCCATCTCCGGCGTGTAACCCACGTCCTTGAGCGCATCATTCGCCTTTTGCTCCGGAATGTCGCCGACCGTTTTCCAGCGACGATAGATCCGCACCGCCATCAATTTCTTCAACCGTTCCTTGACCTTGCCCTCGTCCCCGGCGCCCAGGAGACTCGCGAGATACTTCAGCGGGAAGCGGGCCTGATCGATGGTTCCCCAAAGCGCTTCGGTACTGGTGTCATAGAGCCAGTCGTCATCCCAGACCTTGGCGATGGGTCCGAACTTTTTCGCCTGCTCGCGATTGACTCCTTCCTTGACGGTGGCCATCACCGGCAAGAGCGGCGGCACATAGAACAGCATGGGAAGGGTCCTGAATTCCGCGTGCAGCGGCAGGGCCAGCCCCCACTTTTTCACGAACTTGTAGGTAGGCGAAATCTGCGCCGCATGAATCGTCGAATCCGCGATTCCGTTCGCCTTCGCGGACGCGATGACCTCGGGATCGAACGGATCCATGAGCATGCTCATGTGGCTGTCGATCAGGTCCTTTTCAGGAACCGATGCCGCCTCGTGAATGCGGTCGGCATCGTACAGGATCACCCCCATGTAGCGAATTCGGCCGACGCAGGAGTGCATGCAAGCCGGAGCAAGACCTGCCTCCATGCGCGGATAACAAAGGATGCACTTTTCGGATTTTCCGGTGTGCCAGTTGTAATAGGACTTCTTATACGGACAAGCCGTGACGCACATTCTCCATGCGCGACAGACGTCCTGGTTGATGAGAACCACGCCGTCCTCGCCCCTCTTATAGAGCGCACCCGACGGGCAGGAGGCGACACAGGCCGGATTCAGGCAGTGATTGCAGATCCGGGGCAGGTAGAAAAACGCCATCCGTTCCAACTGGAACATGGCTTCCTGCTCGGCCCGTGACAGATTCTTGAGATTGGGATCGTTGCGGGCGTAATCCGGGGTTCCGCTCAGATCGTCGTCCCAGTTCGGACCCATCTTGATATCGATGGGTTGCCCCGTGATCAGCGAAACAGGCCGGGCCGTCGGCTGGTCATCCCCCGCGGGCGCCTCGACCAGATCGAGATACTTGTAGGTAAAGGGCTCGTAATAGTCGTCGATCACCGGCATGTTGGGGTTGTGGAAGATATTCAACAATCCCTTCTGCTTGCCCGCGCCCTTCAGTGAAATCGCACCCCCGACATGCTCCCAGCCGCCTTTATAGATGCTCTGGTCTTCCCACTTCGTCGGATAGCCGGTTCCAGGCTTGGTTTCCACATTGTTCCACCACATGTACTCGGCGCCCTTGCGGTCGGTCCAGACATTCTTGCAGGCGATCGAGCAGGTATGGCAGCCGATGCATTTGTCCAGGTGAAACACCATTGAGATCTGCGAGCGAATATCCATGTTTTTTCCTTGCCGTCCAGTCAGAACACGACCTTGTCCATTCTCTTGACCGTCACGTGAGTATCCCGTTGCGGAGCAATGGGCCCCCAGTAGTTGAAGTGATACGAGAACTGCCCGTATCCGCCGCACAGGTAGTTCGGCTTCAGATGAATCCGGGTAAAGCTGTTATGCCCACCCGCCCTCTTGTTGCCGCGTACCTGCGACTTGGGGATACCAACGGTGCGCTCCGGCACGTGATAAACGATGCACACTCCCGGCGGAATGCGGGAACTGACGCACGCCCGGGTGCAATAGACCCCATGATCGTTGTAGACCTCGACCCAGTCGTTGTCCTTGATGCCCAGCTCTGCCGCGTCTTTCTCGCTGAGCCAGCAAGGCTCGCAGCCGCGGGAAAGCGTCAACATGCGGAGAGTTTCCATGTAGGTCGAATGGATGTGCCACTTGCCGTGAGGGGTGAGGCAATTCAGCACCTTCGCCTTGCCGTCCTTCAGGGTTTCCTTCAGATCTCCGTAAACCTCAGGCTTCGGTGACGGCTTGTAAGTCGGCAGATTCTCGCCATAGGCGATATACATTTCATGATCGAGGTAGAAGTGCTGGCGTCCCGTCAGCGTCCGCCACGGAACGAGCCTGTCCACGTTATAGGTATAGGGAGCATAAGCCCTGCCGTCGTTCATGAGCCCGGACCACAGCGGCGAAGTGTTGTACCTGCGCGGCTGGGCCTGAAGATCCGCGTAGCGAATCCGCACATCCTTGTTCCCTTCGCCCAGATCGGCCAGCTTGAGACCGGTCTTTTTTTCCATGTTCTGGTAGGCGCGCACATTGAGCACACCGTTGGTCAGCGTGGACAGGTGCAGGACGGCGTTCGCGGCCGATTCGTCCTCTTTCAACGACGGATAGACTTTGCCGTTCAGTTTCTCGACCGGGAAGTGGTTGGAGGCGATCATTTCGTCGTACTCTTCCGCGCACAGGTAGTGGTTGCCATGCGCGCCCAGTCCTGCCGTCTTCACGTTCTCGCCCAGCGTGATGAACTTCTCGTAGATCTTCGTGTAATCGCGACGGACCACGGCCAGCTTGTGCATGGTCTTGCCGGGGATCGCCTCGCACTCGCCTTTGTACCAGTCCTTCACGTTCGGCTGGGTGATCTCATCCGCCGTATCGTGCGCCAGGGGCAATGCCACGATGTCGATCTGAGGCTCGGGCAGGTACTTCTTGGCCGCCTCGCTCGTTACTCTCGCCAGTTCCCTAAAGATGTCCCAGTCGGTCTTGGATTCCCAGACCGGCGCGACCGCGGCAGACAGCGGGTGAATGAACGAATGCAGGTCCGTGCTGTTCAAATCCGCCTTCTCGTACCAGGACGCAGCAGGCAGAACGATGTCCGAATAGAGCGCCGACGAATCCATGCGGAAGTTCAGGTCCACCACGAGATCCATCTTCCCTCGCGGCGCGATCTCATGCCACTTCACTTCCTTCGGGTGCTCGTCTGAATCCTTCGCGATGGCGTTGGAGTGCGTGCCAAGATAGTGTTTGAGCGCGTACTCATGGCCTTTCATGCTGCCCATGATCGCGTTGCCGCGCCAGATGTACCAGACCCTTGGATGGTTCTCTTCCGCCTCCGGATCCCCGACCGAGTATTCCAGCTGTTTCGATTTCAGCTTTTCGAGCACGTGATTCGCGATGCCGGCGTCGTCCTTCGCTCCTTTGGCGACCGCCTCCTTGCCCAGTTCCAGCGTGTTCTGCTTGAACTGCGGATAAAACGGCATCCAGCCATTGCGCACAGCCATGAAGATGGTGTCGGCCGTGTGCTTGCCGGTCATTTCGTTCTTCGGAACCGTGTTGTATCGGGAGTACTGCCCGTCATAACGGTACTGGCAGGTGTTGATGTAATGCCACAGCGGCGACTGCTGAAGCCGGACGGGCGCGCTCCAGTCCCGGCCGAACGCGATGGTGCTCCAGGAGTCCTGCGGCGCCAGCTTTTCCTGTCCCACGTAGTGGTTCAGGCCACCGCCGTTCCTGCCGACGCAGCCGGAAAGCATGAGCGCCATCGCGCCCGCGCGGTACATCAAATTCGCGTGGTACCAGTGGTTGATGCCCGCGCCGATGATGATCATGCACTTGCCTTGAGTCACGTTCGCCGTGTTGGCCCATTCCCGGGCGAATTGCAGCACGGTCCTGGAATCGATTCCGGTAAGGATTTCCTGCCACGCCGGCGTGTAAGCGGCATCCTTGTCGGTGTAATCCTTCGGATAATCCCCGGCAAGCCCGCGGCCCACTCCGTATTGCGCCATGATCAGGTCGTAAACCGTGGCCACGGCGACTCTTCCGTGTAGCGTCTCGACGTACTTGGCCGGCACTCCCCGCAGGGCTTTCTTGTCCAGGCCGAATTCCGTGAACTCGGTGCTGAGCACCCCATCGTTGTTCTTGAGCAGCGTCAGCGCGGGATCATAGGGCTGATCGTCCGTCGAGTTCTCCAGCTTCATGTTCCACTTGCCAAGCTCCTTGCTCCAGCGATGTCCCATCGCGCCCTTCGGCACGACAAAGTTTCCGGATTTTTCGTCGATGTTGACGAATTTCCACTCGCCGTTCTCGATATCCTTGAACTGGGCAAGCTCGTTGGCGCGAAGCAGGCGGCCCGGCTTGAAATGGTCACCTTCCTGGTTGAGGACAACCAGATAAGGGCTGTCCGTGTACTGCTTGCCGTACTTGAGGAAATAGGGCGTCTGTTTTTCGTGGTGGAACTCTTTGAGAATGACGTGCGAGACCGCCATCCAGAACGCGCCGTCGCTGCCCGCGTGCAGAGGCACCCATTGGTCCGCGTACTTGCAGACCTGGCTGAAATCGGGCGAGAACACCACCGCCTTGGTGCCGTTATGCCGCGATTCCGCGAAGAAATGGCAGTCGGGCGTCCGGGTCATGTTCAGGCAGGCCCCCATGTCGGCGACCATCTTGGCGTTGTACCAGTCGGCGCTTTCGCATACGTCGGTCTGCTCGCCCCAGATTTCCGGGAAAGCGGTAGGGAGATCGCAGTACCAGTCGTAGAAACTGAGGTTCACGCCGCCGAAAAGCTGCAGGAATCGTCCGCCGGCCGCGTAGCTGAGCATGGACATCGCCGGAATCGGCGAAAAACCGATGACTCGGTCGGGACCGTACTTCTTCGCCGTATAGATGTTGGCGACGGCCATGAGCTCCAGGACCTCGTCCCAGCTCGCCCTTCTGAATCCGCCCTTGCCGCGCGCGTTCTGGTACTTCCTGCGTTGCTCCGAGTCCCCCTGCAGGGCCTCCCACGCCTTGAGCGGATCGCCGGTTCTCTCCTTCTGCGCGCGGTAGGCGTCGATCAGCGCACCCCGGATCAACGGGTACTTGATCCGAAGCGGACTGTACAAATACCAGGAGAACGAAATCCCGCGTTGACATCCACGCGGCTCGTACGGGGGAAGGGAATCCTCCAGCAGCGGATAATCCAGCTGCTGAGTTTCCCAAACTACGATGCCCTCCTTGACATGGATTTGCCAGGAACAACCGCCGGTGCAGTTGACCCCATGCGTGCTTCTGACGATCCGGTCATGCTGGAAGCGATTCCGGTAGAACTCTTCCCATTTACGCGTCTGAGGCGAAATGATGTCTTCGATCCAGCCCATGTGATTGCCTCTGTCGAGTCTCTGTTACAGCGGTCTTGATTCGAACAATTACTCCGACGTGACCTGCCGGTCGTAGATATCCTGATTCACGCACCGAGTCTTCCGGCGCCGCCCGGCCAGCGAGAAGATTCCCAGCAGCACGACCACGCCTCCGGCGCCCGCGCTGAACATCCTCCACCCCCATTCTTTGGGCATCTGACGGGCATGTTCCTTGTCGATGTGCTGCAGGAACGCGACCAGCGCATTGATTTCCTTGCCCGTGAGGTCCTTTCCTGCATAGGCGGCCTGCATCACCGGGAAAGGAGAATTTTCGATAACGGCGCGGACCCCCGCATGGCCCATGCGCGAGAACACCAGCGAAAGTTCGGCGGCCAAGAGTCCGCCGCCGAGGAGGGCATCACTGGTTACGTGATGGCATGCATTGCAGGACGGGCCTCCGTTGGCGAAACGAAGCTTGCCCACGAAAAGGTCCTCGCCGCGCTGGATTTCATCCGTCGTGGCCACTGCCGCGGATTCCTTCGCCGCCTGCGCGGGTGGGGCGGCGGTTTCCTTGCGCGCCGCGGGGCTGCCTTCCGTCTCCTTGATGTGAGCCAACACCTTCCTGATTTGGTCGTCCGACAATGCCTGATCCGGCATGGGGATCTTGTTGAATTCTTCAAACAGAGCCGTGGCAGTCTTGTCACCCGATTTCACGAGCGTTTGCGAGGACTTGATGTACTTCAGCAGCCAATCCTCGGGGCGTTTGTCGTTCACTCCCGCCAGATCGGGCCCGACGAGCCGCCCTCCGCCGATGCTATGGCAGGCCGCGCACGACCGTTGAAAAATCTGCTTGCCGGATTCCTGAGCGAACGCCGGCTGGGATCCGATCAGCCACCCCGCCACGACGAGAAACCCGATCACGTTCTTACGAAACGCAAAGCCCCGATTGATCATGTTGACGACCTTTCGCACGTGCTCATCATTTAAATTTTGAGCGCCACCAACTTGTTTGTATTGATTTACGTCAAATCCGTCACTATTCGCTGCCTTAAGCATTCCCCAAGCTTTTGCCATCAGCACGGCATCTCCGCCTGCCTGCGGGCGGAGCAGCACCACGTCATCGCATCGGACCGCCTCGCCATTGACCCTGTTGAATCTACTTCGGCACCATGAAGAAAACAACCGGTTGCGCACGCTTTAATTGGGATTACCCACTTTGTGCTACTGCGATGCGCCGCATGCAGCGCCGGACTCCGGATATTGCGTACTTCGCCAATAACGACGCGGTATTCCGCGCGACGGCGTTTCGGCGTGGACTACCACCAATTGGGGTAGAAAACGTTTTTTTTGAGCGTCGTTGCTTTGTTCCCAGGGGCCTGACGCGCGCCTAAACTCCGCTATGAATTCAATCACGAACGGAGGTTGACGACATGGCGTCGCAGACTTACAAGGGCTGGTCGGTGGTGACGGCGAGCACGGCTGCGTTCACGGTGTGTTTCATGGTGTGGATGATGTTTGCGGTGATCGGCATCCCGATCAAGCAGACCTTGAACCTGAACGAGACCCAGTTCGGCGTCCTGGTCGCACTGCCGGTGCTGACCGGCTCGCTGATCCGCCTGCCGCTGGGCATGTGGACCGACCGCTTCGGCGGACGCATCGTGTTTTTCATTCTCATGCTCTCTACCGTGGTCCCGATCTGGCTCATTTCCAAGGGCACCGAATTCTGGCATTACCTCGTGACCGGACTTTTTGTCGGAGTTGCAGGCGGCTCGTTCACGGTCGGCATCGCCTACTGCGCGCGCTGGTTCCCCAAGCATCGCCAGGGGCTTGCGATGGGCATCTTCGGCGTCGGCAATACCGGAGCGGCGGTAACCAAGCTGGTTGCGCCGACCATCGTGGTGGCCTTCGGCTGGGCGATGGTGCCGCAGGTGTATGCCGTGCTCATGCTGATCACGGCGGTTCTGTTCTGGTTTTTCACCTATACCGATGAGGACCACTCCGCGGGTAATTCCCACGTTACGGTCAAAGAGCAGTTGATGGTGCTGAAGGATCCGACCGTATGGAGATACAGCCAGTACTACTCGATCGTATTCGGCGGCTACGTGGCGCTGTCGCTGTGGATGACCAAGTACTATATCTCCGAGTACGGTTTCGACATCCAGCTGGCGGCGCTGCTGGCCGCCGGTTTCAGCATACCCGGGGGCGTGCTGCGCGCCATCGGCGGCTGGTTCTCCGACAAGTACGGCGCGCATTTCATAACGTGGTGGGTGTTGTGGGTCTCTCTGGTCTGCCTGTTTTTCCTTTCCTACCCGCAGAGCGATGTCATCTTTTACACCGTTACCGGTCCCAAGACCTTTCATTTCGGACTCGGTCCGACGGTCTTCACCGTCATCATGTTCACCATGGGCATCGCCTTTGCGATAGGCAAGGCCTCGGTGTTCAAGTACATCTCCGACGACTATCCGCATAACATCGGCGTGGTTTCCGGCGTCGTGGGCCTCGCCGGCGGCATGGGAGGGTTCATTCTGCCGATCATGTTCGGCGCGCTGGTGGATCTGACGGGCCTGCGCTCCTCCGCCTTCATGCTGATGTTCGGCATCGTCTGGGTGTCCCTGATGTGGATGTACTTCACCGAAGTGCGGCCGCTGAGCACGGAGCTGAGCCGCCAGCGTCCCGAGCCCACTCACTACACCTGAACCCGGCAGCCAGCCGCACAGGCCATGGCATCTCACGTCCTCACGCGCTGGGATCCCGAAGACCCGGTCTTCTGGGAAACGCAGGGCCGCGACATCGCCAACCGCAACCTGTGGATTTCCATACCCTCGCTGTCGCTCGCCTTCGCGGTGTGGATGGTGTGGAGCGTCGTGGTCGTGAACCTGCCCAACGCCGGGTTCAGCTTCTCGACCCGGGAACTGTTCTGGCTTTCCGCGCTGCCTGCGCTGTGCGGCGCCACGCTGCGCATTTTCTACTCGTTCATGGTGCCGATCTTTGGTGGCCGCCGCTGGACGGCGATCTCCACGGCGTTGCTGCTGCTGCCCACCCTCGGCATGGGGTTCGCCGTAACGGATCCCTCGACCAGCTATTTGACTTTCGCGGTTCTCGCGCTCCTGTGCGGGCTAGGCGGTGGCAATTTCGCCTCCAGCATGGCGAACATCAACTTCTTCTTTCCGCAAGCGCAGAAAGGAACCGCGCTCGGTCTCAATGCCGGCCTTGGCAACCTCGGTGTTTCGCTGGCCCAGTTCGTGGTGCCTCTGGTGATAACCGCCGGCATGTTCGGCGCGCTTGGCGGCGAACCGCAGACCTGGATGAAGGGCGCGGAAAGCAAGCAGATGTGGCTGCAGAATGCCGGGTTTATCTGGGTGCCCTTCATCGCGGTGTGCGCCGTTGCGGCATGGTTCTTCATGCACGACCTTGCCACGTCGCGGGCCTCGTTCTCGGACCAGGTCGTGATCTTCAGGAGCAAGCACACCTGGATCATGTGCTGGCTCTACCTCGGCACCTTCGGTTCCTTCGTCGGCTATTCCGCCGCATTTCCGCTGCTCAGCAAGAGCCAGTTTCCGCAGGTCGACGTGCTCGCGTATGCATGGCTTGGACCGCTGATCGGCGCGCTCATACGTCCGCTCGGGGGCTGGCTCTCGGACAAGCTGGGAGGGGCGCAGGTGACCTTCTGGAATTTCATCGCCATGGCAGCGGGCGTGGCCGGCGTGCTGGCGTTCCTGCCGCAAGCGGGAATCGGCGGCAATTTCTACGGCTTCCTCGCCATGTTCATGGTGCTGTTCTTGACCGCCGGGATCGGGAATGGTTCGACCTTCCGCATGATCCCGGCCATCTTCCTCGAAGAGCGCCAGGGTGAGGCTGGGGGCAAGGAAAGAGCGGCCGGGGAACAGGCGGTGCGCGATGCCAACACTGAGGCCGCGGCCGTGCTCGGCTTCTCTTCGGCCATCGGCGCCTACGGCGGCTTCTTCATCCCCATGAGCTACGGGGCCTCGATCTCGATGACAGGCACGGCCGAGACGGCGCTATACGCGTTCATCGTGTTTTACCTGACATGCATTGCGATGACGTGGTGGTTCTACTCGCGCCGAAACGCCGAATTGCCTTGCTGAGCGCCGCGGCACAAACCGTTCACGGGACTCATTTACTGCATAAATGGAGATTTGAATGATGATGAACAAGAAAGAACAGCGCGGTTCAGTGGGCACCGGAGGCGCGGTCAGCCACAGTTCAGCCGATATCGCGCAGTGGGACGTCGAGGACGATGCCTTCTGGGAATCGAAGGCCAAGGGCATCGCCAACCGCAACCTGTGGATCTCGATCCCCAACCTGCTGTGCGGCTTCGCCATATGGCTGATGTGGGGCATCATCACGGTGCAGATGCTGAACCTCGGCTTTCCCTTCACGCC
>Ga0209342_10003133_pt1 | contig 17471 bp, 12 predicted proteins | sample RifCSP16_2_FD_184023 | JGI IMG/M metagenome (GOLD analysis project Ga0209342, IMG submission 184023) | Soil microbial communities from Rifle, Colorado - Rifle CSP2_sed 16_2 (SPAdes) (version 2) | ecosystem: Environmental > Terrestrial > Deep subsurface > Rock core/Sediment | place: Rifle... | reverse complement strand
CCATTTCCTCCTAACGGAAACGCCCACAAGCGTTTGAAGTAATCGCCGCCCTCGTTTCCCATCGCACTTTTTGTAAAATTAACACGTATAGATGTGGGTAAACTTAAGGTCCAGACGCACCCTACGGTTTCTCGCCATCCATGAGGGAGTCGGCGTCGGGCACGTCGAGGTTGTAGCCGTCGTCGTCGGGATCGGCGGGCTTGTTATGCGCGGCCGGCGAGGCGACCGGTTCGGCGGCGGTTTTTGCGTTCTCCTTATGGTCGCCGTTCGGTTTGACCGAATGGAATCGGGCCAGCGTTTCGGGGATCTCGATTCCCCCGATGTCCTTCATCACCTGGAGCATCGGCGGAAGCGTTCGGGCCATGTTTTGCAGCCAGTCGGACGTGGCGCTCTTGCCGTTGCCGCCGCCTTCCCAGACGACCACCTTGTCGAATTTGATGTTCGCGATGGCCTTGGCCGAAGCGTCGACCAGATTGTCGAAGTGTTCGAGCATGAGCAGTTGGAAGGCCTCTTGCGAGCCGCCGCAGGCGTTGATGATTTCGCGGAGACCTTGGCCCTTCTTGGCCAGGATTTCGTATTGGCCGCGGGCTTCCGCTTCGAGCTGGGCGAAAATGGCGGACGCCTGGCCTTGGGCTTCGATGCGGCGGCGCTCGGCTTCGGCCTCGGCTTCGACGATCGTGCGGGCCTTCTGGGCGATGGCCGGCGCTTCGAGTTCGGCGCGCTGCTTGGCTTCGACTCGTTTGGCCTCGGCCAGGGCGGCCTTGGCCTGGGCCAGGTGCCCGGCCTCGATGACGGCGGCCTGAGCTTCGACCTTCTTGGTTTCGCCCAACTGATAGGCGGTGGCTTCCTTGACGTGCAGTTCGGCCATGGAGGAGGCTACGGCCGCCTTGGCCGTGTTTTCGCCCTCGATAGCCCGGGCGTCGGCGTCAGCCAGCTCGATGCGCATGTCGCGTTCGGCCTGTTTCACCTGGGCCTGTCGCTGGAAAGCGGCCGTCTGCTCGCCGACTTGCTGCTCCTTGTCGAGTTCCGCCACGCGGACGGCCTGTTCGCGCAGGGCCTCGCGGGTGCCGATTTCGCGGAGCTTCGTTGCGCTGGCCACTTGAACGTCCTGTTCGCGCTGGGCGTCGGCCACGCGGATCGCGCCCATCTTCTCGTTGTCGGCCACGTCGCCGCGGGCCTTCTGGATGGCCTCGGAGGCCGCCTTGCGGCCGATCGCCTCGATGTAGCCCGATTCGTCGGTGATGTCGGTGATATTGACGTTGATCAGCACGAGTCCGATTTTGCGCAACTCGACTTCGAGCGAATCCTGGATGTTGATGAGGAATTTGTCGCGGTCGCGGTTGATGTCCTCGATCTTCATCGAGGCGATCACCTGGCGGAGCTGGCCGAAGATGATGTCGGCCGCTTGTTTTTCGATCTCCTGAACCGAAAGGCCCAAGAGACGGATGGCCGCGTTTTGCATCAACTCGGGCGTGGTGCCGATGGCCACGGTGAACACACTGGGCACGTTCACCCGGATGTTTTCGATCGACAGGGCGTCGCGCAGCGGGATGGCGATCTGCATCGGTTCCAGACCCAGCTTGGCGTAGTCCTGGAACAACGGGACGACGAACGTCGCCCCGCCGTGGATGCATCGGGCCGCGTGGCCCGTGTTACGAGTCTTTCCATAGATGACGAGAATCTCGTTGCTAGCGCATCGCTTGTAGAACCGGGCGACGAACATCAGGAACGTCGCAAAGCCCATGGCGGCCAGGACGAAGATCAAAGCAAGCCACTGGCCGGTCGTCAGGTCGGAGATCGCTCCCAAGAGTGCCGGGTGCATCGTGTTCATGGTTGTTGCCTTTCGGATTGCGGAAGGGGATGGCTTGCTTGGGTGAAGGGGACAGTCCCCGGTTATTCGGGCTCTTCCAGCGCCGGCTCGACCTCCAGGGTGTCGGAGGAAATCACGGCGCCGACGATGATCTTAGTGCCGGGCTTCAGCAGGTGGCCCGGCGTGACGGCCAGGTACTCCATGGTGCGTCCCTGCAAGTTGACTTGGATCTTGCCTGTCCCGACGGCTTCGGCGGGAATGGTCGTGTAGACGGTTCCCGTGCGGCCGACGGTGCCGGTGATGTGGGCCGTTCCTTCGGCCCGCAGCGACATGAGGCCCCGCATGATCCAGTAGACGCCGAACATGGCGGCCAGCCCGGCCGCCGCCGCGATGGCCAGCGTGGGCAGCGTTGCGATCTCGGCCGATTGGGCCGCGAGTCCCGCCAGCCCAAAAAACGCCAGCGCCGCGACGACTGTGCGGAACGAAATCACGGTGAACAACCAGGACGAATCGAGATGATGGGCGTGCTCTGGCAGGCCGGAGTCGTGCATGCCCGCGTCGGCGTGGAAATCGCCGCCGAAATGCGCGTCGGCACCCGCGTCGACGTCCAGGTCGCCGGGGACGTCGAAATCCAGCGCATGGGCGCCGAAACCGACCAGCGCGAGGACGAACTGCACGACCATCACCGCGCCGCCCAATGCCGCACAGACGACAAACACCGCAGTCATCATAATCATCACCCCCTGATGGATTTCTCGACGAGTGTTCTTGCGATGGTATTCGCTTGATCCGAGACAATATTGAGTCGGCGGACCCCACACCGGAGAACTAAATCATGGTAACCGATGGGACGATGCTTGGCAATTTGGCTAACGGCGTCGCCGCGTTACCATGCTTCCTGGGAGCTTTTTGGTGGTAGTTGTCAGGGGGGAGGCACTGCGTCATAATGACCACCATTGTGAAACTCCACCAAGAGTGGGGTTAGCCGTCGAGCCTGCTCGACGTGACGCACCGGTTAGCCGTCGAGCCTGCTCGACGTGACGCCGGGCAGGCCCGGCGGCTAACGGGATATTGCGACATGGGGGTGTCATGGCTATTGCTTATCACGTTGTCTTTGGCTGCTATGGATTCTGGCTTCCCAACGACCCTCGGGGTTCGTGGTCAAAGCACGTTTATTCACGGCAACTTCAAGCCTTTGGCGAGGCGACGACAGTGCATACAAGCGACAGCGTTGCGCACGTTCCTCATGACCATGCGAAGCGGCTGGCCGCGAAATCGGCCTTGATGTATCCGGCCGTGCGGTTGTCAATGCGGCAAGTTGAGGCGACAGCTCGGGGATTTGCCCAAGCGAGCAGTGAGGCGGACACGAGAGTCTATGCTTGTGCAATCATGCCGGATCACGTTCACCTTGTTATCGGCGAGCGTGGGCAAGACATGGACAATCTCGTTGGTCGATTCAAGAGCAGGGCAACGAAGCAACTTCAGGCTGAAGAAATTCACCCTCTGAACGGAAAACATACACCCTGGGCGAGATCATACTGGAAGGTCTATTTGGACGACGATGAGGATGTGCGGGAGGCTATCGAATACGTTGTGAATAATCCGGTACGTGATGGCGGCGCGAGACAGCATTGGTCGTTTGTCATTTCGCTGGGCGGTTAGCCGTCGAGCCCGATCGACACAACCGTTAGCCGTCGAGCCTGCTCGATGTGACGCACCGGTTAGCCGTCGAGCCTGCTCGACATCACGCACCGGTTAGCCGTCGAGCCTGCTCGACGTGACGCCGGGCAGGCCCGGCGGCTAACGATTGTTTGGATGGGTGCATGGGACCGCGATCATGACCGTTGATTACCGCCAGCCCTCGAAATCCCGCCGGCGCTATCAACCGCTGCTGGTCGTGCTCGGGGCCGTTTGTCCGGGGATATTGATCGATCGGTACGTCGGTCTGGGATTGACGGTTTGGTGGGGTTTGGCGGCGGCAAGTGGTCTGGGGTGGGTGGTTCTTTGGCGGTTGCGAAAAGACCGGGCCGCTTGCGTGCTGCTGTTGCTCGCCGCCGGGGCCGCGATGGGAGGGTGGCACCATTTGTGGTGGTCGCGGTTCGAGGCGAACGACCTGGGCTGCTTCACCCGGGACACAGCTCAACCGGTTTGCGTCGAGGCCCGGGTCGTCAAAGGCAGCCGCCGCTTGCCCGCGGTCGAATACGATCCGATGCGGATCATGCCGCAGAGCGATCGGACACAGTTGGAGCTTTGGGTCGAGCGGATACGCGACGGGACCGACTGGCGACCGGCGTCGGGGCGGGCCACGCTGCTGGTCGAAGGGCATTTGCTGGACGTTCACGCGGGCGATCGGGTCCGTGTGTTCGGCCAGTTGACCGCGCCGCGGACGGCACACAACCCAGGCGAATTCGACCGGGCCGAGTATCTGCGCGGCAATCGGGTCCGCGCCACGCTTCGGGCCGAGTGTCCGCAGTGCGTCACGATGATCGCCCGGGGTGGGCCGTGGCGTCCGCGGCGATGGCTGGAGCGCGTTCAGGACGGCGCGAGCGGCGTGCTCTGGCGGCAGTTGAACTCGCGTCACGCGGGACTGGGGTCGGCGCTTCTCTTGGGTACCCGGGAAGACCTCGGTCCGACGCAGTCGATGGCCTTTCTAGAGACGGGCATGGCCCATCTGCTGGCTATCTCGGGCCTGAACGTGGGCATTGTGGTGCTGGTTATGGCGTGGGTGCTCCGGTTTTTGCGAGTTCCACACGTGCCGGCGATTGTGTTGGTGGCCGCTACGGCGGTGAGTTATGCCATTCTAACGGGCTCCCAACCCCCAGTGGTGCGCGCTGCAATCCTTGTAGTAGTGCTGCTGGTTGGCGTTGTGTCGGGACGTCATCCAGCAAGGTTCAATTCCCTAGCCGCAGCGGGACTGATCATTTTAGCACTGAACCCAACCGATCTGTTTCGCGTCGGCACGCAACTTTCGTTTTTAGCCGTGGCGGTGTTGATGTGGATCGCGCCGAATTGGATCGGCTCGTGGAAATCGAATCCTCCACTCGAACGGCTGATCAAAGCCAATCGCCCTTGGTGGAGACGATGGACGCGAAGTTTCTTGTGTCGGACGTGGAATATCATCGTTGTGAGTGGAGCAGTCTGGCTTGTGGTCTCACCCCTGGTGGCCGCTCACTTTCATTTGATATCACCGATCGCCATCCTGCTGAACGCGTTCCTTTTGATTCCTATCACAGTGGCACTATGCAGCGGTTTCGCGGTGATTCTGTTGGGCTGGCTCATTCCGCCATTGGGCGTTGCGATAGGATGGGTATGCAATGTGAATCTGGCGTTCGTGGATTGGATGATTAGCCTCGCCCAAAAATTCCCGCCAGGCCATTTCTGGGCACCGGGCCCAGCCGAGTGGTGGCTTTGGGGATTTTACGGCGGGTTGTTTTTGGTTGCCGTGGCGGGGCGGTGGCGACCACCGCGACGGTGGATCGCGGCGCTGGCGGTCGGATGGATTGGCGTGGGGTTGTTGTGCGGCTGCTGGGACGGGCGGTCGCGGCGCTTGGAGTGTACGTTCCTCGCCGTGGGGCACGGGCTGGCGGTTTTGATCGAGTTGCCCGACGGGGGAACCGTGTTGTACGACGCGGGCAGTCTTGGCGAACCGGAGACCGTGGCTCGGTCGATCGCCGGTTGCCTCTGGGAGAAGGGGATCACGCGGATCGACGCGGTCGTGGTGTCGCACGCCGACGCGGATCATTACAACGCGCTGCCGGGCTTGTTGCGGCGGTTTCGGGTGGGGGCCGTTTATGTCTCGCCCGAAATGCCGCTTGACCGCAATCAGTCGTTGGCCGCCTTGCACGAGGCGATTGTGACGGCCGGCGTTCCGATTCGAGAATTGGATGCCGATGATCGGCTGGTTGACGCGGCGGGCTGCACCGTCGAAGTGCTCCATCCGGCGCGGCATGACTCGCCCGTCAGCGACAACGCGACGAGCGTCGTCCTGCTGGTCGAGTACGCCGGGCGGCGAATCCTGTTGCCGGGCGACCTGGAGTTGTCGGGCCTGGATGATTTGCTGGCCGAGGAGCCGATCGACTGCGACGTGCTTTTGGTTCCCCATCACGGCAGCCGGCAAAGCAGCCCGCCGGGCCTGATCGCTTGGAGCCGGCCCGAGGCGGCCGTGGTCAGCGGCAGCCTGGCCCGAGACCCGGAGGCGACCGAGGCGGCATATCGGGAGGCGGGGGTCCGGGTTTTGCACACGGGCCGGGAGGGAGCGGTGGGAGTGGGGGTCGGGGGGCGAGGGACGGGGGATGGGGCGGTGGAGGTTTGGGGATTTAGAGATTAGGTATTTAGGGAATGGCGTATTATTGTAAGTGCTTATTTTACAAAGTGTTAGAACGTAGATTCTTGACCCTCGCTAGCGCTTCGGGTTAGCATGAGCTTGTTCTCCCCAAATTCCCAAATTCCCAAATCCTCAAATCCATCCTCTGAAAACTGTCGTCCCGGCCCTGGGCTTGCCGATTACCCGTTGCATTGTCCGGCCGAGATGATACACTGACGTGCTTAGTGTAAGTTGGCAACGATTAAGCCTAGGTAGCAATTCTCGTAGAGACGGTAAGAGGATCGTGCTTCGGGAGAAGCGTCTTCGTGCCGGTTGACTTGGAGGAATCGCGGTAGCAGATGACGATCACCAGAGAGCAAAAAACGGAAGTGATCGGCCAGTTCCGGCTGACGGACAACGACACCGGCAGCCCGGAGGTGCAGATCGCCATTCTGACGACTCGGATTAACGGGTTGACGTCGCATTTGCAGTCGCACCGCAAGGATTTCGCGGGTCGCCGTGGTCTGCTCATGCTGGTGAGCCGCCGCCGCCGCTTGCTGGATTACCTGAGGAAAAACGATCCTCAGCGTTATCTGGACACGATCCATCGCCTTGGGATCCGCAAGTAATCCCACGGCGTTGGTCCAGGGACGCCGCGCCAGACGCGAAGTCGCGGCACCGCGTCCCAGGGCGAATGACGCGCACGACGACATTTCATCTCCCGCTTGTACCGCTCGGCTTGCCCGTGGCAGGACGCTCGTGAAAGAGTTGGCAATTGGTACTGACTTCCGGCGGTGCGGCGGGCGCCGCGGCTTATCGGCCGAGGCTGACTTTGGCGGCGCAATAGGGTCTCGCGTTGCGCGCCGTGCCCGGCGGGTACGGCATGAGCGAACGGGCCCCGAACGAATCACAGGTTACAGAAATTGGTAAAAAGGGTAATTGGCAAGGTAAGGTAGGATTAGAACCGTGAAAGTACGTGTTGAAAAGCAGATTGGCGCCTCGGTCCTCTCGTTCGAGACGGGCCTGTTGGCGAAGCAAGCGGCGGGGAGTTGTTTGGTGCAGTATGGTGATACGGTCGTCTTGTGTACCGCGAGCACGGGCCCGCCGCGGGTCGGAATCGACTTCTTCCCGTTGTCGTGCGATTATCGCGAGCGAGTGGCGGCGGCCGGGAAGTTTCCGGGCGGATTTTTGAAGCGCGAGGGGCGTCCGACGATGAAGGAGACGCTTACCGCGCGGCTGATGGACCGGCCCATTCGTCCGTTGTTTCCCGAGTGGTTCCACGACGAGGTGCAGTGCCAGGCGTTCGTGCTGGCCAGCGATCGGCAGAACGACGGCGACGTGTTGGCGATGACCGGGGCGTCCACGGCCTTGACCCTCTCGCCCTTGCCGTTCCAGGGACCGTTGGCGTCCGTGCGATTGGGCTACGTCGACGGCGAGTTCATCCCCTTCCCGACGCAGGACGACCTTGAGACGAGCGAGTTGGACCTGATCGTCTCGGGCAGCAAGGAAGCCGTGTTGATGATCGAGGGTTTTGCCCGCGAACTGCCCGAGGACGTGATGGCCGCGGCCGTCGTGAAGGCCCACGAGTACATCCGCCAGATTTGCGACCTGCAAATCGAATTAGCCCGGAAGGCCAATGCCCAAAAGGCCCAGTACGAAATTCCCGAACCGGACGCGCTTCCCTCGACACTCCGCGCGAAATACTATGACGCGCTTTATGCGGCCAAGCGGACCGAAGGTAAGCTGGCCCGGGCCGAAGCGTGCGACGCGGTGAAGAAGCGTGCGATCGCGGAAATGATTCCCGACCCGGCGGCGGAAGGGGCGATCCATTCGGCCCATTTCTCCTCGGTCTGGCACGGGCTGGAAGAGATTGTGGTGCGCGATCAGATTCTCTCGGGCACGCGGCCAGACGGTCGCGGCTACCGGGATCTCCGCGAGATCACGTGCGAGGTGGACGTGTTGCCTCGGGTACATGGCTCGGCCCTGTTTCAACGGGGCGAGACCCAGTCGCTGGTCACGGTGACCTTGGGCACCGGCCGCGACGAGCAGCGGGTCGACGGCTTGATCGAGGAATACACCAAGAAATTCATGCTCGACTATTACTTCCCGCCGTTCTCGGTCGGCGAGGTGCGGCCCATCCGCGGACCGGGCCGGCGCGAAATCGGCCACGGGGCCCTGGCCGAGCGGAGCGTCAAGCCGGTGCTGCCCGAGCCCGACGAGTTCCCCTATACGATTCGGGTGATTTCCGACATTCTGGAATCGAACGGTTCGAGTTCGATGGCCAGCGTGTGCGCCGCGACGCTTGGGCTGATGGCGGCCGGCGTGCCGATCAGCAATCCGGTGGCGGGCATCTCCGTCGGGTTGGTGAAGAAGGACGACAAATGGGTTTTGTTGACCGACATCATCGGCGACGAGGACCATTTCGGCGACATGGATTTCAAGATCGCGGGGACGCAAAAAGGCATCACCGGCATTCAGCTCGATCTGAAGACCAACGGGATCAGCGAGGAGATTATTCGGGCCACGCTCGTCCAATCGCGCGAGGCGCGGATCGAAATTCTCCGCAAGATGCTCACGACCATCTCGCGGCCGAAGCCGGAGATTTCCTCGTGGGCACCGCGGCTGTTGCGCACGAAGATCGATCCCGAGAAGATCGGCCTGCTGATCGGACCGGGCGGCAAAACGATCCGGGCGATTCAGGAATCGACCGGCGCGTCGATCGACGTCGAGGACGACGGCACGGTGATGATTGCCTCGACCGACGCGGAGGCAGCCCAGCAGGCCCTGGCCCAGGTCGAGGCGTTGACCGCCTCGGTCGAAGTCGGGCGGATTTATCACGGCCGCGTGACCAGCGTGAAGGATTTCGGCGCGTTTATCGAGATTCTGCCCGGCAAGGACGGGCTGTGCCACATCAGCGAGCTGGCCGAAGGCTACGTCGCCAGCGTGGGCGACGTCTGCAAGGTCGGCGACAAGATGGACGTGAAGGTGATCTTGGTCGACGAGCAGGACCGCGTGAAGCTCAGCCGCAAGGCGGCCATCGCCGAAGCGGCCAAGGCCGGCGGCAACGCCAACGGACAGTAAGCAGCTTTTTTTAGCGGATAGCTCACCACGGAGACACGGAGAGCACGGAGAAAGAGGGAACCGCGGATGAACGCGGATAAACGCAGATAAAGATCAAAAAACTATCTGTTGTTCATTTGTGTTCATCCGTGGTCTCAAAAATCTCTGTGTCCTTCGCGCTCTCCGTGGTGTTTTTTTATGGTTCGCGGAGACGTTGAAATCCTTTGCGTCCTTTGCGTCTTCGCGGTGAAAAAAGAGACAACCACGAAGCATGGCCGATTCCGACCGATTCCCGTCCGACGTGAATCAGAAACTGGTCGATCAATATCACGAGATCGCCCGGCTGGCCGGCGGGCTTGCGCATGAGATCAAAAACCCGCTGTCCACGATCCGGCTCAACATGGAGTTGCTGGCCGAGGATCTCACCGGGAGCGATTCGGCCAGGGACCAACGGGCATTGCGCAAGGTGCAAGTGGTCGAGCGCGAATGTCAGCGGCTGCAAGACTTGTTGGACAATTTTCTTAACTACACGAAGTCGCGCGAGCTGCGGCGGGAACCAGCCAGTCTGAACGACCAGATCGAGCGGGTGTTGGATTTTTTCCGGCCCCAGGCGAAAGAGGCGGGCATCGAACTGGCCACGTACCTTTCGCCCGACTTGCCGACCGTGCTTCTGGATCGCGAGGCGTTCCATGGCGCCCTGTTGAATCTGGTGCTCAACGCCCAGCAGGCGGTCGCCGCCGGCGGGCAGATCGTCGTGCGGACCTACGCCACGTCGGACGGCGTGGCGATGGACCTGATCGACACGGGCTGCGGCATGGACGAGGACACGCGGGGGCGGATTTTCGACGCCTTTTTCTCGACCAAAAGCGGCGGCTCGGGGCTGGGGTTGCCGACCACGCGAAAAATCGTCGAGGCCCACGGGGGCGAAATCAGTGTCCAAAGCGAGCCGGGCCACGGGACGCAGTTTACGATCAAGCTGCCGGTGCCGGCGAGGATCAGCGGGCAGTAGGCAGCGGGCAGAGGGCAGCAGGCAGAGGGCAGAGGCGGCCACGACGGAGCGTGGCCCTCCATACGCTCGTAGGGTGGGCATCGCCCACCGAAGAATCCTTATGTCTTGGTGGGCGGTGCCCACCCTACTCATCTCTTGGGCGATGTTGTATCATCAGCGCATGGTTCGAAAAGACTCCGAATCGCCTAAGTCCGATTCCCAACCGGCCGTCTTGACGCCGCCGGTCGAGGTGCTGATCGTCGATAACGAAAAATCCCACGCCGAAGTGGTGGCCGAAGGACTCGAACGGGTGGGATTTCACTGCCAGGTGGCTACTTCCGGCACCCAAGGAACCCGGATGATCGAGTCGGGCGACTATGATATAATAGTTACTGACTTGATGATGAATGATATCGACGGGCTGGGCATTCTCGATCGGGCCAAGGAGTCACTGCCCGAGTGCGAAGTGATTCTGATGACGGGCCACGGGACGATCCCCTCGGCGGTCGAGGCGATACGGCGCGGGGCGTTCAACTATCTGTTGAAGCCGCTCAAGATTGACCAGCTTCGGGCGGTGGTCCAGAAGGCGGCCGAGAGCGGCGCGTTGCGGCGCGACAACCTCGAGCTGAAGCGGCGGCTCGACGAGAAGTACGGCTTCGAGGGCGTCGTGGGGGCCAGCCGCCAGATGCGCGACGTGATCGAGCGGCTCAAGCGAATCGCCCCGACCGACGCCACCGTGTTGATCCAAGGCGAGACGGGCACCGGCAAGGAGCTGGTCGCCCAGTCGATCCACCAGAACAGTCCGCGGAAGAACAAGCCGTTCGTGGCGTTGAACTGCGCCGCGTTGAGCGAGAACATTTTGGAGAGCGAGCTGTTCGGCCACATCAAGGGCGCGTTCACCGACGCTTCGGCCGATCGGGTGGGCAAGTTCGAGTATGCCCACGGCGGGACCATGTTTCTGGACGAAGTGGGCGACATGCCCATGCCGACCCAGATCAAGCTGCTCCGCGTGCTGGAAAACGGCGAGATTACGCGGGTCGGCTCGAACACGCCCATCCGGGTGAACGTGCGGGTGCTGTCGGCCACCAACCAAAGTCTCGAAGACGCGATCCGCGACGGGGCGTTTCGCAGCGATCTGTATCATCGGCTCAAGGTTGTGTCGATCCGGCTGCCGACCTTGCGCGAACGGGCCGAGGACATCCCGGTGCTGATCGACCACTTCATCCGCGAGTTCGCCGCGCGTCACGACAAGCGGATCAAGGGCATGTCGCCCGCGGCGCGGCGGAGATTGCTCGCCTACGACTGGCCGGGCAACGTTCGCCAGTTGCGCAACATGATCGAGAGCATGGTGGTGGTCGATTATGATGGGTTGTTGGACCTGGACGATTTGCCCGAGGAATTGGCCGAGCCGGCGAGCCCCACCGAGCCTGTGGCCGGGACTACTTTGACTCATCTGGTCGGCAAATCATTGGACGAGATGGAGCGTCTTTTTATCACCGAGACCCTCAACGTTGCCGGCGGGAATCGTGAAGAGGCGGCGAACATGCTAGGAATTGGCGAGAGGACATTGTATCGGAAGATCAAGGAGTTTGGGATTTAGGGAGGCAGCATTGATTCGTTTACTACTGTAAAGAAGACAGGATTAACAAGATGAACAGGATGTTGGAGATACATGCTATTGATGACCCTATATCAAAATTCCATCTTGTGAATCTTGTAAATCCTGTCCAATAGACAGCATGATGCGTGCAAGCACGCATCCTACAGTTTCTCCAATCTCCAATCCCTAATCCCCAATCCCCAATCCCTCTCCTTCCCCATGCGTATCCACCGTCTTTCCCAAGCCTTGATCAACAAAATCGCCGCGGGCGAGGTGATTGAGCGGCCGGCGAGCGTGGTGAAGGAGTTGATGGAGAACGCGGTGGACGCGGGGGCCACTCGGATTCACGTTGCCGTGACGGGCGGCGGGGGCGAGATGATTCGCGTGGTGGACAATGGGTGCGGGATCGCGCCGGGCGAGTTGGAGTTGGCACTGACGGCCCATGCCACGAGCAAGCTTCAGGATGCCGACGATCTGTTTCGTGTGGGCACGCTGGGGTTTCGCGGCGAGGCCCTGGCGTCGATCGCCGAGGTGAGCCATCTGACCCTGCGGAGTCGCACGGCGGACGACCCGGAGGGCGCCCAGATCGAAGCGAACGGCGGGCGGCTTTCCGACGTGAGTCCGTGCGGCACGCCGGTGGGCACGACGATCGAGGTCCGCAATCTGTTCTTCAACATGCCGGTCCGTCGCAAGGGGCTTCGCGCGGCGGCGACCGAGTTGGGCCACGTCAAGGAGACCTTCACGCGGATCGCCCTGGCGCTGCCGCAGATCGACTTCACGCTCGCGCACAACGACCGGCCCGTGTTCGAATTGTCGGGCACCGATCGCTGGCGCGACCGGATCGCCACGTTTTTCGGGCGCGAGCTGGCCGAGAACCTCATTTGGGTCGAAAGCAGCCAGGACGACGTGCAATTGTCGGGCTACGTGGCCCATCCGAGCCACAGCCGGGCCGACAACCGGATGCAGTACCTGTTCCTCAACTGCCGGTATATCCGCGACCGGTCGTTGCAGCACGCGCTGCGCGAGGCTTATCGGGGGCTGTTGTTGTCGGGCCGGTTTCCGATCGCTTTCTTGAACCTGGCCATGCCGCCCGAGGCGGTGGACGTAAACGTCCACCCGACGAAGATCGAGGTGCGATTCCACGACGCGGGCCGGCACTATGGGCAGTTGCTTTCGACGTTGCGGACGAAGTTTCTTTCGACCGATCTGCACGTTCGCGTGCGGGGCGAGTCGGAAGACCCGACGGGCACGGTGGACGAACGGCACGCGGCGGCCCTGCGCGAGCAGTTGGTCGGCTGGGCCAAGGGCAAGACGGCCCAATGGGACGTGGACGCGGCCGACGAGGGCGAGCCGGACGTGCAACGGTCGTTCGAGGTCGGCGGCGAGTCCGAACGACGATTGGAAATGACGCGGCTCGATCGGGCGTGGGCGCCGGCCGGAGCGGGACACGGCGGCGGGAGAAGGCCCGACCGGCGAGAGGACGTCGCGCCGTGGGACGCGGGCGAATCGGACGAGGCCGCGCGCGCCGTCGCGCCGGGTCAATCGCCGCCCGTGGGGAGTTCGCCTCGGGCCGTGCAGGTCCACAATCGCTATTTGGTGACCGAGAATGAAGAGGGACTGGTCGTGTTCGACCAGCACGCGCTGCACGAGCGGATTCTCTACGAGCAGTTGCGCGCGAGGGTCGGCGCGAGCCAACTGGAGACGCAGAGCCTGCTGGTGCCCGAGCCGGTCGATTTGAGCGCGGCCGAAGCGGCGGCCGTGGTTGAGCATCGAGAGACGCTCTCGCGGCTGGGCATGAGCGTCGAGCCGTTCGGCGGCGACACGGTGCTGATCTCGGGCTATCCGGCCATGCTGGCCAATCTGCCGCCGGGCGAGGTGCTCCGCGAGTTGCTCGGGCCGCTGATGACCGCCGGCCACGAAGTGAAACCCGACGAGTTGCTCGACGACCTGTTGCACACGATCGCGTGCAAGGCGGCCATCAAGGCGGGCGACCGGCTCGCGCCGGAGGAGATCACGTCGCTGTTGGACCAGCGCCATCTGGTCGATCATGCTCACCACTGCCCCCACGGGCGGCCGACGGCGCTGGTCTTCACGCGGGAGGAGTTGGACAAACGGTTTAGGAGGACGTGAGGGGAGGGATAGGGGATTGATGGATTGCTGTCATTCGCGGAACCATTCACGCCGCTGGTATCAATTCACCCTGATACACCTCTTTGTCCTGACACTGCTTGCAAGCCTCGTTTTGAGTTGTTGCTCCACTGCATACCGCAAAGCAAGAAGGGAACGTGCCGCGGCGGAGAAACTCTTGGGCATGGGAGCGTTGATTGACACCTGGGTCGGCTGGCAAGAGATCATTTTTGGCGAGGATTATGCTCCCATCGTGCAAGTCAAACTTCGCGGCGTACAAGACATCCACGTAGCGATGAAGTATTTGGAGCCATTGACCCATATCGAGGACTTGTGCTTGGACGGGACTTCCGTTACCGATGGCGATCTCGAATGCATCCAAAACATGAAAAGCCTCGTGTCATTGGACCTCAGCAACAACCCGATAACCGATGCAGGCTTGGAGCGTCTGGAGCGTCTCACGAGGCTTCGCTTCTTGACGCTCGACAACACCCAAACCACAGACGCGGGCGTGAAGCGTCTTTGCCGAAAGCTGCCACGTCTCCAGGTAAAGAGGGCGTCAGCCAAGGCAAATCCGCCGTGTCCCAACAGTTCCTCTGTCCCGTGATTCAGATCCTTTCCCGCGATTTCACCGTGTTGTATAATGACAGAGTATTCTTTTTTTGGCTCTCAACTCTCGACCCTGGACTCTCGACTCCATGATTTGCGTCAGCATTGGCCGTAGTCGCCACAAGATGGTCATTGCCGAGCATCGGCATCTGGTTGAACAGGGGGCTCGGCTTGTCGAGTTGCGGCTGGATTATATTCGCGGCGAGGTGAATTTGCGGCGGCTGTTGAACGACCGGCCGTGTCCCGTACTGATTAGTTGCCGGCGTCAGGCGGACGGGGGACGATGGTCGGGCACGGAAGAGCAGCGGATGATGCTGTTGCGCACGGCGATTGCCGAGGGCGTCGAGTACGTCGATCTCGAGGAGGACGTGGCCGGCACGGTGCCTCGGTTCGGCAAGACGAAGCGCGTGATCAGCATCCATGATTTTCGCAAGACGCCCGATGATCTGGAGGCGATCCACCGGCGGTTGAGTCAGTTGGACCCGGACGTGATCAAGATCTGCACGATGGCCAACCGGCCGCGCGACAACGTGCGGATGCTCCAGTTGGTGCGCAAGGCCCAGACGCCGACGGTGGGCGTTTGCATGGGCGACATCGGCGTGCCGACGCGGATTTTGGCCGGGCGGTTCGGGGCTCCGTTCACATTCGCCACGTTCAGCGAGGAGCGGGCGCTGGCGCCGGGCCAGTTGAGCTTCGAGCAGATGGTGAACGTCTATCGCTACGACCGGATCAACGCCGAGACCGAGGTCTACGGTGTGATCGCCGATCCGGTGGGCCACAGCCTCAGCCCGGTGATCCACAACGCGGCGTTCGCCGAGGCGAACCTGAACAAGGTTTACCTGCCGATTCGCGTGCCGCGCGAGGATCTTAAATTGTTCATTGAAGAAGCGGGCGAGTTGGGCCTCAAGGGCCTGAGCGTGACGATTCCTCACAAGGAAGGCGTGCTGCCGCTTTTGACCAAATCGGACGGCGTCGTTCAGGGAATCGGGGCGTGCAACACGATCGTGTTCGACGGGCCGGAGCGGATCGGCTACAACACGGACTATCGCGCGGCGATGGAGAGTCTCGAAGAAGCGTGTGCCGGCGAGAGTGGCCAAGAGAAACCGTTGGCCGGAAAATCGGCCCTGGTGCTCGGCGCGGGCGGCGTGGGCAAGGCGATCGCCTTCGGGCTGGTCCGCCGCGGGGCTTCGGTCGTGGTGACCGACGGCCGTACCCAGGCCGCCGGACGACTGGCCGCCGCGCTGAAATGCCGCGCGGTCGATTGGGCCAAACGCCACACGGTTTCGGCCGACGTGCTGGTGAACTGCACGCCGATCGGGATGCACCCGAACGTCGATGAAACGCCGTTTCCCAAGCACCACCTGCGGCCGACGATGGTCGTGTTTGACGCGGTTTACAATCCGGAGTCCACGTTGCTGGTCAAGGACGCGCGGTATCAGAACTGCCGCGTGGTCACGGGCGTGGATATGTTCGTGCGTCAGGCGTGTTTGCAGTTCAAATTGTTCACCGGCCAGGACGGACCGGTCGAGACGATGCGCGACGTGGTGCGGCGGACCATTGCGGCGGCGAAGTATTGAGTCGGAAGTTCACCACGGAGACACGGAGGGCACGGAATAAAGTGAAACCGCGAATGAACGCGGATTGGTAGGATGTGTGCTTGCACGCATCAAAATAGATATCCGCGATTTTCCGAGGTTCTATTTGTTCGTCGAGCAGGCTCGACGGCTAACTACTTCTCCCCCGAAATCCCCAAATCCCCAAATCCCTTTTCCCCATGTCCCTCATTCTGATCGGTTATCGCGCGACGGGCAAGACGACGCTCGCCCGGCTTTTGGCCGAGCGGCTTGGCTGGGATTGGGTGGATGCGGACGTCGAGATTGAGCGGCGGGCGGGCAAGTCGATTGCCCGGATTTTTGCCGAGGAGGGCGAGGCGGCGTTTCGTGATATCGAGGTTCGCGTCACGGCCGAATTGTGCCGACGCGAGCGGTTGGTGATCGCGGCCGGGGGCGGGGCGCCGATGCGTGAGGAGAATCGCCGGGCGATGCGAGCCGCCGGGCCGGTGGTTTGGCTTCGTGCCCTGCCCGAGATGATTCACCGCCGGATGTCGGGCGACGCGACGACCGCCGGGCGACGGCCGGATCTGACGGATCGGGGGGGCTTGGGCGAGATCGTTGAACTACTCCGCCGGCGGGAGCCGATCTATCGGGAGACGGCCCTGTTGGAGATCGACACGGAAGGCCGGTTGCCCGAGCAGTTGGCGGCCGAGATTCTCCGGCGGCTTTCCCTCGGCTCCGACGCCGTCCGGAATCCAAGTTAGCAGTCGCGTCAAAATAACCCTGATGGAAATCGAGAACTGTTCAAAAAAGGGAACACTAATTTTCGCTAATTTCCACTAATTCTCATCAGTGTCGATTAGTGCGGATTAGTGTTCTTCAAAGGATAGTCAACTTGTTTTGACGCGACTGCTTAGCCGCCGCGCCCACGCGGCGATTGGGGAGAGAGGTAGGGCGGGGTTGATTCGCTGATCGCGGGTTTGAGCGGCCGCGCATGGTGGGGCGATTTGCTCGCGAAGGTTTTTGTGGCGCGGAGACGTAGGTGTGCGAGCAAATCGCCCCACCCTACGAGAATTCGAGACATGAAGGAAACGGCGTGAATTGGATTTTGGCCATTTCGTTGGAAGCGCGCATGGCGGCGCTGTTCGTGCTTGGCGCGGCGCTGGGCGGCCTGGCCAATCTGGCGGCCTATCGGTTGGCGTGGAATCGTCGGGCGATCAGTCCGCTTTCCGCGCCCGACGCCAAGGCGCCGCCGCGGCATTGGTTTGATCGCGTGCCGATCTTCGGGTGGCTGGGGCTCTGGCGCGAGACGCCGTTGCATGGGCGGGGATTTTGGGTTCGGCCGATGGCGGTCGAACTGGCGGCGGCGTTCGGCTTGGCGTGGCTTTATAGCTGGGAAGTGGCCGACGCGGGACTGAAGA
>Ga0209342_10003129_pt1 | contig 17477 bp, 15 predicted proteins | sample RifCSP16_2_FD_184023 | JGI IMG/M metagenome (GOLD analysis project Ga0209342, IMG submission 184023) | Soil microbial communities from Rifle, Colorado - Rifle CSP2_sed 16_2 (SPAdes) (version 2) | ecosystem: Environmental > Terrestrial > Deep subsurface > Rock core/Sediment | place: Rifle... | reverse complement strand
CCGACCGCGACCCTTCCTCCCACCGCCGTGCCAACGGAAGTTCCGACGGCAACGCCGACCGAATCTCCGACGATAGTTCCGACCCCAAAGGCCACGACCGAACCAACGGTTTGGGACATAGCCGAAACAATGTTGGCAGAGTGTGCGGTTTGGGGAAGCGACGCGAGAAACACCGGGGAGTACTACGAGAAGTTTGAAGAATACCTCGGACCTATCGTTGCTCGCGTCAGAGAGATTCATCCGGAAGCGGATTTTCCTCTGGAATACACAGCAAACTCTGTCCGGTTTGCGAGAGCGGATTATTGGATCTCGGGTAACGATGGCAATAACGCTAATCCCTTCTCATGGATGGAGCTTCAATACCCGGTGTCGTCCACCTCCTGCGCCGGATATGTTCTGCTCTTGGAGAACATCTCCGAAAACTTCGACAACGATGGGATCTTCGTGGGTGAGGCATACCTGTTCTACGAGGTCGGCGGAACCCAACCCTACGTGCTAGACGGAGAACTAAAGGAAGTCCATTTTACCTTCCCGCCCGTCCCGTAGGTTCGTCAAAGCCGATTGGCCCACAAGCTAATCGGCTTTTCTTTTTATTGATTTCATTGTTTACGTTAAGCTAGACTTCTCATTGATGGTCAGAAATAGGTTGGGGAGGTCTGCATTAGTTGCTCTTGTTGTTTTACTGGGTTTAGCAGGCTATCTTTCATATTTTTTTCTCTACAATTCTTTAAAATATAGTGGGCTGATGAAAGATTTTTCAGCGGCTGACGCTGTTCAGACTTATTATTTTAATACCTCAACTGCAGCTTCCGAAAAGAGCATTAGTGAGGAAAACTTAGTAGAAATTGCTCCAAATTTTGTAGAAGAGAGACAGGTTATCGTCGCGTTCTCTACTGGGGAGTTCTATGAATTACTGATGAACGATGCGAATACTGGAGAATACTTGACAAAAGGAGTAGTTATGAAAGTAGTATCTAAAAACTCCCTCGGTTTGGCAAAATCATTTGATGTCGTCTTGCAGGTAACTGATCCGGAAGACCCGCAAAAGCCTGTTACCCCCGCGTTTGTGGGGTATGCTAATAAATTCGAGGAGGAAGATAGAAGAATAGAACTGTCTCGCCTTTTTAGCATCGATGAAATTAAGAACCTCTTCCCGCGGGGATCAAAGTGGGTTTTTGTACCGCTGGGTTCTTCGGATTTCCTTTCAGGTGGCTATCAAAAGTACGCGTATCTAGCCAGCAGATATCAAGGGAGTGATTATCCTGAAGTTCAGAGTTATATCAGCGGCGGGCTCATTGGGAGCACTAGTCGCCCAGTTCTTTTATTTGATTTGCTAGATTTTAACTCTGCCGTTGATAATTTAAATGCCAAAAAATAAAATCCGTTTAACTAGGTTCTTTATTATTGTCGCAGCATTAGCTGGTTTAGCATTTCTGGGTAGGGGTGTAACTACCACCGAGGTTCAGGCTGGCTGTGCCTCCGGATACCACTGTGTTGGAAGAACGGTTTGGGATCACCCCAATGGATGTAAATCTAATTGTGGCCAAAGCTACCAGAGATTAACTGTTTCTTGTAACTCAAACTGTAGTTTTGGGGGGGACGCCGAGAGGTGTGTAAAAACTAGTTATGGTTGTTATGAGCAACCATACCAAGCGTCTACCAACTGCTGTGCTAAAGATAGCGGGGGTGGCGGGGGCGGAGGAGGAGGAGGAGGAGGGAGTTGCAACTGGAGCACCAAAACAACTGTAACTCCTGGTGCCTGCGTGCAGGCCAGTGGGCTATTCGGTCATTACTACCGTGACAATCCGGTCGGTGAGCCTCGATTCGACGGGGGTCTTTACATGGAGCGCAACGATGCCCAGGTGAATTTCGATTGGAGTAGCACTCCACCCGGGACGAATCTCTGCAACGACAATTACTCGGCGAACTGGACCGGTTACGTCAACCTTCCTTCAGAAGGAAACTGGCGATTCGGTGCCACTTCCGATGACGGTTTCGCGGTGGATTTAGAAACTTCCCCCGGGAATTGGGTGCGGGTTTTCTCGGATTGGAGTGAGCACTCGGCCCGGACGCGCTGGGGTTTTTGGTTCAACCTTCCTCCGGGCTGGTACGGGATCCGGGCTTGGTTCTTCCAACATGGTTTGCCAAAATCAGAGGCCCGATTGCGATATGAGAAACAAGGTGGAATCAGTGGGATCATTCCTTCCGCCAATTTGCGGACCTGCTCCGCTCCCGTCGGGTCAGTCCAAGGATCAAAGGTTTTGATGCCTGACAACACCCCGGCCTCCCCCGCTTCCGGACAGAGCGTCTTTCTCGATGGCGGATCGGAAACCACCAGCAATCCTTACGCTTTTAACAGCGCCGGCTGCCCGGTCGCGGGGGCGGGTGCAAACGGTAGCTCCCGGACGGTTGACGTTCCTTCCGGAGGCTACGCCGATCTGAATTGGCACTACACCTTGACTAATCCCTGGATCCAGGCGTTAGGCGGCGACATCTTCGCCAACCACTTAGTGGGATTACGGACTGCTCCCACCGGTTTGTTCAACGCCCGCTGGGGGATCTTTGGACGGGGTTCGGTCACCGGAAATTCCCAGGAAGGTTGGATCGCCCAATACTATCCCGAAAGGAACTTTGACTTGACTCAAAACACGCCGATTAAAGCTCCGGACTATGATACGCTTTTCCAACGATTTGGCGGCGGGGCTGTTACTTACTCCGGTCCGACTCTCCCCAACTCCTCCGGAGCTTGGGTGGTCAGCGGCAACAAGACCGTCAACGGGGTATTCAACCAGGCGGCGGGGACCAACATTCTCGTTTTCGTTGATGGAAATCTGACAATTAACGCCGAGATCCGGACTCCCGTTAACGGAACTCTCGCCTTCATCGTCTCCGGAAATATAAACTTTTCTAAGGATTTCGCCGGCGGTGGGCCGTCCGACGATTTCGCCGGCGGCATCTACATCGCCGAAGGGAGGATCAACACCGCTTACGACAAGTCCGCTCCCGATGAGGTCACCCGTCAGCTGGTAGTGGAGGGGGCGTTGATCTCTCTAAAAGATACGATTTCCCTCGATCGGAATCTCGATGACGCCGACAACAACACCACCCCCGCCGAAAAGATCGATCTCTCCGGCAAATACTACGTTCTCCTGAAATCAGTTCTCGGCCGGCCGAAGTTCTTTTACCGGGAGGTCCCCGCGGGATTTTAGCAATGCCTGATTTTGTCGGTTTGGATATTGGCACCTCCTCCATTAAAGGGGTTCAAATTAAGAACAAGACCCTGATCTCATATCATCAGATTGCTTCTCCGGGAGTGACGATGGTTTCCGAGAGTCCCGAAGATCTAAAAAAACTTTCGGATGCCCTGGACCGGTTCTTCAACGAAGGCCGTTTTAAGACCAGGGACATTGTTGCTTCCGTGCCGGAATCGCAGGTTTTCGCCCGGGTCATTACCCTTCCCCAAATGGGCGAAGCGGAGATCGCTTCTTCGGTAAAGAACGAAGCCCAGCAGTATGTGCCAATGCCTCTCGATCAGGTCGCTTTTGATTTTGAGATTATCGGCCCCTCCGAACTGGAAGCCGGCAAGGTGGACGTCCTTTTGGTCGCCGTTCCGAAAGCGCTCACCAACAAATACATTCAAGTTACCCGGGCCGCCGGGATCAATTTGCTCTCCTTGGAAACGGAAACGATTGCCATTTCCCGTTCCGTGGTCGGCCAAGCCAAGGATGCCGTGATGGTGGCCTCGATCGGGGCTTCCACCACCGATATCGCAGTCTTTTCAGGAGGCGCAATTCGCTTTACCCGTTCGATCGCCACCGGAGGACAGGCACTGGAACGGGCGCTCGCCCAGTCTTTCAATCTCGCTCCCGGTCAGGCAGCGGAGTACATCCGCACTTACGGTTTGGAAGAGAAGCTGGAAGGTAAAGTAATGAGCGCCATCAAGCCGGTTTTTGATATTATCAGAGATGAACTCAAGCGGACCCAAGCTTTCTTCTCCTCCCGAAGCCAGCGCCCGCTGCCGCGCTTGATCTTGGTCGGGGGGACGGCGAATCTGCCGGGGGTGTTGGTGTATCTAGCGGACTCGCTAGGAATGGAAGTAGCCCGCGGCAACCCGTGGGAAGCGATTTCGATTCCGGGGAATTTTCCCCGGGAACAGTTGGAGGAAATCGCCCCCTCATTTGCAGTAGCGGCGGGGTTGGCGTTGAAGGAAATCTGATGTACGGCCGAAAAACGACCTAGCATTTTGAAAGAAACAAAATGATAGAGCGAAAAGAAATTGAACTAATCCCAAAGGAGATTGAAGCCGCGAAATCCAAAGATACCTTGGTGCGGCGGGTTCGGCTGTTCGGTTTTCTATTTTTTATAGTTTCCCTTCTTATTTTTGGCGGAATTTTTGCCTTTAGATTAAGTCTTGCCACCAAGCTGTCCGGTCTTGAAGAAGATTCGGCACAGGAGGTCGCCGGTATTGCCCAGTTTGCGGAGATTGAAGCCAAGGTTTTGGGTTTGGAGAACAAATCCTCGGCGTTGACAAAAATTCTAGCTCAAAGAGATTATTTCTCCGTCGTCCTGGCGGCGGTGGAGACCAGCCGACCTGCCAATCTCAAGGTCACCGGCGTCACCATCCAAAAGGACAACGTCCTGATCACCATCAACGGTGAAACCGCCAGCTACGTGACCCTCGCTTCTTTTTTGCAAAATCTCGTTGATGACGGCAAGGGCGGAAAGCTGTTCACGAATGTTATTTTGAGTTCGGTTAACCAAAACAACGCCAAGGGAACGGCGGAATTCGTGATCGAAGCGACCACGAAGAAGGATGGATTGAAACGCTAAATGGACGCTCTGAAGAAACAGAGCTAGCATTTTAAAGAAACAAAAATGTCAACAACAAACTCGTTTCTAAACCGACCGGAAGTAAGGACCTGGGGACCCCCGATCGTCCTTTTTGTCATCGGCATCCTGTTAATTGTATTTGGGACGATTCCGAGCTGGGGAAAGGTCCAGGATCTGCAATCCGATATTGTGGCGGAACAGGATCGAATTGTCGCCCTCAAGGAGAAGAGTCGCCAACTTCTTGATTTTTCCGACCAGTCCGTCGAAATCGACAAGCAGTTCACCGTTTTTGACCAGGCCATCTCCAGCGAGAGCCAGGTTCCGGAACTACTGACCCAGGTCCAAAAAATATCCGCTGCCTGCGGCGTTAAGGTCACGACCCTGCAATTTGGTGGGGAGAAAGAGAAAACGAGTGGAAAGCTTCAGGAAGTGCGGCTGCAATACGCCTCGGAGAGCTCATTTAGCCGGCTAACCTGCTTTCTTTCGGCCATCGAAAAGGCTTCCCGCTTGATTGAAATGGAATCCCTGCGCTACAGTCTTAGCGTGAACGAAGACACCGGAGCACAGATCATTACCGCCCAATCGACCCTGCTCTCCTACTACACCCCAACTCCCCAACTCTCTCCTGATAACCCGCTCACTTTTTCCCTATCCGACGAACGGTTCCTCAAGAATATCGAGCTCCTCAAAGAATTCAAAACCTATTAAGGTTATCCGTTCATATTTTAATCAGCTTATCGGTCCATTTTCCTGGACGGCCGCTTCGCGACCTAACATTCTCGCTCTGCTCGAATGGGCCACTCGCGATGCGAGTTATAGCATTCCCGCTTTGCGGGAATGTTAAACTGTCTTGAAAATGCTTAAAATTAAACTGGTGCGAAAGGGAAAAAGAAATCTTCCCTCCTTCCGAGTCGAGGTGACCGACGGGAAAAAGACTGTGGAGTCAATCGGTTCCTACTATCCCCACTCGGCAAGATCACATTTCATCGTCTCCAAAGAAAAGCTGGAGCGGTGGTTGAAATCAGGCGCCCAAATCACGCCGGCGGTGGCGAGTCTGTTGAAGGGCAAATACGAATTCAAGAGATACGTTCCCAAGAAGGCGGAGAGCAGCAGCCTGGGCTCAGGAGCAAAGGGAGCCGCACCGGAAGTTGCCCCGGCAACAGAGGAACCTAAATCGGTGGAGGAAGCCGTTTCAGAGCAACCTGTTCCGGAAACGGCAGCGGTAGAATCTTCCGCTCCAGAACCAGTGGCCGAGGAGAAGAAAGACAAATCCCCCTTCCCCGAGGAAGAAAAACCCAATGCTTAAAGATCTTTTGGAATTTATTGTGAAAGAGATCGTCTCCGAGCCCAAGAAGGTAAAAATTTCCGAAACGGCCGAAGCAGATGGAACGGTTCACCTGACGCTTTCGGTAGCGGAAGAAGACATGGGAACTGTGATCGGCAAACAGGGTCGAACGATCGTCGCGATTCGCTCTCTGCTAAAAACCGCTGCCGCCAAAACCGGCCAGCACGTGTTCCTCGAGCTAGAAGAGGTATCTAAACCAGCAGAAAAGGATAAATAAGATTAACCCAGAAGATCGGAACGGAGTTTCTTAGTCTTCCTCAGCGCTTCCTGCGATCTCCATTTGGCAATTTCTTGATGGTTTCCCGATAAAAGAACCTTTGGTACCGCCATTCCTTCAAAATTCTCTGGCCGAGTGTATTGGGGCGGTTCGAGAAGGGTTAATCGTTTATGGTTAATAGTTAATGGTGAGAAAGATTCAAGTGCGGTGGCTTTCTTGTCTAAGACTCCCGGGAGAAGCCGGGCAACGCTGTCAATCACCACCATCGCCGGGATTTCTCCTCCCGAGAGAACATAATCCCCGATCGAAATCTCCTCATCCACCAGTTCCCGAACCCGTTCGTCCACCCCCTCATATTTTCCGCAGATTAGAACAATGTGTTTTTCTTTGGCAAGGCGAAGGGCGGTTTTCTGGTTGAAAGTTTTCCCTTGGGGTGTCAGCAAAATAATCTTAGATTTTAGATTTAAGATCTTAGATTTTTTGATTGCGGCGGCAATCGGTTCAATCCGGAGAACCATTCCCACTCCTCCGCCGTAGACCCGATCGTCCACCTGCCGGTACTTCCCTATTCCAAATTTTCTGAGATCAACCAGATCGACTTTGAGTTTTCCTTGCTTCTGGGATTTGTCCAAGATTGAGGTGTTCAAGAGTGGGGTGAAGATTTGGGGAAATAGGGTAACAACCGAAATGCTCGTCATGATTTATTCCTCGGAACTGGGTTGAGATTCTTTACCCGAACTAAGAGATTCCAGAGCTTTTTCGGCGGCGACCCCTTCCGCCTCTTTTTTACTCTTTCCCTCCCCCTCCCCGATCTTTTTGCTCTTTAGATAGACCGCAATTAGAAAGCGGTGTTCGTGGGCTGGCCCCCACTCTTTCAAAACCCGGTAATTAGGGGTAACTCCAAAACGAGCTTGAGAGATCTCTTGAAAACGGCTTTTGGGATCTTTGACCCCGGCCCGCAGAGATTCCTCTGCCTTATAAAGCAATTCTCGAAGAATGAATTGCTTTGTCTCGTCCAGTCCCTGGTCGAGATAGAGAGCTCCGATTACCGATTCAAAGGTGTTGGCGAGCAGGTAGGGGTTGTCCCGGCCCCCGCCCAGTTCCTCACCTTTGGAGAGAAGCAGCTCTTTCCCGAGTCCCAACCGGCGGGATTCCTCCGACAGAGACTCGGTCTTCACCAGAGCGGCGCGGAGAGCGGTCAGTTCCCCTTCCGGCAGAGAGGGGTATTTGTGGTAAAGAAAGTCCGAAACGATCTGTTCCAGCACGGCGTCACCCAGGAACTCCAACCGTTCATTGGATGGGAAAGGAAAATCGGAATTCTCGTTCAGATAGGATCGATGGACAAAAGCATTCTCCAACAGATCAGGGTTTCTGAACTTAACACCAACAATCTTCTCGGCTCCTTTTTCGGGATCATTCCTCGATGTTTTCATCTTTTGGCGGAGGCACTTTGCCCTCCAGATAACGCTCCACGACCGTTCCCAGAACACCGTTGACAAAGGGGCCGGAGGAGGAGCCGCCGAATTCCTTCGCTAACTCAATAGCCTCGTCAATCGCGACCTTGGGGGGGACCTGTTTTTTGATCGGAAGTTCTTCTTTAGAAAAGAGAAGTTCCCAGATGGCAATACGGAGCGCGATCAGGTCTATTTTGTTGATCTGGTTAGTCGGCCAAGCGGGAGCGGTTTCCTCAATAATTCGATCGATCTCTTCGGATTTTTCAGCGACCCCCTTGAGCAGAACCGAGAGAAGTTCCTGATCGACTTCATTCTCCTCCAGAATTTCCTTGACACGGAGGACGCTTTCTTCCGGTTGGATGGAGTGAAAAGCTCTTTCAAAAAGAGTGGCGAGAGCCACCCGGCGCGCTTCGTGCCGGGGATCGCTTAGGTTGGTAAGCTCCGAATCCGCCATTTACATTTTTCCACACTCCGGACAAACCCGGTGCGGAAGTTTTTGGGCGCCGCAGTGGCGGCACTTAACCGTCGCGACTGCCTTCACTATTTTGTTGAAGTAGCGCCGTTTCTTGCGGCCGTGCGAAAATTTTCTTTTCGGTAGTGGAGGCATAGCTGAAGTTCAGTATAACTGAAATTACTCTTTGGTCAAAAACGTGACCTTGGTCGAGCCGTAGATCCGTCGGTCGAAGATTCGCAACCCGGGAATGATGGGCGGCTCGGTCAGTTTGGAGTGTTCGTAGACCACCACCGCTCCTTTTTTCAGATGGGGAATCAAGCTGTGGAAAATGTGGTCAAGTTTCCCGACCGCGTAGGGAGGATCAAGAAAGACCAATTCAATATCGTTATCGGGAATTTCCGTCAGGGCCTGTTTTACATCACGGCAGAGAACTGTTCCTTTCGGCGCAATCTTAGTGGGAACCAGATTCTCGCGGATGGTCTGGCAGGCGTGGCGATTGGATTCGACGAAAATTGCCTCCCGCGCCCCCCGGGAGAGGGCTTCGATTCCGAGCGACCCCGATCCGGCGTACAAATCGGCGACCTTCTTGCCTTCCCCAAAATCCCCCAGAATGTTGAAGATCGCCAGCCGAATCGATTCCTGGGTCGGCCGAAGATCACGAACCTTGGGAACCTTGAGGGGGTGCCCTTTTACTTTTCCTCCCGCGACGCGCATTGATTTTAGTGTATCAGAGAGATATCAATACTGTCCTCGCTTACGCTCGGTTGTACTAATTACTCGCTGGTGCTGCGTCATTAGTTAGGTTCAATCAGAGAGGTGGAAAATCTCTCCAGCTCGACTTCAAGTTCGGGATAATCTTTCAGGGGAAAATCCCCCTGGAAGACGCTCCGGGCGGCCTCCTGCGCATCCTTAAGAAGCCGAGAATCGGTGAGATCCGCTACTTTTAGTTCAGTGAGCCCGTGCTGCTTCACCCCGTAGATTTCTCCCGGACCGCGCCGTTTCAGGTCCAGCTCTGCCAGTTGGAATCCGCTCTCGTTTTGCTCCAGAGCTCTCAAACGATCGATAGATTCAGCCGATTCCTTTTCGGCAAAAAGGAAACAGAAGGATTCCTTCTCTCCTCGGCCAACTCTTCCCCGCAGCTGATGAAGAGACGCTAATCCGAAACGCTCCGCCGCCTCCACCACCATGATCGTGGCATTGGGAACGTCGATCCCGACCTCCACCACCGGAGTGGAAACCAACACCCCGATCTCCCCTCGTTTGAAACTATCCATGGTTTTGGTTTTTTCCGGAGATTTCATTCTTCCGTGGAGAAGTCCGACCCTGACATCGGGCATGATTTTGGAGATAACCTCGAATTCCGCGGTGGCGGCTTTGACCTGCTGCATGGACTCCGCTACGGATTCCTCAATCAACGGACAGATCACGAAGGTCTGGTCCCCTGCTTTGACGCGCTGCCGAATCCAACGATACCCGTCTTCCCGTTTTTGAGCCGGAACCACGAAGGTTTTGATCCGTTTTCTTCCGGGAGGAAGTTCGTCCAGAACGGAGAGATCCAGATCGCCGTAGACGGTCAGAGCGAGGGTGCGGGGAATGGGGGTAGCCGTGAGCGTGAGGAGGTGGGGAATCATCGCCGATCCGGTCTTTTGAAGAAGCTGCGCCCGCTGTTTAACACCGAAGCGGTGCTGTTCATCAATCACGACCAGACCAACCTTCTGAAAATCTTCCTCTTTGTAGAAGAGAGCGTGGGTGCCCACCCAGAGATCGAAATCATCCGGCTGATCGGTTTTTCTGCTCCCAGTATTAATCGCGACTTTGATTCCGGAGGGGCTCAGGAGGCTAGAGAGGGTCTGGAAATGCTGGTCGGCCAGAATCTCGGTGGGGGCCATAAAAACCGTCTTGGCCCCGTTTAGATGGGTCAGATAGGCGGCTACCGCGGCGACGACGGTCTTTCCCGAGCCGACGTCTCCCTGAAGGAGCCGGTTCATTGGTTTTTCACCGCCGAGGTCTCTAAAGATCTCATCCAGAACACTCTTCTGCGCCTTGGTGAGTGAAAACGGCAGCTTCTCCACAAACCGATCCACCTTTTCCCGAAATCGGTCATAGGAGATCGGTAGGGGTGTTTTTTGCTTTTCCCAAACCAGGCGTTGTTTTAATGACCGAAGATTAAAGAGGAGCAGTTCTTCCAAGGCGAATCGTTGCCGCGCCTTTTCAATATCGGAAAATTTCTTGGGAAAATGGATTTTCTCCAGTGATTCGCGAAGGGGCAACAGTCCTCGCTCCTGCCTAATTTCTTCCGGAATAAATTCCTTAACATCAACCGAATCCAGCAGGCTGCGAATTCGGCTCCGCAGCCATTTTGAAGTGAGCCGGGCCGTCTCCGGATAAACCGAGACCAATCCGGCGGTGTGGGTCGGCACCGCTCCCTCTTCAAGGACTTCAAAATCGGGACTGATCAAGCTGGTTTTCCCACCAAAGTTTTCCACCTTTCCGGCTAGGCCCACCCTCACCCCTTCTTTGAGAGTTTGGGTCAGGTAGGGCTGGTTGAACCAGATCACCTCGATTGCCCCGCTCTCGTCGGCGACGGCCGCTTTCGTCAGAAATTTTCCCCACTTCGTGCGGATATTTCCGATTTGAATGATTTTTCCTTGGACGGCAACATCTCTGTCAGGAGCCAACAGATTGATCTTGGTGGTTTGGGTGTAATCCTGATAGCGAAACGGAAAATGGTAGAGCAGGTCGCGCGCGCTCATTATCCCCAACCGGGCCAATCTTTGGGCATAGATTTTTCCAACGTAAGGAATTTTTTCGACCGGGTCGGTTACGGTTATTTGCATTTTCAAATTGCAACTGAGCGCAGCGAGGACAGCCAAATTTACCTAAACAAAAACGGCAGGAACGATGCTAAGACCAGGCTTAAAGAAGCGATGACAACCAGTACGATCCCCAGTTTTTGATTTCTTTGAAAAAATTTCATTTGGCCGAACGGGTCATTCTATTTTGATAAAAGTCTTCTTGCCGATCTTTAGAACTCCCTTCTTCAAAACCGTTTCTTTTTTCGTCAATTTGTTGTCATCCAAACTGACTCCGCCCTGTTCCAAGAGGCGGCGGGCTTCCGATTTGCTGGGGGTAATCCCCTTCTCAACCAGCAGATTGACAAGATCAGTTTTCTTCCCAGCGACTTTCCAAACCGGCGCGTCTTCCGGAGTTTCACCTTTAGAGAAGACACTTTCAAAATCTTTCTGGGACCGCTGGGCCTGTTCCTCACCGTGGTACATCTTCACGACCGCTAGAGCGAGAAGGTGCTTTTTATCAAGAGGCTTTAGCTCTTTCGCCCGATCCAATTCCACTTGAGAGATATCCGTTACTAATCCCAGATAAGAATCGATCTGTTCATCTGGAAGAGACATCAACTTTCCGTACATCTCCGCGGGCTCATCATCCAACCAAACACAATTGCCGGAGGTTTTGCTCATTTGTTTCCCGTCGGTACCAAGAATCATCGGCACCGTTAGAACGTATTTTTCCTTACCGCGCATCTTCCGCAGCAATTCCCGGCCAATGAGCATGTTAAAGGTTTGGTCGGTCCCGCCGATCTCCAGGTCGACGTCCAGAACAACCGAATCGTACCCCTGAAGAAGGGGGTAGAGTGTTTCGTTGGCCCAAACGGTGTTCCCTCGTTCCAAACGCTCCTGGAACATATCGCGTTTGAACAACTGAACGGCACTGATGTGGGAGGCAATGGAAATCAAATCCCTCATCGTCAGTTTGAGAAGCCAGTCGCCATTTTGTTTAATCTGCACCTTGGAGAAGTCCAGAATCTTTTCCGCTTGCTTTTTCCAATTAGAAATATTCTTCTGGATCTCTTCCTCCTCGATCTTTTCTCTTGCCCCCGTTCTTTGAGAAGGATCACCCGCCAAGACCGTTCCGGTCCCGATCAACAGGATGGCCTCGTGGCCCAGTTCGGCAAATTTTTGGAGTTTGCGAAGAAGAATGGCATGACCGAGATGGAGACGGTTGCCGGTCGGGTCGATGCCGAGGTAGAGGCGGATCTTTCTTTGTTGAAGGAGTTTCTCCAGCGCCTCTCGGTCGGGATAGATCTTCTCAACCCCCCGCGAAAGGAGTTCTTCAAGAGATACCATTTCGATAAATTCTATCAGATTCTGTGTTAAAATTCTCCAGTGAGATCAAGAAAATACCTGCCGACCGTCTCCGGTCATTGGGGACGGAGAGACGACGGGTTGTTCTCAAAATTAGTTAGCGTGTTAAAGAAGGTCCTGCGGCCTTTTTTACGGTTGGCCTATCTCCTCGTCTCCAAGCTCTACGGTCTGGTTTTCGGGATCCTGTCGAAGCTGCCGGGATTTCGAAATTTCTCGCGGCGGGGCCGGCGCAGTCCGCTCTACTGGCTGAACGTACTGGCAACCATCTTTCTAATTTTCCTCATCTTCTCCTCGCTGGCTTTCGGGGCGGTGGCGATCGTCTTCTCCAAGGACCTCCCCTCTCCTGATCGCCTGATGGATCGACAGGTTTCTCTATCAACCAAAATTTATGACCGCAACGGTACTCTCCTTTACGATATTTACGGGGATGAAAATCGAACATTAGTTAAGATCGATCAAGTTCCGGATATTGTCAAGCAAGCCACCATCGCGATCGAGGATAAACATTTCTATACACACCAAGGTTTTGACCCGATTGGAATGGCCCGCGGGATTTACCGCACCATAGTTCTACGGGATACTCAAGGGGGTTCCTCCATCACCCAGCAGCTGGTCAAAAATACCCTGCTCACCACGGAAAGAACGATCATTAGAAAACTCAAGGAATTTATTCTGGCTCTGCAGATCGAGGCCCGCTATTCGAAGGATGAGATTTTGCAGATGTACCTAAACGAAACTCCCTACGGCGGCCAGGCCATCGGTATCCAGGCCGCGGCCGAAAACTATTTTGGGAAAAACGTGAACAAACTTAATCTATCCGAGGCGTCACTTTTGGCCGGCTTACCCCAAGCGCCCTCCCGGTACTCTCCCTACCGAGACCCCGATCTCGCCAAGGGACGGCAAGGGGAGGTACTCCGGCGGATGAGAGAGGATGGGTATATCACCCGGGAGCAGGAAGAATCAGCCAAGTCCGCCAAGTTAAAATATAGACCGGAAGGAGCCCAGATTAAAGCCCCCCATTTTGTGATGTACGTTAGAGAAATCCTCGCCGAGAGATACGGAGAAACTCTTGTTGAAACCGGGGGTTTGAGAGTGACCACCACGCTGGATCTGACCCTTCAAAACAAGTACCAAAAGATTGTCGCCGAAGGAGTGGCGGCAAACAGGATCTGGCGAGTCTCGAACGGAGCCCTCCTAGCCACCAACCCTAAAACCGGGGAAATCCTGTCTATGGTCGGATCGAAAAACTACTTCGCCACCGACATCGATGGTCAATTCAACGTCACCACTTCCCCTTCCCGCCAGCCGGGGTCATCGATCAAACCGATCATGTACGTTACCGCTCTAAAGCAGGGGTTCACCCCCGCGACCAAACTTGTCGGAGTTCCGACCACTTTCGACATGCCTCCCGGCCAACCGGGATACCAGCCGAGAAACTTCGGCAACACCAGCTACGGGATTTATTCTTTGAGAGATTCGCTCGGCAACTCGTTGAACGTTCCTGCCGTCAAGACGCTCTCTCTGGTCGGTCTGGATAACATGATCGCCACTGCCCAGGAAATGGGAATCACCACCCTTACCGATCCCGGCCGCTACGGCATCTCTTTGACCCTGGGAGGGGGCGAGGTCAAAATGCTTGACATGATCACTGCTTACTCCGTTTTTTCGACTGGGGGAATCCGACACGATCCGGTCGCAATCCTGAAAGTGGTCGACTCAAACGGCAACGTGTTGGAAGAATTCAAACCCAATAAGGGTGTGCGGGCCTTAACCGGACAGCAAGCCTACCTGATTAACAACATCCTTTCCGATGACGGTGCCCGGGCGGTAACCTTCGGAAGAGGAGGGTCCCTCTATTTTTCCGGACACACGGTCGCGGCCAAAACGGGTACGACCAACGACAATCGCGATAACTGGACTTTTGGCTACACTCCCGCGCACGAAGATTCCAAAGCGGCGATAGCGATTTCGCTCTGGATTGGGAACAACAACAACACTCCGATGAATCCTGGGTTTCGCTCCACCGGCGGAGCGGCCCGAATTTGGCACCGAGCCATGGCCGATTACCTTTCAAACAAGCCCAATGTCAACTTTAAGCGCCCGGATGGAATCGTTTCCGGCACGGTGGATGCACTTTCCGGCATGGCTCCCGGCCCCTACACCGGCGGAACTAAAACGGATATTTTTATTGCGGGAACGTTCCCGACCGAAACCGACAACTGGCATGTTCGGCTCAACATCTGCAAGCCGGATGGCAAACTCGCCTCCGATGCCTGTATCGCCGCCGGTCAATCCGAAGAACGGAATTACATTCAAATTCGGGCCGAAAAACCGGAGTGGCAGGATGATGTCGATGCTTGGGTCGCTAAAACCTACAAAGGAAAATCGCAGTATTTCCCGCCGAAGAAGACCTCCACGCTCTGCTTCAATGGCAGCGGAAATGTTGTGAGCTGTACCGGGGGAGAAACCGGCCCGATACTCAAAAGTTCTGATGTTAGCTTTCACAACTATGATAGTGGCGCAACATTAAATAATCTCAACGAGCTCCCGACCAAGTTTGAAGTACGAGCTAAACCAACTTCCCAACCTGGAACAGGAATTGCTTTCGTCAGGTTTTCATTGATTGGATCAGGAAATCCTACAACCGATGATTGCGCAGTTGGCGACAAAACAGAATGCAACACTGATAGCGATCCCGGAAGCGACAACACTGGCGTCCCAGACTACTATTCCTCAAAGGATAATTTTCCGTTAGCATCCAACTGGCAGCTTTTTGACCTCTCCAAAGCGGATGCTATTCAATTGGTACCAGGAGATTATAAAGTCAGAATTTACGTTCAAGACACGGCTGGCGGAGCAACCACCCTAGAGATCCCAGTAACCATTGTCCCTTAGTTCCCTAACTTCTTAATTTGCCGCCTACGGATTCAATAAATTTGTGAATCTTCTCTCTTAAGGGGGAAATATCCTCAGAGGATAATCCTCTCTCTTCGGACTGGAAGGTGACCTTCAGAGTGACCGAGCGATCCCCTTCTTTGGTTTCGAAGCGGTCCTTGATCTCTAATTCCCTAACCAGAGGTGAGGAAGAGCGGATCTTATTAATCAGGTCTGCCAGCGAGCGGGTCTGGGGGAGAAGGAAGGAGTAATCCTCGAAGATCTCCGGATAGGCTGGGATCGGTGTGAACTTGCCCCAGGTTTGGGCGAGATCGGCGAACTTTTCAAAGTTGATCTCAAAGACCGCCGCTTCCGGAAGTTCAAAGGCGGCCGCGAGATGGGGGTGAACTTCTCCTAGGAATCCAATCCGTTCCCGGCCGACTCTTATTTCGATCGCTTTTACGGGATGGAGGAACTCTTCTTTCACGGGAGAGAAATCCAGTTTGAGATGGGCTTGTCTTCCCAGTTCCTCCAGAATTCCCTTCAGACCCAAAAAGGTTTCTTTTTCGCCCCAAATCAGGGCTCCCAGCGCTAGATTCTCCCCACTCCTGGGGTAGACCTTCTCCAGTTCGAAAACCCTTCCTCTGATATAACGAGGGTTGTTTCTCTTGGCAACCTCCAGAAGAGGCAGGAGAAGACTGGGACGGAGGTATTCCGCCTCGACCGAGATCGGATTTTTGAGTCGGAGGAGATCCTTGGTCTTGAGATGGGTCAGAGCGGCGGTGGAAACAAAAGGAAAGGTCTTTATCTCGGAGAATCCATTCCCGGTCAATCCGGAGGTAACCCGGTCGCGCCAATCTTCCTGCCTGTTCTCACGAACCTCCTCCAGAGTGGTCTGGATGGGTTTGGAAAGGATTTTTTCATATCCGTGCAAGCGGAGGACTTCTTCGGCGACGTCCTCCGGAATCCGGATGTCTCCCCGGAAGTGGGGCGGCCAGCAAAGAAGTCCTTTCTCCGATGACATCACTTTGAATCCCAAGCGCTCAAGATAGAGACGGGCCTTCGAGAGAGGAAGGGCTTCTCCGGCCACTCGAGTGAGTTTATCGTGAGTGAGTCCGACCGAATACGGCTCGGTGGTTCTCTCCCCTACCGAGGCAAATCCGGTGATTTTACCCTTCCCGTAAACTTGGTATAGTTGGAGGATTTTATTGAGAGATGTGTAGAGGTTATCAGGAGAGAGGTAATGTTCGAAACGGTTGCTGGCCTCGGAACGAAGCCCCAAACGCCGCGCCGTCCTGCGGATGGAGATTGGATCGAAAATCGCTGCTTCCAGGATAATTTCGGTGGTTCCCTCGTCCACTTCCGTTTCTTCCCCTCCCATCACTCCCGCGATCGCGATCGCCCCGGCCTTGTCGGCGATGACGATATCTCCCTCGATCAGATCCCGATCCAATCCATCCAGAGTTTTTATTTTCTCTCCTCTTTTCGCCGAACGAATTTCAATCGAAAGAGAAGGATCCCGCCGGCCCACTTTTTCGGCATCAAAGGCGTGAAACGGCTGGCCCCATTCCAACATTATGTAATTGGTTAGGTCGGCCCAGAGGTTGACACTCCGCATCCCCGCCGCCTCTAATCGGACAACGATCTGCTTTGGGGTGATTTTGTACCTGAGCTCGGATATCTTCGTAAGAGTGTACAGTTTTGAGAGTGAAACATTATTCTTTACCGGAAGCGGGGAAAGATGTTCAACCGGTTGGAACTTCTCGACTAATCCTTTGAGGGGAAGTTCGTAGATCGCTGCCAATTCCCGTGCCACGCCAACGACGGAGAGAAGGTCACCGCGGTTGTAGGTGATGTCGATGTCAAGAACCTTGTCGGAACCGATTTTTCGAATCCCTTCCACCCCGACCGATACCAGGGATAGGTCGCTCGCCACCTGTTCGGCCGATTTTCTCAAGCTGACGAATTCCTTGAGCCAAGAATACGAAATTAGCATTTCAAAATTGTTTCAAAAATCTGAGATCCCCTTCATAGAAATAGCGAATGTCGTCGATTCCCTGTTTGATCATCAGCATTCGGTCGGGGCCGAATCCCCAGGCCAGCCCGGAGTATATCTTCGGATCGATTCCCCCGTTGCGAAGAA
>Ga0209342_10003128_pt1 | contig 17498 bp, 19 predicted proteins | sample RifCSP16_2_FD_184023 | JGI IMG/M metagenome (GOLD analysis project Ga0209342, IMG submission 184023) | Soil microbial communities from Rifle, Colorado - Rifle CSP2_sed 16_2 (SPAdes) (version 2) | ecosystem: Environmental > Terrestrial > Deep subsurface > Rock core/Sediment | place: Rifle... | reverse complement strand
CATTCAATACCTGTCTTATCATCTCATGCCCTAGCCGTTCCAGTCCTTCGCCTGTCAGGGCGGAGGTGTAGACGACGGGGAGGCATACACCAGGGTTCAAGAGTTTAAGGTTTAAGGGTTCAAGGGGGGGGGCGTTCCTGAAGAGGTCTGATTTGTTGATAACGAGGATGGTGGGGTGGATTCGTTCCGGGTGGAGGTATTTTAGTAAATCTATGGTTTCTGTCTTGGGCAGGCTGGCGTCCAGTACGAGTAGGGCAAGGTCTGAGGTCTCCACCGCCTCCTGACTCTTTACTACGGACAGGGCCTCTACGTCTCCGGATAGTCCACGGCCTTCGGCCTTTGGCCTGCGGGTCTCGGGGTTTGGCTGACGACCGAGGGCCGACGGCCAATGGCTGACTCCCGCCGTATCCACCAGGCAGAAGGAGAAACCCCTCAAGGTGAGTGCGGCCTCAACGGTATCCCTGGTGGTGCCGGGGTGGGGGGAGGTGATTGTCCTGGGCCTACCGAGGAGGGCGTTGAAGAGGCTGGATTTCCCCGCATTCGGGGGGCCATAAAATACCGTCCTGATGCCACCCTGCTTAATAGTCCCGTCCTCTTTCTTGTAACAAGAGAGTTCCTTATGGAAGGTCTCCAGACGGCTCTTCAGGGTTTCCTGCGGCAGGGGCTCTACGTCCTGGTCGGAGAAGTCCAGGGAGAGTTCCAGGAGGCAGAGAAGCTCGGCCAGGCGTCCCTGGGTCTCTTTTAAGGTGCGGGATATCTCGTCTCCTCCACCTGAGGCGCATCTTGCCGCCAGGCGGAGCTCTGCATCCGTCCTGGAGCGGATTATACGCAATACGGCCTCGGCCTGTGAGAGGTCTATCCTGCCGTTCAGGAAGGCCCTCCTGGTGAATTCCCCGGGTTCGGCCAGCCTCAGTGCCCTGCCCGATTTCCTGGCCCTGGAGAGGAGGCCTTCCAGGAGCATCTCTAGCAATGGGGGACTGCCGACCGTGTGTACCTCTACCACGTCCTCCCTGGTGTAAGAGTGTGGTGCACGCATGACGTACAGCAGGCAGGGGGCACAGGTGTCTTCCTCAACGAGAATCTTGCCCTTCAGGCAGGAGTACTTAAATTGGCTGTCGGCTATCGGCTTTTGGCCCTCCGACGGGCGTTCGGGGACAAAGAGTTCAAGGACAATCTGAAGGGCCTGCCCTCCACTGAGTTTGAGTATGGCCCTCGGGGAATTACCTCCGGGACTGGCAAGGGCTACGATGGTGTCCATACTGCGCGCCTTAGGGGCTTGATTTCAATCTGGCTAGCGTCCTTTTTATGAGGAGTTGCTCTCCAACGCTCAGGATTGTGCTGACGGTCCAGTAGAGTACCAACCCCGAGGGCATGTGGTAGAGGATAAAGGCGAAGAAGACAGGCATGAAACGCATGAGCTGTTGTTGCTGTACGGCCTTGGGGTCGGTGGATTTGGGCATCAGCCTCATCTGGAGGATACTGGCAACGGTCATAATTATGGGGAGGGCATTTATGCTATTTCCCAGGAAGGGTAGGGCGAAGGACATTGTGTACATCTTATCGGGCTGAGAGAGGTCGTTTATCCATAGGAGGAAGGGTGCCTGCCGCATCTCAAAAGAGAGTTGGAGGGTGCGGAAGAGGGCATAAAAGATGGGCATCTGGAGCACGAGGGGGAGACAGCCGCTCATAGGGTTGACCCCGTGTTTCTTGAAGAGTTCCATCTGTTCCTGGGCCATCTTTTGTTTGTCCTTCTTATGTTTTTCTTTTAGCTGTTCCATGTGGGGCTGGAGTTGTTGCATCCTGTACATGGACATCTGACTCTTCCGCGTGAGGGGGAAGAGGATGACCTTCACGGAGAAGGTAAGTATGATGATGGCCATACCGTAGTTGGGTATGACCCCGTAGAAGGCCTTCAGTACCTTCAGGAGGGCCTTACTGAGGGGGGTGAAGGCCCCGAAACCCAGGAGTTTTTCCAGGTTATACTCTTTAAGGATATCCTCCCTTTTCGGCCCTATAAAAAAGGTGTAGTCGTGTCTTTCTGCCCCCTGGGCGGGGAGGGTAAAGGTATTGGTGTGGAGGCTCACCCATAGATTGGCCTTTTTCTTGTCGTTGGACTCCTGGACTGCCTTAGAATCCACTGCCGAGACCAGGTTGCTGGAGAGGGGCCTTAGTATGGTGGCGAAGTATTTATTCATCCCCCCTACCCAGGCTATGCCATGGGACTCGTTCCTTTCGGGGGATTTCAGGAGTTCTCCCAGGGACTTCTGTATGAGCTTGACCTTCTGCCCCCCCATCTCTACCCCTACCACTGAGGCCATGTCTAACTCAGGGGTGCCTTCGGGACATATCTGGGTGGACGAGGCAATAGAGTACCTTACGGGTAGTTCTGCCTGGGTAAGGTTCTCCAGTACCACTTCAAGGTCTACGTGGTACTTCCCCTCCTGGAGGGAGACAATCTTGGTCAGCCTCAACTCGTTTCCCAGGGTGGCCTGGAAGACCACCCTGTTGGAGGTGACCTCAACTACCCGGTAGCGGTGTCTGGAGAGGTCGTATTTTTCCATCACCTCTTCTATTGTGAGCGGGGAGGGTGAGGTCTCCATGGGGCTTATGAAGCATAATTCATCGTGTCCCTTGTAATCCTTGAACTTCTTTAACTCACCGTCCTTGAGGGCCGCGCCCTCGTTGGTCCAGACGGTTCTCAGGAGTTCGTTCTCCAGGATGATGTTATCCAACAGCCTCTCCTCCTGGGCAGACGGTTGTGCCGCTGGCATTGGGGGAGAGATTTTTGCCTCTTTCTTCTCTATGGATGGGACTGTGGGGGCCTTTACTCCGGGCCTTTCTGCAGGGATGGGCCGTCCTTTTCTTTCTGCCGGGGGGTATATCCAGGGTAGAAAGAGGACATAGTAAAGGAGCATAATCAGAGAGCAAAGGGCCAGCCCTAGTAGTGCTTTTCTATCCACTGTTGCGTGTCCGCCTGGGTTCTTTTAGAAAAGAGTAAGACATTAAAAATATCAAAAAATTATACACCCAGGACCTTCCTGCTACAAGGGGAGGAAAAATAGGGGTCAGGGGTTAGGGAGTAGGGGGTAGGGGATAGCAAGATTTTGTTTTACTACTCCCTACTCCCTACCCCCTGCTCTCTTACTTCTTATCCGGGGTCTCGGCCTCTTCCACGAGCATTATTGGGATGTCGTCCTTGATTGGGTACCGCCTGCCGCATCGGGTACAGACTATTTTTTCTCCTTCCAACTTTACCTCTGTCTTACAGAGGGGGCAGGCTAGTATTTCCAGGAGTTCTTTGTCTATCATCTGAGTCTCCCAGCCTTCGTAGTGGAAAGGCCTCCTTTGTTCATTTTACCCCTATCGGGTGTAGGGGCGTATTGCAATACGCCCCTACGGTTTGTGGGCCATATTCCGGGAGGAGGAATTGTGCCCCTCGGGCTATTTCTATATCCGCAGAGGCAACTTCCTGCTTTACCCTTGCCTTCAACAACCGCACCAACTCTAACAGGGCCAGTAAGGCCCCTACTACCTCAATCCTCCTTCTCGGGGGAGGGGGGAGGAGTTCAATAAAACCGAAGACTCCCTGGTATCTGAGCCTTTCGGTGATATGGTCCATGTACTCTTCTACTGGTGTACCCTCAAGGGTAATGACGGCAGGCATCTCCAGGAGGGTCTCTTTGAGGAGGCGGGTATAAAGGCTCAAGAGTTCCCAGGGGTTAGCCTCTTCCAGGGACAAATTTTCTTCCTCCTGGTCTGGGGCGTATTCTGCTAAGGGCCTGACAGTCCTGGCAAACTTCTTTTCCCTTTCCTCCCTGAACCCTTCCAACTCAGAGGCGGCTTCCTTGAATTTCTTGTATTCCAGGAGCTGTTTGACCAGTTCCCACCTGGGGTCTTCCTCCTCCTCTTCGGGGGGTAACGGCAGGAGCATCTGGCTCTTGATGTGCATCAGGGTTGCGGCCATGACCAGGAAGTCACCTACCAGGGCGGGGTCTAATCTCTCCAGCGTTTCAAGGTAAGCCAGGTAATGTTCGGTAATCCTGGCTATCGGGATGTCGTATATGTCCACCTCTTCCCTTTTAATGAGATAGAGGAGGAGGTCTAGTGGACCATTGTATATCTCTAACTCTACTTTATATTCTGCTGTTTGGCTCATAAGATGCTAATGAAAAGACGGCTAAAGAAACGAATGGGCGGTCCCATAATATTCCCCAGCACCGGCACCTGGAAGATAGACCCCATGGCCACCAGGCTCAAGAGGAGAAAAGGGCTATAACTGCTGAAACGTTCGTATCCTGGTATCATACTCCTGGGGATCAGCCCCCTGAGTATGTGTGACCCGTCAAGGGGATAAAGGGGTATAAGGTTGAAAAAGCAGAGGGAGAGGTTAATGACCAGGCCCAGTCTCAGGACGTCGTAGAAATAGCTATGTGGCGTAAGGAGATGAAATCTCAGGGAGAGTTTGAAAAAGAGGGCCAGGAGAAAGGCTGTAAGGAAATTGGATAAAGGGCCGCAGGCTGAGACGAACATATCGTCCCGAAGGGGATGCTTGAAGTTAGAGGTATTTACCGGGACTGGCCTTCCCCAGCCGAAGTAAGCCAGGAAGAGGCAGAGGGTGCCGATGGGGTCCAGGTGGGCCATCGGGTTAAGGGTTAAACGCCCTTCAAGCCTGGCAGTGGGGTCTCCCAGGCGGTTAGCCATCCAGGCATGGCTGAACTCATGTACGGTTATAGCAATCGCTATCGCAGGTAAGAGTATAAATAATCCCTGGAGGTCTATGGACGTCCCCTTTTCATAAGAATCGGGCAGATTTTACCAATTCATAAACGTCTTGTCAACCCCGTACCCAAAGCCAGGGATTAGGGGCCAGGGGCTAGGGATTAGGGAAAGAATACAGAAGTCAGTAGTCAGGATTCAGAATTTAGGATGGCCGTTCTTTATCCTGACTACTGAATTCTGACTTCTGAATTCTTAATTCTAGCCCCTGCCCCCTAGCCCCTAAAAAGGTGGGCATTGAAAGGGCCGTAATAATGGTTTATACTCGGCAACCGCCTCTCAGGACATCTGTTTTTTATCTCTTTGATACACTTGGTTTAGGGGTGGAAGAGGTTTAGAAATGGGGTTCTATACCACCAGCGCCTTGGTAATCTTCTTAGTTCAGACGTCCCAAATACCTTTGGCCTTTAGCGAGGGCGGCCCCACCACCGCCCAATCGCCAGGGATGCTACCGGCAGATTGGCCCTCCTTTAACAGGGATGGTAGCAACAGCAGTTTTACGCCACTTAAGGGGGACATGGACCTGAAGAAGCCCAAACTTAAGTGGGCAAAAGATATACCCGATTTATGGACAGGCTTTACCTTCTCCTCTCAGGGAGGTTTTTTGGCCTTCATTCCCTTCAGGGGAGAGGAGGAGGTAATACTGTTAAACCCACTCACGGGGGAAATAGCGGCCCCTCTCCCTCCCCCGGAAAGGATAACCCGCGAGCCCCAGGGCACCGGCGAAGGGATACCCCTTTTTAAGGACGTTACCGGTGACGGCGTGGCAGAACTCTTTGCCACTATTGATAGCTACGGGATAGTAGTATGGGACCTTGCCAGGAAAACAGTCCTCTGGAGTCTCCCCATTCACCCCCAAATGGGCGATACGCCAGGGGACCTCAATGCCGTATTGGGTGACATAAACGGGGACGGCAGGGACGAACTGGTGGTGATGTCCACCAGGGGGCTCAGGATGCTGGAGTGCTATGATGCCAGGACAGGAGAAGAACTATGGTCCTATACGGATAGAGACCTCCCCTGCACGGAGGGGGTAGATTGTCTGGCGATATTCAAGGGGGGAGATTGTAGAGGGGGGCGGGATTACGATTGGCTCCAAGGGGTTATTACCCAAAACTTCCCAGTATGGTTTTCAGAGAAAAAGGGAAAGGTTCCCACAAGGCTCCTCTTTCAGCACCAGACCCCTGACCCGGAGGGGAGGATGAGTGTAGATATAATCTGTATTGAGACAAATCCCACCCTCAAGAGTATGACCTTCTGGAACAACCCCCCTGGCCCGTACGCTAACACCCCTTTACAGGCCACCTCCCACATCTCCCTAAAGGAAGACCCGGAAGTAGGCAGGTATCAACTGGATTTCTTCGGCACTAACAGGGTCTCGGTGAACGGTGGAATCCCTAAGCCCATAGTAGCTGGTGGCGTGCCTAACAAGGAGATTATTAAGGGACTGGAGTTAGGTTTTTCTTCAGAAACAAAGGTTGGAGACAAGGTGATAATAGAGGTGCACCGTTCTCCCAGGAGGGTCTGGAGAAAGTTCTTTAATACTGGCTACTGCTTTGCCCATTTTCTGCTGGGGGACTTTAACAATGATGGAGAAGAGGAGATAGCCTTTGGAACCGTTGAGAGGTATTACTTGATAGATAAGGATGGCAACCTCCTGTGGGAATATGACACGGGGATTCCGGCCCGCATAGGAGACAAGAATATGCCTTACGAGGATATAGTCTGGGGAGGGGCCTTTGCGGACATAGATAATGATGGCATAAAGGAGATAGTCTTTGACGCCTTTGATACCCTGGTCTGTTTGAGGGGCGATACCGGGGAACGGAAATGGGGCTTCAAGGTGCCAAGAGGAGACTTTAGCAAATGGCCCAATGGCCCAGGGGTCACTAACTTCTTGAGGACCTATCCCTTGATAGCGGACCTGGACGGCGATGGAGAATTGGAGGTGGTTACCGCCGATTCGGAATTTGTTTATGCCATAAATAAGAATGGACAACCTGTTATGAAATACCAGTACGCCAAGTATTATTTTGTGAATGGCGGCACATTTACCCTGGATGGGAAGACTTGCGATGTGCCCTTTACCGCTAAGAGGTTCATCTTTGCCGATATAGACGGAGATGGTAAAGGGGAGTTGGTGGGGAGCATGAGGTTGTTGATACGTGAGGGAAATAAGCTTCACCACAGGGTATTCTGTCTGGAGTAGTAGTGCAAATTGCAGGTTTTAGATTGGGGATTTGAGGTTTGTAATTAGGGGCTTCAGGTAAGCTATGTTTGTCCGCATGGTAAAGACCAAGACGGGGAGAAAGACCCACTGCTATCTCAGGGTGGTGGAGAGTTACCGTTCCAACGGCAGGGTAAGGCAGAGGGTGTTGTGGAATATGGGTAAGTGGGAAAGGGTACGTCCCGGCCTTACCGGTTTGGTCAAGTCTCTGAGCAGGTTCTCAGGGAAACAATTTTTAACCGCAGGAGAGATAAAGGCCGGGCGGGTGAAGGAGTATGGGAATATACTCCTCTTAAAACACTTATGGGAAGGTTCAGGGTTTAGAAAAGTTCTGGAGTCTGGTTTGGGGCCGAGGGCGAGTTGTGTAATGGCCATGGTCTTCCACAAGTTGTGCAGGCCAGCCGCATATACCGGTGGTTCTGCCACCATCTCAGGCTGGTTGGAGAGGGTGTATCTCCCGGAGGCGGAGAGGCTGGTGAGGCTGGGCCAGGGGAGGTTGAGGAAGGTACTGCTAAATAGTATGGACTCTCTGGGCAGGCTGGAATGGCCGCTCAGGGGCGGGCCGCCTAAGGCTGACAGTCGCCCCTACTGTGTCGTAGAGATAAACCCCGTATCCTCCAGAGGAAAGGTGTATCCGCCTCAGGCGGATGGATACCTGGTAACCCTCCCCCTGGGTAGCAACGGTATGACGGGGTGTAAGGTTCGTGCAAGGAAAGTGGTAGGGGCACGGCGGGCCGTGCCCCTACAGATTCTCCAGGAACTAAAGGATACCAAGGGGGTTCTCGTTGCACGGTACTCTACCCTCGGAAGGGACGGGGTGGCCTTTATGGATAAGGAATCCATCCCCTACCTGGCCTTTCTGAGAGGGAGTCGGAAGGTCCGCCGCAGGTACAGGAGGAGGTACCTTACTTTCAAGTACGACAACCAAAAGGTCTGTCTAAGGACAAACATTGCCAGGAAGACCACCCCATACAAGGCCAGAAGGGCCTTTAGAGGCCTTCTGGAAACGGAGGCGGCCTTTGGGCGGCCCTCTATACCCCCCTTTGTACCACCCAGGGGTGCTTACTTGAAGGGTTACATCCTTGTGTCTATACTGGTGCACCTGTTGGACAAGCTGCTCCAGAAAGGGCTCCCGAGGATGGCGGCAACACAGGCAACAAAGACGGCCGAGGTACTGGATACGCTAAAAGAGGTCAGGGTGGTAAGCAACCTATTAGCAGGGAAGAGGTGGGATTATCTAACTGGTACGACCCGTGCGAGGCGCACCTTGCTAAAGGCCTTCGGCATAAAGAGACTGGCGGTCGGCCGTTCCGCCTCAGGCGGATTGGCCTCCGGGCGCCAGTCATCCCGCCTCAGGCGGGTCGGAAGGACGGAGACCCAAAACCCAGGGGCTGAAACCCCAGGGGCGTAAGATGCTACACCTTTTCCTGGCCATCTTGACCTTATGTGTTGCGGCCTTCTTGTATTTTCGCGGCAAGATAGGGATGAGTCTCTTTTTTTTATTTGCCTTCTACGGGCTGGGTATATGGGTTGCTACAGATATCTTTTTCCCTCAGCACAGGGTAATATTTTTTCTACTGACGGGGATACTGGTGTTCTTCCCCTTTTCGCTCTTGTTGGCCTTTTTTATGGAAATATCTTCTTGGTGGTTCTGTTTTGATATGTCTTACTCCTGGGCCTTTGTCTGGGGCTTCGCCTTTATATTTCTGGGGATAAATCTGGTAGGTAAGACCATAGCATATTTAGTGGGGATGAACGTTGACTAACAAGAAGATATTTATCAGTGCCGGTGAGGCCTCCGGGGACCTGCACGGGGCCAACCTTATTAAGGAGATATTAGACAGTGCCCCCGGGGTAGAAATCCATGGACTGGGCAGGCAGAGGATGGTGGAGAGAGGGCTCCACTGCCTCCATTCAATGGATAACCACTCTGTTATGTGGGCAGAGACCTTGACCAGGATACCTGCCCTCTGGGGTGTGTACAAGGATTGTGTGAATTTTTTCCAATCCCATCGGCCACAGGTGGTAGTCCTTATTGATTACGCAGGGTTTAATCTATACCTCGCCCAGGCCGCACGCAAGTTGGATATACCGGTGGTATATTACATCTGTCCCCAGCTCTGGGCCCACGGGGCCTGGAGGGTGAAGAAACTAAAGAGGTTGGTTAGTAAGGTGCTGGTTATCTATCCCTTTGAGGAAAGGTTTTATACTAGGGCAGGCATCCCTGTGTGCTACGTGGGCCATCCCCTTTTTGACGAACTGGCAAAGAGGGAGGTGGATGCTGAATTGGTGGACAAGCTCAGCTCAGGAGGGAAAGGCCCTTTAATCTCCATACTCCCGGGCAGTCGCTCCCAGGAGATAAAGAAGCTCCTACCCATCTTCCTCAAGGCCGCAGGGCTTATCAAGGAGGGAATCCCAGAAAGCCGATTCCTCATCTCTTGCGGGCATATAGACCACCTACCGCTTATCCATACTATGGTGAAGAGGTACGGTCTGGACGCAGAGACCGTAGTAGGTTCCCTGGGCGAGATTATTGAGGCCGCTACCCTATGCCTGACTGCCTCTGGCACGGTTACCCTGGAGGTGGCCTATCACCAAAAACCTATGATTGTTGCCTACAGGGTCACACCCTTTGCCTATTTTGTGGCTAGACCCTATATGGATACCCCTTTTCTGAGCCTTGTTAATACCGTGGCGGAGAGGTTCCTTGTGCCAGAAAAATTTATGTACAGAGACGATTACCCCTGGGTTGCCCGGCAGGCCCTGGAATTACTTACCGGAGAGGGAAAGAGAGATGGGGTGGTGCAAGGACTTTCTAGCATTATGGGGGATATTGCCCGGCCAGGGGCCTCGGCTACAGCTGCCCAGGAGATACTGGGGATGATACAGCGTTAAAATCCAAATTATCCGCCTGAGGCGGACTCAAACGTCAAATCATTTGGTTCTTTTTACCTCCGTAGCTTACTTTTTATCCTCTTCTTCAAAGACCTCGGCTATCTCTTCTTCAAACTCCTCAAGTATCTTTTTTAGAGAATCTATGGCATGCCTTAATTCTTCCTCTTCCGTTAAATGTCTTGGTGCCTCTACAGCCATCTTTTCAGTCTCACCTGGGCTGTAGCTGAACCGTGGCCCCACCCATACCATCCACAAGAGCAGACATCCCGCCGTTACTGCCGAAAGGGTAAATGGGAGCCCCATCCTTACAAATTCCTGTACGGTCACAACAATGCCTCTACTGCGTAACATACCCACAGCCACCACATTAGCGGAGGCCCCAAAGGGGGAGATATTGCCTCCCAGACACGCACCCAAAAGGAGGCCAAACATCAATAGAATGGAAGGGCCACGTACATCCTGGGCTACTTTATCAACTACAGGGAGCATTATCATCACGAAAGGGATGTTGTCTATAAAGGCAGAAAAGATCACTGAAAGCCCTATTATTGTGAGGTATGCCCTAAGGAGGTTTCCTCCAGAGACCCTCTCTACCAGGCGGGTAATTTCATCAATCCAGCCCGTAGCGGAGAGTCCCCCAACGAGGACAAAGACCCCCATAAGAAACAGCCCGGTATCCCAATCCAGTCCCCTTATGAACTCCCTTGAACTACCTCTCCATTTAAACCTATAAAGCAGTAGCCCTGCTAGACCGAAGGTCATGCAGATGGAGCCGTTCCTGTAAGGAAAATCTGTCTTCCAGAAAGAGGCCAGGGCCAGGCTAAAGATGAGCCCCCCAAGGAGCCCAACAGGCATCCAGGAACGTACCCTTTCTACTTGTATAGACACTCCGGGTTTACGGAACACCCTGAAGAAGAAATAAAGTACGGGCAGGGTGGCTATTGCCCCCGCCTGGACGGCAAAAAATATACTTGGTCTCCCGGCATGAAAGAAGAAGTCGTTGAAGGTCAGTTTTGCGTAGCCCGCCAGTATCATACTGGGGGAGTCGCCTATAAGGGTGCCCGTCCCTTGCAGATTAGAGGAGATAGCCAGGGCTATCAATAATTTAGTGGGTGGCATCTTTAACCTCTCGGTTATACTTAGGGCTATAGGGGCTACGATAAGCACAGTGGCTACATTCTCTAGAAAGATGGATAAAAAACTTGCCAGCCCGCATAACGAGAGCATAGCTAAGGAAGGTATTTTGACCCTGTTGACCATATATTCAGCCAAGCAGGAAGGTAGTCGTGAGAAGATGAGGAGTTCAGCGAGAATCATCACCCCCGTAAAGACCATCATTACATTCCAATTTATGGACGCTAGAGCATGCCAGGGACCGAGCACCAGGAGTGTAAGAAAGAGTGCCCCTGCACAGGCGCACCAACTCCTCCATCTAGGGAAGAAGACAAATCCGGCATAACAGGCCAAGAATATTCCCAGAGAGAGGTAGCTTTTCATTATTTAGATTGAGGCAGTCTATTTACAATTTTGTTGAATTTATTATAATCTCGGGTATGCACCTATTACAAGCCATAGTAGCAGGCCTGGTCATCATGATACTGGTGCTGGGCTTTTTTGCCTTCCACGTCCTGTTCCGCCGTTACGTCTGGCCAGAGACTTATAGGAAGGAAGGGGAAGAAGAGGTAGAAGGTGTAGTAAAGGCCACCAAAAAACTCAAATCCCCTGAAAAGAAGTAGGCAGATTCCAGAGAATCTTTCGGCTTTAGCTGGCCCTGCCCTCTACGAACCTGCCAAGAAGAAAAACCACACCGCCCGATATGAATAACATCATCTCCTTGCCCATTGATTCCTGGAATATGCCAAAATACAAGGCCTCCAGACACAACAGCATCCCTACTATCTGAAACAGCCGTCCCAATATTACCATAGCTACACCACAGGATACAGAAAATGTCCGTAAAATCAAGTAAAGGGATATGTAAACTAGGGATTAGGGGGTAGCAACAAAAATCCAAATTTCAAATTGGCATTTGAATTTCATTTGTAATTTGAGCTTTGGCATTTTCCCTACCCCCTATTCCCTTAATCTTGAATATTACCCCCTGGGTGTTATAATGACCCTGTAATTGTAGGCCACTATTAAACATGCAGGGAAGCGGACACTTAAGAGGCGAGAGAGGACATGCTAAAACGCACACACACCTGCGGGGTACTGCACAAGTTAAACTTTGAGGTTAAAATAAAATGTTGACTGAATACATCATTGCCGCAATGAAAAGGGCCAGGTATGAAATCCTTTCCGACGACGGGACATTCTACGGCGAGATTCCTGGTTTTGAGGGTGTCTACGCAAATGCAGAGACCCTTGAGCGGTGCCGAGAAGAACTGCAGGAGGTTCTGGAGGAATGGATACTCTTCCGAGTCTCCCGTAACCTGGCACTACCAATTGTGGAAGGAATCGAGTTAAGAATAAAAGAGCTGGCTTAATGCCCCAGTTTGGTCCCATAAAGAGAAAGGACTTGATAAAGTATCTAAGGGCATTGGGTTTTCAGGGGCCTTATTCCGGTGGAAAACACCAGTTTATGGTAAAGGGAGAAATTACTTTGAGCGTCCCTAACCCCCACAAGGGTGATATAGGCAGAGAGCTACTCTCAAGGGTCCTCAGGCTGGCAAAGATAGACAGAGATACATGGGAAAGGCTGTAAGAATTAGCCATGCTAAAACGTACACACACCTGCGGGGTACTGCGTAAGTCGGAGGTCGGTAAGGAGGCCATCCTCACGGGATGGGTGGCAAGCCGGAGGGACCATGGCGGGCTGGTATTCATAGACCTTAGAGACCGCTACGGCCTAACCCAGGTGGTCTTCAACCCCGCACTCGGAAAAGGACTCCACGAAAAGGCCGGCGAACTCAGGGCGGAGTTTGTGGTGGCGGTTAGGGGGGAGGTCAGGGAGAGACCCCCAGGGACGGTAAACCCCCGCCTGTCCACCGGGGAGATAGAACTCTACGCCAGGGAACTTGATATACTCAACCGCTCTGAGACGTTACCGTTTGAAGTAGAGGAAGGGGCAAACGTCTCCCTGGAGCACCGCCTCCGTTACAGATACCTGGACCTGAGACGGCCCACCATGCAGAACCACCTTATATTCCGCCACAGGCTCTGCCAGCTCATCCGTCAGTATCTGGACTCCCAGGGTTTCATAGAGGTAGAGACACCGTTTTTGACGAAGAGCACGCCCGAGGGTGCCAGGGATTATCTGGTACCCAGCCGCATGAGCCCGGGCGCCTTTTATGCCCTCCCCCAGTCACCACAGCTATTCAAGCAGATTCTTATGGTGGCCGGCCTTGACAGGTACTTTCAGATTGTCAGGTGTTTCAGGGACGAGGACCTGAGGGCCACCCGCCAGCCCGAATTCACACAGCTTGACATGGAGATGTCCTTCGTAGAGGAGGAGGACGTCATGTCCATTATAGAGGGCTTCATGGTAGAGGTCTTTGAGAAACTCCTGGGGAAAAAGGTCTCCACCCCCTTCCCCAGACTCCCCTACTCTCTATCAATGGAACTCTACGGCAGTGATGCCCCCGACATCCGCTTCGGCCTGACCATAAAAGAGATTACCGACCTGGCCAAAGGCTCTGAATTCAGGATATTCAAGGAGACCGTTGAAAGGAACGGGCTTGTAAGGGGACTCAACGCACAGGGCTGTGGCGCCTTCTCCAGGAAGGAGATAGAGGAACTCACGGGCTTTGTGGGACAGCACGGGGCAAAGGGCCTTGCCTGGTTCAAGGTGGAAGAGGGCGGTCTGGCCTCCCCCATAACCAAATTCTTCCCCCAGGGCCTCCAGGTACAGATACGGGAACGTATGGAGGCAAGGCCCGGCGACCTCCTCCTCTTTGTGGCCGACAGGGAAAAGATAGTCTCCCAGAGCCTCTCCCAGCTCAGACTCAACCTGGCAAAGAGGCTAAATCTAATCAAGGGTGAAGAGTACTGCTTCACCTGGGTAACGGACTTTCCCTTACTGGAATTTGACGAGACACTTGGCAGGTACATTTCTATACACCATCCCTTCACCTCGCCCAGGTTAGAAGACATACCCCACCTGGAAGAACGCCCCCGTGAGGTGAGGGCCAGGGCCTACGACATAGTGCTCAACGGTGTGGAGTTGGGAGGGGGCAGTATCCGTATCCACGACCAGGAGTTACAGCAGAGGATATTTCGCCTCCTCGGTATGGATGACGAGACGGCCAGAAAACGTTTCGGCTTCTTACTGGAGGCGTTCAAATACGGGGCCCCGCCCCACGGAGGGATTGCCCTGGGGCTGGACAGGCTGACGGCCATGCTCCTTGGACTGGAAGACATCCGAGAAGTAATCGCCTTCCCCAAGACCCAGAAGGCCTCCTGCCTCCTCACCGAGGCCCCGTCAGAGGTAGATGCACAACAGCTGAAGGAACTGGGGATAAAGCTTTTGTAGGTCCTAAATTTCTTCCCCTTGGTTGGGAGGCCAATAATATTTCCCTCCCCCTTGAGGGGGGGAGGGTAGGGAGAGGGTGATTGATGTATGGATAACACCCTCCCCCCGCCCAAAATATGGCAGATTTTCAACCTTCCCCCTCCCATCAAGGGGGGGGATGTGGAGCGCGTCAAGACGTACCCTATTAGGCTGGTAGACAATGAAAGTGTATTTTGACCAGGACGTTTGGCAGTGTGTATGTGATACAGTGCCAGTATCTGAATTCAAACAAACCCTCGGGTCTAAACAAATAGAAATCTGCTTGGGAATGTATAATATTTATGAATTTGGGAGGTGCTTTCTTGATAGAAATAATTCAAAAAATACTGAACTGGGGAAGAAGATTTTCCAATATTTGTGCGGCCTTGATATTGATTATTTTCTTAAGCTTACGGACAAACTTATAGAATCTGATTTAGATTATGCACGTACCGGTGGCAAACTTTTACCTTACCTTGATGGGAATAATGCTATAGCAACGAAAAAAGAAATGTGTCGACTAGCAAGAGGGTACTCTGATAGAGCAAGAAGGTTTATTCAAAGAAGGGAAAATCGTATTGCCAAAAGCCTTACTCGTTATGGAGAGGCCGTTCGTAAAGAAAATACCAATGTTCCAAAGCCAAAAAATTTTGATGAACTGCAAAGTGATTGGGGACGTAGACGTGCAATTTTGAATCAAAGTGAATTTGAAGAAAAAGCGAGAAATATCACAGACACAGTGTTGTTTTCTGACCCAGGAAAATATCCATTTCTAAATACCTACATAAATTGCCAACTACACTTGAATTTTATTGCTTTAACAAATCCCGGCGCACCTGGCAAAAAATCCATGAAAGACTATAGACATTTAATAAATGCGAACGCCGCAGATTATTTTGTGACCAATGACAAAACACAGCAATGTAGCTTGCCAAAGCTTTCTCCATATAATTTAAAGGCCTACAGGTGGAGCGAATTTAAGGAAAACATATTGCGAATGGATTCTATAACTAGTCACAATTAAAGTTGTTACCCATGCCCAAACGCATCAAAAAACGTTCTAAGAAAGTAGGTCTCCCGCCCGGCAGTCTCATCCATATAGGGGAGAAGAAGACAGAGAGAATAGGGTCTTTGCTTTTAAGACTTCAATAGATACAATTATTATGTATAGCAAACGGAGGTACTAAACGATGCCCAAAAACCTCATCCAATCTGACCCCTTGATCATGATGGATAAGCCAGTAATAGCGGGAACCCGCATTACTGTGGAATCCATCCTTGAGAAGCTTGCTGCGGGTGAGACTGTGGAGCAAATCCTTGAGGCACACCCAAGGCTGACACGGGAGGCAGTCCAGGCAGTGAAAAAGAAATCGGGTGACTCTTGATGCACCCGACATGATGCCCCTACATTCTTTTAAATGTTTTTGAGATTCTTCGCTTCGCTCAGAATGACGTTTAGACGCATGTCACCCTGAGCGGAGCGGAGGGTCTCGTTATTGCCAACGTTAACCCTCCAATAAAGGCGGTTGTATGATAGATTACGAGTTTTCTGAGCACGCTTTTGATATGCTAAAGGAACGAAACATCAGGGAAGCCTGGGTGAAATTGACTATGGATGCCCCTGAGAAGCAGGAAAGGCATGGTGGCATGGTTCACTATATTGGAGCAATTGGGGAATATGGGGGACGATATTTGCGTGTCGTCGTAAACTCAGATGTCAAGCCCCAAAGAATTGTAACCCTCTTCTTTGACCGCAGATTAAGGAGAAAGTCATGAGACTAAAAGTAGACCACAAGAACGATGCCTTGTATTTCAGACTGGATGAATCAGCAATTGTAGAATCGGAGGAGATTAAACCAGGTGTGATCCTTGACTACGATGCTAAGGACAATGTGGTTGGGGTTGAGATATTGGGATTAAGCAAACGTGTTCCAATAGAAATGCTAAAGAGCTTGCAATTTGAAACGGTTTAATTGCTCACATTCTATGCCTATGGCATGAGGAACCAACCATGCCCAAACGCATCAAGAAACGGTCTAAAAAAGTAGGCCTCCCGCCCGGCAGTCTCGTCCATATCGGGGAGAAGAAGACCGAGGAAGTTAGGATAAGAATAATAGAGTACGACGAGACGCACTTCCATGAGAAAGAGGTAAAGACGCCGGAGGAGTGCCTCCCCTTTAAGGATAAGCCCACCGTTACGTGGATAGACGTGGCTGGTATCCATCGGCCAGAGGTCATAGAGAAGATTGGCGGTTATTTCGGACTGCACCCACTTGTGATGGAAGACATCCTCAACACCGACCAGCGTCCGAAGATGGAGGATTTTGGCAGCTACGTCTACGTCGTCCTTAAGATGCTCTTCCACAATGGAAGGACTAACGAGATAGTCAGTGAGCAGATGAGTGTGATACTGGGCCAGAACTTTGTCCTCTCCTTTCAGGAGATAGAGGTAGACGTCTTTAACCCGCTCAGGGAGCGGATAAGGACGGGCAAGGGGCACCCAAGGAAGATGGGGGCCGATTACCTCGCCTACGCCCTCCTGGACTCTATAGTGGACAACTACTTCGTAATACTGGAGAGACTCGGGGAAGGCATAGAGTCCCTGGAGGAGGAGCTAGTAACACGTCCGACACGAAAGACCTTACAAGCCCTTCATAACCTGAAACGGGAGATGCTATTCTTGCGCAAGTCAGTCTGGCCCCTAAGGGAGGTAATCAGTGGACTTGAAAGGGGGGAATCGGCGCTGATTAAGGAGGCGGTCAGGATATACCTCAGAGACGTCTACGACCACACCATCCAGGTGATTGACTCTATAGAGACGTCCCGCGACATGCTCTCAGGGATGCTTGATATCTATCTCTCAAGTATCAGTAATAAATTGAACGAGGTGATGAAGGTACTCACCATCATAGCCACTATATTCATGCCCCTTACCTTTATCGTAGGTGTTTACGGTATGAACTTCAGGTACATGCCAGAACTTGGGTGGAAGTGGGGTTATTTCACCATCTGGGCCATTATGGTTGCCATTGGTGTCTCCATGTTGATTTACTTCAAGAGAAGGAAATGGTTGTGAAAAAGCAGTAGGGAGTAAGCAGAAACCTCGTTTTT
>Ga0209342_10003126_pt1 | contig 17507 bp, 16 predicted proteins | sample RifCSP16_2_FD_184023 | JGI IMG/M metagenome (GOLD analysis project Ga0209342, IMG submission 184023) | Soil microbial communities from Rifle, Colorado - Rifle CSP2_sed 16_2 (SPAdes) (version 2) | ecosystem: Environmental > Terrestrial > Deep subsurface > Rock core/Sediment | place: Rifle... | reverse complement strand
CCCCGCGGGGACGCAGCCGCTCCACGTAGGCGTGGAGGTCCTCGACCGCCTTGATGTCCTTCTGGCACAGGAGCGCGATCCGCGCGCGCAGGTCGTCGTCGTACCGCACGCCATTCGCTGCGAGGCCATCGCGAAGCCGGCGTGCCAGCTGGCCCCCCCGGACATCCCAATCCGTCAGGATTACGACCTCGGGGTGCCCCGCCGCCAACCGCTCGCACAGGTGGAAGACTGTGCCGCCCTGATTCACCGCCACAATCTCCCCCGTGAGCCCGAGCCGCCGCAGTGCGAGGACGTCCCGCTCCCCCTCCACGATGACCGGGGCGCGTCCGTTCGCCTCCGCGAGCTCCTCGACCACCGCCACGATCCGTTCGTGCCGCTCGTCGACGTTCATGGCCCGCCCCGCGCCATGGCGGCGGCCACCGCGTCCCGGGAGGCCCCGCGAATCAGCACCGTCTTGCGGCGCGAGCGCGCCCCGCGGACGATCGCCACGTCCGGGACGCCGACGAGCTTGGCGAGGAACGCCGCCAGAGCTCGGTTCGCCTCGCCCTTCTCAGCGCGGGCGGCCACGTCAATCCGGATGTCGCGACGGGCCAGGCGGTACCCGGCGATGCGCGTGGCGGCGGCACCGGCCCTCACGTCCACCTGCACGAGGATGCCCTCAGCGCCTTCCCGGACGGCCCCGTCGAACATCGTCCTTCGAGCAGGCATCAGGCTCCCATAAGGATTCCCCCGCCATCGTGAAATACCGGGCGCCGCATCCCACACGCGTGGCCAACGACCCCGTGAACTTCGACCGCATCACGAAGATCTACCGCGAGGAGAGCCAGCGGAAGGGGCTGACGTCCCTCGAGGCGGACTTCTGGGAGGAGGTGCAGCGGTACATCGCACGCCTCGAGCAGGAGCTGGCGTCGGCCCGCGCGAAGGACGCGAACTCCAAGGCGGCCATGCTCCTCCAGGACGAGCTGCGCAAGGTCCTCCAGCGGCGAGACCAGATCTACCAGTTCCGCGAGCGCAAGATCAGCTTGCTCGCGAGCCAGGTCGTGGGCGGTGCGAGCGCGGAGGTGCGCGGGCTCACGCGGACGGAGCAAGACCTCTTGCACCACCTCACGGGCGCCCTCGCGGAAGCTCGGAAGACCGCGTTCCATGTCGAGACGATGCCGGCGGCGCCTCCTCCGACGTCCCTCTCGACCGGGGCTCCGCAAACCCCCACGGCGCCACCGTCGAAACCCCAGGTCGCGAGAGAAGTCGTGCTCCGCATCCTCGAAGACGTGCCGCCATTCGCAGGACCCGCCGGGACGCTCCGCCTCCGGAAGGAAGACATCGTGACCCTCCCGCCGACGATCGCGAAGGTCCTCGTCGACCGCGGGAAGGCCCGTGTCGTGAACCCGTCCTCATGACCCGCTTCGCCGCCTCCCAGTGGAAGTCGGAAGGCAACGATTAAATAGCGCGGGCATCTATCTGATAAGGCTCTCCCGGACCGAGGGCACTGCACCATCGAACTGAGGCATCCCGTTTTCGTCCGGAGGGCGTCGTGCAGCCGCGCGTGCTTCGCGAGACGCGTGCGGCGTAGGGTCGAGGGCGCTGGAGGAGCACGCTGCTCCGCGCACAGCGTTCGTTGACGCCGGATCATATGCAGCCTGGACGTGTGTTAAGCCGATAGGTCAGTGGTTAGAAGCTGCCTGGGGAATGGCTCGGCTCGGGCGCCGACGACGGTCGTGCCAAGCTGCGAAATGCCGCGGGTAGACGCAAGGAATCTGTGATCCGCGGATCGCCCAATGGGACCTCCTGCTCGCAAGAGCGTTCCTTCATGGAACGGGAACCCCCGGAATCGAAGCATCCTAGTACGGGGAGGAAAAGAAATCAAACGAGATGCCCTCAGTAAAGGCGATCGAAGAGGGCACAGGGCAAACCGAATCCGCCCCTGTAAGGGGGTGGAGATGTGGTGTTCGGACTCCGGTACGTCCTACCTCGCCAACTCGAAGTCCCCTGGAACGGGGCTCCAGAGAGGGTGACAGACCCGTAGGGGTACGCGAGGAGGACGATTCGGGGTATCCAGAGTAGCGTGCGTCGGAAATCGCGCGCGAATGCGGGGGGCATCCCCCTCCAACCCTAAATACGACCCGAGACCGATAGCGCAGTAGTAGCGTGAGTGAAAGCTGAAAAGCACCCTTGACGGGAGGTGCAAAGAGCCTGAAACCAGGTAGCCACAGGCCGATAGGGCGTGCAAGCGACGAAACCCGAAAGGGTGGAGCGACGTCCTATCATCCGTTTTGAAAAACGGGCCAGGGAGTCCGGATGGACGGCGAGGTTAACCGCATCATGCGGGAAGCCGAAGCGAAAGCGACAGGTCCGCAGCGCGCAAGCGCGAGGGACGTCGTGGGCTCGCGAGGAGTCGTCCGTGAGGTACCCGAAGCCGGTCGATCTATGCCTGGGCAGGTCGAAGCCTTCCGAAAGGGAGGTGGAGGACCGAACCGATACTGATGTGCAAATCGTTCGATTGACCTGGGCATAGGGGTGAAAGGCCAATCTAGGCCGGGAATAGCTGGTTCCCCTCGAAATGAGTCGCAGCTCAGTCTCGGCAGAGGGCGGACCGCGGGGTAGAGCGACGGTTTGGGCACTTAGGCGGAGAAATCCGTCGGTGCCCTGACAAACTCCGAACTCGCGGTCACCTGAGAAGCCGGGAGGCGGGCATGGTGGGTAAGCTTCATGTCCGAAAGGGTAAGATCCCAGCCTGCGGTTAAGGTCCCAAAGTGCCGACTAAGTGCGACCCAAAGGGTGTTCGCGGTCTCAGACAACTGGGAGGTGGGCTTAGAAGCAGCCATCCTTCAAAGATAGCGTAACAGCTCACCAGCCGAGATCGCGGGCCCCGAAAAGGGACGGGGCTAAGTCGGTCACCGATACCGCAGAGCACCGAAAGGTGATCTAGTAGAGGGGCGCCGTGCGCGGGGAGAAGTCGGGCCGTGAGGTCCGATGGACCGCGTTCGGACGCGAATCCTGGGAGTAGTAGCAGCAAAGTGGAGTGAGAATCTCCACCGCCGAAAGGGCCAGGGTTCCTCGGCAATGTTCGTCAGCCGAGGGTTAGGCGGTCCTAACATGTCCCTTAACCGAGGACGTGGAATGGGTAGCCGGTTAATATTCCGGCCCCGCATGAGTCCCTGCCCATCGCGTGGACGCGTCGAGGTAGTCCGAGCGTGCTTGCCTGTACGCCCAAGCGTGGAATCCCGGGGAGAGCCGTAATGGCGAGAACCGGGGGAAAGCGCGAGCGGGAGAGGTGAAGGCCTCTCTTCGGATGATCCTCGGCGCCCGTGAAAACCGCGATGGGGTCAACTCGTGCGACCGTACCAAGAACTGACACAGGTGCCCCTGGGTGAGAAGCCCAAGGCGTGTCGGCGATAATCCGGGCGAGGGAACTCGGCAAATTAGCCCCGTACCTTCGGAATAAGGGGTGCCAGCCTCGCGAGAGGCTGGTCGCAGTGACTAGGGCGCTCCGACTGTTTACTAAAAACGTAGGTGGCCGCTAAATCGAAAGGTCTTGAACGGCCGCTGAAGCCTGCCCAGTGCCGGTATCTGAAAACCCGTTCCAACGGGGCGAAGGACCGGTAAACGGCGGGGGTAACTATGACCCTCTTAAGGTAGCGTAATACCTTGTCGCTTAATTGGCGACTTGCATGAAGGCCCAACGAGAGCGCTACTGTCCCCGCCCGGAAGCCGGTGAAACTGACTTACTGGCGCACAGTCCAGTACCTTCCAGCTGAAAGCGAAGACCCCGTGGAGCTTTACTGCAGCCTGCCGCTGTGGTACGAGTGGGGATGTGTAGCGTAGGCGGGATCCGTTACCAGGGGCGGCCGCTAGGTCGCTTCCGAGGAGCCGATGAAACACCGCCCTTTTCTGCTTGTATCTCTAACCCCTTCGGGGGAACAACGGTAGGTGGGCAGTTTGGGTGGGGCGCCACGCCCTCAAAACGATAACAAGGGCGCCCAATGGTTGACTTAGGTGGGTCAGAAATCCACCGTTAACTGTAAGGGGAAAAGTCAGCCTGACGTGGACTTGCCCAACGAGAGTCCACGAGACGAAAGTCGGGCCTAGCGAACCAATGAGCCCCAGTGATGGGGGCCATTGATGTCAGAAAAGTTACCCCGGGGATAACTGAGTTGTCTCCAGCTAGAGTTCCTATCGACCTGGAGGCTTGCTACTTCGACGTCGGCTCTTCCTATCCTGGCGGTGCATGAGCTGCCAAGGGTGGGGTTGTTCGCCCATTAAAAGGGATCGTGAGCTGGGTTTAGACCGTCGTGAGACAGGTTTGTTGCTTTTTGCTGGAAGCGCATTGGTGCCTGAGGGGTAGGTCCCTTGAGTACGAGAGGAACGGGGGATCGGCGCCTCTAGTGTATCGGTTGTCCGGCAGGGCATTGCCGAGCAGCCACGCGCCCGCGGATAAGGGCTGAAAGCATCTAAGCCCGAAGCCGCCCCCAAGACGAGGCACCTTACGGCCGTCGTAATCGACGACGTTGATAGAGCTCGGGTGTACGGCGGAAGCCTTCGGGCGACCGCCTCAGCCCGGAGCCACTAACCCTACCGTAACCGCATTCGTACCTGTTCGGCTGTGCAAAGACGGCTTAGCCGTCAATCAGGCTGCATATGATCGTCCTTCCTTCCTTTTTCTCGCGACGCAATGGGATAGGGTGAGCGCTGGCTTCTTACGAGCGCGACCGTATGTGCCTCCCATGTCAGACGCGAAAGCTTCCGGACACATACCTCCCGGGTTCAGCGCCGTGACCCCCTACCTGCTGACGAACGAGACGGATCGGCTCGTCGCGTTCCTCAAGGCTGCGTTCAGGGCGGAGGATGCGGACGAAGCGTACTCAGATAAAGACGGAATTGTCCATGCCGCCCTCCGCGTCGAGGGGTGCAGCGTGGAGATCGGCCGCGCCAGCGGCGCCTGGAAGGCCCTGCATGCGGGTATTCACCTCTACGTCCCGGATGTTGACGCAGCATACGCCCGCGCTCTCGCCGCTGGAGGGAAGAGCCTTCACGAGGTACGTGTGATGGATTACGGGGAGCGCGCCGCGGCGGTAGAGGACCCGAGCGGCAACCATTGGTATATCGCCACGTACACACCTTAGCACGGAGACCGCGCCGTGCGACAGCCGACTCTGAGATCTCCTAAGCCCCGCGTCACGCCGCCAGTCTCTTTTTTTCGCGAAGCTCGTGATTGGCCGGTCCTCGACGACCTTATACGGAAACGCCGCCATCCGCGGCTCGTGATTGTCGTCGATCATCGGGAACCGGAGGACATGGTCGCACGACTCCGCGAGCTCGGCGCTCCCGTCGAGGTCAAGCAAATCTCCCCCGGGGATTACGTAGTGGGAGAAGTCGCGGTCGAGCGGAAGACCGTCTCCGACTTCTTCTCCTCGCTGATCAACCGGCGGATGTTCGACCAAGTCCGGCGTCTCAAGGAGTCGTACCCAGTCCCCCTGATCCTCGTGGAGGGTGATCTCGCTCAGATCTCGGACTACAAGAACCCGCGCGCGTTCTGGGGCGCGTTCTTGCTGTTCACGATGAAGGAACACGTCCCCCTGATCTTCACGCCAGATGAAGAGCAGACGTGCCAGGCCCTGATCACCTTGCACAAGCAGATGGGTGCGAAGGCGTCCGAGTACGGGCTGCGGCACAAACCGAAGATGCTGGACCTCGAAGCCAGGCAACGGTTCCTCGTGCAAGGACTGCCGAGCGTGGGCGAGACGCTCTCGAAGAATCTCCTGGAGCGATTCGGGTCTGTGCGCGCCGTGTTCAGCGCGGATGAGCACGCGCTCGCGAGCGTGCCGAAGATCGGGGAGAAGAAGGCCGCAGAGATCGTCAGGGTCGTCACCGCCAACTGGGAGGGCCGCCAGAAGCGGCTCGAGGAGTGAACCTTCTTAGGCAGCGCCGCCATCGTGTCCCGGGATCCCCACGCGCGTCACGAAGTACCGCGCGGACTGCCTCAAGTGCGGCGCGGAGCTCACAATCTACCCGCGGCACATCGAGCACCACGAGCCGATCGTGTGCCCCCAGTGCGGGCGGATGAACTCCGCGGACGAGTTCGACTTCCGCGAGCAAGTCATGAGAGAACAGGAGGAACTCGCGCGTATTCTTGGCCGGAAGTCTCATGGGGAGAGGAAAGAATGAAACGACGCCCATCGAGGAGGCTCCGGTCCGAGCCCCGAGCCCCGAAGAGCCGAGGACGGACACGGACACCTACAGTCCGCCGGATGGCTTCCGCCCAACGACCTTCATGGTGGACCCCAGCCGCAGCCTCAGGTGTTTCGTGGCGAAGTAGACGAAACGATTCTGAATCGGGCTCCCAATCCGGGGGATCTCAAACTTTGGAAGATACCCGGGCATGTCCGTGCGCTGCCAAGAGACGAGTTCAAGTCCGGCCAAGTCGAAGAGCCGAACGATTGTGGACTTCGTGAAGTAGGTCAGGTGGCCGGGTGGGGTGATGACCGGCCATTTCCTCCCCATGAACTTGCTCTCGAAACACTCGAAATCCGGTGTCGACACAAACACCAGGCCTTGTGGCCGAACCAGGTCCACCGCCTTCTGGAAGTCCGTTCTCGGTCGAGGGACATGCTCGATGATGTCCCACGGCGTCACGACATCGAAATACCCTCGCGGATAGGGCAAGTCGTGTATCGTCCCGGTCACGACGTTGAGCCCGTAGTGTTCTCGGGCAAAGGCCGAGGCGCTTTCTGACAACTCGACTGCATAGGATTCCCACTCCTGCCCCAGCTGGTTGAGGAATTGGCCGTTCCAGCAACCGACATCAAGGATGCGGCCGGGACGACTGTGCTGCCGAACGAGCTCGAGGAAAGGCCGGTACCTATCCGCATATCGCTGATACTCCTCCTCATCGCCCTTAGGAGAACCCGCGCCGACCTGGCCGGTAGTGTAGGGCTGCTGAAGATCGTCGGCGGTCGGGCGCGGATGGGTGATGACTAGCCGGCAGCTCTCGCACATGAACAGTCCGTAGCCGTTCTTTTCGAAGAGCGGAAGATATTTCGGACTGCCGCAGAGATCGCATGGCTCGGTCGTAGGTGCATCGGACGCGACATGAGCTTCCATGGGCTGGGACCTTGCCTGCACTACCGACTTTGTATAATCCTTTACTTCCTGCTCTCACTATCCTGGGAATCCCTAGTCCTCCGGGCATCGCCCAGCCCCAGCGTGTCGGACGATTGAGTTGGCCCGCGCTGCTCCCTACGACTCGGGCCGGGCTCCGAAGATTACTCAGGAGGAGGCGGATCAAGCACCGATTCGCTCCGCCGTGACAGAGTCAAGAGTACTCCCACGCCTCCGACGAGAATCACCAAATCTACCGCCAATCCAATCCCAAAGAGTGGCGGGACGCTCAAGAGACCGGTGAAAAGGGAGATGACTCCTGTCAGCGACTCTGCGAGGACGAATCCTGCGGTAGCTGCGAGAAAGGCCCGCGTCCGACCGGTGGGAAGCGATCGGCGACGAATGAGTGCGACCACAACAAAGATCAATGCGAAGGCGATGGCGATAACAATCTTGTAGTTCGGTTCTGCAGCCGGGATCGAGACGAGAACTGACTGTTCGGACTCAACGTTGCCGAGACAATCAGAGGCACGATATCGGACATTGTGGACTCCGTACCCGGAGACAGTGAAATTCGAGACATAAACTTGCCACGGCCCCATGTCGAGCGAGAAGTTCAGCGCCTCAACCCCGCATCCGTAATCCGCTGAAGTGAAGTTCACCGAGGCGGTATCCTGAACGAAACGAACAATCGTAGCCGAGCTCTCCGGCGGCGTCTCATCCACGAAGAAACCGAGAGCATCCTGGTTCCCCATGTTCCCGAGCAGGTCGACGGACCTGTACTCGACAAAGTGTGGCCCCTGGCTGAGGCTGTCGAGTGAAATCGGACCTGAATACGAACCCCACAACCCCAAGCCATCGATGCGACTCTCGATGGTGCCGAGACCGACAGGGATAGGAGCTCGATCAAGGGCAGAGAGTACTATCAGAGCTGACGCCCGCACAAATGTTGTCTCACCGGCGAATTGGATGCCTTGGAGAACCGCGAAGGATGTGGGACCCGTCGCGTCGACTATTACCGTGGAGTTAGCGACGCGAGTGTTCCCGAGAAGGTCGGAGGCCCTTACCTCAATGAAGTGGCGGCCTTCGCCAACAAGCGAGAACGGGGTAGCATAAGAGATCCATAAAGACCACACTCCGAACCAGAGTCGAAACTCGTGCTCGTCGACCCCGACAGGCACAACTCCCGCATCCGTTGTCTGGAGACTCACAGGCGAAACGGGGGTCACCCAAGTCTCGACGCCGGCGACGCTCGGTGGTCCAAAGGAGACGGCGACTTCGGGCGCGGTGTTGTCTACCGCGACGGACGAACCCTCCGAGATTCCGATCCCGCCGATTCCGTCTATGCTCCTGTATTCTACGAGATGCAGCCCCTCCGAGGCGAGCTGGACCGGCGTCCCCACTGTGTACGTGGACCAAGATCCGCCGTCGATCCGATACTCTGTTCGTACGACTCCGAAGCCGCTGTAATCTGTCGCCGAGAAACCGACGTCCGTGAGCGACGTGATGTAGTCAAGCGCGCCTCCATATCGCGGTGTCCCGAGAATCATGACCGTGGTCGGGAGGGGATGCACTTGGACAGACAATGACGCCTGGACAACGGCGCCGTCGTCATCGGAGACTCGTAGGACGATTGAATAGGTTCCCACCGAGGTCCAAGAATGGCCCTGCACATCTATCACCTGGAACGGGGCCGTCCCTCCCGGGCTTGGCCGTGGGTCCGGTCCACCGCCATTGTAGTACGTCGTGAGGTTCGAGGTCAGATCGCCCCACTGCCATTCGAAAGTCAAGTCGTCGGACCCCATGTCCGTCGCTGTGCTGAAGAAGTCCCTCGTTTGGCCGACGGGAATGTCGGGGACACCAACTAGAGAGACCGAAATGGGAACCGAATTGGACACAGAGACTCCAAGGACGAACGAGGACACGCCTCCATCATCGTCCGTCACGTTCAGATAAAGCATGTACGACCCATCGTCAGTGTAGTTTTCGGAAACTCTGGTTCCGATGACGAATGGTGCGATGCCGTCGCTGCTATGCGGCGGGTCAGGACCGCTGCCATCGTTGTAGTGGACAGCGTTTCCCCCCGATAAGAATTGCCAAAACCATTCGATGGTCAAGTCATCGCTTCCAGGGTCCATCGCCGTCACGTTGACATTCATGATTGTGCCTTCACTGGCTGCGGCAACGTCGACGGAGGCCGTCGGTGACAGATTCGTCACCGAGGTGTTGGTGACGTCACATGCCGTCTCGTTGGCAGAGGTGACGCACACCTTGGCGGAATAGACACCGTCGTCCCAGTATGTGTGCGAAGCGAGCAAGTCAGTCGCTTCCACATCGTTGTCCGGAATGAGGTCTCCGTCGGTGTCAACGTCGACGTCAAAGTCCCATTCCGCGTAAGTCGGAGCCTGATTCACGGCACTCAGGATCCGCAGGGCAGCGCCGTCCGAACCTCCATAGAACATCCGATACCCGCCGAAGAGATCCGGAACCACGTCTGGGTAGCCCACACCCGCACCGTCGTAGGGTCCTCCGGCATCAATCCGTATTCCCGGATCTTTTGTCCAGATCAAGCCGTTAGACGTGATCGCGCTCAGGATGCGGCTACGTGAACCGTCGTTGCCGTGGTAGTACATCCGGACACGGCCGTCTGGGAGGAGCACGGTTTCGGCCGAGTCTACGAACGCAGCGTCGTAGGCGCCACCCCGATCCACCCTGATGCCGGCTTCCTTCGACCAGGCCAGTCCATCGGTCGAGATGGCGCTTAGGATTCGAAACGTGGATCCATCCGACCCGGTGTAGTACATGCGAAGTGACCCATTCACGAGTTCAACGACATGGGGCGACAATGGTCCATTCGTATCGTAAGGTCCGCCAGCCGCCACGCGCGCTCCGGGTTCTTTGATCCAAGTCAAGCCGCTTGCTGACCAGGCGCTGAGGATACAGAAGCCTCCGTTGTAACCTGTGTAGTACATGCGGAACGTCCCGTTGGGCAGGTTGAAGATCTCCGAGGAATAGGCTTGGACTGAGTCGCAGGCTCCTCCTCCAACATCTACACGGATGCCTGCCTCTTTCGTCCACGTCAGCTGGTCGGAGGAGACCGCGCTCAGGATTCGCCAAGGTCCCGAGTTTCCCGTGTAGTACATTCGAAAGCCGCCGGCGATGGGAACGACGTTTGGATGAAATGCCCACGAGGAGTCGTAAGGCCCCCCCGGGATCCACTCTGACCCCGGACTCCTTGGTCCAGTTGAGGAAATCCACAGCGGTGCCATTGGTAAGTCCCATGAAGGACAACAGCTCGCCCTCAACCGCGGTCTGGTTCGGCCCTGCGTCGACGACAAGTGCGTGAGGGACGGAAATGGGTGTGTCCGGAAAGAATGGGCTCGGCCCGGAGTCGGTCGGGGTTGGCATTCCCGACCCGACCTCCGAAGGCGGGGCGTTGATTCCGTTTTCGGAGGTTCCAGCGTCTGGCTCTGCTCCGACGCTAGCCGTCAACAGGAGGCTCATTATGAGAACAGCGAGGACCCTCCATGCCACCACAACCCCCCTGAGGAGGTGAGATTGGTAGGGACTATTAACCTTGTCGGGCAGCTGCGATCCGCGATCGGTTTCACTGCCGTTCCTTGGCACTCTGGTAGAGGCGCACGACTTCCTCCCAAGGTGCGTCCGTCCGCACTCCGTTGGCGGAGAAGATAGTACGGCTCGCGCGGAAGCCAGCCGACCGGAGGACATTCATCCACGCCGTAAGCGATCGGGAATCTACCCGCAGCGCCTGCGCCATGCTGTGGTTCTCGTAGAATAGCGGGGGCAGCGAGGCCTCCTCCACGAGTGCGATGAGCGCGCGCATAGCACGGTACGACGCATCCGCGGCCGACAGGACCGGCACGAGGACATCTGGCTCCGCGAGCGGCCCGAGCCAAAGCGGCCCGGCGTGCGGTCCCTCTGGCGGCGAGGCCACGACCTCGAACCGGGCGCCCTCGAACCGGACGTAGCCGAGTTGCGCGAGGCACCCCTCGGCGGCGCTCACCCGCGGATCCACCGCCACGATCGCCTTCACGAAGTGCTCGGCCGCGAACACGGCCAGAGGTCGCAGCCCCCGCTCGTGCGACGCTGCCACCCGCACGAGGTACCCGAGGAAGATCCGCAGCGCGGTCTCGGGGCTGCACGGGTTTCGGACGGATCGCGCGCCGTAACGCCGCCAACACGTCCGCGGGTACGTCCCTGCCAAGGGGGCGATGTCAGTGGCGGCGATGCCCAAGGCACAGCCCCCCCACGCCTGCTGCACCGCCGCATCTACGAAGGGGACGGACGGCCCGAACGGGTCGACGTCCACGTACGCGAACCGCCGCTTCGCGAGCACCACCCTCAAGTCGTCCCGCAGCACCTCGCCTTCGACCGAGTTGCGGGCCGCGTTCTCCACGATCAAGTCGTGGGCGGCGGGGTTCTTGTCATTCCACGTCACCTGCGCATCGCGTCCCGTCTCGAGCGCGATCCGGACACCGAGGACGCCCGTCGCCGCCAGGCCGTCGAGGACGGCCGCGCCCTTCGGGAGCCACGACGACAGTACGAGAACCGTGACGTCTCGGCACACCGCCATCGAGGGGTTGTAGAACGGAAGCGCCGTGCGGCGCCCCGGGCCCTTGAGTCGGACGACGTCGGGGACGAGGAGCGACGCCCGGCCCTCCCGGACCTCCCGCGTGGGGTACGCGGTCACAACATCTCGCCTTTGAGCAGCTTGACGATTTTGTACGGGAGCAGGTTCCGGTTCACCTGCGTGACCTCGAGGATGCGCACGTCGTCCCGCCGCCGGATGTCCTGCAGGAGGGGGTTCCGCGACTTCTTGTGGAGCGTCAGGAGCAGGGGCTTGTCCGCGTCGAGCGCCGCCTTCACCGCGGTCACGAACCCCTCGGACTCCACCTCCATCTTCCCGACCTCGTCGATCACGATCACGTCGCAGTTCGCGGTCGCGTGCTGGAGCGCCCGCACACCGATGTCGTCGAGCGCGGCCACGTCGACCCCGTAACGGCCGACCGTGACCTTGGACACGATATCCTTCGACGCGAACACCCGCCGCTCCTTCGTCGCCCAGTCCATCACGTGGAAACCCTCGCGCTTGCCTCGCTTCACGATCGGTTCCGTGATCATGCCGCCGACGGACTTTCCGTCGGCCTCCAACATCTCGATGACCTTGAGAAGGGCCTGCGTCTTCCCGGCCGCCGGCAACCCGGTGATGCCGATCTTCAGGGCCTCGCCCATTGCCGCTCCGTGCTCCCGTGATGGGCGTCCTCATACATAAGAGATTCCGAATAAAAACCCGGGCCAGGGCTATGCGGGGGCGCCCTCGCCGGCCTTCCGGACCTTCCGCACCATCAACACGGGCGACGGCGCGCGCCGCGCGATGTCGTCCTGGACGGACCCGAACGCATGCTCGAGCTTCACCCATTCGTCGCTCGCGCCGACCGCGAGCAGGTCGTAGCCCCCTGCCTCCTCGACGACGGCGTCCACGGTGTTCCGCACCATCGCGAACTTCTCCTCGTGCGGCACCCCGTGCGTGCGACACATCTGGGCGAGCCGGGCGCTGTACACCCTCTCTTTCTCCATCTCCTCGTCTGTCGTCGCGGCGGTGTAGATCGTCACGGTGGCGCCGTGCTGCTTCGCGAGCAGGATCGCGTACCCGGTCGCGTACGACACGTGCCACGCGGGCGCGTTGAACACGAGGATCTTCTTGATCGTCTCCTTCAGGCCCGCGGTCTTGAACACGACGACGTCGCACGGCGCGTGCTGGACGAGCTTGTCCACGTTCGTCCCGAGGATCCGGCCGCCCCGCCTCGCCCCCCGCCACCCCATCACGAGCAGGTCCGTCTCACCCTCCTTGGCGGCGTCCAGGATCGCCCCGGACGCGCGACGCGCGACGACGACCTTCGAGTGCGCGTCGACGCCAGCGTCCTTCACGATCCGAGCCGCTCGGGTCAGGCCCAGTCTGATTTCCACCAGATAGAGCGAATCGATCGCGTCGATGGGCAACGTGGGCGGCACCTCCACGACGTTTAAGACCGTCACCGCCCCGTCCTCGACCCGCCCCACGACCGACGCGAACCGAAGGAGCGAGGTGTCGGCCACGTCCTCCAAGGGCACGAGGATCTGGTACTTCGCCTCTGGAAGGGGCAGAGCAGCCTCCACGGCACGCACGACCTCGACGATCCGCTCCCGCTTCGCCCACAGGTAATGGATGCCGAACCCAAGCGCGATCCAGCCAATTCCCATGAACCACGCCTCCGGGAACACGAGGAACAGGAGGCCGGCGAGGAGGGCGTTCATCCCGACGCCAAGCAGCGGGACCACGGGGAATAGGGGCGTACGGAACCCCGACGCCGGCCCCGTCGCGCGGCGGCGAAGGACGATCAGGGACGCGTTGACGAGGGCGAAGAGCACGAGGAACATGATGTCCGCGGAGGCCGCGATGTGCTCGATCGGAAGGAAGGCGACCATCAGACCGATGACGAGCCCTGACGACAGGACCGCGACGTGCGGGGTCCGGTTCTTCGGGTGGAGCGTGCCGAACACGCGAGGCATGGAGCGGTCCCGCCCCATCGCGAAGGAGACCCGGGAGGACGAGAACACCATGGAGTTGACCGCCGCCAGGCTGCCGAGGATGACGCCGACCACGATCACCTCGAGGCCCAGAGCCGGAAACGAGAGGGCGGCTGCGTCCGCGATCCACCGGACCGCGGAAGGGTCCCCGAGCTTTGACGTGTCACCGACGAGCGGCTCGATCGACGACCAGTTCGACCACAGGGCCGCAAGGACGACCAGCACGAAGACCGCCGTCGCGATTCCGAGCGTGATCCACGTCGCTCGCGCGATCGTCCGCTCGGGGTCGCGCGTCTCCTCCGCGGTCTGCGCAATCACCTCGTATCCCTCGAAGATGATGAACGTGAAGCCCATGCCGAGCAGGACCGTCTTCGCCGCCCCCGCCGCCCCGTCCCCGATGAAAAAGTTCCGGAACGGGAGGGCGGTCGATCGGCTGCCCGTGAGAAGGCCGAAGACGATGAACGCCCCGACGATCGCAAGCAGCAGGATTGCGACTGCGGAACTCGACCGCCCCGTCGTCCGGGTCCCCCGGTAGTTCACAAACAGGAATGCGGCAAGGACGCCGAGGGACATCCCGCGGCTGAGCAGGTCGATCGCCCCCGACGTCCATCCAGCCAGGAGGCCGTGGCTCTCCGCAAACCAGACGACGCCGTAGCCGAAGCTGAACACGTAAAAGGAACAGACGATGCAGTGCCCGAACCACGACATCCAGCCGCCGAGGAACCCGATCGCCTCGTTCGAAGCCTGCTTGACCCAGAGGTAGCCGCCGCCGGTCTCCGGGTGGGTGGAGCTGAGTTCGACGTAGGCCATTGCGGTGAACAGCGTAATCCCCGCTGTGAGGACCAGGACCAGGAGGAGCGCGGGGCCGGCAATGACGACCCCTGGGCCGGGGAGCAGGAAGATCGTCGTCCCGATCGTCGGCCCGAGCCCGATCATCACGACGTCGAGCAGCCGCAGGTCACGGCGGAACCGGACCTCGACGGCTTCGACCTCCGTGTCCTCCGGGACCGACATGACGGGGCCGCGCATCCGGCGGCCCGCCTTTAAAGTATCGAGGATCACGCTTCGCGCAATTCGACAATGCGCATGAGCGGGTACCTCAGATCGGGGACGTACTGCATGACCGCCTCCGCCACGACGTCGTCGTACCGTACGCGGATCCACACGTCGAGCATTTCGCCCGTCACGGACCAGTACTTGTACGGTGCGCCGCGCTTCGAGCGGATCTTCGTCCGTTCGATCCGTACCCGCACGTCCTCCACGAAGGGCTGCACCAGAGCGCCCGCCTCGATCGCGCGCTCGAGCGCCTCCACGTTCGACTCGTTCACGGGGGCGCCGACGTACTGGTGGTAGATCGAGCCCATCTTGATGCCGGCCTCGAAGGCGGCACGCTCGCGGTCACTGCACCGAAACCACTTTTTGGCGGGATCCGACGCGGACATACAGGGGTCCTCCGACGATGTAGGCGAGCAGGATGCCGACGGCGGCGGCGAACAGGGGCAGCTCGAGGGCCGGGCACCCGGCGGGCCCGAGCGTGCACGATGTGCCGAGGCCGCCGAAGAAGACCGTGGGCAGGACGAAGCCGACGGCGAGGGCGGAGCCGATCCCGGCGAACACGCGGAAGCTGTCGCCGACCTTCGGGTACGGGACCTCCGTGACCATGAGGGCGGACGCGACGAGGGCCCCGCCGATCACCACGAGCGGAGCGGCGCTGACCAAGTTCCAGTCCGCCCCGCCGGCCGTGGGGCCGAAGAGGAGGGCGAGGCTCACGAGGAAGATCGCGCTCGCGGGCGCCGGGAGGCCTCGGAAGTGATCCGCCGAGTAGTCCGCCTCCGCGAAGCGCAGGAGGCGCAGGACCCCGAGGCTCGCGACGAGGGTGCTCGACACCACCGCCAACGCGTTCTCGGGGTTCGTCCACGCGCTCCCCCGGGCGGGATCGTACAGGAGGGCATAGAGCAGGAGCGCGGGGGCCAGGGAGAACGAGATCGCGTCCGCGACGGAGTCGGCGAATCGACCCCGATCGTTCCGTGTCCCGAACCGTCGCGCGGCCCACCCGTCGAGCCCGTCGAGGAGCGCGGCCAGGAGGACGAGGAGCGCGGCCGCGGTGAACCGGCCGTCCGCGACGTACGTCATCGCGAGGAACCCGGCGATGGCATTCGCGAGCGTGATCGCGTCCGCCGCGTTCTCCCTACCGAACCGGGCCACGCACGACCTCCGCGACCGTCGTCTCTCCCGCCCGGACCCTCGCCCCGACCCCCACCACGAGGCGCACGCCCTCCGGCAGCGCGAGCTCGACCCGGGAGCCGAACCGGATCATCCCGATGCGCTGCCCCTTCCGAACCCGATCGCCCGCACGGCGGTAGGGCACGATCCGCCGGGCGAACATCCCCACGACCTGCGTCATGCGGAATTCCCCCAGGGCCGTCGCGAGCACGGTCTCCAGCCGCTCGTTGCGGGCGGCGTCCGCTCGGTACGCCGGCGCGTTCCCACCCCGCGAGCGGAGCATCGCCGCGATCCGTCCGGTCCACGGTGCCCGGTTCACGTGCACGTTCAGGACGCCCATGAAGACCGTCAGGCGGCGGCGCTCGGCGTCCGCCTCGATCACGCGCCCGTCCGCGGGGCTCACGATGCCCCGTCCCGGAGTGCGTTCGGGATCCCGGAAGAAGAGGAAGAGGAACAGGAACAGGATGCCGAGCGGGAGGCCCGCATAGAGGAGGACGGAGGACTCGACGAGGAGCGCCGCCGCCAAGCATCCGGCGGTCGCGACGAGGGGGAGGAGGACGAGCGTCGCGGACCCGCGTGCGAGCACCGGCGTGTGGATGGGCCCCCGGGTTAAGAGGCTTTACCGCCTCGAGGACGCACTTCATAGCCGACTTCCGCATTCGGGTTTCGCGAGCGCGGTACAGTGGACCGGAGGATCCTGGTGGCGGTGATCGGCGGGCAACGCGCGCGGTCGGAGGACCTCGCGGCGGCGGAGACGATCGGGCGGAGGCTCGCGGAGGCCGGCGCGGTCCTCGTCTGCGGCGGCCTTGGCGGCGTCATGGAGGCGGCGTGCCGCGGGGCGAAGGCGGCGGGGGGACTCACGGTCGGGATCCTCCCGGGCGCGGACCGCGGCGACGCGAACCCCTACGTGGACGTACCCATCGTGACCGCGATGAGCACCGCGAGGAACGTGATCCTCGTGCGCACGGCGGATGCGATCATCGCGATCGACGGCGCGTACGGCACCCTGAGCGAGATGGCCCACGCGATGGACCAGGGAAAGCGCGTCGTGTCCCTGGGCGCGTGGGATCTCGCGGCGATCGGTGCGGACCGGGACCGCATCCTGACCGCCGAGACGCCGGACGAAGCGGTGCGGTTGGCGCTCGCATCGGTCGAACGGCCGCAGGCTTAATGGCGGCGGTGCGCCTGTCCCGTCGCGATGGCCTCCCTCTCCCCCGACGACCTTCGGGCGCACGGGATCGCGGAGGCGGTCGCGCGCGGCTTGGCGGGTCCGCTGAACGAGGCGATGAAGGACGCCGACCTGGCCGCCCCGCGGGGACAGGAGGCGGCATGGTCCGCCATTCGGCGGTTGCTCGTCTCGAACCCAGCGTGGCGGTGGGACTTCGAGACCCACCGGACCCTGTTCCGCATCGCCTACTCCCGCCGTCGTCGTGAGGACGGCCCGCCCCCGGCGTGGACCCCGGACGCGGAGGTCCTGGATCGCTCGAACCTGAAGTCGATGATGGAGAACGAGAAGATCGCCCCGAACGCCGTGGGGGACCTGCATCGGTGGTCCGTCGAGAACCGCGAGGTCTTCTGGCACACGATGCTGCGGACCCTCG
>Ga0209342_10003125_pt1 | contig 17518 bp, 21 predicted proteins | sample RifCSP16_2_FD_184023 | JGI IMG/M metagenome (GOLD analysis project Ga0209342, IMG submission 184023) | Soil microbial communities from Rifle, Colorado - Rifle CSP2_sed 16_2 (SPAdes) (version 2) | ecosystem: Environmental > Terrestrial > Deep subsurface > Rock core/Sediment | place: Rifle... | reverse complement strand
CCGCACCGGCAGGATCGCCCTAAAAAGCGACCCCCGAGCCCCGATTCTCCTAAATGTGGATCGCTTGGCCCAGCGCTCCCAACGACGCTTCCAGAGACGCCTCCGACATCGTTGGGTGAGCATGGACCGTGTGAATGATCTCTTCCAGCGTGGCCTCCACGGTTCGCCCAATCGCGAACTCGTGGATCAGTTCGGTGGCCTCCGCGCCGAGGATGTGCGCGCCGAGGATCTCGCCCGTGGTCTTATCCGCCACGACCTTGACGAAGCCATCCGTCTCACCGAGGGCCAGAGCTTTGCCGCTGGCCTGGAACGGAAAACGCCCGACGCTGATCGCGTGCCCGCGCTCCCGGGCCTGGGTCTCGGTCAGCCCGAGGCTCGCGATCTGGGGACGGCAGTACGTGCAGCTCGGAACGTTTCCATAATCGACAGGACGGGCTTTGCGCCCCGCGATCGTCTCGGCCGCGACCACTCCTTCAGCCATCGCCTTGTGCGCGAGGAGCGGGGGTCCAGCCAGATCGCCGATCGCGTACAGGCCAGGCAGAGAGGTCCCCATCTGGGGGGTCACTTTCACGAACCCTTTCTCCATCGCAACGCCGAGCGCCTCGAGCCCGAGCCCTTCTGTCTTCGCTTGACGCCCGACCGCCATGAGGACCTGGTCGACGGTGAACTGCTCGGCCTTTCCGTCGACCGCTGCGTTGACGGTGACGCCTTTGGCGTCCATCGTGACGGCGCTCACCTTGGCTCCTGTCTTGATCTCGATCCCGCGCTTTGTGAAGAGGCGGTTGAGATGAGTCGAGACTTCTTCATCTTCAACCGGAACCACGCGAGGGAGGGCTTCGAGCAGCGTCACCTTCACCCCATACGCGGCATAGACATCAGCGAACTCCACCCCAACAGCTCCCGCGCCGATAATCAACAGCGAGGCGGGCGCCTGATCGATCTTGAGCGCGCCGGTCGAAGAGATGATCCGCTTCTCGTCGATGGTCACCCCGGGGAGCGATTTCGGCTCGGAGCCTGTGGCCACGATCACGTGCTTCGCTTCGATCGTCTCCTCTCCTGACGCGGTCTTCACCACCACCTGGGTTGGGGCGGTGAGGCGTCCCCTCCCTGGGAAAAGCGTGATCTTGTTCTTCTTGAAGAGGAACTCGATCCCCTTTGAGAGACGGTCGGCCACCTTCCGGCTCCGCGCAATCGCCTGGGCATAGTCAGCCTTCACCGGGCCGACCGAGATGCCGAACTCCTGAGCGCGCTGCACGAGGTCAAGGACCTCGGCGTTTCTCAGCAGCGCCTTGGTGGGAATGCACCCCCAGTTCAAGCAGACGCCGCCCGGTCGATCCTCCTCCACCACAGCGACTTTGAGCCCCAGTTGAGAGGCCCGGATCGCCGCGACGTACCCACCCGGCCCGGTCCCGACCACCGCCAGATCAAACTTTTGAGCCGCCACGTGTGTGCTCCGTTTGATTGCAGCGCGGCCCTTGACACTGTTCGTGTCAAGGGGGCTTCGCCTCGCCCGCGCTCGCGTGCATTCACGCGCTGCGCGTACGAACTGGGCACGCCCGCCCGTACCGCGTGCGTTTTTGCTACATCAACAAGCGCGACGGCGCCTCCAGAAGACGCCTGAGGTCCTGAAGGAACCGGGCGCCCATCGCGCCATCCATCACCCGGTGATCACAGGAGAGCGTGACGCGCATTCTCCGGCCGACCTCGATCCTGCCGTTGACCGCCACCGGCTTCTCCACCACTGATCCCACCGCCAGGATCGCCCCCTCGGGCGGATTGATGATCGCGATGAACTCGTCGATCTCGTACATCCCGAGGTTGGAGATGGTGAAGGTCGCGCCCGACAGCTCCTGGGATCGAAGCTTCCGGTTCCTCGCCCGCTCGGCTAGGTCTCGCGTTTCTCGAGCGATCTCGTGGAGAGACTTCGCGGCCGCATCCCGCAGCACCGGTGTGATCAGCCCCTCTTCGAGGGCGACGGCGATGCCGATGTGGACGCGATGGTGCACGCGAATCGCGTCGCCCTGGAACGATGCATTGACCTCCGGATGAATCGCAAGGGCCAATGCCGCGGCCCTGACGATCAGATCGGTGAACGAAATCTTCGGCCGCTCTGCGAGCTCGTTCAGCTCCTCGCGGAGCGCTGACGCCCGGTCCATTGCGATCTCACTGGTGAGGTAGAAGTGGGGAGCGACCGCTTTGGCCTGGGCCATCTGCTTCGCGATCGCGGCCCGCAGGCTCGAGAGCGGGAGATCCTCAAACTCCGGGCCTCCGACACGCCGATCCCGAGGCGCCGTGGGGACCGCCGCGTACCGCTCGATATCCCGGCGAATGATGCGACCCCCCGGGCCCGTGCCCTGAACAACCCCGAGATCCACACCTGAAGCCTGGGCGATCTTCCTCGCCAGCGGCGAGGCTTTCAACCGTTCCCGCGCGGGAGCGGCCCCAACCTGCGGAGCGGGTGCCACGGTCGGTTGGGTGCGAGACGGCGCGGGGGCTTCTGGTGGTTTGGGGGACGCAGCGGGTGATTTTGCCCCGATGGCCGCTTCCGGCCGCTCTCCAGCCGAAGTCACCTGGGAAAGATCGTCGTCAGGAGCAGCGACCACCGCGATCAGCTCACCCACTGGAGCGCGCTCGCCCGCGGGAACCAGGATCTTTCTCAGCACGCCAGAGCCAAAGGCCTCAAGCTCGATGTCGGCCTTGTCGGTCTCGATCTCGGCGATGATCTCGCCGCCCTCGACCTTGTCGCCCTCCCGCTTCAGCCACTTCAGGACTTTGCCGGTCTCCATTGCCTCGGAGAGCTTCGGCATCACCACTTTTGTGATCGCCATGGCATTCCTCAGACGGATGTCGGATGTCTGATCTCGGATGTCGGAAGTACGACCAACTGACATCTGACATCTGCGATCTGAGATCCAAGACGAACGCGACGAGCTAACGCATCTTGTTGAGCGCTACACATAGGCGACGCTCCTGATGGCCTCGATGATCTTCTCTTTCGATGGCGTCTTCGCCTGCTCCAGATTCTTCGCGTATGGCATCGGCGCGTTGGCCCCGGTCACGCGCTCGACGGGCGCGTCGAGATCATCAAAGGCGTTCTCCGTGATGAACGCCGCGATCTCCGATCCCATCCCGGCAAACCCGGCGCCGGCCTCAGCCACCACCGCGCGATGGGTTTTCCTGACCGAGTTGAGGATCGTCTCCGTGTCCATCGGCCTCAGCGTTCGCGGATCAACCACTTCGATGGAGATCCCTTCCTTTTCAAGCTCGTCCGCCACCTCCATGACCCGGTACATCATTCCCATGTATGCAATGACCGTGACGTCACTCCCTTGGCGTCGGACCACGGCCTGGCCCAGCGGGATCAAAAACTCCGGGTCGTCTGGCACTTCCCCTTTCATCCCGTAGAGTGTCTCGGCCTCGATGAAGATCACGGGGTTCTCGTCCCTGATCGCGGACTTCAGGAGCCCCTTGGCATCCTCTGGGGTTGACGGTCGCACCACCTTGAGCCCCGGGACGTGGCAAAAGTAACTCTCCATCGACTGCGAGTGCTGGGCCGCGAGCTGGTGGGCGGGTCCGCCTGGCCCGCGGATCACAAGGGGGATATTGTACTGGCCGCCAGACATGTAGAGGAGCTTGGCTGCGGAGTTGACGATCTGGTCCAGGGCCAGGATCGCAAAGTTGAAGGTCATCATCTCCACGACCGGCCTTAACCCGGCCATGGCCGCGCCGATCCCCACCCCGGTGAACCCCGATTCTGAGATTGGCGTGTCGATCACGCGCTTGGCGCCGAACTCTTTGAGCAACCCCTGCGTCACTTTATAGGCCCCTTCGTACAGCCCGACCTCTTCTCCCATGATGAAAACACGGGGGTCCCGCCGCATTTCCTCGCGGAGCGCGAGATTCAATGCCTCACGGTAGGTTATCACGGGCATCACATCACCTCGGTTCCGGAGGATCGGCGAACCCCGAACCCCGGACCCCGGACCCCGATTCCCGATAGACATCCGTGAGAAGCCACTCCAGTGGCGGCTCGGGCGAGTTGTCAGCAAAGATCACCGCCTCCTCGACGATCTCGGTGACCTCTTTCTCGATCGTCTGCCACTCCATCTCGCTGAGGAGATTGTCCTTCACCAGCCGGTCTCGGAAGAGCGCGATTGGATCGCGCTGTTTCTCGCGCTCCACCTCCTCCTTGGTTCGATAGATCGCCGCCGACGGGTCACGCATCGAGTGCCCCCTGAATCGGTAGGTGCGCGCCTCGATGAGCGCTGGGGTCTTCTCACGCCGGGCGCGCTCCACTGCCCGCGCAACGGATTCCCGCACCGCCAGGACATCCATCCCGTCCACCGCCTCACCGGGAATGCCGTACGCGGCAGAGAACTTGTAGACATCGGTCTGTGACAACGCCCGGTGGATCTCGGTCCCCATGGCGTAGCGGTTATTCTCACAGATGTAGACCACCGGGAGCTTCCAGAGGGCGGAGAGGTTCATGGCTTCGTGGAACTCCCCCTCAGGGACCGCGCCGTCGCCGAAGAAGCAGAGGATGACCTGGTCTTTCCCCTCGTACTTAATGGCGAAGCCCACGCCTGCGGCCAGGGGGAGATGCTGCCCGACAATCGCGTGACCACCCATGAAGTTGACGGAGCGGTCAAACAGGTGCATCGAGCCGCCTTTCCCTTTGGAGAGGCCATCGCGCCGGCCAAAGAGCTCGGCCATCACTCGCTTCGGGTCCGCGCCTTTCGCGAGGCAGTGGCCATGGTCGCGGTAGGACGCAATGGCGTAGTCGTCTCTCCCGATGGTCGAGATCGCCCCCACGGCGACAGCCTCTTGCCCGATGTAAAGGTGAAGGAAGCCGCCGATCTTCCCCAGGGCGTACATCTCCGCCGATTTCTCCTCGAAGCGCCTGATCAGAAGCATCTCTTTCAGGAGCTGCTGCCCCAACTCGGCATCGACGGCGCGTATGTTCTCAGCGCTCACCGTCAGCTCTCTCCTTCTGATTGCAGCACGGGCCCCCGGGCTATCGCCCGCCCGTGCTCACGTGCATTCAGGGCTCTGCGCTTGCAGCCAGCGCTCCATCACCAGCGCATCAGGTTCAAATCATCGATATTCAGCCGCCGCCGCAGGCGAAAGATGCTGAGAATGATCGCCAGACCCACCGCCACCTCAGCGGCGGCAACAGTCATGACGAAGAGGACCAGCACCTGGCCGTCTGTATTGCCGTGTCGCTGCCCAAATGCGACGAGGGCCAGATTGGCGGCGTTCAGCATCAGCTCGATCGACATAAAAATCACCAGCGGGTTCCGCCGAACCAGGACGCCGACCACTCCGGTCGTGAACAGGACCGCTGACAGCGCCACGTAGGCCGATTCAGGAACCATATGAATCGTGAAAGACCCCTGTTAGTTCAGGTTGATCAAAAAGGTCCAGATGCAAGGCGGCGAAGGGTGGGACGACTGAGGCGTACGCGGTTGTACGTCGCAGGGAGGCACAACCGCATTCTCCGTTCGAGCGCGGGCTTCGCTCGCGCAAGCTTGGGGGGAGGTTTCGGAAGGGGGGCGTGCCCCCCTCCGAGGAAAGCCTTCGCCGCAGATGGGCCTTCTTCATCAACCTGCATATTATGACACCTTTCGCTTGGCCAGTACCAACACTCCCACAATGGCCGCGAGGAGCAGGACCGAGGCGATCTCGAAGGGCAGGAGGTAATCGGTGAAGAGCAGCCGGCCCACCGCCTCGATGCTGCCTGGAGGCCGGCCCTGTCCCGGCGTGCTCAAGATCGTGGAGCGGAGGATCAATGACACCTCGAGCAGAAGCAGACCCGCCAGAGCGATCGCAAGCAGTCGTCCTCTCCGTTTCGGATCAGGGCCGGTCTCCTCTTTCCCCGGGATCAGCACCATGATCGCAAAGACGAAGAGGACCATGATCGCCCCCGCATAGATGATCACCTGGGCCAGCGCGAGGAACTCAGCCCTCATCTGCAGATAGAGGATCGCCACGCTCGCGAGGTTGACGACCAGGAAGAGCGCCCCATGGATCGGGTTGCGCCGCACCACAAGCCCGATTCCCGAGCCCACCGCAATCAACGCCACGATCCCGAATGCAACGAGCGCCATCAGTCGTTCGGGGGCCGGAGGCCGGGGGCCGGGGGCCGCGGTTCACGGTGCGGGAATCGGGGTTCGGGGTTCGGGGTTCGCAGTTCGAAACCGCACTCAGAAAACGAACCCCGAACCCCGAACCCCGAACCCCGCATACTTAGCGTTCCTTGGCCCATAGCGCCTTGGGCACTGTGGATCTGGGTGCGCCGTCGGGACCGGCCGGCTCCAGGGAGAGCAACACATCCATCGTATAGACCATTCCTCCCCGGCTGTATGAGGAGAACTCGAGGATCCCGGTATCCATGCGGATCGCATCTTCCGGGCAGGCCTCCACGCAAAAGCCGCAGAAGACACACTTTCCCACGTCGATGTCGAACCGGACCGGGACTTTTTCGATGTCCGGGTTCGGGAGCTCGCCCGCGACAATATAGATGCAGCGGGCCGGGCAGACCGTCTCGCACATCATGCACGCCACGCAACGCGGCGAGCCATCCTCTCGCCTGACCAGCCGGTGGAGGCTGCGGAGACGGGGCGAGTAGGGCCGCCGCTCTTCAGGGTATTGGATGGTGACCGCCCCTCGGATACGCTTGCTGCGAAAGATGGTCCGCGCAATGTGGCCGCCCAGATTCCTGAAGAAGTGGGCCGCGGTGATCCCCAGGCCCGCCAGGACCTCCACCAGGTAGAAACGCTGCCGAAAGGTGAGCCGCGAATCGAAGCCCATGATTGACCTACGCGCGAAGCCCCAGGAGGACAATTCCTGTGGCGACAATATTCAGGATCGAGAGCGGGAACAGGCCGAGCCAGCCGAGCCTCATCGCCTGGTCATAGCGAAAGCGGGGGAGCGTCCAGCGAATCAGCATCAGAAACCAGCACATGAACGCGACCTTCAGGGAAAACGCGAGAATTTGAAGAGCCACCACCGCGAGATGAGAGAGTGACCACATGGTCCCCCAAGGAAACACAAAGCCTTCGGGACCGAGGTAGGGAACCTGCCAGCCGCCAAGGAAGAGGGCCGTGGTCATCCCGGCGATCACCACGGTCTCCACGAAGTCAGCCATCATGAACATCCCGAACTTCATCCCGCTGTACTCCACGAAGTAGCCGATGATCTCGGACTCCCCCTCGGGAAAGTCGAACGGGACGCGCTTGGTGGAGGCGATCCCAGCGGTGAGAAAGAGAATGAAGCCGAGCGGCTGGGTGACAATCCCCCACGCCGGGAGCCAGCCCCAGAGGAGCGCGCCCTGACCGCGGGCGATCTCCATCATATTCAGCGACCCGTACACCATGGCCACGCCCATGATCGACGCGCCGATGGCGATCTCAGCGGAGATCATGAGCGCCGCGGCCCGCTGGCCGCCGAGGAGCGCGTAGTTGTTCGCCGAGGCCCATCCCGCCATCATCACGCCGTAGACGCCGAGGGAGAGCATCGCGAAGATATAGAGCACCCCGACGTTGAGATTGACCGCCTGAAGCGGGATCTCTCGCCCGTCCACCCGAAGACTGTCCCCGAATGGGATCGCGGCAAACGCCACGAGGGCGAAGAAGAGCGAGACGACCGGCGCCAGGTTGAAGAGCACCCGATCAGCCCGGGCCGGGATGAAGTCCTCCTTCGTCAGCATCTTGATCGCGTCAGCCACCGGGTGGAAGAGCCCCCAGAGGCGCAGCCCGAAGACCGAAGCGCGGTTGGCACCGATCCGGTCCTGCATGATCGCCGACTGCTTCCGCTCCACCCAGGTGAGCAGCCCCCCGAGGTTCAGCACAAAGAGCATGATGAACGCGACCCGGCCGAACGCGATCCCCAGGTCAGTTAGCATGGGACGGATCTCGGATGTCGGATGTCGGATGTCAGATATCGGAGGTCCGGCCAACCGACATCTGCCATCTGAGATCTGAGATCCATTCTGAGATCGGTCATCTGACATCTCCAACGAGCTGGCCTGTATCTGCGATCGACCGGTAGGTCATTCCAGCAAATGCCGGCACGCCTTGGGCCAGCGCATTGAAGCAGTCTTGAACCCTCGTCGGAGCGAGGGCGAGCCCGGCGGCTCGGCCAATCCGCGAGAGGATCTCCCAGTCGGGAAGGGCCTCGCCGAGGGGCTCGATCGCTTTCCGGATGCGCTGCACCCGTCCCTGGAAGTTCGTGAATGTCCCGTCGCGCTCCACGTAGGCCGCGCTCGGGAGGGTGAGATGGGCGTGCGGGCTCACGCCATTCTGGTTCGTCCCCTGGAAAATCAGGGACTCGACGCTCAACAGGGCTTCCAGTGTTTCTGTCTCGGGCCACCCTGAGGCCAAGAGGTCATGGTGGAAGACCCAGAGACACTTGAGCCGACGCTCTTTGGCCGCGCTCAGCATCCTCCGAGCATCAAGCGCGCCGGCACGGGGAATCAGCCCGATCAGCTCAGCGCCCTTTGTGTTCGGGTTCTTGTCGGCCTTGATGAGAAAGCGGTCCTCATACCCGGGCTCACGCGGCGGAATCTTGAAGTCCAGGTGTGAAATCCGAAGGTGATCCACAAGCTGTTTCAAGACGAAGAGATCCTCGTTCGTCATGTGAGGGGAGGCGATCACGCCGATCTCGTCAGGACGATAGCTCCGGAGCCGGGCCAGCACCAACGGGATCATCTCGTCCCACGAGACCTCGACCGTCTTCAGTCCGTCACGCCGCGCGGGGGTGACCAGCCGGCTCGGGTCGTCGATCCATTTGAAGCCGTAGCGCCCCGGATCGCAGATCCACCATCTGTTGACCGCGTCATTGAACCGTGGTTTCAGCCGAGCGACGCGCCGTCCGTCATTGTGGTGAGGCCGGCTGCTGTTGGTGTGGACCTCGATGTTGCATCCCCGGCTGCACCCGGGGCAGATCGACTTGGTCGTGTCGAGATACCACACCCTGACCTTGAAGCGGAAATCGCGATCGGTCAGGGCACCCACCGGGCAGATGTCGATCACATTCCCGGAATACGGGTTGTTCAGCTCCTTCGCGCGAAAGAGACCCACCTCGGAGTGATCGCCACGGTTGAAGATCCCCAGCTCCCCCGTCTTCGTGATCTCATCGCAGAACCGGATGCATCGGGAGCAGAGGATGCAGCGCTCGGCATCGAGCATCACATGGCGGCCGAGCGGCACCGCTTTCGGCTTGTGGACCTTGTTGTCCACCATGCGCGGCTCGTAGAGGCCATGCTGCATGTAATAGATCTGCAGCCAGCACTCCCCAGCCTGATCGCAGACCGGGCAGTCGAGCGGGTGATTGATCAGATGGAACTCCATGACCGATCGCCGCGTCTCGATGATCTTCGGCGTCTGGGTGTGCACCACCATCCCGTCGAGCGCCTCGGTGTTGCACGCGATCTGAGGCCGAGGGTTCTTCTCGATCTCGACCATGCAGAGCCGGCACTGGCCGGCAATGGAGAGGCCGGGGTGGTAGCAGTAATGAGGGACCTCGATCCCGGCCCTGCGGGCCGCCTCGATCACGTTGGTCCCCACGGGGACCTCGATCTCTTTCCCGTCAATTCTAACTTTGGGCATGTTCGTTTACGGGACGGGCACCCGGACTCTCGCCACACCCGTCCCAGTTGCGGCCTCACGCTTACCAATCAACCCTTCGAACTCGGGGCGGAACTTTTCGATGTAGCTGATGTACGGCCCAACCGCGCCGTCGTAGAACGCGCAGATCGTGGTGCCGGCGCCCCGCTTGGCGACATCGAGGATCGTGTCCAGGTCCTGCTTTCTCCCCTTCCCCTCGACAATGCGCCTCGTCATCTTATAGATCCATCCCGTGGACTCCCGGCACGGCGTGCACTGGCCGCAGCTCTCGTGGGCGTAAAAGCGCGCCACCACCATGAGCGCCTCTGGGATCGAGACCGTCTCGTCCATGACGATCACGCCCGCTGAGCCCGCCATGCTCCCCGCGGTCCTCAGGCCGTCCACGTCCATCACGACGTCAATCTCATCGGCGGTGAGAATGGCCGCCGACGACCCGCCCGGCACCACCGCCTTCAGCTTTCTCCCATTGGGGATGCCGCCAGCAAGCTTGTGGATGAGCTCGCGGAGCGTCACTGACACAGAGGCCTCGTAGACCCCTGGGCGCTGCACGTGACCCGAGAGCGAATACATTCGCGTCCCGCCCTGGGTCTTGGTCCCGAGGCCCGCAAACCATTCTGCTCCGCGATTGATGATGTGTGGGACATGGGCGATCGTCTCCACGTTGTTGACGATCGTCGGCGACCCGAACGCGCCCCTGATCGCGGGAAATGGGGGCTTCACCTTCGGCCATCCTTTCTTTCCCTCCAGGGAGGAGATCAGCCCTGTCTCTTCACCGCAAATGTACGCGCCAGCGCCGCGATGAATCACGATGTCGAGGTCGAATCCCGAGCCGAGGATATTCTTACCGAGGAGTCCGGCCGCGTACGCCTCGCGCACCGCCTCTGAGAAGATGCGCCACGGCTGCACGTACTCTCCCCTGATGTAGACAAACGCGGTGTGGGAGCCAATGGCGTAGCCCGCGATGATCATCCCCTCGATCAACGCATGCGGGTCCTTTTCGAGGATGTAGCGGTCCTTGACTGTCCCGGGCTCTCCTTCATCGGCGTTAATGACCAGATACACCGGCGCCGTGGTTCCTTTCGGCACAAACCCCCACTTCACGCCGGTCGGGAAGCCAGCTCCGCCGAGGCCGCGGAGGTTTGATCGCTTTACTACGTCGGTGATCGCCTGCGGTTCCATCGCAAAAGCCTTTGCAAGCGCCTGATACCCCCCGGTCTCGCGGTAGACCTTGAGCGTGTGAGACTCCGGAAGGTGAAAGTTCCGCGTCAGGATCTTCTCGCTCACCCGCCTCTTCCCCCGCTGTTAGTCGAGATGCTCATCCGGGAACAGGCGAAGGATGAGCTGGCGAGCTTCCCCGATATCCCGGGTGACCTGCGCGACGTCCGGTCCCTCTGCGCCAAGGCCAGGATAGCGGTCAACCACGTAATAGCCCGACACGCGCTCACAGAGCGGGCGCAAGTCTGCCAAAGCCGGATCAACCCGGACGGCGTCATCGAGGAGCGAGTGCAATGTATGAATCTTCTTCAGTCTCCACCCACTCTTGATGAGAAAGCCTTTCAGGAATTTCTCCACGGCCTGTTGAAGGAAAAACCCGGCGCCCTCTCCATCGCCGTCAGCGAGCAACACGTGTAGTCGGTGCCAGTCCTGCCGGGCCACACGGCGCCATTCTCCCACATTTGCTTCCTCCGGCTCCCCTGTCACAAGGGAATCCCTTCCTTGGCGATGTCCTCGACGAAGGCGTTCCGGGAGTTCAGGAGCCGGTCAAACTCTTCACGGTTGAGCACGATCGGTGAAAGGGGAAGACCCCGGCTCAATTCGCGCACAACGCCGAGGGCGGTGGCCATCCGGAGATAAAATTTCTCAGTTGTCGGGGCGATGACCAGCAAGTCGATGTCGCTGTGCTCCGTAGCCTCGCCTCTGGCCACCGAGCCGTAGAGGATCACCTGCTCCGCGTGGTATTCGCGTTTGAGCCGGTCGGCTATCCGCTCCAGCACCGAGGCATCCGGCAGGTCGGGATGTGCGATCGCTTGCTTCATTGCCATGATCTTCTCGCTCACTCTCGGAGCTATTTCGCTTTCTTGAACGAGGTCGGCGTGGGGACATTTCGGCTACCCACGCACACCCCTTCAAGGATATCCTTGGCTCGCGTAAGGGAGCACGAGAAGCCGCCCATCGCTGGACCTCTGTAATATTGCCCTTTCATTTCAACGGAATCTCCAGAGACCTTGGTCGAGCCGCGAGCCTTCGACCCAGCGCTGTCCCCCGACGTTATCTCAAACTCCCAACTGTTCCCCCCATCTTTAAATTCCGCGGTGCCATCTATTGTGAAACCCGCGAAAGCTGTCCTCGCATCCCACACCCCAACGAGCCACTTCGTGTCGGTCTCCTGACCGAAGCCTACCCCCCCAAGTGCCGGGACGACTACGAGGAACAGCGCGGGAACGAGTTGTGACAGTCTCATTGCGTCTCCTCCTTCTGGTAAATGGTTGTGGCCCTCTGCGCTTGGCGATTCCTTCTCTGCGCACGAAGCTGCATGCTATGATCAAGTCCGAAAGGGAGGATCATCATGCCGGTAGTCCTGAAACCCGCCCAAAGAAAGCTCACTGCCATCATTGAGCCCAGCGAAGGCGTTTACGTCGTGTTCTGCCCCGAACTTGACCTTGCAACGCAGGGAGATACACCTGACTCGGCGCTGGATGACCTCATCGACACGGCCTTGGACTACGCCGAGCAGTACATGGCCGAATTCGACCGGTTCAGCCAGAGTGCAAATCGTGCCGCCCACGCGCCTTACATTCAAGCTCTCCACGCCAATCCCACCCCCGCAGGAGCCCGAGCGCTGTTCGAAGGATAAATGCCGACGGCCACCTACCGGGAATTCCGGGTGGTCCTCCAGCGCGGCGCTTTTCGATTGGTTAGATCCAAAAAACATGAAACCTGGGAAAAGACTCTCCCGGGCGGAGAGATTCTCCAGGTCCGTCTCAGCCACCAGATGAGCCGGGATATCCCAACGCCGCTGTTCCACACGATGCTTCGCCAAGCTGGCCTCAGTCAAGCTGAGTTCTTCACGCTGCTCCGGCAGTCCTAACCGACTCACTGCAGCGACTCCAGGATGCGGTCGATTTTCTCGCGGGTGAGGTTTCCTTCGTAACGGTCGTCGACCTGCATCATCGGCGCCTGCTCGCACGCGCAGAGGCACTCGACCGCAAGGAGTGTGACCCTCTGGTCCTTCGTCGTCTCCCCCGCCTCGATCCCGAGCCGCTCCTTGAGATAGGCGATCACGTCCTGAGCGCCGAGGAGATGGCAGGAGAGGTTATGGCAGACGGCAATCACATGTCGGCCCACAGGTTGTTGGTAGAAGAGCGTGTAGAAGGTGACGACCTCGTGGACGTGGGCCGGGGTGAGCTCGAAGAGCGCTCCCACGTACTCTTCGAGCTCGGGGAAGATGTAGCCGTATTTATCCTGCGCCATCTGGAGCGCGGGGAGGAGCGCTGCCCGTTTGTCCGGATAGAGCGACTGGAGCCGTCGCACCTCCTGAAGCTCAGCGGCAGTGAACTCCACGCGCTCCTGAAGCCTCACCGGTCCAGTTCTCCCCCGATCATGTTGATGGAGCCAAAGGACGGGACCACATCGGCGACCATCCCGCCTTCAATCATCTTGTGAAGGGCGGCCATCGGGGGGAAGCACGGGGGGCGACAGCGCACACGATAGGGCCGTCCGCTCCCGTCTGAGACGATATAGAACCCCAGCTCGCCGTTCGCGCCTTCAACCGGGAAGTAAGCCTCCCCCTTTGGAGGCTGGATCCCGTACCCTTCCATGATCAGCATGAAGTGGTTCATCAACCCTTCGATGGAGCCATACGCCTCCTCCTTGGGCGGGAGCACGACACGTTTGTCATCCACATTCACCCGCTCATAGACCGGCCGCTCCTGCCCTTGGAGGTTTGGTGAGAGCGTGATCGGGATGAGGAGCAGTCCTTCGGTCTTCCCCGTCTTGCCGCGGTCGACGTACAGAGCCGGGTCAATCGGGTTTCCAGAGAAGTCCACATTCGTCGGGCCTGCGGGGATCTCGCCGAGCGCCTGCTCCACAATGCGCATCGACTGCTCCATCTCGGTCATTCGCACCAGGTAGCGGTCGTAGTTGTCGCCGTTCCTCCCCGTGGGGATTTCAAACTCCATCCGGTCGTAGACCCAGTACGGCTTGGCGCCCCGCACATCGTATGGCACGCCGCAGGCCCTGAGGAGCGGGCCGGTGATCGCGTAGCCGACCGTCTCTTCTCTCGACATCGCGCCCACGCCCACCATGCGGTCCATGAAGATCCGGTTCCCGGTCAGCAGGCGGTGCACCTCGTCAAGCACCTGGCGCGTCTCTTTGAATGCCCTCCTCACCTTCTCGGCAAAGCCTTCGGGAAGGTCAGCTTTGACTCCCCCCACGCGCGCGTAGGAGATGGTCAGCCTCGCGCCGGTGACATCTTCCACCACTTCCCAGAGATACTCGCGCGCCTTGATCATATAGAGGAAGACCGTGAACGCGCCGAGCTCCATCGCGCTGGCGCCGACGCAGGTCAGGTGATCGCAGATTCGGGAGATCTCGCTCATGATCACCCGGATGTACTTGCACCGCTCGGTGACATCAATGCCGAGCAGCTTCTCAACGCAAGAGGCGTATCCGAAGTTGTTGATCAGCGGCGAGACATAGTTGAGCCGGTCCGTGTAGGGAATGGCGTTGTTATAGCCGCCCACCTCACACTCTTTCTCAAAGGCCCGGTGGAGGTAGCCGATCTCGACGTCCGCCTTGACGATCGTCTCCCCATCCAGCTCCGCGAGAATTCGAACAATCCCGTGCATGGCCGGGTGGGCCGGTCCCATGTTGACGTAAAGGTGCTGGCTTCCGCTCCCGGTGCCGCTTCCCTCGCCGAGGAAGATCTCTCGCGTTGTCCGTTCAGCCATTTCAGTTATCCCCCTCACCTTCAATCCTCTCCCCTCGGGGGAGAGGGAAGGGTGAGGGGATTGCGCGGACGTTTTCCAGCATCTTAGTTTTTCGGCCCGATTAATGGTTGCCGCTTGCTCACCGGGTAGTCCTTGCGGAGCGGGTGCCCCTGGAACTCCTCGTACATGAGGAGGCGGCGGAGGTCGGGATGCCCCTCGAATCGAATCCCAAACATGTCCCAAACCTCCCGCTCAAACCAGTTCGCGATGGGCCAGAGGTCAACAACAGTGGGAACCACTGGGTCATCTTCTTCTAACGCCACTTTGACTCTCAGGCGGTGGTTGTGGGGCAAGGAGTAGAGGTGATACACCACTTCGAAGCGTGGCCCGTCTTCCCGGCCTGGATACTTGAGATAGTCCACCGCGGTGAGATCCATCAACATGTCGAACTTGAGGCCAAGCTCATCCCGGCAATAAGTAAGCAGCTCAATGAGCGCGGCGCGATCCACCACCGCGGTCTGGTCACCGAGGCGGTCGTGGGTCTCCAGAATGCGACTGCCGAAGCGCTCAGCCACGCGCAGAAGAATCGCCGGTCCGTTCATGGAGTGAAGGGTTGCAGCGGAGGCGCTGGGCTAATAACGCTGCGTGCTGGTCGCAATCTTTTCCTGGAGCTTCATCAGGCCGTCGATCACGCTCTCAGGCCGAGGCGGGCAGCCAGGGATATACACGTCCACAGGAATAAGGGTGTCGATTCCCATGACCGTTGCGTAATTGTCGTAGAACCCGCCCGTACAGGTGCAGACGCCGAACGCCACCACCCATTTGGGCTCGCACATCTGGTCGTACACGCGCTTGAGGACCGGGGCCATCTTGTGGCTGATCGTCCCCACAACGAAGAGCACATCGGCTTGGCGCGGCGAAAAGCGCGGCAGTCCGGCGCCGAACCGGTCGATGTCATAATGGGAGCACGCTGCCGCCATGTACTCCATGCCGCAGCACGCGGTCACGAACGGGTATTGAAAGATGGAGTATTTCCTGCCCCACCCGATCGCCTCGTCAAGCTTGCTGGTAAAAAAACTCCCGAGGCTCTTACCAACCACTTGCGTCAACCCTTCCCGCTGCATTCCCTCACGCCGAATGCCGTGGGGAGAAGCGAGCAGCCCAAGGCCCGAGGGAAGAGCCAACCGGAGCGTACGTGTGTGTACGTGAGGATTGGCGACGACCGAGAACGCCGGGATGCGACGCTTATCGCCACGGCACCTAGTCCCATTCGAGGCCGCCCTTCTTCCAGATATAGAGAAACCCCAGCATCAGTATCCCGAGGAAGATCAACATCTCAATGAAGCCGAACCAGCCAAGAGAGCGAAAGAGCACCGCCCAAGGAAAGACAAACATCAGCTCGATGTCGAAGATGATGAAGAGGATCGCCACGGTCGAGAACTTGATGGCAAACCGCCCTTCGGGGAGCGCTATCGGATCCTTTCCGCACTCGAAGGGCTCGAGCTTCACCGCGCTGGCGCGCTTCGGAGCGAGCAGAGAAGGGATCCAGAGCATCGCGCCCGCGACGAGCGCGGCAAACCCGAACACCATCAAGATCGGAAGGTATTCCATAGTTAGCTATCAGCCTTCAGCATTCAGCGCTCAGCAATATATGGAGGCTCGATCGAGCTGACGGCTGAAAGCCGACCGCCCCCTACAGATTTCTTCGAAATCTCAACGCTGGGGGCACCCATGTTGCGGTTTGGCGTTCCGCCAAACCGATGGGTGCTGACGGCTTTCGTGACTTGGCGCTTGGCATGATACGAGCTGCGCACGAGTGGCCCAGCCTCCACGTGAGCAAATCCCATTTCCCTGCCGACTGCCGCCAGCTCTTTGAACTCCTCGGGGCGATAGAACTTCTCCACCGGGACATGCTTGGATGACGGCCGGAGGTATTGGCCAAGCGTCAGTATATTCACGTCGACGCCTCGGAGATCCCGCATCGTCTGGACCAGCTCTTCGCGAACCTCCCCCATTCCGAGAATGATCCCCGACTTGGTCAGGAGTCTCGGGGCCTCGGCCCGAGCGCGCGCAAAGAGCTTGAGTGAGCGCTCATAGCGCCCGCCGGAGCGCACGCGTTTGAAGATGCGGGGGACCGTTTCGATGTTGTGGTTTAACACGTCAGGCTGAGCATCAATGACCCTCTGGAGCGCCTCTGCCGACCCCTGGAAGTCCGGGACCAGCACCTCCACCTGGCAGCGAGGCGCCTCGCGCCGGATGGCCGCAATAGTCCGTGCAAAGACCTGGGCTCCGCCGTCAGCCAGGTCGTCCCGGTTGACAGAGGTCACGACGACGTGCTCAAGGCCGAGGAGCGCCACGGTACGTCCGACCCGATCAGGCTCGTCCCAGTCTTCCCAGGTCGGACGCCCGTGCGCGACGGCGCAGTAGCCGCACGCCCGCGTACAAACGTCACCCAGGATCATGAACGTGGCGGTCCGGTCTTCCCAGCACTCACCGATGTTCGGACAGTGCGCCTCTTCGCAGACCGTGTGGAGGTTCAACCGGCGCATCAATCCCTTGAGCTGAATGTAATTGGGCCCGCCGGGCGCTCTGACCTTCAGCCACTCCGGCTTCCTTCCATCCGAGGAAGGCGGCGAGACATCAAGGAGAGGAAGAGAAATTCCCATCTATACTTTCGTGCGGAGTTTTCTTGGACCGAAGCCCATTATGCCACAACTTTCACAAGCGACCAAGCATGGGCGCCCGAAAGAGAAACGAGAGCGTCAGAGGCGAAAGACGCGGGCCGTAAACCACGAGGAAACCATGCGGGGTGCGATTAAGGCACTTGTTCACCCAAAGTCTGTGGTTTGGACAACACACTTGCGCCGCGTCGAGATGCGAGCAGCCCGAGGCCCGAGGGAGGAGGAACCCCGAAGCGTATGCGGTATACGTTGAGGGGTTCCGACGACCGCGTTCCCTCTTCGA
>Ga0209342_10003124_pt1 | contig 17518 bp, 17 predicted proteins | sample RifCSP16_2_FD_184023 | JGI IMG/M metagenome (GOLD analysis project Ga0209342, IMG submission 184023) | Soil microbial communities from Rifle, Colorado - Rifle CSP2_sed 16_2 (SPAdes) (version 2) | ecosystem: Environmental > Terrestrial > Deep subsurface > Rock core/Sediment | place: Rifle... | reverse complement strand
ACGTACAACGAGGTTCCGAGGCCCTTCCAATGGCGGGCCACGGCTGACCAGATCCTCGCGAAAGTGCGGTGGAACCGGTTAAACGTAGTTCTGGCTGGCGCACCACACTAGTCTGCGCGCGGGAGCGTCACCGCCAGACCGAGGATCGCGAGGTCGAGCGCGAACCCGAAGACGCACAGGATGCAGATCGCCTGGATCACGAACACCTCGACGACCGTGAGGCCCGCCCCGACGCCCGCACCCGCCAACGCGAACAGGAGGAGCCATCGGTCGAGGGACCACGGCCCGAGGCGCTCCATGCCTCGCAGCGCGAGCACCGCCAGCGCGAGCAGGATCGCGAACCCGGCGACGCCGACCGTGGCGGTGGGGACCCCGCCGACCGCGGACCACGCGCTGTCGCGGACCTTCGAGCAGCTGAAGTACGCGTCCAAATCGCACCAGGAGGCCGACGCGGCCGCATACCACTGCCACGTGAGGTACGCGGCGTTCACGACGCCGAAGGCGGAGAGCGCCGCCACGAGGAGGAGGCGGTCCCCGCGGGAGAGCGTGGGCATCACCTCACGCGCGGATCGCCTTGTCGAGCCATTCCCCGTACGCGTCGACGCCGCCGGGGGCGGACCCGCGGATCATGTGGACCACGACGCCGTTGCGGTCGAGGAAGAAGGTCGTCGGCGTGGAGTACACGCCGTATGCATTCCGGGCGACGCGGTCCCGGTCGAGCGCGTGCGTCCACGGGGTCCCGTGCGAGGTGCGGAACGCCTGGATCCGGTCCAACGTGTCCGCTTCGCCGACGAAGTCCACGCTCACGCTGAGGAACTCGACGGACGCGCTGTAGTTCTCGTGCACGTACCGGAGGACGCCTGCCTCCTGTTGGCAGGCCCCGCAGTCGACGTCCATGAACTCGAGGAGCACGGGCGTCCCGCGGTACGTCGACAGGGTCACCTCCCCGCCCGCGGAGGTCGGGACCGTGAACTCCGGCGCGTACTGCCCGACGCCGGGCCCCGTCCCTCGGAACGGGTTCAACACCGCGATCGCGAACAGGAGGGCGACGACGATCACGACGGTGGAGATCACGGCGATGCCGCGCGTGGTCACCGCGGGCCGGGTCGGGGACTTCCCCCTCGCGGCGCGTCGCTCTCCCGCCGTCAGCACCCGGTCGAGGTCCACGGTCTCGTGCGGGTGCTGGTTCCCGACGTGCCGCTCGAGGTTCTCGACCTTGACGGAGACGCCGCAGACGGGGCACTTCTTCACGGGATCGCTGACACGTCGGTGGTCGCACCGTTAAGGGTTCCGTTGATACCGTACGGATGGGTGAGCTACTTGAAATCGGGCGGCAGGAGGTCGGGGATGCCCTCGCGGATTTCGTACGTGTGGTTGCAGTGCGGGCAGTGCAATGTACCTTCGAGGACCTCGTCCGTCTCCTTCTGCACTGAGAGTGTGAGCTCCCCCTTGCACACCGGGCACGCGAGGATCTCCATGAGGTCCCGGTTCACGAGGGCGCCGTAACGGGCGGTCGGGGATAAGGGTTCCGCGGCCCGCCAAGGTTGTCCTCGAAAGCCTTTAGGGTGGATTCGTCCGAACCCTTCTCAGTCCTGCCGATCTCGCTGGAGCGCCGACACTCGTGTGGTCATTTCGTTCGTCCTTTCGACGATCTCTCAGACGGCGGCATCCATTCGTTGCCGAAGATCCGTGACCACTGCGCGGTCGAAAGCATGTCCTTCGAGGATATTACTCCGACATCATCAACCCAACCCTTGTGCGCAATACTTTAACGATGCCCATTCCTCATCTGTGAACGGCATACACGGAGGCGAATCTCGATGCGGGACTCAATGACAATCGGATACGGGGTCCAGCTGGAGGAGTGAGCGGTGAAGAACACGGAGTGCGTGATCTACATCACGACCAAACACGGCCGGACGTGGGGCTATCTCAAAGGGGACGACGGCTGGACACAGACCGGTCCAACCGGCATCGTCCGCGGGCTCAGCGCAGAGCAACTGTTGTCGCACCTCTTGCCGCCACTCGAAGCCGGCAATCCGGGCCACCTCAGCGTCAGGGTGGAACGGAGAAAGGCCGACGAGGACCGCGCCGCACGAGTATCGTTTCCTCGCCGGCGCAGGTAGATTATACGCGTCCCCGTTGCCGCCGCGATGCCGGTCCGATGGACGGTGGATCCCGAGGCGGCCGAGACCCTCTGGCGGGAACTCGCCGAGATGCCCCTCCGCCTGACCGGGCCCAACGGTCGCGTCGTGGACCTTGGCGGAGGGAACGGCAATTTCGTCGCTCCGCTCCTCGAGAAGGAGGGCTCTCTCGTGACGATTGACACCGATCGGACCGCGCTCGCATCGGCGAATCCGAGGATCCGAGCGGTCTGCGGCTCCGTGCTGGCGCTACCCTTCCGCGATCAGGCCTTCGACGGGATCGCGGGTCGTGCGGTTCTGCACCACGTGCCGGACGACCTCGACGCTGCGATCGCCGACGCCAAACGGGTCGTGCGTCCAGGGGGCCTCCTGCTGTTTCAAGAGCCCACGGACGGGAATCCGATCGCGAATGCGGCGCGGCGGCGATTCCCCACAGAGCGGCACGACCCCCACGAGCGGCCCCTGCCCGCGGAGGCGTACCTGGCGGCGGTCCGACGCGAGCTCGAGGTCGTCGAGGTCCGACACGAATTCCTGCTGTCCTACCTCCTGCCGCACGCCGTCGGCCGGTTGCCGCCCGATCGGCGCGGGTTCGCACGATTCTTCACGCGCGTCCTGTTCCGATTCGATCGGCTCCTCTTGGCGGCGCTGCCGAAGTTGCGGTCCCGCGCGGCCTACGTGTCCATCCTCGCCCGCCGTCCCGGGGTCACGTCTCCTTCCTTTGGACAACGCTAAAATAGGGGGTCCCTTCTAGGCGCCGTTCCAGCCTCGGCTCCGGGTGCTACAGGTGGCAGAGGGCGAGCACTGGTTGCGCAAGAACTGGACCACGCCGGTCCTTCTCCTAGGAGTATTCCTCGTCGCCCTTTTCCTGAGGGCCTACTTCCCGTGGGAGCTCGCATTCCCCGGCGGCCTCCTGTCCGGCGGGTCGGACGCGTTCTACTACCACCGGATCATCCAGGTCATCGCGGAGACGGGCCAGCACCTGACGTCCGACCCGCTCCTTAACTTCCCGATGGGTCTGGAGAACCCGCGTCCTCCGCTGTTCGCGTGGACGACCGCCGTGATGGGCAAGCTCCTCTCCCCGTTCTTCGCGAGCCCCATGCAGGCGGTCACGTTCGCGTTCCTCGGCTCGACGGCGCTCTGGGGGGCGCTCACGGTCTTTCCCTTGTACTTCCTCACGAAGGAGGCGTTCGGGAAGCGCGTCGCCCTCCTGACGTCCTTCTTCCTGGCCATCCTCCCCGCGCACCTCCAGCGGAGCCCGGCGACGAACGGCGACCACGACGCGATGGTCCTGTTCTTCGTCGTGTCCGGGTTCTTCTTCTTCCTGAAGAGCCTGAAGTCCCTGAACGAGAAGCGATGGGTGGACGACTGGCGGGTCTGGAAGAAGGAGGGCCGCGCGTCGCTCCGCCAGGGACTTGGCGTGTTCTTCTCCGAGAACCGGAAGTCCCTCCTCTACGCGACCTTGGCGGGCTGGTGCATCGCGACGATCGCCCTCACGTGGCAGGGATGGGCGTACGCGCCGATCATCCTCCTCGTCTACTTCCTCTTCCAGGTCCTCGTCCACCGCCTCCGGAACCAGGACCCGATGGGCGTCACGATCGCGTTCGGGGTCGCCTTGGGCCTGCCGCTCCTGGTCGCCGCCCCATGGTACTTCGGCACGTACGGCCAGGTCGGCACGTGGTACGACGTGCCGTTCTATCTGTTCGTGATCGCCCTCGCCGTCGGGTTCGTGTTCACCGCCACGCGCGACTACCCGTGGGCCCTCGTCCTCCCCGTCCTCGCCGTGCTCGGCGGCGTCGCGGTCGTGTCCGCGGCGTTCGTGAACCCCTCGATCGGGAACGCGTTCCTCTCGGGCGCGGGCTACTTCGTCCGCACGAAGGCATACGAGACGATCGCGGAGGCCCAGCCGCCGGGCCTGAGCCAGATCATCCTCTCGTTCGGCGTCGCCACCTACTTCCTCGCCCTCTTCGGCCTCTTCTGGTTGGCGCGGGGGATCCCGAAGCACCCGACGCCGGATTACTTGTTCGTCGTCGTGTGGGCCATCGCCGCCATCTTCATGGCCCAGGCCGCCGCGCGGTTCATCTTCAACGCGGCGCCCGCCTTCGCGATGGCGAGCGCGTGGGTGACCGTCCTCCTCCTCGACTGGCTCCGCTTCGACGACCTGAGGAAGAAGTTCCGCTCGCTGGGTGGCGGCTTCACGGGATTCCGGCGCTCCGTCCGCGCGCGCCACGTCCTCGGATCCCTCTTCGTGCTGTTCATCCTCCTCCTCCCGAACGTCTGGTTCGGCGTCGACGCTGCGATCCCCTTCGAGCGGAAGGTCGAGTTCGACCGCCAGGTCTACGGCGCCGTCCCGGACTTCCTGCGGCCCTCCGGATACGATCAGATCTCGCAATCCGGGTCCTCGTTCTACTTCGGCGCGTTCGGGTATTCCCTCCCCCTGGAGCGGGAGTACTTCCCCGCCGCCTGGTCGTGGTTCCGCGACGTCGACTCCGACATACATCCCGTGGAGGACCGTCCCGCGTTCCTCTCCTGGTGGGACTACGGGTTCGAGGCCGTGGACGTGGGCGCCCACCCCACGGTCGCGGACAACTTCCTCGACGGGTACCACCTCGCCGGGAACTTCATCACCGCCCAGTCCGAGGAGGAGGCGATCGCGCTCCTGAACGTGCGGCTCCTCGAGGGCGACTTCTACAAGGAACGCCGCCGCTCGTTCGGCCCCGAGGCGAAGGCGGTGATCGCCTCCTTCGGCCTGTCGTGGCCGGCGCTCGACGCCGCCTTCCGGGACCCCGCGGGGTACGTCGATGACATCGTGGCGGACCCGAACCGGTATGGGAACTACGAGGAGCTGCAGCCCGCGAACGCGAAGTACATCTGGGCGGGCCAGAACCTGATGGACAACCTCGACGCGGACGAGCTCGCCGCGATGAACCATGCCCTCCGGGGCGTCGTCGGAGCCTCGATCCGCTACTTCGCGGTCGACACGCGCCTCTTCCCACTCAGCGGCCAGAACACGGGAATCTTCTATGCACCCGCGAAGCTGTCGGACCACCGCATCCTCGAGCTGCGGGACGGGAGGACGGTCCCGAGCGACTTCTTCGACGTGATCGCCACGACGCAGCGAGGCCCTGTCCCGATCGACGAGGTCCGCGACACGGACCAGGTGACGGACCTCACCCTCCGGTACAAGGACCTGTTCTACAACTCCATGTTCTACCGCGCCTTCGTCGGCTTTGCGCCGACCGTCGCGGGCCAGTCGTGCGACGACTGCATCCCCGGGCTTCCAGCGCCGAACAACCAGGGGATGGCGAACATCCTCCCGATGCAGGGCTGGAACCTGAGCCACTTCCGGGTCGTCTACAAGACGGCGTACTACAACCCGTTCCCCCGCGAGGAGATCGCGAACCACACGGACGCGTGGCGCGCGGTCGAGTACAAGGAGGCGCAGGACCTCCAGGGCAAGATCAACCGGGGCGAGGCGACCGGCGTGGTCGACGCGACGCCGACCTCCCTCATCCGACGCGGCATCGTGTTCCTCAAGTACTACGATGGTGCGTTCCTCAACGGCACGGTCACCCTCGACGGGGTCCCGTGGCCGAACGTGCGCGTCACGGTCCACGACGACTACGACATCCCCCACGACACGGTCCTGACGGGCGCGGACGGGCGCTACAGCGTCCTCCTCCCGTTCGGCCAGGTGCACGTCGCCTACTCCCTCGGGACAGCGGACAACCGGACGATGACGGGGCCGACGACGGTCCACGAACTCCGGCTCGAGGTCAGCGACGAGGCCGCGATGCGCGCGAACGTCGACGGCGACGGCGACGGGCTCGTCGACTGGAAGATCACGCGCGACGTCGACGTGTCCGGCGCGACGCGGTCCGGTTCGCTCTTCCTGGACGTGGACCGGGACCGCAAGCTCGACGCGGGCGAGCCGCTCCTTGGTGGCGCGGACCTGACGTTCCGCGGGAGCGAGGTCAACCTGGAGCGATCGGCGCGGACGGCCACGGACGGCACGTTCCGCGTCACCGGCCTGTACCCGGGCCCGTACGACGTGACGGTCGGGGCGCAGGGTCGTACGCTGACCCTGACGAACGTCTCCGTCGCGGAGGGGCGGTCGACGGAGGACCTCGTCGTCGTGCCCACGACGATCCAGGGTCGGATCCTCGACGAGGACGGGCGCCGGCTCGAGGGGGCGACCGTCGCGCTCACGGACCGGACGAACGGGACGACGTTCCGCGCGACCTCCGCGAAGGACGGGTTCTTCAGCTTCCCGGGCCTATTGGGCGGCGCCTTCGACGTGGACGCGGAGAAAGGGGACAACGCGTCCCTCCCGTCGCGGGCCTTCGTCGCGGCCGGGGTGGAAGTGGTCTTCCACAACATCACCGTGTATCCGGGGTCTCCCGTCAGCGTGCAGACGACGCTTGGCGGCACGCGCCAGGGGTTCGTGACCCTCACGCTCGAGCAACGGAGCGCGGCGCGCCTCGTGCGCGTGGTGACGACGGACGGCGATGGGCGGGCGACCGTCTCGCTGCCACGGGGGACGTGGGACGTGCACGCGCGTCACTATTCGGGGACCGCTCTTTGGGCATTCGTCGGGGTCTCCGAGGTCAGGGTGGGTGCGCCCACGAGCCTCACCGTCAGCCTGACGCCCGGGGCGGCGGTCGGGGGCCTGCTGTACAACACCGAAAACCGGACGGAGGCGTTTGGCAGCGCAGAGGTCTACTTCCGCGGAGTGTCCGGACAGCACCGCGTGCGGGCGGACCTCACGGGCGAATACCTCGCGCACCTCCCGCTCGGCACGTGGACCGTGCAGTCCTCGCACCTCGACTTCCCCCTCTACGAGGTCCGGACGATCACGGCGGATGCGAGGATCGACCTCACGGCGCGCCGGGGCGTTTTCGTCCAGGGCACGGTGCTGCGGGAGTTCCTCGACCCTGGTCCCGTCCCGGTCGAGGACCCCGTCGGGGACGCGATACTCCAGTTCTTCGACGCGACCCGGACCTTCGAGACGATGACGGGGGGAGACGGCCGGTTCGGGATCGCCCTGCCCCAGACGGGAGCGTTCGCCCTCCGCGTCACCCGACCCGGCTTCGTGGCGCTCGAACGGCCTGCGGCGAACGCGTCCGGATGGCAGCAAGCTGCCTCCGGCGTGTCGATTGTGGCGGAGGACGTCGTGCTCTCCGGCTTCCTCCGACTCGAAGGGGCTCTCGTCACGGACCGGACGCTGGAGGTCGTCTTCGAGGCCCAGGGGCCGGGCGCGGTACAGGCCCTCGCGAACCTCGACGGTGCCGGCGGATACACCGCGAGCGTCCAGCCCGGACCGTATCGCCCCGTCGTCGACCGCGAGTTGGCGGCGCAGGGCGACACGCGCCTCCAGACGCGCGACGACCTGTCCCTGTTCGTGGCGGTCGACGCGGACCCCATCGCCCAGGACCTCGCGCTCGTCGTGCGCCATCGGGTCCAGGGCACGGTGACCCTAGGAGGCCAGCCCAGGTCCCCGACCATTCGGTTCGAGGGACCGGACGTCCGGGAGACGAACGCGACCTCCGGGTCGTACTCGACGTTCCTCGTGGCGGGGGCATACACGGTCACGGCGAACGCGACGGAAGGCGTCGATCGGTACCTCGCACTCCAGAGGCTCGACGTGTCGGGGCCGACGATCGCGCCCGTCTCGCTCCTCCTCGCGACGAACGTGACAGGCACGGTCGCGTTCGAAGGCGGTCTTGTCGGCGGAGTCCCGGTCGCGTTCACGCGCACAGAGGGGGCGGCCGTCCGCGCGATTTCGGACGACTTCGGCCAGTACAGCGCCCTCCTCCTCGGAGGCTCATACTCCGTCGCCGTGGATCACGCGGGGGCGAGCACGCTGAGCCAAGGGCCGCGGCACGTGCGATACTCCTTCGACGGCTCCCTGTCGGTCACGCAGGGCAACAGAATCGCACTCTTCAACGTGGACCTCACCCGCTCCCTGGACAATACGACGGTCGAAGGCGTCGTACGGTTCAACGGCGATCCCGTGATCGCGCAGCTCACGTTCGTGGCGCGCAACGGCAACGGGATCAACGCGACCGCTTCGTCCGGCTCCGACGGCCGTTACACGCTGGACATGCAGGGTGGGGAGTATCACGTCTACGCGATCGCGCCCTTGAAGTCCGCCGTGTTCCTGGGAACGTTCGAGCTGCCGACCGGCCCGACGCGCACCTTCGACCTCACCCTCGTCCCCGGTCTCCGCCTCTCGGGCACCACGACCCTTGGAGGGACCCCTGCGGCGGCGAACCTCACGTTCTCCACGACCGGCGGTCGGGCGTACTTGACCTCGGACGCCGCCGGCAGGTATTCGATCCTCCTCCCAGCGAACTCGTACGACGTGGAGGTGACGACGGCCGGGACGGAGCGCGGCATCGCGGTCTCGTACCGGGACCGATCGACGATCGTCCTCACGGAGCCGGACGTCAAGAGCTTGGACTTGGGCAAGGTCGTCCGCCGGGAGGTCGACCTCACTTGGGACGAGTCGGAGAGGAGGGAGATCCCGCCGGGCAGCGCCGTGGACTACACCCTCACGCTTACGAACCGCGGGAACGAGGACGACACGTTCGTGCTGTCCGCCGGCCTCCCGGGCTTCACGTTCTCCTTCAATAACGACCGCGTCACGATCCCGTTCGGGAGCACGGGGAACGCGCGCGCGGTCCGCGTCACGATCACTGCCGCCAAGGATGCGAGGGTCGACCATGCCCCGATCACGGTCAGCGCGGAGTCGACCTCGGACGCGGCGGTGGCAAAGTCTGTGAGCCTCCAGCTCGACGTCACCCGATACCGCGGCCTGTCCGCGGACGTGTCCACGAGCGCGCCCACGTGGGACGGCCGGTTCCTGGACTACACGCTCACCGTGAGGAACGCGGGGAACGGACAGGAGACGTTCCAGCTGACGTTGCCGAACGAGCAGGAGCTCCGTGCCGCCGGATGGAGGCCCGCGTTTGTCTCCTCGGGAGAGACGACGACGATCCTCAACCTCACGGTGGCGGGGAACTTCACCTCGCGTCCTGTGCTGCGCCTGGAGAAGGTCGGCGGGTCCGGAGGAGCCACCGTGAACGTGCAGGTCGCGAACACGCAGGACGCGACGCAGGCCGACCTCGTGACCGTGAGGGTCCAGTTGCCCGCGCTCGCCCTGGAAGGCCGCGTCCGGGCGGTCGGACCGGGGATCACCCTCCTGGAGCCCGGGATCGACACCGCGACCGCGGCGTTCCTCGTCTCCCTAGTGGCCGTGATCGCCGCCGGCGCGTACCTCACGCTCCTCAGGAGGCGGTCCCGATGAGGCGGGCGGCCGTCCTCGTCCTGCTCCTGTTCCCCCTGCTCGCGATCATGCCCTCCTCGGACGCGCAGGAACCCGTCACGATTACGATCCGAGGTCCCGACGCCGTCGCACCGGCGTCGACGCACCCGTTCGCGATCACGGTCACGGGCGGTCCGGCGGCCGAGGACAACGGCACCTTTCACATCGAGTACACGCTGCTCGGCGAGAACCTGTTCGGGGCGGACCCGCAGCTCCCGCGCACGCAAGCGAACGGGGAGGGGGTGTTCGACGTCAACGTGACCGCGCCCGAGGCGGAGGGGACCGTCCTCCTCTACGTCAAAGCGACCTCCCAGGGCGACGTGAACGAGACCGCGGAGGCCCGCTACGCGATCGGCGTGTTCCGTCCGCTCGACCTGCGCGCGACGATCAAGAACAACGGCGCAGCGGCCGCGCTGAACGTGACCGTGTTCTTCTACGTCGACGACCGCCTGGTCGGCAACTCGTCCATCGTGCGGGTCGACGCGGGCGGCGAGGCGACCGTGAACATCACGTACATCCCCGTGGACCTGCTGCCCGGGCGGCACACGGTCCGCATCCAGGCAGACCTGGACGGGGACGGGAGGTTCCTCCCCGAGCGAGGAGAACTCCTCGCGTACGACTTCTTCTACAAGTCGGAGAGGACGAGCACGCCCGCGATCCTCGGCACCCTCACCGTGATCATCCTGATCGTCCTCCTCTTCATCGTCCTGGCGATTCGCCGCCAGCGTCGACTGGGCGGTTAGGGAAGTACTCGCCAATCTTCGCGACGACCTCCCGCCTCCGGTGGGGCGTCATCGCGATGTAGCCAGGGAATTTGCGAGGCTCCACGGTCGACCGGCCGTCCTCCGTGAGGTCCTCGAAGCCCGCGCGCAGGAAGAAGGTGCGCGCCTCCTTCGTCAGGGGCTTCGTGAGCACGTGCCCGGTCACCAGGGTGAGCACGAGGAGGAGGAGTCGGTATCCAAGGCGCTTCCGCCGGAGCTCCGGGAGCGTCTCGATCGCGCGGAGCACGTACAGGGGATTCCCATCCCGCGCCCGCTCCCCGTGCTCCTCGACGAAGACCCAGGAGGCGACCTCGCGCTCGCGCAGCGCCGCCAAGAAGATAGGGCGCGGGAAGTGCCGGAGCCATGCCTTGAACGTGCGCTCGTACCCCACGATCCCGAGGCCGCGGAAGAACTCGAACCCGCGCGGGTCCGTCTCGGTCCCATGGACCTGGACACGTTCGATGTCTCCGGGTTCCTCGAACTGCACGTAGGTGAATCCGCCCTCGCGCGCGAGTTCCCGCATGCGCCCTCGGACGGTCACTCCGTGTACAAGAGCCAGACGTCGGAGTTGTTCCGGAGAAGCATGTTCAGCTCCGTCCTCGAGATCCCCGCCTTCTGGAGGAGAACCGGCAACCACTCGTCGGGGACGATCTTCCTCGCGCCGTCCGTCCAGACCGTCGCGATCTGTGCGTACTTCACACGCTTCCCGCCGACGGAGATCCGGTCCGCCGCCACCGCGCGGAAGGTCTGGTGGATGATGTGGAGCGAGTTGATTGACGTCGGCTTCACGTTGCTGTTGTAGTACGCCGCGACCTCCTCGTGGATGCGGGAGAAGGACCCAACGCGCTTGATGTACTCCTGCCAGCCGCGCTCGAACGGCGAGCGGCGCGTGACCACGCAGTTCTTCGTCGGCATGAACACGTCCTCGAACGCGGTCAAGATGCTGTTCCCGCTCTTCAGCGCCTCGAGGAGCTCGTCCCACGTGTCGTACTCCTCCTCGGGCATCGACTTCGCGAGGTTCGTCGCGAGGCTCATCAGGTAGTTGTTGAGCCCGGAGGCGCCCTGTTTGTCCGCAATGTCCTCGAGGAAGAGGTGGGTCGCCACGTCCACGAACGGGTTCGACTCGATCAGCTTCTCCCGGGTCGCCGTCGTGACCATCAGGCTCCCTCCTTCAGCTTTGCGCCCTTCATCATGACTGCGTAGACGCACTCGTAGTTCCGGAGGAGCGCGCGCACGTGCTCCGGGTTGATCATGAGCTTGCGCAGGTTCCTGTCACTGATCTTCGTCTCGCCCGTGAATCCGCGCGTGGCCAGCAGGAGGGACTCGAGCTGCTGTCCCGCGATCGTGATGTTCTTCGCGGTCTCCTCGCGGAACTTCTCATGGATCACGCAGAAGTTGCACACCGCGATGTCGTGGATCGAGTTGTTGTACTCCTCCGCGACGGCGCGGTCCGCCCGGGGCAGCTCGCCGACGCTGTACCGCACGCGCAGGATCGTCGGGACGAACACGCATTGCTTCAGCGCGTAGATGTAGCCGACGACGTCCCCGTCCACGTCGGTGATCGCGAGGTCCGTCAGGGGGATCACGTCGCCCTCGATCGAGAAGCCCGTGCGCCCCTCGCGCAGGGCGACGTTGAACGAAGGCCACCCCATGTACGCCTCCTTCCCGATCCGGCGCGCGAGGTTCTCTCCCACGCGCTGCCAGTACTGGATCGTTCCGTCCACGCCCGCTTTCTCGCTCATGTCTTGGATGAGGGACACCAGGGCCACGTCAAGCATTGTTGGATTCCTCCTTGAGTCGATACGTCGTCGTCTTCCCGCGAATGGTAGAGGCGATGCGACCGCGAGCTTCGAGGCGCGAGAGGGCCTCGCGCAATGCGTCGTCCGCGACCTCGAGGTCGCGCCGGAGTTCCGCAAGGGTCCTGGCTCCGTCCGCGAGGTTCGCGAGCACGCGATCGTCGGGCGAAGGTTCCTCGGGCGCTGCGGGCTTCGACCCCTGCCCGGGGAGCGTGCCCTGGATTGCCGCCAAGCGCAACTCGAGGGCCTCGACGGACTCCCGCGTCGCGACGTTCGCGAGCGTCCCCCGCAGATTGGCGGCGAATTCCTGCACGTCCTTCAAGGCACCCGCGACGTGCGCCTCCAGGCGGTCCAACCGCCCCTGGAGGGCCTGCGCCTGCGCGCCGATGCGATCGACGTCGCGCGCGAGGGTGAGCGCCCGGTCCACGGCGAACTCCTGGCTCTTGAGCTTCACGAGCGCGCGGAAGTTCCTCGGCGCGTGGGCGTGGACGGGCTCGAGCAGATGGCGGCGCAGCTCCTCGTACGTGATCTGCACCTGGCGGGCGGACACGAGCCCCTTCTCCAGCGGCCTCCGCACGCCCACCTCGATGCGGTGCGCCTGCGGGCGGTAGTGGAACAATTCCGAGCCGCTCGTCTTAAGGCGGAGCTGCTCGAGGGAGCCCTCGATGTGTCGCTCAGAGTCGTGGGCACCGAGCGTCTTCTTCAGTTCCGCGACGATGTCGTCGACGATCGCCTGGTACGCGTGTTCGAGGATCGCCGGCGGGACCTTGGCGGGGTCGAGGGTCTCCCCGTATCCGACCTCGTCGACCACGTCGTCGACTCGCGCGCGGAGCCGTTCGAGGTCCTTGCGAACCGCCGCCAACTCCGAGGATCCGACTTTGCCTCGGGCCTCGTCCTCAATATCTCCGATGCCCCGGTCCAACCGGGCACTCATCGCGGAGATCAGGCTGTTGAGCGTCTCGACGGCTTCCTCAAGCTGCGCGACCTGCCCCGCCAGTCCCGTCGCGGGCTCGAACCCCGACTCGGAAACGGCCTCGGTTTTTTCGGACATGGTCACACGAACGCCTTGAGCCTCCGCTTCGTCTCGCGGTTCCACTTCGCTTCGCACTGCTGCGCGAGCACGTCGCCGCCGGCCTCTTTGACGCGGGCCAGCAGGATCTCCACGAGCTTCGTCCACTGTGGGTCCTTCATGTACGGGGTGGACGTACCGACCTCGCCGTATGCGTGCGCGAGGAACTCCTCGACGCTCCCGACCCCGACCGCCTGCGTGAGTTCCTGCTTCAGGTAATTGTGAAGGTCCATGTTGCGCCGGTACTGCGGCGTCTCCTCGAACTTCTCGACGAAGAGCCGTCGGCTCAGCCGTCGCAATTCATCCGCGATCTCTGGCTCGTAACCGGCGAGGGCCTCCGCGCTCATCGGCCGCTGCTGGAACACGTGCTGAAGCACGTCCGACGCGCCCCGCACCTGCGCGAGCGTCCGGTCCATGGAGGCGACGTCCTGTGATTTCCCGGAGAGCAGGACGAGGAAGGCGCGCGGGCCGACGGGCGAGATCAGGACGACCCCGTGCTCGTACTGGGTGAGGCTGAACTTCATCGACTCGTTCGTGAGCTGCGCGCAGATGCTCGGCAGGTTCGCCTTCACGAGGTTGAGGAGTCGGTACTGCGACGGTCCGAGCGCGTCGGGGATGCTCGTCGCGAAGATGCGACCGTCCACGCCGATCAGCATCGAGATGTCGAAGCCGAAGTCGTCGCGCACGCGGCGCAGTTCCATCTCCAGGAGGCTCTTGAGGAGCGTGACCGATTCGGCCTCGAGACGCTTTTCCATGGAGGGGTTCGCCGCCATCGCCGTCACTTGAGTCCGTACGTGTCGAACAGGATCTGGAGCGCTTCCTGGGGCGAGTACGGGTAGTCCCAGTTCCTCCGAATCGCCTCGATCTTCGCCAGCACGAACGGAGGCGCCGCGCGCTCCTGCGCCGTTTTCAACGCGCGGTCGAACAGCGCGGTGTGGTCCGCCACGCCGCCCGGCACGGGCATCTCGCCCGCGGACGCGCGCACGATTACGCCGGCCCCTCGCGCGAAGAAGTACGGGTAGACGCCCTCGCCGTGGTGCGCCCCGCGGACCTTGATGACCTTGAGCGTGCGGTTGAACGCCCCGCCCACGGGGTAGTACTCCACGTGGAGCGCGCCGTCGCTCAGGTAAATCGGAAGCAGCACATCCTCGCCGACCGTCTCCCCGGGCTTCGCGTGCTCCTCGACGGTCGCGATCACGACGCCGAGCTCCTTCAGCGTGTAAAACAGGCGGCCGATGAGTTCGCGCTGCTCGAGCCGGTCCGGCGTCGCCCAGATCACGGGCGTCATCGGGTCGATCACGACGCGCGTCTTGATGTCGTAGTCCGCGCGCGCCTTGACAAGCGCCGGCAGCTGCTCCTCGATCATCTTCTTGAAGTTCTTGCCCTTCAGATGGATGAAGAAGAGGTTCTTGTCGATCTGCTCCTTCATCTTGAACCCCATGAGCTCGGCCTCGCGCACGATCTGCTCCGGCGTCTCCTCGAGGGTGACGTAGAGGCCTTGCTGCCCCTCGTCGATCCCGTGCATGATGAACTGCATCGCGAACGTCGTCTTCCCCGTGCCCGAGGAGCCGACGACCACGTGCGCGGTCTTCTCCCGGAATCCACCCCCGATCAGGGGGTCCAGCCCGAAGATGCCCGATTTCACCAACGGTTCCGTCATTCCAACGACCTCCCTCGGCTCGCCCGCGCGAGCAGCTCCGCGAAGCTTCGGCACTCCGCTGCCAGCGCGGCGTTCTCGGCGGTCGGGCCCGGCTCGCCCGTCTTTGGCGGCGCCACTTGGGCGACGGCCTCCGCGAACGACTGCGCGTCTGCGATCGCCGCGGATAGTTCGCTTGCCGCCCGCCACGGGGGCTCGAAGTCCTCCGGCGGGGGCCCTCTCGCGAGCACCGCGTCGCCGTCTGGCTTTCGTCTTCCGGCTGCGGACGCGAGGCCATAGACGACGAGCCGCTCCATCCGGAAGTCGAAATCGTCCTGCGACAGGAGCAGGGATTCCGCGAGGTCGTCCTCTCGGCCCCCAGGCGCCTCAGGATACCAGTCGATCGCATCCAGAACCGTCGCACGCACCGTGAGGGGATCCAGGGCAACGACAAACCGGCACGACGCGTCGCCGGCGTTCCGACAGGCGATCTCCTCGACCTCCGCGGGGAGCCCGAGGTCCATCTCCAGGAAGCGGGACAGTGCCTCACTCACGAACGCGCACGTCCTCCCCGGATGGTCCTCCGCAAACAGCCGGGCGTATTGGGTGTCTTCCAGGCCGAAGGTCAGGGAGAAGCGTCCCACCGCCTCGACGGTCAGTGGCAGGCCGACCTGCGCGAAGACCTGGCGCATGAACTGGAACGCGGGGGCGTTGCTCGCCGGGCCTGGCTCCTCTGCGCGGAGGAGGACGCGAACCTCCGAAGGGGGCACCCGGGAGCTCGCGATGGCGCTCGCCACGGACGCTTCCAGGGCGTTGAGCCGCTCGAGGACCGCGACGACCTCTGCGAAACTCTGGAGGTGTCGCAGGGGGGGCTGAAAGTCCAGGAGGGGACCGATCCGGTGGTTCTCCCAGCGTGGCGTCTCACCCATAGGAAGCGAAAACGCATCGACGCCTTCTTCGCAAGAACGTATCGTCCCCAGTCGCGAAAACTGTAACGTATGGCGTCGTCACGAAACGAGCGTGCCAGTAGGTCTCGAGCAGTTTTATGGCATGAATCGTAATTGACGTTCGGAAACCCCTCACTTTCACTTCGGAGACCTCTCGTCCAGACGGTTCGGAGCCGACGAATCGGGGGCAAGGCTTTATCGCGGCTGACTGGCGATGCGGGGCGCGTCATGACCCGAGTCGTTCGCCAGCGGATCTGGGTCCGCCGGGACGAGGTCCTGGACGCGGTCGAGGCCTTCGATGGGACGCGCCGGACGTTCTACGGGTACACGTATCGGACGATGCGGGACGGTTCGTGGTTCCCGACGGTCCGATGGGACAGCTGGGAGGGTCAGGACCACGTGGACCGGTACGACGAGTCCGGGCAGCTCAAGGACCGCACCGCCTGGCGGGATCGTCCTCTCGCGGATGTTCTCAAACTCGTGAAGACGTTCCGCCGGAACCTCCTCGGCATGGACCTCTCGGAGCTGTGACCGTGCGCGTGGAGGTGTCCCGGGACCTGGCGAAGGGGGACCTGACCCGGGAGGTCGCAGAGCTGGAGTCCCGACACAGAACCTTCGATGCCCTCCGGCAGCGCGTGTTCGTCGAGCGGTGCGCGGACCCTCGCGCGGTCGACGACTACGTCGTCTGGAAGGCCCTCCGCGACGAGGGGGGTGGGCTCGAGGAGCGCACGGTCTTCGACACGCCGGATGTGTTCCGCGCGCTTACCCCCCGGCGGGTGGAGATGCTCGAGTACCTGCAGCACGCCGAGGTGGGATCGATCAAGGACCTGGCGGCAAGGCTGCGACGGGATTACAAGAACACGTACGACGACTTGGCGGCGCTCGAGGCGTGGGGCCTCGTGGCGCTGCGGCGGGAGGGGAAGAACCAGAGGCCCGTTTCGCACGTGACAAGCCTGCGGGTCAACTGGGAGAAGTAGGGTCATCGGCGGCGGGAGAGTTGTGCGAGCTTCCGCTCGAGCTCCGCGCCCCGTGCGGCCACCGCCAGCTCCCCGCGCGTCCGCTCCAGGAGGCTGCGCGCGACGTCTTGCTTGTGACGCACCGCCACGATCGCGTCCGGGTAGTCGAACCGCAGGAGGGCGTGGTACATCTCCTCCATCGCGTCCACGAACCGCGTGGCCTCGTCGAGCTTCCCCACGCGCAGCCGGTCGAGAGCGAGCCGGCGGAGTTCCCCGATCGAGTCCCCGAGGCCGAGCACGTAGGCGGCGCCGGTCACGCCCACATCGTCCGGCCCGGGAAGCGGGCGGTTTCGGAGGACCGCGTGGACGATTGCGGCCTCGGCCGCCTCCTGGAGGGCGCCCTCGACGGTGCCGCCCGTCCAGAACTCCGGGTGGTTCCGAAGGGATTTCCGTAACGCCAGCACCTCGCTCCGGAGGACCTTCAGCTCCTTCTCGACGTTCTCCGCCCGGTGCATCCCACGGATGGCGGTGCTCGCGAGGCGCGTGATCGACCGCGCGGCACGCAGGGAGGCTTCCCGGACGCGGTCCTTCTCGTCGAGGCTCTTCTCGAGGTGCGCGACGATCCTGTCGAGGTCCCGGAGCGTCATGCGCGTCCCTTTCCGCCACGCAGCTTCGACATCCGGTCGACCTTCCTCCGGATCGCCGCCTTCGTCCCGATGTCGTGCCGCACGTACGCGTTCCCCTTGACGAACCGGAGGGCCTCCTCCGCCTGCTGCTCGGCCTTCTCGAGGTTGTGGTGGATGCCGACCACCGCCAGGGCGCGCGAGGTCGTCGTCACGACCGTGCCGTCCGCCTCGTTCACGGATGCATAGTACAGGTGAGCGC
>Ga0209342_10003122_pt1 | contig 17523 bp, 15 predicted proteins | sample RifCSP16_2_FD_184023 | JGI IMG/M metagenome (GOLD analysis project Ga0209342, IMG submission 184023) | Soil microbial communities from Rifle, Colorado - Rifle CSP2_sed 16_2 (SPAdes) (version 2) | ecosystem: Environmental > Terrestrial > Deep subsurface > Rock core/Sediment | place: Rifle... | reverse complement strand
GCACAGAACGCCGAGAGCGACCATCGCGAGCAAGACCTGAGCTAGCACGGGAGGGCAGTCTACGTGGGCGATCCCCCGCTCAAGACCCGGGTACACGAGGAGATGACGGCCGCGCTGAAGGCCGGCGAGAAGGTGCGCCTCGGCGCGCTCCGCATGCTCGCGGCTGCGATCACCAACCGCGAGAAGGATGTCCTGCACGAGCTCTCCGACGACGAGGTGCGCGAGGTGGCCGGCAAGGAGGTCAAGCGGCGCACCGAGTCGATCGAGGCGTTCGACGCCGCGGGCCGCACGGAGCTCGCCGACAAGGAGCGCGCAGAGCGCGAGGTCCTGCAGGCGTTCGCGCCCGAGCAGCTTTCCGAGGCCGAGGTCGACGCGATCGTGGATGAGGCCATCGCCTCGATCGGCGCGACCTCGCCGCAGGAGATGGGCAAGGTCATGGGGGCCGTGATGGCCAAGGCCAAAGGGAAGGTCGACGGTGCTGCCGTGCAGCAGAAGGTGCGTGAGCGCCTGGGCGGTTAGCGAAGCTGTCGAGGCATCGCGTCGGGTGAGGGGCTGGGCTCCTCGCCGCCGTTACCGCCTCCGCCCCCCGGCTCGAACGCGCCCACGACGATCGTGATCGTCGCACCCGCGTCGACGAGCTTGGTCCCGTCCCCGATCGGGATCTGATCGATCACGATGCCGCCCAGCGCCTTCTGCTCGACGGGCGCGTAGAGGAGATCGGCGATCAAGCCGAACCTCGTGAGCTTCCTGATCGCCTCCGCCTCGGTGAGGTCGACCACCCTGGGCACGATCACCGGCTCGCCCTTGCCGTCGCTCACCTTGAGGCGGACAGCGCTGCCGAGACGAGCGGTTCCCCCTCCGGGCTTCTGGGTAAGGACCAGGCCCTTCTCCTCGAAGGAAAGAACCTCCTGCATGACGGGCGTGAAGTTGGCTTCGGCGAGGATCTTCTCGGCCTCCTCGAGGGGCAGGCCGACCACGTTGGGGATCGGACCGCTCTCGGGCGGGGGCGGAGCCTCGAAGCCCTCGACCGGCCACCCGGCCAAGGCCTCGACCATGAAGTTGTGCCAGATCGGCGCCGCGATCGTGCCCCCGAACACCGAATCGCCCGGCATCGGGATCTGGCCGTTGGGGAAGCCGACCCACACCGCGGTCGCTATCTGCGGCGTGTAGCCGGCGAAGTAGACGTTCGTGGCGTCCTGAGCCGTTCCGGTCTTGCCGGCCACGGGACGTCCAGGCAGGATCGCCGCACGGCCGGTCCCGCAGCACACGACCTTCTGGAGCATGGCCGTGACCAGGTGAGCGATCTCGGGCTCGATCACCTGCTCGCATTGGAGCCGGTGTCGATAGAGCAGGCGATCCTCCGGAGATCCTGTGGTGAACTCGACCCTTCGGACGGCCCACGGCTGGCAGTGGATCCCGTCATTGGCGAGGGTCCCGTACGCCGAGGCCATCTCGAGCGTCGGGACCTCCTCGACGCCGAGCGTGATCGACGGAACCGCGTCGAGGCCCACGGTTATGCCCATGCGATGTGCTGCGTCCACGATCGCCTCGGGCCCAACGTCCAGGGCGAGCTGGGCGAATACGACGTTCACCGAGTCCTGCGTGGCACTCCACAGGTCCAGGTACCCGCGGTCGCTCCCGCCCTCGGCGTTCTGGACGCAGCCGCTCGCGCTGATCCACCCCTCGAGCGTGCAGTTCGGCGACTTCGACGAGTAGACCTTGCCCTGCGGGAAGTCGTTCTCGAAAGCCGCGACGAGCGTGAACGGCTTGAAGGCCGAGCCCGTCTGGCGGGTACCGTGCCAGACCAGATCGAGCTGGTCGCGCTCGTAGTTCTTGCCCGAGAGCATCGCCTTGATCGCGCCGTCCGTCGTGCGAACGGACACGAGCGAGCTGTCGGGCGTCTGCTTCGTCCCGTCTAGGTAGGTGCTCGAGTCGATCGCCTCCTGCGCGTACTCCTGCCACCGGGGGTCCAGCGACGTGTAGATCTTCAGCCCGCCCTGGTACAGGGTCTTAACTCGTTCGTCGTGGGTCTCGCCGAACGCGTCGAACTCGCCGTCGGCGTTCTCCAGGATCAGGTTCCGGATGAAGTAGACGAAGAACGGCTCGACCTTCTCCCTGAACACGCCCACGTCCTTCGCGAGGCCGAGCGGCGCCTGCTTAGCCCGTTCTACCTTGACCGGGTCGGCCCAGCCGAGCTCGGCCATGCGGTCGAGCACGAGGTTGCGTCGCGCGATCGCAGCCTCCCGATCGGTCACCGGGTCGTACTGGCCCGGCGCCTGGATCAGACCCGCGAGGAGCGCTGCCTGGGGCAGCGAGAGGTCCTTGGCGCTGGAGTGGAAGTAGGTGCCGGCGGCGGTCTGGATGCCGTAGGCGCCGTTCCCGAAGTAGACCTCGTTCAGGTACCACTGGAAGATCTCATCCTTCGTGTACCTGCGTTCGAGCCGGATCGCGAGCGCCGCCTCCTGGAACTTGCGGGCGAAGGTCTGCTCCGGGACCTCGATGAGGACGTTCTTCACCAGTTGCTGCGTGAGCGTCGAGCCACCCTGCTCGATGTCCCCGGCCGCGAGGTTCTTGATCGCGGCACGGATCAGCCCGGGGAAGTCCAGCGCGCCGTGCCCGTAGAACGAGTCGTCTTCGATCGCCAGGACGGCGTTCCGGGTGACCTCGTTGACCTTGCCGATCTTGACGAGCCTGCGGTTCTCGTCCAGGAAGATCTCGGCCAGGACGTTGCCTTCGGCGTCGTAGATCGTGGAGCTCTGGGGAGGGACCGGGATCCGTACCCTCCCTACACCCGCCTCATCGAGCCGGTCGCGGAAGACGTTCACGCCCAGGCCCGCCGCGCCGAAGATCGGGAGCAGGCTGAGCGCGACCAGGACCGCGAACCCGGCCAGCACGCTCACCAGCAGGACCGGGATCAGCGGCGCGATCACCCGGCGCGGGCGCAGCTCGTCGGGCCGCGGTTCCTCCGCAGGGGTCTGCGGTTGCGGCCTGGCGGAGCGCGAGTGGTGCTTCGGGGGCGCCTGCATGGCGCCCAAGGATAGCCGGAGCACGCGGGTACGATGATGGCCGCCCATGCGTCGCGCCGCCCCGTTCCTGCTGCTCATCGCGCTGTTCGCCGCTCTTCCGCGGGGCGCGGCGGCCCAGTCGAGCGACCCGCGGGTGATCGTCGCGAAGGTCGACGGCTCGATCGACCGGGTGCTTGCCTCGTTCCTGCGTGACCAGGTCGCCGAGGCCGAGTCCTCGGGCTCGACCCTGGTGCTCCAGCTGGACAGCGCCGGGACGCTCGACCAGGACGGGGTCGCTCTCGCCGAGGAGATCCACGCCGCTACCGTCCCGGTGATCGTCTGGGTCGGCCCAACGCCCGCTAAGGCGGAGGGAGCCGGTCTGCTCCTGATGTACGCCGCGAGCCTGGGCGCGGTCGCGCCCGGCGCGGGGGTCGGGCCGGTCGAACCACTCGACCTCGCCAACCCGACCGCATCCGCCGAGGACCGGGTCTCCGACCTGGCGACGGGCTGGGCGGAGGACTTCGGGAAGCCGATCCCGCTGGTGTTCCCCGATGAGCCGATCCCCGCCCAGGCGGGGCTGGACGGCAACATCGCCCAGGTCGCCGCGCTCTCGGTCCCCGACCTCCTCGAGAAGGTGGACGGCCTGACCGTCGGTACGGCAGCGGGACCGGTGGAGCTCAGGACGAAGATCGCGACGAGTGAGGCGGAGGAACCCGTCTCGGTCCGGTTCGCCGAGCTCGGGCCGATCGATAAGACGCTGCATGCGGCCGCATCCCCTACTTGGATCTACGTCTTGCTCGTGCTTGGGCTGGCGGCCCTCGCGTTCGAGCTCACGCAACCGGGCTTCGGGTTCGCTGGGTTCGCGGGGATAGGGATGGTGGCGCTCGGCGTGTATGGGCTCACCGTGGTGCCTTTCTCGATCGTTGGGCTCGGGGTGCTTCTACTCGGGATCGGGCTGCTGACGTTGGACGTCCGGATGCGCAGGCTCGGGCCGCCCACGGCGGTGGGACTGGTGGGGTTCGCGACCGGCTCGTTCCTGGTCTTCGGGGGCCTGTCCGACGAGATCGACATCTCGCCGTGGCTGATCGTGGCTTTCACGATCATGGCGCTCCTCTACTGGGGGTTCGGACTGACCGTGGCGATCCAGACCCGGGAGCGGCTCACGTCGACGCAGAAGGGGCTCGTCGGCCTCGTGGGAGAGACCCGCGGCGAGCTGAAGCCGGATGGGCCGGTCTTCGTCAAGGGGACCTCCACCCGCGGGCGGAGCGCCGGTGATCCGATCCCCCAGGGCACCCGTGTGCGTGTTCGGGGGGTCGATGGGCTCATCCTGCGGGTGGAGCCGGACCCGGCGCCGGCAGCAGAGGCTACGGCTTCACCCGAGTAGCCCGCCTGGATGTTGCGGAACCGTTGTGTTCCGCCCCCCAGCCCTCCCTGGATCCAACGGGCGGAATCCTCGGAGGCTCCAGTTACGAACCACTTTCCAAGAGGGGCACCGTCCGAGGAGGACCCGTGGCCGAGCGGATGCCGGCAGGATGGGCGAGAGGGTGGCAGTTCGACGCCGCCTGCCGGGGTGAGGACTCCGCCCTGTTCTTCGCGCCGGGATACTTCGAGCGCCGCGAGGAGAAGGCCGCCCGGGAGGTTCGGGCCAAGGCGATCTGCGCCGGCTGCCCCGTCCGGGAGACCTGCCTCGAGTTCGCCCTTCGGATCCGCGAGTCCCATGGGGTCTGGGGCGGCTTGAACGAGCAGGAGCGCCGCCAGGTGCTCCGCCAGCGGCGTTCCCTTCGTGCCGGTTAGGTCCGCGCCCCTCGCCCCGCCTTCTGCGAGCATCGATCCCCTCAGGATCCGAAAGGGGTGGTTCGCGTGATCGAGGAACGGCTCGCCGAGCTCGGCATCGAGCTCCCGCCGGCGCCCGCGCCGGTCGCGTCCTACGTGCCTGTGGCAGTCGCCGGTGACCTGGCCTTCGTCGCTGGACAGGTGCCTATCGAGGACGGGCAGGTCATGCTCACGGGCCGCTTGGGCGACGTGGTGGGGATAGAACAAGGGCAGGACGCGGCCCGTCGCTGCGCGCTTCAGGCCGTCTCGGCGCTACGGGACGCGCTCGGCTCGCTCGACCGGATCGCGCAGATACCCCAGGTGACCGTCTACGTGGCTTCGATCCCCGGCTTCACCGACCAGCCCAAGGTGGCCAACGGCGCGAGCGACGTATTGGTGCAGATCTTCGGCGAGGCCGGCAAGCACGCTCGCGCGGCCGTCGGCGTGGTGGAGCTCCCGCTAGGCGCGCCCGTGGAGGTCGCTGTGACCGCTCGGCTCACCTGAGTCTCACCGCTCGCGCAGGACCCGGACGTCGCCGGTCCGTCGGGTCACACCGGTCCTATCGAGGTGCTCGACGAGCGGGACGGCGAACTTCCGTGACGTTCCCAGGCGCTCGCGGAACGCGCTCACGGTGATCCCCGCCTCGCCAGCTTCGCGGATCGCCTCGACCGCGCGCGCCACGAACGCGGCGGTGTGCACGAGCTCGGGCGAGACACGCACGAGCGCGCCCGAGCGAACCGTCGTGTCGATGAGGCTCCGTCCGAAGCCGAGCGCGATCAGCTCGGCGACGGTCGGGGGCGTCGGTTCACCGTCCTCGACCACCTCGAGCAGTCTTGCCTGGTCCTCGTCGGGGGCGGTCGCCACGTGCGACGCCAGGCGGACGAGGGCGCCGTGGCGGGCGAGCTGACCCGTCGAGGCGAGGTGCTCGATGAGCGCCTCGCCCAGCCCCGGGTCGGCCGGCGCGCTCGCCGAGCGCAGTGCCGCGACCACCGACGGCCGAAGCGTCGCTACGTCCTCGCCCACCGCGAGCGGGTCGCTCGAGTGGAACACCTCGAGGTGATCGCGGATCGCCCTTTCGACGTACGTCCGGACGCGGTCCGCGACCCACCAGCCGCCGATGCTCCTCGCGCCCTCGATCCGGTCCGGGTGGACGCCGGTGAGCGCCGGGAGTCCGCTCGCGGGCGCCGCGCCGCGCTCGGCGACGAGCAGGGCCGGAAGCTCGGCGCGCGAGGCCGCCAGCCGGGCGGTCAGCCGGACGGCGGGCTCGGGACCGGGACGCGCCGGGGGATCGACGTCCAGCACCACGCCGCCCGCCACCGTCTGCCGCCGGCCGGACTCGCGGATGACGAAGCGGTCGCCGAAGTCGAGCACGAGCGGAGACGACAAGCGGATCCGCGCGAGCGCGCCTTCCGGCGGAAGGCTCGTCGCTCCGTAGAGGCGCAGGTGGACCTGACGCTCCGCCGAGCCGGCGTGCAACGAGAACGCCCCTCGAGACGTCATCGATCGCGGAGCCGAGCGCACCGGGATCAGACGCGCCTCCAGCAAGGTGGTCGGACGCCACTCCCCCGGCCGCGTCACCACGTCGCCGCGTTCGAGTCGCTGGCGGTCGACGCTCGCTAGGTTCGCGGCGACCCGCGACACGGGGCGGGCGACCTCGACGCTTCGCTGATGCGTCTGCAGGCCTCGAACGCGAGCCCTGACGCCCGATGGATGGAGCTCTACCTCTTCACCCACCGTGAGCGGGCCTCCCGTCAGGGTGCCGGTGGCGACGGTCCCCGCGCCGCGGATCGTGAACACACGATCGACGAACCATCTCGGGCGCCCGTCGCGTTCGGGCTCGGGAGCGGCGGCGAGCATCGAGTCCAGCGCGGCGATCAGCTCGGGGATGCCCTCACCCGTCGTGGCGGAGCAGGCGACCACGGGTGCTCCCTCCAGCGCGGTGCCGGCGACGCGCTCGCGCAACTCCGTCTCGGCGAGCTCGAGCGCCTCGGCGTCCACGAGATCGAGCTTCGTTACCGCGATCACGGCTCCGTCGATGCCGAGGACGTCGACGATCTCCAGGTGCTCCTCGGATTGCGGCTTCCAGCCTTCGTCGGCGGCCACGACGAACAACACCATACGCACCGGCCCCACGCCGGCGAGCATCGTGCGGACGAAGCGCTCGTGTCCCGGCACGTCGACGAACCCGACCTCGCGGCCCGAGGGGAACGTGCGCCACGCGTACCCGAGCTCGATCGTCAGGCCGCGGCGCTTCTCCTCGGCCAGGCGGTCCGGGTCGGTACCGGTCAGGCGGAGGATCAGGCTCGACTTGCCGTGGTCGACGTGTCCGGCCGTCGCTACGACGGTGAGTGGCGCTTCCTCAAGCATCGAGGCGGTCGTGGCCCTCGAGCGCGTAGCGGATCGCGCGCACTAGGTCGGGGAGCTCGTCGCCACCGACGGTGCGGAGGTCGAACAGCACGCCATCCTCGGTGACACGGCAGAACACGCTCGGTGAGCCCGTGCGAAGGCGGGCGGCCATCGCCGTCGGGTCCAAGGCGCGGATCTCGACGCCGTAGGACGCGAGCTCTTCCCCCGGGAGCGATCCCCCGCCGACCGCGGCTGAGCAGGAGACGACCTGGGCGCCATCGACCTCCCCGTCGAGCGCGGCCGCCAGCAGCTCGGCGCGATGGCGGACCTCGGCGGCTGGCTCGCGGAGCATCCGCCAGACGGGGAGCTCGTCCCGCTCGCCGCGGGCCCACGACGCGAGAACGTGCTCGAGCGCGGCGACCTGCATCTTGTCGACCCGCACCGCGCGAGCGATCGCGTGCCGGCGCATGCGCGCCACGAGATCGGCCCGGCCGAGCACGATCCCGGCCTGGGGGCCGCCCAGCAGCTTGTCGCCCGAGAACACCACCAGGTCGGCGCCGTCCGCGAGCGCCCGGACCGCGCTCGGTTCCTCTGCGGGGACGCCCGGGAAGCGGTCGAGCAGGCCCGACCCCAGGTCATAGATGAACGGCACGCCCGCGTGCCGCGCCACGCCGGCTAGTTCGCTCGCCGAGGGCGCGGCGGTGAACCCCACGACGCGGTAGTTGCTCGGGTGGACCTTCAGGACCAGCGCGGTGCGCTCGGTGAGAGCGCCGCGGTAGTCGGCGACCCGGGTGCGGTTGGTGGTGCCCACCTCGACGAGCTTGGCCCCGGAGGCGGCGAGGATGTCCGGTATCCGGAACTCGCCGCCGATCTCGATGAGCTCGCCGCGCGAGACCAGGACCTGCTTGCCGCGGGCCAGCGTGGCGAGCGCGAGCAGCAGCGCGGCGGCGCCGTTGTTCACGACGAGTGCGTCCTCGGCACCGGTCAGCGAGAGCAGCAGGCGTTCGGCCCGGTTCGTCCGTCTGCCCCGAGCGCCGGTCGAACGGTCGACCTCGAGGTCGGTGTAACCGCGCCCAGCGCGCGCCGCCGCCTCAGCGGCGCCCTCGGGGAGTGGTGCGCGCCCCAGCCCCGTGTGGAGCACGACGCCGGTCGCGTTGATCACCTCGGTGAGCCCGCCCGAGGTGGACGAGGCGAGTGCGACCGCGACGGCTAGGAGCTCGTCGTCTTCGGGCGGTGGGACCCCGCGCGCGACTGCTGCGCGCACCTCGGCGAGGACGGCTGTTAGCGCGTGCTTCAGGAGCGGGCGTCCGAACGTCGCGGCCGCGCGACGGCCGGGCTCGGAGCGGAGCAGGGCGTCGAGGGAGGGGATCTTCCGCCGGGGCTCGGGGCTCCCGGTCTCGGCTCGTTCGCCTCCGGCTCGGGCCATGGCCGCAGCGTACAACCGGTCCGCGATGGTCGGTCCCCGGTGTTCGTGGCAGGATTACGGCCCGGTGGACACCCAGCAGGAGCGAGCCGCGTTCACGGCAGCCGCCGAGCACTGGATGGTGCGCGGTGGTGGTGTCGACATCGAGGTCGTCCCGCCGGGCACCCTGCGGACCGAGGAGATGATCCTCAACATCGGGCCGCAGCACCCCTCCACCCACGGCGTGCTCCGCGTGGTGCTCGAGCTCGACGGCGAGAAGATCGTGCGCGCCGAGCCGGTCATCGGCTACATGCACCGGGCCGCCGAGAAGCTCGCGGAGCATCGGGACGCCCGTCAGGTCCTGGTACTGATGAACCGGCACGATTGGCTCTCGGCCTTCAACAACGAGCTCGGCTGGGTGCTCGCGGTCGAGAAGCTCGCCGGCCTCGATGTCCCCGACCGCGCGCGGTGGATCCGCACGATGCTCGCCGAGTGGAACCGCATCCTGAACCACCTGATGTTCCTGGGGTCCTACCCGCTCGAGCTCGGCGCCATGACCCCTATCTTCTTCGCGTTCATCGAGCGCGAGATGATCCAGGCGCTGATGGAGTCGGCGACGGGCGCGCGCCTGCACTACTCCTACGTCCGCCCCGGTGGTCTCAAGGACGACCTGCCGCGCGGGTTCCTCAAGCAGTCGGCAGAGGTCCTCAAGCACGTCCGGGGCAAGCTGCGAGACCTCGAGAACCTGGTGATGGGTAACGAGATCGTGATGGCGCGCACGAAGGGCATCGGCATGATCCCTCGGGAGATGGGCATCGCCTTCGGATGCTCGGGCCCCACGCTGCAGGCGAGCGGTGTGCCGATGGACCCGCGCAAGGACGCCCCGTACGAGATGTACGGTGAGGTCGAGTTCGACGTGCCCGTCGGGCGCCAGGGTGACTCCTACGACCGGCTGTGGGTGCTGGTCCAGCGCATGCACGAGTCGTGCAGGATCATCGAGCAGTGCATGGAGAAGCTCCCCGCGGGCCGGTACATCGCGGACAAGCTTCCGAAGAAGCTCTCGCTCGAGGGCGAGGTCTACGTCCGCACGGAGAATCCGCTCGGGCTGATGGGCTACTACGTCGTCGGCAACGGCAAGAAGCAGCCGTACCGGCTGAAGATGCGCACGGCGTCGTTCTCGAACATCTCGGTCCTGCCGGCGATGCTGCCGGGCACGTTGCTGCCCGACCTGATCGCGATCTTGGGTTCGATCTTCTTCGTCGTCGGCGACGTCGACCGCTGAGCTACTGCTCGCGGTTGAACCAGACCCCGCCCGGCCCCAGGTAGCTCAGGCCCTCACCCCAGACCGCGACCGTATTGCCCGAGCCCGTGATCGCGATCTCGCCGTAGTCGCCGTAGAACTCGATGAACCCCTTCGCGTTCTTGTAGTCGGTGCCACTCGTGGCGTCGGAGATGAGGACGGCCCTGGTCCAGGACCCGCCGAGGTTCCTCGACGAGCGGTACCAGACGTTCCAACGACCCGTCCGTTGGTCTGCGAAGTAGATCCGGACGTCGCCGTTGTCCCGGCCTGCGGCCGCCGCGAACGCAGCGTTCACGCCCTCCGGCGAGAGGCGAACGCGGTCGCCCCACGTGCGGCCGCCGTCTCTGGAGGAACGGGCATAGACCGTCCGCGGTCCGCCGGGCTCGGCGGCGCCGCTGTAGACGATCACCAGGTCGCCGTCGGCGTCCGCCGCGAGGGCCGGGCCGCTGTCGTAGAAGTCGGCGTAGCACCACGCGGACGTGCACGGGACGCCGAGCTCGAGCTCGTCGACGACGGTCTCGGTCCAGGTCGCGCCCTCGTCGTCCGAGGCGTAGACGTGAATCCGAACAGAGCCCTCCGCGCTGTTCGCCGGTCCCGAGTAGGTGTAGCTGATCTGCGTCGAGATCACCCTGCCGTCGGGGAGCACGGCGGTCCCGTACGCGAAGTGGTAGCGGTCGTCGTCGGTCACCCGCACCGTCGTCCACGTTGCCCCGGCGTCGTGCGAGGACGAGGCGTAGACGTCACCGTCTTCCGGTCCGTTGATCGACACGTAGACGCTCTGCCCGTCCGCGCTCGTGGCGAAATTCGGTTTGTCGCCCCACTTCACGTCCGGGTGCACGAGCACGGGCTCGCCCCACGTGCGGCCGTGGTCCGAGGAGCTCGCGAAGTGGATCTTGTAATCGTTCATCCACATCGCGTAGAGGTCGCCGGTCTCCGGGACGACCTCCAGCAGCGGGTCCCACTGCCCGTGGGCGCCGCGGCACTCGCACAGGTACCGCTCGTCGCGCCACGTCTTCCCCCCGTCGCGCGATACGTGGACGATCATCGCCGGGTCCGGGCAGGGACCCTGGCACGGCGAGACGCCGTATCGGTTGTGCATCACGTAGACGAAGTCGGAGGCAGGATCGGTTGCGATCGCGGGCTCCCAGTCGTCGCCGGTGTCGTTCAGGATGACCTCGCCGGCCCAGCCGGGCGCCGGCGCGCTCCGGATCCGCTCGGTGACGCCCATGGTCCCCGCCTCTCGGGCCTGCTCGAGCGCCTCCAGGCGCAGCTCGGTCTTCTCGGCCTGCTCCTCGGCCTCCTCGATCAGCCCCTCGTCCACGGGATCGGCGCCGCGGACGGCCGCCCCTGGGCCGTCGTCCGAGGTGCAGGCGGCGGCTAACAGCGCGAACGTGACGGCGAGCGTTAACGGAACCAGCGAGCGGCGCAGCAGCATCGCGACCCCCTTCGGAGGTGCATCTCCTCGAACCTACGCCTGCCTTGAACGGCGGGTCAACCGGCCGAAGGACTAGGCGGCGTCGCCAACCAGGAGGGTTCGGGGATGCCGCCCGTGGCGACCTCGAGCCACCGGAAGGCGCCGAACCCGGCGGGGTCGGCGAGCAGGCTAGCCCGGCTCCTCGTCTCCCACACACGGACCGCTTCGGAGCCGCGGTCGGCCCGCTGGAGGAACGCCTGCATCTCGCGCATCGCGGCCTCCCAGCGGGGGTGGCCGAGCGCGTCGAGCGCTTCGGCCTGAGTGACGGGTCCGAACGCCCGGAGCCCTAGGTTCCGTACGTGCGCCGCGATGAGGGTCCAGTCCACGCCGGCGGTGATGTCCGTGCCGCCAGGGTCCGAGAGCACGTCGGCGACCTCGCGGTGCTCCCGGTAGCCATGGACCGCGCCCGCGGACCCCTCGGTTCGGCCGTAGTCGATCAGCAGGAGGGACCCTCGGTGCAGTCGGGTGACGGCCTCGTCGAGGATCGCGAACGCGCCGACGGGGATCGTGCTCTCCTGCCCATCGCGCAGGGTGGGCGCGGCGTCCCCGCGCGACCACGGCACCTCTACCTCGACGAGATCGTCGCCGTCTTCGTCGAGCCCGACACGGACCTCGACGAGGCCCCTGTCTCGCCCACGTACCGGTACGAACGGCAGGTTGTCCAGGAGCTCATTCGCGAGGATGACGCCCCCGAACGGCTCCAGGTCCTCCACCTGCCCAACCGCCTTCAGGCCGCGACCGAGGAGTGCGTCACGTGCGCCTGCGCTGATCTCCACGCCGACGTAGTCCACCCGCGGCGCGGGCAGCTCTGCGAACGCGTCGAGCAGCGCCTCGGCGAGTGTCCCGTCCCCGGCGCCGAGCTCGACCACGCGGAACGGGTCGGGCTCGCCGAGCGCGTGCCAGGTCTCGAGCAGTGCGGTCCGCACGCAGTGCGCGAACACGAAGGGGTGTACGTGCGGGGCTGTGACGAAGTGGCCGCGGGCGCCGATGGGTGGGCGCTCGAAGAAGCCCCCGGGACCGTAGAGCGCGATCTCCATGTACTCCTCGAACCCGATCGGCCCGTGGTCGGCGATCGCGGCCCGCACGCGCGCGGCAACCTCCTCGCTCACGACGGCAAGCCTAGTTGGCGGGTGTCGGTCCGCGGGGTGCGTGCGAGGATGCCCGACATGGACGAGCAGATCCGCCCGGCGGCCTCGGCCGTCGTTGGGCGCGATGGACCCGAGGGGCTCGAGGTGCTCGTGCTCGAGCGTGGCGCTTCCAGCCGGTTCCTGCCGGGCTACGTCGCGTTCCCGGGCGGCTCCACCGATCTCGAGGACGAGCAGCACGCCTTACGCTGGTTCGGGACGGCCGAGGAGTCGCGGCGGGCGTGTGCCGTCCGTGAGCTGGTCGAGGAGGTCTCGCTCGTGCTCACCGCGGGCGGACTGGGGCCGGGAGATGCGCTCTCGGCCGTGGACGCGGCGCCGCCCAGCACCAAGCAGCTCGAGGACATCGCGCACTGGGTGGCTCCTCCCGAGGTCCCGGTGCGGTTCGACGCTCGCTACTTCGCGGTCCGCGCGCCGGCCGGTCTGGAGCCGGTGCCGGACGGCTCGGAGACCGCGGCCGCATGGTGGGTCTCGCCCAGACGGCTGCTCGAGCACTGGCGCGAGCAGCGCCGTCTCCTGTTCTGGCCGACCTTCGTCACCATCGAGGCGCTCGCGACGTGCGGATCGGTGGACGACCTGTTCGCGCTCCGGATCGATACCCGGGAGCCCTACGACGACGAGCTCGAGCGCCTGCCGCGCTCGACGTTCTGGCAGGACTGACGTGCTGCGCATAGTCCGCGTCCTCGCCCCCAACCCCGGCGTCTTCGAGCTGGAGGGCACGAACACCTGGGTGGTGGGCGATGGGCCGGCGATGGTGATCGACCCCGGTCCCGAGCACGAGGGCCACCTGCGCGAGATCGAGCGGACGGCCGGGCGGGTGGGCGAGGTCCTCCTCACCCACGATCACCCCGATCACGCACCCGGAGCGGCGCGTCTGGCCGAGTTGACCGGCGCGACGGTGCGCGCCGCGCGACCGGCCGCCGGGATGCGGCAACTCCGCGACGGCGAGGTAGTGCGCTCGGGCTCCGCGTCGCTCTCGGTCCTGGCTACGCCCGGTCACTCCAGCGACCACGTGGCGTTCTTCGCCGCCGACGACGATGCGCTGTTCACCGGCGACGCGGTGCTGGGTCGCGGGACCAGTGTGATCGACCCGCCGGAGGGCGACCTGGTGACGTACGTGCGCTCGCTCCACCGGATGCGTGAGCTCCGTCCACGAACGATCTACCCCGGCCACGGTCCGGTCGTGCTGCGCGCGATGGAGAAGCTGGACGAGTACCTCGACCACCGCGAGATGCGCGAACGACAGGTGATCGATGCGCTCGGCAAGGGACGGCGCACGCCGGAGGAGATGGTCGCCGAGATCTACGTCGGGTATCCCACCGATGTGCTCGAGCTGGCGGCGCGCTCGGTGCTCGCGCACCTGCTGAAGCTTGAGGCCGAGGGCCGGGCCGAGAAGCGGACGGTGGACGGCGCCGTGCGCTGGTCCCGTCTGGAGCCCAGGACGTGTGCGCGGTGCGGACGTCCGGTCCGCGGCCGAGCCAAGTTCTGCGGTCCCTGCAGCCTGGCGGTGCTGCAGGAGTCGACCTGATCGGACATCGGCCAGTTGACCTTCACGCCGATGGGCGGGGCTCGGCCGCGAGCGCTTCGGGGTCGGTGATCACGATGCTGCGCGGCGACGAGCGAACGAGCCCGCGGGCGGCGAGCGCTCCGACGGTGCGGTTCACCGTCTCTCGCGAGACGCCCACCATCCTCGCTAGCTCGTCCTGCGTGACCGGGACGCCGAGGCGGACGCCTCCGGCTTCGGGGACGCCGTGGTCGGCTACGAGGTCGCGCAGGCGGCCGGCGACACGCCCAGAGACGTCGCAGGCGAGCGCCTCCTCCAGCGCCGTCCGGGTCCGATGCAGCCGCCCGGCTACGAGTCGGAGCAGCTGCTCGGCCGTCGCGGGCTGGCGCTCCACGATCGCGCGGATGCAGGAGACGTGGAGCGCGACCACCTCGGTCCGGCCTATCGCACGTGCCTGCACGGGCGACGGGTGGCCCAGGAGTGCCGATTCCCCGAACAGGTCGCCGGGGCCCAGCAGCCCTACGACCACCTCACGGCCGCCCGTCGTCACCGACGAGATCCGGACGGCGCCCTCGGTCACCAGGGATAGGCATCGCTCGTCCTCGCCCTGGCGTGTGATGACCTCGCCGTGGGGGAACCGACGGGTCACGCCGTCGGCCATCGGCCCGAACGCGACCCCCATGACCGGCACCATAGCGCGAGGCACCGACACGACTTAGACAGCCATCGGCGGGCCGCGGTAGGCTGCCCGATCACGACCAGGGAGCCGACGTGGCCGTTCGGGCTAGAGATGTCCTCGCGCAGGTGCCGCTGTTCGCGGACCTTGCTCCGCGCTACCTGAAGCGGCTCGGGGACCGCATGGAGGAGCAGCGGTTCATGGAGGGCGCCCGCGTCGTGAAGTACGGGGACATCGGCGACACCTTCCACGTGATCCTCGAGGGCGAGGCCAAGGTGCTCGCGCCCGACGGGCGTGTGGTCAACCGTCTGCGGCCCGGAGAGTTCTTCGGGGAGATCTCGCTCCTCGACGGTGGGCCCCGCACGGCGACGGTCGTGGCCGAGACCCCGATGCGGATGCTGGCGCTCTCGCGCCCGGCGTTCCGCGAGCTGATCGAGCACGAGCCAGGCGTATCGGTTGCGATGCTGAAGCACGTCGCTTCGATGCTCCGGCGGCTCGAGCGCCCGGCGTCCGACTAGCGCTATCCCATGCGAGCCGAGCTCTACCGCCACGACGATCCGGAAACGCCGGTCGCCGTAGCGACCTGGGCCGGCGGCCGAGCGTCCGTCGAGCCGGCGGGCGAGCCGGTGCAGGGACTCGATGCGCTGCTTCGCCCGACGCCTGTCGTCGTCGATGACACGTCGCTGCGTCGCCCCGGCGCCCACGGGGCGTCTCTGCTGGAGCCGGGCTCGGGTGAGTGGTTCCGCGCCGCGCTGCTCACGCGGGCCGAGTCGCTCGGGCTGGCCGTTCGCTTCGTCGCCGAACGCGTAGAGGGTGGCTGGGATCCCGCGCAGCAGTTCGGGGCGTTCGAGGAGCGGGTCGACCGGCTGACGTCCTCGTAGCTACGCCTTGCCCTCGCGCTCGAGCCACGCGCGACCCGCGTCGCAGAACGGGCGGAAGTCGCACCACCGGCACTGCGTACCGGGCGTCGGCTCGAAGGCGCCCTCGCCGATCCCGCGCAGCCACGCGCCGACCCGCTGGCGGATCGACGCCACGTCGTCGACGTCGTGCGAGCGCTCCTCGCCGGTCGCGAGGTACAGGTACGTGAGCCGGAGTTCCTCGGGACGTTTGTGCCACACCTCGATGCACGCGAGTGCGTAGACGTCGAGCTGGGTTCGGGCGAGCACGTCGTCCGCGGCGGGTGGACGGCCCGTCTTGTAGTCGACGATCTCCCAGGGGCTCTCGGGCAGGCCGTAGATGGCGTCGATGCGGCCCTTGATCGTGATGCCTTCGACCGGAAGGATGAACGGGCGCTCGGCGTACAGGGGCACGGCGTGCCCGAACCGGCTCTGCAGGAACGCGGACCGCAGGTTCTCGATCGTGCCGTGCGTGCCGGCGAGCTCCTCGAGCGTGAGGTCGGGTTCGTCGTCGACCTCGAGCAGGGTGGCCTGACCCCTGGACTGCATCTCGATCCAGCGGTGGACCTCACTGCCGATCCTGGCGCGCGGACCCGCGAACCGGGGGAGGGGTCGCACCGCCGACCAGTAGTGCAGCTTGGGGCACCGCCCGTAGTCGATCAGCCCGCCCACCGAGACCGAGGTGGGACGTGCCGGTTCGAACCCCATCGCCGTCTCCCGTTCGAGCAGGTGCTCGGCCAGCGTACGGAGTTGAGCACCCCTGGTCAGCACGGTCTCCCCCTCTTCGGGGAGGAGCTCGGGGGCAGCCCGCTCGATGGATCCCTCCTCCAGCGCCTCCGCGGCTGCCCGGCGCCATCCCTGCGGGAACAGCGCGTCCGTATCGTCGGGGCGCGCCGGCCCGGGCCAGGGTCGGACGAACCCCTGGCGGAAACCCTCGAGCGGGTTAGTCTCGCCCTCGCCACCGTTGAACGAGACCTGATGGCCCTCCTGCTCCGCCCACCGCTTCAGCTCGACGAAGAAGGTCCCGACGCCCTTGGCCCTCAGCGTCTCGCCATACCAGTGCGCGGACGAGGCGAACAGGTGCTGCTTGGCGCGGGTGAGCGCGACGTACGCCGTGCGGCGTTCCTCCGCGACCTCCTGCTCGCGAAGGGCGTCGGTGAAGGCTCGCATGTTGTCCTGGAAGCGCGGAAGGAGGTCACGGTCGCGACGGAGCTCGACGTCGAGCGAGCTGCCCTTGCGTGCCGGGTTCTGCTGGACGCGCGCGTCCGGGAAGAGCCCGCGAGCGAGCCCGGGGACGAAGACCGCCTCGAACTCCAGGCCCTTGGCGGCGTGCACCGTCATGACCTTGACGGAATCATCTGAGCTCGGCTGGACCGGGGTCCACTCGCGGTCGTCCTCGATCGAATCGACGTAGGTCAGGAACGAACCGAGCGCCAGTTCGCCGTCGACCGGCTGGAAGGCGTTGACCTGCTCGAGGAACGCGGCCAGGTTCCGGCGCTTGGCCGCCGCGAGCTCGAGATCGACCGCCGCGTCGAGCTCGTCGAGCAGGCCCGAGCGGCGGATGACCTCGGCCAGGAATCCGCCGACGGGCCGGCGCGCGGCGACGCGCATATCTGCGAGCTCCTCGCCGAACTCGGCCAGGCGGGCGCGCCCGTCGTCGGAAAGGTCCTCGATCTCCTCGAGATGCTCCAGCGCCTCGGCCATCAGGAAGGGGTGGTCCTCGAGCAGGTCCTCGTCGCCGTCGAGCTGCAGCTCCCGGAGCTCATCGAGCAGGGCGTAGCCGCTGCTACGTGACCAGGCGGCGACCGTCGCGAGATCACGGAGCCCCATCCGATACCGAGGGCCGGTCAGGATCCGGGCGAGAGCGACGCCGTCCCGCGGCTCGCACGCGGCGCGGGCGTACGCGAGGACCTCGACGACCTCGGGCAGATGGATCAGGCCCGCGAGGCTCACGAACTCGGCCGGA
>Ga0209342_10003121_pt1 | contig 17526 bp, 15 predicted proteins | sample RifCSP16_2_FD_184023 | JGI IMG/M metagenome (GOLD analysis project Ga0209342, IMG submission 184023) | Soil microbial communities from Rifle, Colorado - Rifle CSP2_sed 16_2 (SPAdes) (version 2) | ecosystem: Environmental > Terrestrial > Deep subsurface > Rock core/Sediment | place: Rifle... | reverse complement strand
CTCCACAGGAAGGCTATACAAGCATATCCAACTATATTCGATCATGGAACATGGTTGATCTGACAGGCCTCGTCGTCCTGGAGGCGGTCCGGGGTGTTAGAGACCATCGTTTATCGTATTGGGATTCTCTTATATGGGCCACAGCGAAGATGAATCAGATTCCGACCGTGCTGAGCGAGGATTTTTCGTCTAATTCGGTTATAGAAGGCGTGCGCTTTACCAACCCTTTCAAGCGAAAATAAGCGTTCAATCCGTATGGCCAAAACATTCGAACGCGCTGCTCACATGACTTTATTTACAGCAAGCAGCTACCCACAATTCCGACTGAAACATGATTAATTTGTTTTATAATAAAAACCCATTTTGCTTCCTGTACTCGTTGTAATTGCATTTCTTTGAAACAGGTCATGTTGCATTCTGTATTCGTTGGAATACCCTAAAATTGTTTATCTCCATCGTTGACAAAACAGGGCATCAAGCATATATTCTTTCAAAATACCGTGAGTGCTTTGGCATGCTCATTGCTAAACTCGATAACATCGGATTTCCGGTATTAACGAGGGGGGCTCGTTATCCCCTTGTCAGGCCATTTGTTGACGAAACCTTATCCATGAACGCAATCGAAAAGCTATCCACGAGTTATGAATCAAAATAAAACTGACTTCATCTCAATCAATCTTCCGTCTGAAACAGCAACGCTGAAAACAGTGGTGATGTGTTTCGCTAATCCCGTCTCTGTCAGTTCGGTTCTACGTTACGGAGGAATTGACGCAGCCCTCCTTTATCAGCTTTGGTATAACAAATTCAATCCGTTTTTTAACTATGAAAAAGTGCGTAGGCAGCAGCAAACGTTCATGGAAATCATGAAGGCTAACGGAGTTGAAGTGTTATTAGCGGATCAAGTATCTGGTTGTGCTACACAACATTACACAAGGGATATAGGGTTCGCAATTGATGATACTTTTTTCTGCGCGAATTCGAGACGCTATTACAGGAAACGAGAGCTTGAAGGAATGGAAAAGCTACTCCCGCGCTTTTCCAAAGTTGCTCGCCTTGAAAAGGGGGCCATTGAGGGCGGCGACGTAATCGTGGATGAACAGTATGTCATCGTCGGCCTGGGTGAGGAGACCAACAAAGAGGGCGTTGATTGCCTGAGAAGAAAATTGAAGGAATCAGGAATAGACCGCGAAATAATTACGATAGAGTTTACGCATAGAGGAATAATTCACTTAGATACGAAGTTTAACATTCCCGCCAAAGGTATCGGGTTTATTCACACCAAGAGTTTCAAGCCAGAAAGTCTGAAGTGGCTCGAAAATAATTTCGACTTGATAGAGGTCACGGATGAGGAAACGGCAAACCTTGAAATCAACACATTTGCTCTTTCACCCCGAAAAGTAGTTATGCGCGAACGGAGCGAACGCTTGGCTTCATTGCTAGAGTCCAAAGGTGTTGAGACTATTCTGGTTGATTATTCGGAGGTGACAAAACTACCTGGCTCGTTCCGATGCACTACTTTACCAGTTGAGAGAGTACGGCAATGAACAAACCACGGGGTTCTGCATGGTTCTGGCCTAACACTGCATTCGAGAGGGACGCGCCAAAAGCGGCGTGCCCCTCAATTTGAACGTTAACCTCTAAAATAGGCTTACCATTGCTGACAAGAAGCCTCATATTGAACGCGAATTCGATTCGCGTCTCGAACCATTGGGTTTTCGCAAGTCAGGAAAACGCAGGTGGGTTCGCTCTCAAAAACGACCGATCCGCGAACTTTTTGTCAGAGGTACGTTAAAAGGCGGTCAGTATTCGCCAGCCCGGGGTTTTTCTCCGGGGTTTGTACCTTCTTTTAAAGGTCAAACATTTCAGCGGAAGAGTACTGACAAGAATGTCGCAGCGGCGCGCAGGCGGGAATTCAATAAACGAGCGCACGTATCTTTTTACGACACGCGCGCTCGTTTCCGTCACAGCGTATTCATTACGGCAGGGTCAGATATCCATCCGTGAAAGTCATCATGAACGCAACGATGGCGTCCTCCTCTGCGCCCGTCAGGTTGAGGTTGCCCATGAAACTGCTGTCCATGGTTTGCGGTATCTCAGGCGCGGGCCAGCAGGTGACCGAGAACCCCGGGTCAAGGTTGCTCAGGAGGGGGTCACAGCGGAGCAGGACGTCGCGGGTGTTATAGAAATGCACGACCTGCTTCAGGGTCTTGAGGACCCCGTTGTGCATATAAGGCGCGGTCAGCGATATGTTCCGAAGATGCGGGTTCTTGAACTTTCCGTCTTGTCTGGGGTCCAGCACGAGTGCGTTGGCGCCGAGCCCACGGTCGATGGGGATCGGGTTCAGCAAGGAATAAGGATACTCCCTATTCGTCGGCAGTCCGATGTTGTGGTACTTGAAATCCGTGAATACCACAGGGGTCCCGTTGTCGGTATGACAGTGGGCGCATTTGCCGCTGCCCGAGAACAGCCTTCTACCCTGGTCTTCCTGCGGTGTCAGCGTGTACAGACCGCCCAGATAAGCGTCGAACTTCGATGTGAACTTGTTGAGTTCGCTTGTGCCCTCGAAGATGGCGATGGTGGCAGCCATGCAGTTGTAGGAATTATCCGTATTGGCGGCGTCAAACGCATTCGCCCCGCACACCTGCTTGAAGAGATCAGCATAACCGGCGAGAGCGATCTTTCCGATCACCTGCGCTCGTGACGTGTTATTCATCTCCACCGGGTTCAGAAACGGGCCCTTGGCCTGCTCGGCAAGGTCGGCGGCCCGTCCGTCCCAGAATTGACCACCCAGGATTCCTCTCTTGAAGGTAAATATCGGGTTGAATACTGCGTAGGCAGCGCTCGGCGAATTGCGATTGCCGAATCGGCCGGGGATCACTCCCTCCGATACCGGAAGGTTTCTGTCTGGGTCTGCAAAGCCCGCAACGGGATCGTGACAGCTCGCGCATGACTGGCCCGCGGGTTCAGACAGGTTTATGTCGAAGAACAGAAACTTTCCGAGTTGCTCCTGCGGCGTAAGCATCTGCGCAAACGCCGTACCTCCAACAACCAGCACCATAATTGCCGACCACGCCAGAACCGTCAATGTCGTCTTCCTGCTCATGATGGTATTTCTCCTCTCTTATGCATGATTTATGTTTTTGATCCTTGCCATCAGCCACGTCCTGCCTTTGTGTTTTTTGATAACGAAAGAGCGTTCTTCCCCGCATCCCTCCCTTCAATACAACAAATCACCCGACATTCCCTCAACCTTTGGGTTATATAAAGATGGCGCGGATTGAGCGGTCGATTAGTGCACCTGAGGGTAACATCAATGAGGCATCGGCTGCCACATCGTGAACATACTCTGAACAGCCCTGCAACGGATATTGCACGCGCTATATTGTTATTGATAGCACCACTATCCTGCGGTGTCAAGTTCAGGCGAGATTTTGAGAGCATGAGCAAGACATCTTCGACTGTTATTGCGACTTAGGTGCTGGGTACTGCAACAAGGGATAAAGGTTTTGTATCTTTGTGCTCACCCATGACCAGGCACAGCATCTTGTTGAGGAGGCGCTGGTCCTCAATCAACAAAGAATGTTTGGGGTCGTGAAGGTCCCCGGATTTTCTGCAAGAACGCCGAGATCGGCCTGAAGGTAAAAAATATCGTTGAACTTGCAATTCCATGTAGCCTGCTACAGGGTCACCCTTAGTGAGGACGATTTTGTGTGACGCTGCTTTCCGGCCAGGGAGAAGCAGCATCGTAATCCTGCTGGACAGGAAGTGTCCCTTATGGTAATTTGGTATTGCAAACTAATGGAAAGTATGCCATGACCATATCAAAGGTCACTATAAAGGGACAGGTCATCATTCCCGCAAAAAAGGCACCCGTATCGCCATTATGGGGGGAGAAGGCCGGGTGATCCTGATAAAACCGCTTCCCGACGACCCGATCGAGGCGTCCAGGGGCATGCTGAAAGGGAAGAAGTCTCTGACAAAAGCCCTGCTGAAGGACCGGCAAGAGGAGGCAAAGCGTGGATAGCGCGTATATCCTCGACAGCTATGCCCTTCTTGCGCACTATGAGGATGAAGAAGGCGGGGTTGCACGTAGCCGAATCGGCCGTACCGAGCCAAACGCAGCACGGCGAAACAATAATATTCCTGGATAACCAAGCATGACTGAGAAAAAAGAACAAAAAGCAGCAGCAACGAACCGCAAGGCATACCACGATTACTTCGTCGAAGAGACCATCGAAGCGGGGATGGCGCTCCAGGGCACGGAGGTGAAGTCCTTGCGCCTGGGCCTCGCGAGCCTGTCGGACAGCTACGCCATCGTGAAGAACGACGAGATATTTCTCCTGAACGCGAACATCAGCCCGTACACCCACGGCAACATCATGAACCACGAGCCGCTCCGCACCCGCAAGCTCCTCCTTCACCGGGAAGAGATCCGGAAGCTCATCGGGAAGATGACGCAAAAGGGCTACACCCTTATCCCCCTCAAGATCTATTTTGTCCGGGGAAAGGCCAAGGTCCTCGTGGGGCTTGCCAAGGGCAAAAAGTTCCATGACAAGCGGGATACGATCAAAGAGAAAGAGTCGAAGCGGGAAGTGGAGCGGGCGGTGAAGGAGAGAAACCGGTAGGCACGGCGTTCACTTTATTCCTGTTTTCTGCTACAATTAAAGCAGTAAATCTGAAGATCCTTTCCTTATCTGCTTACCCATACATGTTTTGTTACCGTATACCTCATGCGGGATCAGTGCTGGTCCGCGTCAGAAGGGTTTTTTTTCTGCGCCTCTGCGGTAAATTTAACGTGAAGGAGGTAATGATCATGAAACAGATACTTGCAGGTTTGATCAGTGTGGTGTTTGTGGTCCTGGCAACGGGATTGTCTCCCGCTTATGCAAAGGTCCAGGGCAAGCCGGTAGACTACACTGCCCAGGGCGTGGTGATGAAAGGCTACCTTGCCTATGATGACGCCGTCAAGGGCAAGCAGCCGGGGGTCCTCGTTGTCCATGAATGGTGGGGGCATAACGAGTTTGCCCGCAAGCGTGCCAGGATGCTGGCGGAGCTGGGATATACTGCGCTTGCCGTTGACATGTACGGAGACGGCAAACAGGCCATGCACCCCGATGACGCCGGAAAATTCTCCGGCGAGCTCATGAAGAACTTCGATGTTGCCAGGGCCCGGTTCCTGGCAGCCATGGACTTTCTGAAGAAACAGCCGACCGTTGACCCGGAGCGCATCGCTGCTATCGGCTACTGCTTCGGCGGAGGCGTTGTCCTCAACATGGCACGGCAGGGCATGGACCTCAAGGGTGTTGCAAGTTTTCACGGAAGCCTTGCAGCGGTCAAACCGGCGGAGCCCGGCATGGTCAAGGCGAAGGTCATCGTATTCAACGGCGCTGACGACAAGTTCGTTCCCGTGGAGCAGATCGAGGCGTTCAAAAAGGAGATGACGGATGCCAATGTTGATTTCCGGTTCATCAACTATCCCGGAGCCATCCACAGCTTCACCAACCCCGATGCGACCGCTCTCGGGAAGAAGTTCAACCTCCCGCTGGGGTACAATGCCGAGGCTGATAAGAAGTCGTGGGAGGAGATGAAGAAGTTCCTCGATACGATCTTCAAAAAATAGGAAAACCACAGCGTGAGCGCAGGATGTACTTGCACATCCTGCGCTCGCGAAAGCAACGACAGAGCAGAAGAGGCGCGATAATATTTATAAGCTCATTTTTTATGGAAGGAACAGAACTGTCCTGTCTGATAAATTTAACTTTTCTCTTGTTCCTTGGTTAGTTCAGGCGCAACCGTTACTTTTTTAAGCTGCATATTTATCACATGCCGGGGTGTAATCTCAATTTTCTTGCCATTTTCCCATCGTTATAGTATCCTCTTTTATCATAGAATGACGACCGGATGTAGCTGAGGACACAAGATGCCGATAAACTCGGACAAACCGCATTTATGGAAAGCCGACGTCGCCCAATCAATAGACTTCTATAACGATTGGTTTCTTCGCTTTGCTCCTGACACCTACCGTAAACAAAGAGTAATCCGAACAAAAGAAGTTCTCGATGCCTTTGAAAAGACCGAAAACCTGTCTCAAATGACGCCGCAGGTCTTGAAGGAAAGCCCCGGAATCCTGCCCATTCTCCGCATGGTGACCGCGCCGCCCCTCGCCCGCGACCGCCTCATCGGGCTTGCACACCTCAACAAGGCAATGGTCGGCGCCATGGAAGGGACCGATGATAAACCGCCCCGATTGCCGATCCGCATGGACAAGGCCGATCTTGATGAAGGATTGCAACGCATTTGCGAGATTGTAATGGAGCTTGCAGACCGCGACTTGTTGCCCTGGCTCGTATCAGGAGAAGACCCCTCGGGCACCGAAAGGGACCGCGCGGCTACGGTTATCGCTGATAGGCTTTGCGGCGCAACAACCGACCCGATAATCAGAAATGCGCAGGAGAAGAGACAACTTACCGCGCTCAAGGGCTGGCTGCGCCGAAAGGGATATAAGCAGATCGAGACCGCAGAGGCCAGGGACCTTGATGCGATGCCACCCGGAACCTTTACGTTCCGTCTTAACGTGCCTGTCGGGAAGAAAAAGGCCCCGGTAAATATACCTATCGATTGCGTTATAAAGCCTCTCTCTGCCGGAGAGAGAGACTTTCCTGTTTTGATCGAGGCGAAGTCAGCGGGAGACGCGACGAATACCAACAAGAGACGGAAAGAGGAAGCCCAGAAGTTCTCACAACTTAAGGAGCGCTATGGAAAGGATGTTAAGTTCATTCTGCTCCTGTGCGGCTACTTCGACCCCCCTTATCTTGGTTACGAGGCGTCTGAGGGGATAGATTGGGTATGGGAACACCGGCTGGATGATTTGAGCGCGCTTCTGGTCAAGGGTAAAAAAAAAGCCCAAAGAATCGAAGAAACAGTAGAAGCTTATGACTCGGTGAAACCGAGCGTAACAGAACAAGAACGGTTCAAACTTCAATTAACCGTTGACGGAACAAAATCCCAGGAAGAAAGAAATATTCACGGCCAGTTTTCGACTCCTTATGTCCTTGCTCGCCAAATAGTAGCAAGATCGCTGGCGGAACTGCCCTTATCGGCACCTGTTTCATTTCTCGAACCTGCTCTGGGTTCAGGGGTGTTTTATTCTGCCTTAATGCAGGAGATCGGGGACCATGCCATTCTGGAAGCCGTGGGCGTGGAGCAGGATGAGGCATATGCAAAGATACCGGCGAAGCTTTTTATTGACAAAGATTTCAAGGTTCTCGTTCAGGATTTCTTCGCATTCGCTCGCGCGGCTGGCAACCGCACCCGCTTCAATCTGCTCTGCACGAACCCGCCCTATGTCAGGCATCATCACATCGAATCATCACTGAAACAGGAGTTGCAAATCCTCGTACGCGATAACCTCGGCTTGAAGATCAGCGGCCTCTCGGGATTATATATGTATTTTGTGTTGCTGGCTGATGCTCTTCTTGCGCCCGGCGGCGTTGCGTCCTGGCTCATCCCTTCAGAATTCCTCTATGTAAATTACGGACAGCCCCTGCGGGATTACCTGAGCAAACAAGTAACTCTTTTAAGCATCCATCAATTTGATCCAGATACGGTCCAGTTTGACGACGCGCTCGTCTCGTCCTGCGTGGTCACGTATAAGAAGATACGGCCGGCTGGAACAGCATCGTTTGCCTTCTCCTTCGGCGGCAGCATGGTCCACCCCTCTGAAACGAGGACTGTAGACCTTATCAACCGGGACAGTTCGCAGAAGTGGAGCTTGCTCCATTTTGATCAGGAGGAGGGGTTGCACGGGGAACGAGACGTTCTGAGCGATTTCTTCGAGGTACGGCGAGGGATAGCAACGGGAGCCAATGAATTTTTCATAATCGGCCCAGAAGCCATAAATGAATATTCAATACCCCGGAAATTTCTGAAGCCTATTCTCCCCAGTCCGCGTTATTTAACTCAGGATGTTATCCAAGCGAATCCCGATGGCACGCCGAAGATTGATAACTTGAAGTTCCTCCTGGACTGCAACCTTCCGCCAAATGTCGTAAAAGAGCGGCATCCCGGTCTCTGGCAGTACCTTCAAACCGGCAAGAAACAAGGGTTGCATGAGCGGTATCTCTGCGCAAGCAAGGAGGCTTGGTACTTCCAGGAGAAGCGCGCCCCGTCGCTTTATATGGCGACGTATATGGGTCGCTCGAACGGCAACGGGCAGGCCCCGATACGTTTTTTCCTCAATCACTCCCAAGCTATCGCCACGAATGTTTTTCTGCATCTGTATCCGAAACCGGCGCTGATGAACCTGCTCAATGAGGACCCGGAACGGATGAAAGAACTTCTCGACTTGATGAACGCCATCCCGTTGCAGGAATTCCTGCGCGTAGGGCGGGCATATGGCGGCGGGCTGCATAAGGTCGAGCCGGGAGAGTTGAAGAACCTGGCGTTCAGTCATTTGCCTGAGTGGATGAAGGGCGTGGTTGAGAAGCAGATGGCGTTGATATGAGGTTGGACTGAACAAGTCCACACCCGGCGGATGCGCAAAGGATGATTCAAGTTGTTGGAGTTCTTGCGATTTACCCAAAGTGTATTGTATTTTAATGAAATTATTTTGTAAGCTGACTCTAACTAATCCATATATCAATATGAGGTCAGAGGCATGATCTTTCGCAAATACTTTAATTTAAGTAGCTTTTACTTCGGGCTCCGTTGAGTGTGACGATGACCGCCAATTGGCCGAATTCGGAAGAAGTTATGAAAAGGTGGGCGATCTTCATTGATGTTGAAGGCACTTCGAAGCTTTACGAGACACAAAAGGCGCGCTTCTTTCACGCCTTCGAAAGCATGCTTGTTAGCATGTATAGGATGGAGAAGCCGCCATTCCTGAAAGCCCTGGCCGGCTTTATGTGCATCAAGTGGGCGGGGATGGCGTGGTAATCGTTTCGGAGTTCGAAGAAGGCTTACCCGAGACCCCAATCTCTATAGCAGTCGTTCTGATGCAAGTGCTCCTTGTTAACGGCGTTGTTAGCAAGGGCGGCATTTCAGAGGGAGATTTCGGCGATGTACGGGGCTACTTTCCGGTTTTGCGCGAAATACCCAAGGCCGAGGATGGGCCGATCCGTTTGGATCGCGGCTGCTTCACCATGTTCCCTGTAATGGGGACGGCACTGATCAATTCGCACCGCTTCGCTTCGCAACCGCCAAGAGGTTGTCGCCTCGCTATCGACCCAATGCTTCTTAACACAGTGCCTGCTGGTGTTGTCCTCAGCGAGCAATCCTCCGATATAGCAGTTGTCGATTGGATTCACACGCACACTCGCACAATGGACTTGATTTTTGAGAAGACGGGTCTCCGCCTTCCTGCGCCAGCCGAACTTGAGAGCCGACTCATCAGTTACGTGCATAGCGCTGGCGCTTTGGGTCAAGAAGAATGGGGTCTCAACTCTTTACGGCTCAACTGCTGTAAGACGCTCAGGGATTAGCATGTTATTAATTCTTACGGTCATAATGTGGATTGCTTTTTTCTTTCTCATCTTGTTCGGATTGGGTGTTCCGATAAACAAGATAGTCTTGATAATTGGATGGGCTGCTTGGGTGGTTTCGGTCCACTTAGCCATAACTTCTGCATCTAAATGTCGAAAAATGATTAATAATCGGCATTTATTTCAATGGACTATTGCAGTTCAATCATTATTTTTGTGGGCAATTGTGATTACCTTCTTACTATTTCCATTAAACAAAATTCATATTTTATGGTTATTGCCAATTTTGTATTATTGTTCCAAATTCATAGCGCTATCAGATGTGCCTTTTATTACACCAGCTATCCTTTCTTTGAGTCATAAATTTATGAAGTATTCAGTTGTTGGACACGGAAGCATGAACTGGTACGAGATTTATGCAACAAATGCGGACACCCAAGAGACTTCTATTTCGTGGGGGCGTATTTTCGACAACTTGGCAAAGTATGGAAAGTACACTGAAATGCAAGATGGATTTGAACGCGTAATCGGAAGATATCTGATACCTGATTATATCAACCCCGCAAAATTCTATGCCAACTGGATTTTCATAATACGCGGTATCAGTAATCGCAGCAGCAATTCAGCTCTACCTAATGATAGAGCTGTCAAAGCGACACCATCATTATTAGTATTTTCGCCATGCCTGGCTGAGAGATTGAAGTTAGGCTATCCTTCATGGTTTATTGCTGCTTATCCAGATGTTGCTAACTGGGTATGGGGTGAAGAAGCTTCGAATAGAATGGATGAAGTTATTACCAGTCGCATGCTTGAAAGGTCATATGCCGACGAATCTGAAGCAACTGAAATACAAATTTACAATAAAATTATGGGGTATGATTCGTCAGCGGAGTTGCTGCGAATTCTAATTGATTCTTATTGTAAGGACACTGGAAATACGTTAGAGTGTGCTAATGGGTCGTAAATGAAAAAAATAAAGGCACGTAAGTTGTGCAAAACGCATCATCTTGCCCAACAGAAATTCTGAAGGAGCTATTAGGCAGTGAAGCATTGCTGTATTACACGCTATGCAATACTCAATCTAATATGGTCGAATCAAAAAGAATCAAGAAATGACATAGTACCGTTGTGCACGGATGTAGAAATGGCGACCGCTTCTTTGGCCTTGTATATGATATCAAGGAAAAGAAATGTCCATCTTTTATTGGATACAAGCTGCTAAAGCGGTTTTCGATGTATGCCAGGGGGCGAGATAGTGAGGTGGACTGAAGGAGGATGCGCCTTGACGATTGCTGGCTTTGAGGTGGTATTTTATACTCTTTCCTTTGTGGTGCCGGGGTTTATTTTGTATTCCGTAATAGTGAGTATTGTGCCACGAAAGACAGAAGAAAAGGAGCTATCACTATTACGATATTTGATTTTGAGTTGTGTAAATTATGCGGTGTGGTCTTGGTTGATTTATCTATTATTCAAACTGGAATTCTTTACGCAACATCCTGTTCGTTCTGCTTTAGCATGGAGCTTAATTATCTTTCTGAGCCCAGTAGTCCTTGGTCTGCTATTTGGAAAGCTGAGCAGTATTGATTGGTCGAGAAAAATACTCACGCGTTTTGGACTTGTGCCAATCCATCCAATTCCTACTGCCTGGGATTATCTCTTTTCCAAGACCGAGCCTGTATGGTTGTTGGTTACGATGAAAGATGGGAGCCAGGTTGCGGGGTTCTTTGGCGGAAAATCCTTTGCTTCTTCCGATATGAGTGAAAGGGATTTGTATATTCAGGAGGTCTACAAAGTCATTCATGATGGACCGTGGCAAAAAATTCCAAATAACAAAGGTATACTCATAAAAGGCGAAGAAATTAAACATGTAGAATTTTGGAAAGATTGAACGGAGGCGAATTATGAAAAAAGATGAAGAAAAGGTCGAGTCACTGAAAGGTGGATTTCAGCCGAAGCATAGCGATTTTGGTTTTCAACCGGGGGATGCAAAAGTTGTCGAAATTATTAGGGGTTTTCAACCCGCGTCTACTGCTTCGCAAACCGAGGGAAGTAGGCCACCCTCGGGTGGTTCGAATGTAGTTTCTCCACAGAAAGTGGGCAACGAATCCACTGAATAGAGTTCCATAAGTCGGATTGATCCCAACGAAACCTGACAACTCAATCGAGGCAATGCGTCGGGTCAGAGAGCGTGATTCGACTACAACTCGAGTGATTTATGATGACCGCGCAGGAAATCCGAAAAAAAATACAAAAGCTCGCCGATAAAGACAAAGCAAAAATCCTTCAGGGATTCTTCAAGACCGGGCCGGGTGAGTACGGCGAGGGCGACGTCTTTCTCGGCATAACCGTTCCCGTGCTCAGAAAGCTGTCCAGGGAATATGACGGCATTGGTATAAAAGATGCACTGCCGCTTTTACAATCATCCATCCATGAAGAACGTCTTCTTGCGCTCTTTTTGTTCATTCGGGCTTATTCAGAAGGCGACGACGTTGTTAAAAAAAGCATCTATGGCCTCTATCTTAAAAATACCCGCTTCATCAATAACTGGGACCTCGTTGACCTGTCGGCCCCGAACATCGTGGGCGCATATCTCACGGACAGGAGCAGGAGGCCTCTCTATGCGCTCGCAAAATCGCGCGACCTGTGGAAGCGGCGCATAGCGATCCTGTCCACGTTCACCTTCATCAAGCGGAACGAGTTCTCTGATACGCTCAGGATCTCCGGGATGCTTCTGACAGACGAGCATGATCTGATCCATAAGGCAGTAGGCTGGATGCTGCGCGAGGTAGGAAAACGCGATCTCTCTGTCGAAGAAAAATTTCTCCAGAGGCACTACAAATCTATGCCCCGGACCATGCTGCGCTACGCTATTGAAAGATTCCCGGAAGCTAAAAGACAGAAATATTTGAACGGGAATATGTGAACCACAGACGAAAGAGATAAAATTTTATAACCACAGGTGACCAAAAGCAGGCGCTTCTTGGCGACACGTATTAACAGTGGAAAGTGAAATCGCTTGACCAGACACGAATGGGCGCGAATTTTCACAACAAAACAAAGCCGGGCTAATAATTTCGAAAAGACCGAGGAGCAAGCGGGAAAGGCTCTTAAAGGAACCGGCAAAGGAGGTCTAAGTGAAGAACTTATTGCTCATCATTTTCTCTATTTTCTGTTTTGTTGCCGTCGCGGGAGCTGAAGATACCAAGCAGCTGCTCGGCAAGGTTGACCGGCTTATTAAGGAAAAGAAGTTCAATGCGGCCTTTAGCATCCTTGAAAAGGCGGATCGAGATTGCAATGATCCTGAGATTACTCTGAAGAAAGTGGATATTGCCCTGGATTTTTTTGTGATGAGTTTTCATTATCAGATGTTCGCCTTCAAGGATCTAGAGACGAACGAGAACATCGAGGACGTGCGCGGCAAGGAAGGCAAGTATCAAATGTATCTGCTCAACGTCGAGGAGGTGCTGGGAAAGCTGATGAAGCGCTACCCCGACAACTGGAAACTCCGCCGGATGCTGGGCGAATATTATTTTGAGGTGTTTTCAAAATACGGCGACAATTGGGACAAGCCCAAAGACGAAATAATGAAGCTTGGCAAGAAACACCTCCTCGATGCGAGGAAACATAACGTGGCTGATTCCAAATCCCTTTTTAAGCTGGGCACGTTCTATCTCGAGGAAAAACAGTATGATGAAGCTATTTCCTATCTTTCTGAGTCGGTAAAGCTCAATAAAACGTATCCCACGAGTAACTACAACTTGGCTTACGCGTATTTATACAAAGACAAAAGAAAAGAAGCAATAAAGTACGCACAAGAGGCCCTCGCTCTCTACACAGAGAAGGCCCTAAAGGGCGACGCCGCCCGGTTGATTGCGGTCACTTACGGGGAACTCCGGGATGATGCCAACTCGCTTAAATATTTTAAAATTGCGGACGAAATTCAGCCGCGAAACTATTATACGGTAAAGCCGCTGCTTTCTTTGCATCTTAAATCGAAAAATATGATAGCCGCAAATGAAGCAGCAGAGACCCTCTTTTCTTTAGACCCCAAAAACCCCACTGTATCCAATGATGTATTGGAGGCCTATCTTTCCGTCGGGTACAACAAAGAGCTGCATGACTTTTTCACAAGAATGGAGAAAAGGTATCAGGACAATGACGAAGAAACGGGAAACGTGCTCTTCCACAAAGCCAAGCTGTATCTTATAGAAAATCATAAGAAAGAGGCGAAACAAGTTATTATAGAAGCAAGAAGACGGTTTTCCAAATGTTTGAAAAGTGATCATGATGTATTTAAGGCGATAGATCAAATGTTGAAGAATGCAGAGTAAAATAATGGATAGGGCATCAAAACGAAATAAGGCGATTACGAGGATTCATTAATTCCAGTAACCGCCTTCTGATGGGGAATCTCGTGGTGACACAGGCCGGGGTTTATTATGCACTTTTCGTTTCGTCTGATCACTGAGAAAGCTGCGGCGATTGCTGCGCGGGTGCTTCCGGTGTCTGGTCCGCCGGCGCTTCGGGTATCTCCGGCTGCGGTTGGGGCTGCTGCTCCGACTTCTTTTCTTCCATTGGTTTTACGGCTTCAGTTTCTTCGGGCTTGAACCGGGTCGGAGTGAAGTTCGGGTTCAACTCGTACGCCTTGTCGAAATTTTCCATGGATTTTTTTCTGCTCTCGCCGTCGTTGCTGATCTTGCCTTTCATATAATAGGCATAACCCAGATAGTAAAACGCCTCCGCATCGGGATAGATCGCTGACGATTCTTCGAACTCCTTGGCGGCTGCGTCATAATTCTTTGCCTTGAGATGAGCGATGCCTTTTTCGGTATGTTGTGTCGCGGCCTTGGTGTCGAAGAGCTCCTCTGCAGAATGGCCCACGGCCGGCGCGAGCATGAGCACGAATGCCAAAACACACAATGCCGCCAATCTATTATTTATCATTACGCCTCCTCTCCCTGTCTTTTCACTAACATATCACAGTGTTGTTGCCCCTGTCAACAAAACCGGGGTATATGTTCGAAACGACATGACAAAATTGTCGAATTCGTAAAACGCGCTAAAATATTAATGAATCCCGACGCTCTTTAACGAGGGCCGGCCTTGAACGTCGACAAAATTTTCCGGTTAAAATTTTCGATATTACCCCGTGTCATGAAAAAAAATCATAAAAACAATGCGTTATGTTTCTGGCATGCATATTGAAATAGAGAGTGGCAAGCATTGAACAATGGGCACTGTCATCCCCCTTGCCCTCCTACCCCGGAGGGAACCCTTGGCAGTGTCCATTGTTCGAGCTTATTTCAAAAAGTCAGGCAATATCCAGAGGGATCGGGGGATCATGATAAAGGTGAAGGAATGTTTTATAACGCAGGATATGGTTTTGAAGGCATCACCCCTGAGGGGCTGAAGGAAAAGATAGAGTCAGGCGACGACTTCGTGCTGCTCGACGTTCGCACGCTGGTTGAAAATGCGGCCCAGGCCATCGAAGGATCGTACCTGATCCCGATCCATGAGCTTCCTGCCCGCATCGGGGAGCTTCCGAAGGAGAGAGACATTGTTGTGTACTGCAGGATCGGAAACAGAAGCGCGTACGCATGCATGTATCTTGCGCGACTGGGGTATCGGGTGAAGAACCTCGACGGCGGCATCAGAGTATGGAACATGCAGGAAAACAGAACAAGCACGAGGGTTTAGCCATGAAGACAACGAAGAACAAAGTCGTATCCCTTTTCCTGTGCGCAGTGCTTTTCTTCCTTCTGGTATTTGCGGTCGCGATCTATAGTTACGCGGCGGAAACCCTTACCCTTGAACAGGCCGTGGACACGGCGCTCAGGAATAATCCGGGACTGAAGGCGGCGGACGCGCAGATCGACATAGCCCGGGCAGGCGTGCTCAGGTCCGCGTCAGGGTTCCTGCCCAGGGTGACGGTGTCCGAGACCTACAGCAAGACGAATAATCCGCTCATGGTCTTCGGGACCAAGCTCGACCAGGAGATCGTCACGCCGCAGGATTTTGACGTCAATGTCATGAACCACCCGGACCCGATCTCGAACTACAACACGAGGTTCGCCGTGGCGCAGCCGGTGTTCAACGGCGGCAGGGAATATCTTGGTGTGCGGATGGCGAAGCTCTCGCGCGACGCCTCGGTCCGGGACCGGGAGCGGGCAAAGCAGGAGACCGTCTACGACGTGATCAAGGCATACTACGGACTTCTCCTGGCAAAGGAAGCCCACAAAGTCGCGCTCCAGTCGTTTCAAACAAGCGCGGGAAACGTGAAACTGGCGGAAGCGCGGTACCGCGCGGGCGCGGTCCTGCAATCCGATCTCCTTCGGGCCAAAGTTCAACATGCAGAGGTCAAGGAAATGGCCAGTCGCACCGAAAACGGCATCAGGTTGGCAACAGCCTCGCTGAATTTCGCCATGGGTGTTCCGCAGTCAACGGAGTATGTCGTCGATGATTCGCTTTCGGTCCGCGAGGCCAGGACCGACATGAATCTGTTGATCGAGGAGGCTTCAGCCCGGCGGCCGGACCTTCTGTCCACCGAGCTGAACCGCAGAAATGCGGAGACCGGGATAGGCCAGGCGCGCGCGGATTACCTGCCGAGCCTGAACCTGACAGGCCAGGTTGACTGGAACAGTTCGAACATTGCCGAGGCTGACGCGAAAAGCTGGGCGGTGATGGCCGTTCTTCAGTGGAACTTGTTCGATGGGCTGGTAACAAAATCTAAGGTCCGGGAGGCAATCGCTTCCGCGCAAAAGATGAAGGCCCTCGAAGAGCAGACGAGGTCTTCGGTGCAGCTCCAGGTCAGGCAGGCGTTTTATAATTTGTCGGCATCACTGGACAGGATCGCGGCAACAGCCTCATCCGTGCAGGAAGCAGAGGAAGGGCTCAGGATAGTCCAGAAACGGTATGAGGTGGGCATGACGAACTTCGTGGACGTGCTCGGCGCGGAAACGGCGCTCATCCGGGCGAGGAACAATGCCCTCCTGGCGCTGTATGACAATAACATCTCCCATGCGGAGCTGGAACTGGCCACGGGGACGCTATAAAGACAGAGGACAGAGGACAGGAGACAGAGGACAGTGAATAGTCAGCAGCAACAAGGGGGAATGCCGATGGACAGCAAGATAATCATAAACAGGATAAAGGAAGCGATCAAGAGCATGGACAGAAAGAAACTTTACCTTTTTTCTTTCGTTGTTTTGGCGGTGGTTGTCGTCTCGATCTTCACGCTCGGAAAGAAGGACGCGGGCTACGCGGACATGTCCCGGCGGGAAGAGCCGATTACCGTTACTGCGGTGACGGTTGAGCCTGAGATCGTGGACGCCGCGGTATCCGCGGCGGGCGCGCTGAATTCCAAGAACTCCTCGGTGCTCTCGAGCAAGATCATGGGCAGAGTATCCTATCTCGGCGTGCAGGAAGGGGATAACGTTGCCCAGGGCAGGCTGCTGATGAAAATAGACAGCGGCGAAATAGCGGCGCAGACGTACCAGGCCCAGTCAGCGTACAACAATGCAAAGCTTCAGTATAACCGGATCAAGACCCTGTATGACGAGAAGGCGTCGACCCAGATGGAGATGGACCAGGCCACGCTCGGGCTTGAAACAGCCGAGGCCGGCCTGAAGGCGGCAAAGGCCATGGAGAGCTACACGATCATCACCGCGCCGATCTCCGGCCAGATCGTGGAGAAGAAGATCAACCTCGGCGAAATGGCGCTGCCGGGCCAGCCCATGCTGAAGATAGAGGACAACCGCAACCTCAGGCTCGAGGTGACGGTGAATGAACAGGATCTGCGGTATATCCAGCCTGGTGTGGCCGTGCGTGTGCAGATCGACGCGATGCCGGGAAAAGTCATCAACGCGCGGGTAGGGCAGGTCGTCCCTGCCTCGGATATCAGGACCCACTCATTCGTGGCGAAGATCGATATCCCCGCGGAGAAGGGCCTGATCACCGGCATGTACGGCAAGGCGATCTTTGCCACCGGAAAACGGCAGGTGATACTGGTCCCGCGTTCGACCATTGTCACTCTGTCGGGCATCTCCGG
>Ga0209342_10003120_pt1 | contig 17529 bp, 18 predicted proteins | sample RifCSP16_2_FD_184023 | JGI IMG/M metagenome (GOLD analysis project Ga0209342, IMG submission 184023) | Soil microbial communities from Rifle, Colorado - Rifle CSP2_sed 16_2 (SPAdes) (version 2) | ecosystem: Environmental > Terrestrial > Deep subsurface > Rock core/Sediment | place: Rifle... | reverse complement strand
TTTTGCCTGCTTGCTTGGATTTCCTATATTTGCGGAATATACAGTACCTCGCCTTCCTACCTTTTTCCTAGACCAATTGTCTTCATAGCATTTTATAATTCCATTATGGTTTTTTGTTTCTATTACAAATGTTCCAACAGAACCAACTACGATGTGATCTATATTCTGTCTGTCGCCTGGTAGGATTATGTCATTAAACACCTTGAAGGATGAATCAAGTTTTTGTAAAACATGAATAACTGACTCCTCCCCCTCTGCACCAATGTCCCATGTGTTTTGTTTGTTCCACAGATAACTAGCAATAGCAAACGAAATAATTCCTAAAACAACTAAAAAAATGTGAATGAATACGCCAAAAAATAAGAAAATCCCAAGTAAAAAGAATAAAATCGCTTTATTTCTATAAGAATTGGCCTTTGTACGAGCTCCGAGTTTTTCCATAACTCACACCTTCATATTTAGAAATTGTTTGTAATTAAGAATTTTTAGATTTTCTAGATTTAGAGAGTATGATTTGATTGTTAATCAAATGGATTCCACCATGTTAATTCAGCATCAAGGTCTGCTGTTGTTCCATAAGGACATCGTGGACTACTTGGTTTACCAAAATAGGAACTGCTATCATACAATACCCCATTTACCAAAAGACAATTTTGTCTAATCAAGTCAGCTTTGCTTGGTTCTCTATTTTGGTCAGAGACTCCTCCAAAAGAACCAAAATTAATATCGTAAACATAACTATCAATTAGAAATAGTGATACAATAGGAAGTAAAATAATCAATAAAACTATAATAGATTTATCTTTACGACTCAGACCTTTTTTTGTTTGTTTTTTTGGCTCTGGTTTTGATTCTGGTTCAGGCTGTTCTTTAGTTTTAGATTCTGTATTTACCTTTAGTTCGGATGGTGGAAATAAAAAATAGTTTTTTACATCTTTCCAACTACCTGGCTCAGCCAAATTTTCTTCAATATACCGATTCCATTCCCTGCATGCAGAGCGAGCACTCGTTGTACTGGCAATAAGAAAAATAAACCACGGTAGAATTGCTACTAATCCTCCAATTGACATAGAAACAAAATAGCTGAAAATAATTGAAATAATACCGCCAATTAGATATCCTGCCCCTAAACCATTCTTACCAATCATTAAATGTCCAAGTCCATTGATTCCGAATATTCCCCCCAAAACCGCTGCTAAAGTAACTGTTGACAAATCTTTTTTTACGTTTTTTAGTTGCTGGTTTATCATCTGATATTTTTGCATTTTGTAAACTTCATCTCTAAGACGCTCTATCTCAGATTTTTCCGAATTATTGGTTTCTTTCAGTGTATTTGATTCCATTTTTTCTTCATCAGTTGATGTAGGAATTTCATCTTTGAAGTCACTTGTAAGATGTATTTCAAATAAATTATCCAGATATTTTTGGTCAGATGAAAAAAGAGTTTTCCCTTTTTTTGTAGAATCTAAAATGTGCACTAATCTTGCTCTGTCTCCTTTTCCTAATTCCAATAATCTTTCAATTTTTTTGACAATTTCCTCAGACAATTACAATTTTCTACATTAAACTAGAAATTAAGAATTTTCTTGGGTTATCCGAGTTTGTTTGAATTTGTGTTTCTCAACTATAATGTAAATATCAACTATCTCCTGCAATTTTTCTTCTACAGATAGTCCAGAATCATTTGCAATTCTTGAAAATATGTGGTAATCATTTTCAATGAATTTTGTAATAATGTTTCGCACCATTTTACCTCCTGCTGATAAGATTATTCGTGCTTTGATTGTTAATTGGAGGTTATTGTACCATCAATCAGATCCATTATACTGGAAAAACATCATAAAATAATGTGATTTGTCTTATTCCATATTGTAATGCAGAGGGATATGTCTTGGTTGCTTTGTACTATTTTGTCAATAAATATTCCAAAAAACCACTTTGCCGAATGTTTTTTAGACTATGTGAAAAACATGCAAGGCAAATTTCAGGAGATACGACGATTGTGAAGATTCAGATACTAAATTAGAAGAATTTTAGGAATGGAATAACAGACAGAAATCTAATGAGGATATGTTTGTCCAAAATAGACGCATTTTTTTTATAGTTCATACCCACAAAGTAATTGGCCAATGTCAGAAATCGACCAAATTAAAAAAGTATTAGTTAAACATGAAAAAAGAATTTTGGATTTAGAAAAATTGTTTAAATCAGATACCAATCGAGTTCCAACAAATGAAGAAGAAAGCGTTTCTGAGTTAATAGGTTCTGGATTTTTTGATGAAGCAAAACGGTATAAAGACATTATAAGACAATTGAAGACACTAACAATCTTCTCAAAAAAAGTAGCTTACAAAAAAATTCTTGCCAATCTTGTTAAAGACAAGCATTTAAACAGAAAAATGATATCTCATCAATGGTGGTACATAAAATATGACCAATGAAGAAGAAATTATCAAATTATTAAAAGAACATAGCAAAACGTTGGCACGAATTGAAAATTTGTTGACTTCTAAAAAATCAAAAACACCGCCGCTCTTAAAAAAAGCATCTATTACACAACAGAAAAAAATGACTGTTCCAGCGTTTTTGGTATTATTAAAAGAAGACAAATTTTTCGATCAACCACGGACCTTAAAAGATATTTCGAAAAAACTCAAAGAAGAAAGTCGTAATGTGCCTGTAACTAGCTTGACTCTACCTTTACAGAGATTAGTCAGGAGTCGACAGCTAGCACGAGTATTACAAGATGGTAAGTGGTCATATGTTAGACGTGATTGATATCAAAAGATGACGTCAAAAAAAAAAATTAGTGAAGAACAACTTTTAAAAAAAATCAGGAATATTGACGCTTCAAGTATTTACGAAATAAAAAAAATTTCAGACAAAATACTATATGTACTTGAAATTATCAAAACGGATCTCAAAATAGATAGCTTTATTCCTATTTCTGCATTGTCGACAATCTTTGTTGATGTACTAGGGATCTCAGTAACTCCACGGGTAATAACAAACGCACTTAATCCAATAAAAACCAAAATTCATAGACAAGATCTAGAAGGGGAAATTTCATGCAAAATTATGCGTGATGGTATATCACACATATCAAAAATTATTCAAAAACCCACCACGTCAAAAAAAATTAGGTCTGAAAAAATTCTCAGTTCTGCCATTCATACCATTACTCAAATGGGAATTAATAAAGAAATGAATCCTGGGTTATATTACATTGTTATAGTCGACTTAGCACATTCCACCGAGGCATCCACAAAATTAGATCCAACCGAAAATACAAACAGGATAAAAGAATTCATTGAAATCACTCAAAATGCATTGCCTAAAAAACCGAAAAATTTTGCAAAGTTTGTTAAAGCCAATGGCGACGGTGCATTATTCTTTTTTTACAATTTTGAAGATATTCTTCAATGGGCACGAAACATAGATCGACTCTGTAATGGATATAATCAAAAATGTATTGATGAAAAAAAACAGGATGAATATCAAATGTTTAGTAAAAAAATCGTCCATTTGGGTGAAGTTCAATTTGATGATGTTTATAATCCCATTTCGCTAGCAGTTAATCAAATTTTTAAAATCGAAAAAGAATTCGGAAGAGTAAATCTTGGAATTACTGAGGCAGTTTTTCAAGTTATAATTCCTAGAATCGAATCTGGGCAATTATCACACAAATTAATTAAAAAAGTAACTTTGGATGGCGAAAAAAATCCAAAACCCATATGGGAAATAGGTTACAATTAGATTGCAATTATGAAAATTAATTCCATCACATTATCTCTTCAGTTTTGAACCTGCATAATCCAAATTTTGAACCTATATCTGCACGGAAACCATCTGATTTGCTTTTAATTCACAAAATTCTTAAATTGAGTTTTATTTTAGTCTAAAATTATACCATGAAACACATGAGCTAAAATTAATCATTATATGCGATATTGAATATAATCAGAGGATTATTTTACACAAACTCATCAATGTCTCGCGATGTTTTGCGTCGTACTACATCCCTGCAAAACTTGCACTCGCAAGTCACTTTCATGATATAATTACTCTATTGTATCATATAGGATGTTGTTTGCAAAAAATTAAAAACAAAATCTAAAAAATTTTTTCCCAAAATCTACAGCGTCCGCTATCTAAAAATAAAATATGAGTCATCGTGTATAGTCTCTATGTATGTGGCTGAACCGATGTGTTGGTCTATTAGTAATGGCACGCTCTTCACTCGCCGAAGCTTGTGATCTATACGTCCATCCTATCAACGCAGTCTTCTACTGCGGACCTTCATCTTACGAAAGGATGTCTTGTCTCGGGATAGGCTTCGTGCTTAGATGCTTTCAGCACTTATCCTAAATCGCTTAGCTGCTCGGCCTACCTTGTCAGATAACCGATAAACCAGTGGCGACGTTGCTCTGTTCCTCTCGTACTCGGAGCAACTTCCCCTCAGACATCCGTGCTTCCATCAGGCAGAGACCGACCTGTCTCACGACGGTCTAAACCCAGCTCATGTTCCCTTTTAATAGGCGAGCAGCCTCACCCTTGGCCCCTGCTGCAGGACCAGGATAGGAAAAGCCGACATCGAGGTACCAAACCGCGGGGTCGATAGGAGCTCTCGCCCGCGACGAGCCTGTTATCCCTGGGGTAATTTTTTTGTCACCTCCGAGCCCCAATAGTGGGCACACGAAGGATCGCTAAGCCAGAATTTCTTCTCTGAATTCCGTGCGTTTGGAAATCCAGTCAGTCTAGTTTTTGGCTTTGCCCTCTTCAACGGGTTTCTGACCCGTCTGAACTAAACTTTGGGCCCCTTTGATATCTTTTCAAAGGGGTGCCGCCCCAGCCGAACTGCCCACCTGCACATGTCCCTGGTCTTCACCAGGTTAGCGACACAATAAAAAAAGGCTGGTATTACAAGGTCGTTTCAAACATTCCCGGAGGAATGAAAGCATGACTCCCAGCTATTCTGTGCAAACTTCACCATATCGCAAGCACAAGCTGCAGTAAAACTCCACGGGGTCTTCTCTCCCCGATGGAAGATGATGGACTGTTCGTCCACCTTATGTGGCTTCACCGGGTTGTAGGCGGGGACAGTGGGGCTCTCGTTGTTCCATTCATGCGCGTCGGAACTTACCCGACAAGGCATTTGGCTACCTTAAGAGAGTCAGAGTTACTCCCGGCGTTAACTGGCCCTTAGCTCAGTTGAACCCAAGTTTTAGGTACCAGCACCGGCCAGGATTCAGCGACTATACAAATCCTTTCGGACTAGCAGTCGCCTGTGTTTTTATTAAACAGTCGGAACCCCCTTGTCATTGCAATCTGCTATCCCCATTTCTCATGAAAAAAGCAGACATCCCTTATACCAAAGCTACAGGACTAATTTGCCGAGTTCCCTCGCCATACGGTATACCCGTAGCACCTTAGATTTCTAATCTAGCGCACCTGTGTCGGTTCTCGGTACGAGCTTCATAAGTTACTGACTATACAGTGTTTCATGGTCTCCTGGACTCGAACAAACTCCGCTAACGCGAAGCCATTCGTACCTCGGGTTGGTTCTCGTCATTACGACACTCCCCAACCCTCGAATACTTGGATAAAACGACGGTTCTACTTGTCCTATCCGGAAGCAATCCATATAGCTGATAACGTAACTTACAAGGTACTGGAATATTAACCAGTTTCCCATTCGGATTACTCTTTTGAGGCAACCCTTAGGATCGACTAACTCCAGGCTGATAGCGCATTGCCTGGAAACCCTTGCGCTTACGGTGGTAGAGGTTCTCACTCTACTATGCTGTTACTGCCGCCACGATCTGCAATAGAAATCGGTCCACAGGACGTCACCGCCCTGCTTCTACCCAATCACTACGCCAACCTACCATGATTTGTCCTAAGACAAATATCTGAAGTATCGGTACTTTGCTTTAGCCCCGTCCATTTTCGCGGCATCCACGCTCGGCAGGTAAGTTGTTACACACTTTTTAAAGGATAGCTGCTTCTGAGCTTACCTCCCTGCTGTCTTGGCGCGAACACGCACTTTGGCATGACACTTAGCAAAAATTTGGGGACCTTAACTTCAGTCTGGGTTAAACCCCTCTCGGTCGTGAACCTTACGTCACACGAACCCGTCTCCCTGCTTCTACGATGCATATCCCTTCGGAGTTTGAATGGATGGTGAGGAATTTCTTCCCCGCGCCGTCCGATCAGTGCTCTACAGGAAATGCTATCTCGACAGAGGACGCCCTACGAGACGCTTCGGTTGGAACTAGCGATCGCCAGACTAGATTGGTTTTTGACCCCTATTCCCAAGTCACACAAACGATTTGCACGTCAGAACTGCTTCAGGCCTCCAGCGGGCTTTCGCCCGCCTTCGCCTTGCTCAGGAATAGATCGTCTGGCTTCTAGCCTTACTGCCATGACTCAACGCACTTTCACACGCTTCTCCTCACAATGTTGCGAGAACTCGGTTTCCCTTCGCCTCCACCTTTTTAGGTTTAGGCTTGCCATGACAGCAAACTCCGTGGCCCGTGTTTCGAGACGGAACGCAAAACACTGGTGATTTGGACTCTAAACCTTCAGCTCTATTGCTAGAACCTCCAATCTAGAAAAATCACCTTCCATGCAATGCACGTCTGTAACCAATAGGTTTCATGCACTTTTCAGCCCCCTTCCGGGGTACTTTTCAGTTTTCCCTCACGGTACTAGTGCACTATCGGTCTTGAGAAATATTTAGCCTTAGATGCTACTTTCACCTAATTCACTGCCCACTGCCAAGGACAGCTACTCGGGTCATAATAAGATCCTATACCATTTCGGTTACGGGGGTTTCACCCTCTGTGCCAGAACGTTCCAGGACATTTCACCTGTGTTCTAGGATCGTAATATCATAACCAAAACACCACATCTCTACCATGTTACCATGGCAGATTCAGTTTGGGCTCTTTCCTTTTCGTTCGCCACTACTTGGGAAATCTCAATTGATTTCTTTTCCTCGTCGTACTAAGATGCTTCAATTCCGACGGTTCGATCTCCGCTGCCATTGCAACGGAGTGTATTTAACATACAAGATTCTCATTCGGACATTCCGGGATCATAGGGTGCTTGCACCTACCCCGGACTTATCGCAGCTTGCCACGTCCTTCATCTCTCCTCAAGCCTAGCAATCCTCCTATTGGCGTCTTTACACCGGCATATACAGCCACATATTACACGACTATACACGATGGTCATCGCTAGCTCCCTGGTAGGAGCCAGCTCCATCCTTCATCCGTCATTTTCATGACGAATTGCATATGATGAATTTTGTGAAGATTATTGTGCACTCCGCACAATTTCGTTTTCTAAGGAGGTGATCCGACCGCAGGTTCCCCTACGGTCACCTTGTTACGACTTTTCCCTTGTTGCTTACCTCAAGTTCGATGACGCCAATGAGACATCACCTCGCTAAAAGCAAACTTCAATGAAACGACGGGCGGTGTGTGCAAGGAGCAGGGACGTATTCACCGCGCGATAGTGACGCGCAATTACTAGGGATTCCATATTCATGAGGGCGAGTTGCAGCCCTCAATCATAACTGTGGTAGTGTTTGAGGATTACCTCCGCCTTTCGGGTTCGGAACCCATTGTCACTACCATTGCAGCCCGCGTGTGGCCCCAAAGTTTCAGGGCATACTGACCTGCCGTGGCCCCCTCCTTCCTCCGCATTAACTGCGGCGGTCCCGCTAATTCGCCCCACTACTCCTGAGAGTAATGGTGGCAACTAGAGGCAGGGATCTCGCTCGTTACCTGACTTAACAGGACATCTCACGGCACGAGCTGGCGACGGCCATGCACCACTTCTCAGCTTGTCTGGTAAAGTCTCCAGCTTGACCTTCATTCTGCTGTCTCTTCGGGTAAGATTTCTGGCGTTGACTCCAATTGAACCGCAGGCTTCACCCCTTGTGGTGCTCCCCCGCCAATTCCTTTAAGTTTCATACTTGCGTACGTACTTCCCAGGCGGCAAACTTAACGGCTTCCCTGCGGCACTGCACTGGCCATAAGCCAGTGCATCACCGAGTCTGCATCGTTTACAGCTGGGACTACCCGGGTATCTAATCCGGTTTGCTCCCCCAGCTTTCATCCCTCACCGTCGAACGTGTTCTGGTAGACCGCCTTCGCCACAGGTGGTCATCAAGAGATCAAAGGATTTTACCCCTTCCTCCCGAGTACCGTCTACCTCTCCCACTCCCTAGTTCTGCAGTATTTCCGGCAGCCCATTAGTTGAGCTAGTGGATTTAACCGGAAACTTACAGAACCGGCTACGGATGCTTTAGGCCCAATAATCCTCCTGACCACTTGAGGTGCTGGTTTTACCGCGGCGGCTGACACCAGAACTTGCCCACCCCTTATTCATCAGTGGTTTTAGAACTAACAAAAGATTCCTTTAGCAGGAAACACTCGGATTAACCTTGTCGTGCTTGCGCACATTGCAAAGGTTTCTCGCCTGCTGCGCCCCATAGGGCCTGGGTCCGTGTCTCAGTACCCATCTCCGGGCTTCTCCTCTCAGAGCCCGTACCTGTAATAGCCTTGGTGGGCCATTACCTCACCAACAAGCTGATAGGCCGCAGTCCCATCCTATGGCGACGAATCATTTGGACCATAAACCGTTCCAGGATTAATGATCTATCGCGGATTATTCTCAGTTTCCCGAGGTTATCCACGTCCATAGGTTAGATTGACTACGTGTTACTGAGCCGTATGCCTTGTATTGCTACAATGACTCACATGGCTTAGTACCAATCCGATAGCAGTCAGGTCCGGCAGGATCAACCGGATTCTGAATATTATTATGATTATTGAAGTACATCGTTGTACTTTTATTGGAATTGACGGAATGCACATAATCTTCACATCTCAGATAAGATCATGTGATCATATCCTCATTTTGTATGCGTAACTGGAGGCTCGCGAATCATAAAATGGCAAATATTACCAATACTTCATCACAAGCGCCGCACTTGCGTTACGTATCAGAAGGTCGATCTTCTCAAATACATATAAACCCTGCAGAGTGTTTTTCGATCTTTGACGGGATTTGCGATCAATGATATATTAGAAAAAACAATGGTAAGGTACTTGGAAGAAAATATCAAAATATACAAAAAAAAGACGCAAAATTCTGCCAGTCTATTTGAAAAATCAAAAAAATACCATGTCAATGGAGTATCACATAACATTAGATTTTTTGAGCCATACCCATTTTTTACAAAATCAGCAAAAGGGAAATTTCTAGAAGATGTTGACTCTAACAAATATGTAGATTATTGGATGGGTCATTGGAGTCTTATTTTGGGCCATTCGCCAAAGCCTGTAAGACAAGCCGTCAAAAAACAGCTAAGATTAGGATGGATGTATGGGACGGTAAATAAAATGACATTGGAGTTATCTGAGATAATTCAAAAAGCAGTTCCAGTGAGTGAAAAAATACGATATGTTACCTCTGGAACAGAGGCTACAATGTATGCAGTAAGATTAGCAAGATCTGTTACGCGGAAAAAAACCATTGCAAAAATTGACGGGGGCTGGCATGGATATACCTCAGATTTACTTAAAACTGTAAACTGGCCATTTGATGTTTCTGAGAGTAGTGGACTAGTTGATGAAAAACATGTGGTATCCCTACCTCTAAACGATTTAGAAAAATCCCTTGAAATTCTAAAATCAGTTAAAGATGACCTTGCTGGAACTATAATAGAACCAGTTCTTGGAGGAGGAGGATGCATTCCAGCAGAAGAGGATTATCTTAGAGGAATTCAAGAATTTGTACAAAAAAATAATTCTCTATTTATTTTAGATGAAATTGTAACAGGTTTTCGATTTAGATTTGGATGCCTTTACTCAACAATGAAGCTTGATCCCGATATTGTCACTTTAGGAAAAATTGTTGGAGGAGGTTTTCCAGTTGGAGTAATTTGTGGAAAAAATGAGATTATGGAACATGCCAACACTACTAAACAAGGAAAATCAGAAAGGGCATACATTGGCGGGGGAACGTTTTCTGCCAACCCCGCAACAATGGTTGCAGGACATGCAACATTATCAGCCTTGGAGAAAAAAGGAAATCCTGTTTATTCAAAAATTGACGGCCTAGGAAAAGAAGCAAGAAAACAGTTAGAAAAAGTATTTGATGGAAAAGTTATCGTTACAGGAAAGGGCTCTCTTTTCATGACACATTTTATTAAAGATGAAATTAGTCAAATCAAAAATGCCGCAGATGCAGCAAAATGTGATAATGCATTACTTCAGAGGTATCATTTTGAAATGATTGCCAGAGATGGGATTTTCTTTTTGCCTGGAAAACTTGGTGCAATATCTAATGCTCATTCTAATTCAGATATCAAAAATATGATTAATGTCTCTAGCCGTTTTTCATCTACATTATAATTTTGTTAATCCAATCCCGCGAAAGGCTATTTAACTCCATATTTTCATCTCAAATATGAATAATTTAGTTATCTTTGCGTTAATGATATCGATTCTTTTTGTTCCTCTAGTGGCGAATATGGCATTTGCACAGGAGACCTATGTGATTAACATTCCAACTGGAGCAGCAGATATTACTGCACCTTACTTTTGGCAAAGTGAAAAAGATGGAGACACTTCAGGGAAAATTGAAGTAAGAGCATTAGATTATGTCAGATGGGAAAATGCAGATACTGCAGCCCATACAGTAACTTCTGGAACTCCAGAGGATGGACCTGATGGAATTTTTGATAGTAGTTTGTTTGCTCCAGGAAAAGATTTCCAATATCAATTCACGATAGGTGGAAATTATGAGTACTTTTGTCTAGTACATCCTTGGATGACTGGAGTTGTAATCGTAACATCAGAGTTACAGATTATTCCAAATGTTGGTGCCAAGGCAGGGGATGGAAAAACCACATTTAATGTAGAGTATGAATTTAACAGAATGATTGCTTCTGCAACAATTGACGAAGAACAAAATGCCATAACTTTTGAAATTGTAGGAAAAGCAAAAAGTGAAGATCATACTTTATCGTTAATGCTTCCAAAAGATTTGATCAGCGAACCACGTGTTATTTGGGTGGATGGTAAACAAATCTCAGATTTCGAAATTACATCAGAAGGTGGAATTAATGAAGTAGTAATTCCTCTGGATGAAAAATCAGAGAGGCTAACTATTGTTGGAGCATCTGTTATTCCAGAATTTGGAGCAATTACCATGGCAATACTAGCAATTGGGGTGTTGAGTTTTATAGCACTAACATTTAAAACACAAAAAATTAGCATGCCAAAACTCTAACCGTTTCTTAATTATAGAAAAATCTCTTATTTCAATTTCGCTAAATCACTTTACAATTTGAAAATCAAAATGAATTAATGAATGTCATAATTTCTCAATCAACTTTAAGTAAAAGTCTGCAAATAATTTCAAGCAACTAAATTTCTCCTTTTTGAAGTACTTGTTTTAAGTGGTTAAAGAGTCGTTGTTTTCTTACTATGATCCTGTTTTTCATTTCAGATTCCAGGTCGTCAATACTACTTGACTTTCCTCGTAATATGCTTTCAAGGCGTGACTTGTATTGTACATCAAGAAAGCCTTCCATTTCTATCCAGTCTTTGAATTTTTGTTGGGCTACTAGCTCATCCATAGAATCATCAAGCCTGTTTAGAATCTCCGATAGAGTTTCCTCATCAACTACCATGACAAAATAAATGGTTCCAATATCAAAAGTGTTCTGTTTTTCTTTACAATAATCGGTAAATTTTGACAAGTCTTAATATACACAGATTAACTCCTAAAATCATGAAATATTGCCATGATTGTTTAACTCCAATTAATCGTGATTCAAAAGAAGAGTATTGTACTTTTTGTAAAAGAGATAGAGCCCTTAAAGAAAGCTCTATAGCTTAGGACTCTGATTTTCTAGTTAAACTAACAAATGTTTAGTTTGTATCATTTCTTAGCGTCAACTTTCATGCCTAAAACCCCTTATTCGTTTAGCATCCTTTTCCCTTACTTTACATTAATATCAAGAAGATAAGAAAAGAAATTACAGATGAATCTACTTTGAAGATAAGCTTCACTTGTGGCTTGAAAGTTCGAGATTTGTTAAAGCCAAAAGATGATGCCTCAATCTAAACCATTAATCAGCATAGTTAATGTTGTTGCATCAGCAACAATTGATCAACGACTGGACCTAAAGGATATAACAAAAAAATTTCCTGATGTAGAATGGAACCCAGACCAGTTTCCAGGAGCTGTTTTTAGATTAAAAAACCCAAAGACTGCTACATTGCTTTTCCGTACAGGAAAGATGGTATGTACTGGCGCAAAATCCGAAGAGATGGCAAGAAAGGCAGTAAGTAACGTAGTGAAACTTTTGAGAAAGGGTAAAATCAAGATAAAAAACGAAGCGACGGTGACAATTCAAAACATTGTAGCGTCTATTAACCTTGGGGGTAGAGTTCACTTGGAAAAAGCTGCAAGAAGCTTGCCAAGAAGTATGTACGAGCCGGAACAATTTCCTGGTTTAATCCACAGAATGCTTAACCCTAAAACTGTCATCTTGATTTTTTCTTCTGGCAAATTAGTATGCACAGGTGGCAGAACCGAAAAGGATGTCTATCGTTCGGTTAACAATCTTCATAGTATGTTAGAGGAAAAGAACCTCATGATTTATGACTAGGGGATATTTTTGGAGTAACCACTTTCCAACAAATCATACGTTAGTTTCCCTTTGGTAAGACCACTTTTTTAGGCGCAAAAGGGGGGGACTGCCTTTTTATTGATTGTCGATAAACTCGTTTGCAGTTAATCTAAAAATTCTTAATTTCTAGTTTAATCAAGAAATTGGTAGATGGGAAATAATTATGACCATTTAGCATCACTCAAAGACAAGGAATTTACAATTTTAGAAAAATTATCCAAAAATGACACTACAGAAAGTGAAAAAAATCAATTGATTAAAGAGTTAGAACAAGTTCGAGAAGAAATTGCAAGACTTAGATAGAATGGACAAGCAAGGATGGCCGCTTACCATCATAATCATAGTAGCAGCAGTTGGAATCTCGATTTTTCTTTGGTCTATAGGAATTTACTTTTTCTTTTTACCAATCATTTTTTTGCCATTTCTAAGATATTTCAAGTTCAAATCTAGGAAAATTAAAACAAAGGTCTGTTTAGTGTGTGATCTGAGTTCAGATGGAAACTATTGTCCTAGATGTGGCACAAAGTTATAGCTAATTTTTATTTCGCTAAATTACTTTAGAATATGAAATTTCTAAATTAGATTAAACAAAAATGGAAAGCCTCCAGTTTGTGCCTAGAAAATTCGCATAACTAATGACATATCGGAAGGTATGATTTGTTGGAGAAATAAAAAAAAGAATGTAATTGAGTTAGTTTCTTATATTCTTGAATGAAGTGAACCAGGACTCAACTATATTATTATAGAAATCTGCAAATGCTTCTGCAGATTCATAAAACGATTTTACGTTGTCTTCTGTAACATCAAGGGCTGCATTGACATACTGTTCCTGGATTTGGCCTACTTTGATCAATCTATCGGTTGCTTTATCGATAGTCTTGGTCGAAGCCTCAGGAATCTGTGTGTTTATTTGTGCTTTTTGTGAGTATTTTCTTTGAACATCGAAGACTGCTTCTACAGTATTTCTCCAGGTGTTAAGAAATGTTTTTTGGTAGTTTATCACAGATTGAAAGTACTGTGGTACTGTTCTTTCTGCCTCGCTGAAATATTTGCCAAAGTTTTTCTGGCATACTTCGTAAGCATCTCTTCCTTGATGAGTTGTTTGTTTGCTCATATTTACCATCTATTGGTATTAGTATATATATGTATTGGTAATAATTGGTAATGAATGGTAATGATAACCAAAGTTTATAAATTCCAAAACAAGTGTTACCTTAGTATGGCGGCTTACAGAAAAGGCTCACAGATAGTAGTTGATTTGCTTACAGCAACTCAACAGTCAGGACAAGAGGGAATTAAGACAACACACCTGCTGGCAAAAGCTAATCTCCCGCATTCAAGATTAGCAAAATTTGTTGAAAATTTGACAGGTGCTGGCCTGATTAATAAAATTGAATATGATGGAAAAAACACATTTGTAATTACACCAAAAGGCAGACAATACCTGGAGTCATATGAAAAGTTTGCAAATTTTGTGGAATCTTTTGGACTAGATCTCTAAAAGTTAGTTGATATATGCCTATTATACGATCACGTTTTAAACATAGAACAGTAGTGTCTAATGTACGAATATGTGTTGACTGTGGGAGTACTTTAACTGACATAAACTACAAGAGCATTACATGTAGAGATTGTGGAACCGTTAGGCATTTTGATGATACTCCTCATAAGCCTGGTTTCAAGAAGGGCGATCTAGTAAGGATAATTGATTCTGAGAAAAATTCAGATATAATATACAAAATAAAAAAGACGAAAAAATCTCATGATGGTACTAAGATGTACCTGCTCAAATCAAAATCAAGTAAAATTTCGCTTCTTTATTATGAAAGTACCGATTCCTATCTAGAAAAAGTAGATTTTTACGCGTGAAAGGGGGAGTGCCTTTTTTATCGACAAAGAAGAGAGTCGATAGTTATTCCACGTAGCAGCTCAGCATTAAAGATCTTGCAATATGCAAGAGATGAGGCCCACCGTTTTGGTATTACATATAACAGGAATCTTCGTAAATTAAGTAAGATTGAAAACTAGTCTTCAAAACTTAATTTGGCCTTCAATGTCATTAGTAAAAGTAAAACAACTTCAAGAAAAATTAGCTTTAAAAGTAATTACAAAAAATGTTCTACCCTTAAAAATTATTAAAGTGTGCGGTGTTGATGTATCATACAAAGATAATATTGCATATGGTGCTGCAGTGATTCTTGATAGAAATAAGAAAGAGGTTATTGAAGTTACTAAATCAACCCTAAAGGTTACGTCTCCATACATTCCAGGCTTGTTTGTATTAAGAGAGGCAAGACCTATTCTGAAAACATTAGATAAACTAACTAAAGATTTTGATCTGCTTTTAATTGATGGTAATGGGCAGCTACATCCTAGAAGATGTGGTCTTGCATGTTACATAGGACTTGTTCTTGACAAACCGGTAATAGGAGTTGCAAAAAACCTATTGTGTGGCAAAGTAAAGAGTGACAAAACTGTAGAATATGAAGGAAAAATTATTGGGTATGAAATCAATCACAAAGGAAAGAAAATCTATGTCAGTGTAGGACATAAAGTTAGCCTCAAAAAGTCCGTTAGCATTGTCAAAGGACTTCTTGGCAAAAATTGGCTGCCAGAACCTCTCCGTTTAGCTGATGTATATTCAAAAATTCATTCAAAAACGAATCATTGTTACTGATGAATTAATGGGGGTCATTTTTACTTTCATGAAAATTCTTAATTCTGCAATGATATGTGTTCTTATACTATTTCAGATAAAAATAATGAGATATGAAAGAAAATAAATCAAAAAAACTCACGAACACAAAAAAAGAATATGAGGATGTACTAGCATCTGATGATCCTACAAAAATTTCTGAGAAAGATTTACAAGAATTAGCAAAAGAATCAATAAAGAAATTCAAATCTCTTAGTTAGCCAAACCCAAACTTTCATTATCTGGATTAAAAATAAAATATATTATGATATTGTTTGGCAAGCCAAAAGAGCCTGAAGATGTAATTTATCAGGCAATGTCATTTCTAGAAAAAAATCAGCCAAAAGCTGCCATAGTACTATTCAATCAAGCACTCAAGGCTGATCCAAAAAATATCGAGGCACTATACAACAAAGGACTGGCACTTAATCAGATTCGAAAATATCAGGACGCTATAACCTCGTTTGATAAGGTTCTTGAAATTAAACCAGATGATGCTCCGTCTCTTAATAATCGCGCAATATCGTTAGGTGAATTGGGAAATACTGAAGATGCTCTAAAATATTATGACAAAGCTATAGAATCGGATTCAAAGTATTCGGCTGCCTACTATAACAAGGGCGTACTTTATGACAAGCTTGGAAAACAGGAAGATTCCCTTAGATGCCTTGATGAAGCAATAAAGATAGATCCAAAAAATTCAAGCTCACGTTTTTACAAAGGAATTGTTTTAGGCAAATTAAAAAGACATGAGGAAGCATTGAACTGCTTTTCAAATATTTGTAATTCGTATCCTAGACACATGGATGCGTTATTTCATAAAGGAATAGAGATAGCAGAACTAGGTAAACATAAACAAGCAATAGAGATTTTTGATAAACTTTTAACAGAACACAAAAACAATGTTAATGTAATTTATGCAAAATCTAGAAGCAAAGCAGCTCTAGGCGAAATAGACCAATCATTAGATTTGCTAAAACAAGCAATTTCACAAAATCCCAAAGTAATTAAAAAATGGGCTAAACAAGAAACAGTTTTTGAGAAGATTCAAGATGATGAAAGATTTAAGAAAATTACAGGACATTGATGTTATAGAAGGCAGCGAAGGAACAAAAATTCGCCAGATCTTTCATCCACACAATACATTTAGTGGAATCAGGTACAGTATCTCTCATTCAGTAGTGGCATCTGGTAAAAAATCAAAACTCCATAAAATGAAAACTTCTGAAGTGTATTATGTTTTAGAGGGGGAAGGAATTTTACAAATAGATGATGAAACCTTCAATGTATCAAAAGATCAAGCAATCTACATCCCACCTCATTCAAGGCAACGTATTGAAAATACAGGGAAAGACGAATTGAAGTTTCTATGCATAGTGGATCCAGCCTGGATGCATGAAGATGAAGAAATTTTAGAGTAATCACTAATAATAAAATCAAAAATGTCTAATTTACCTTTGATTTTACCCAGATTTCTATTTTTATCTAATCAAAATGTGGAATTTTATTTAAAATATTAACTCAAAGTATGAGATTAGGATTGCTGAGCAAGAAGATTTTCCCATTCGTCTTCATCACTTACTTCATCCAGTAAAACAGTCTTGAATAATTCGTATGAAACATAGTCTTTATCCTTGTATTTATCAGCCATTTTATTGTAAAAGTCTACTGCACATCTTTCTGCATCAATGACATCTTGAATTACTTGTTTTAAGTTGCTTTGGTCTTTTGGAGGTGCTTTATATCCACATCCTCCAACACTAGCTAGTTTTGCAAAATCCATTTCAGGCATACCCCCTAATTCTATAATTCTGTTAGCAAATCTTTCTGCATGCATCAATTCATCTGCAGATTGTGTGGTTAACCGTGAACTTACTGCATCAGCATTAATTCCACTTACCCAGTGAGCTGCAAGCCAGTATTGAAAGTGTGCACACCATTCATCAGCATATGCCTTATTGAGATCAGATATGACTACGTTAACATCTATTTTAGCTTGAACGATTTCTCTTCCTTTTTTACCCATTTTTCTGAGGGTGTAAATCTCTTATAAAAAACATATAGTTGAATCTTAGTTTTGGTGATAATTATTTTGATTTATCAATGGTCTGAATAA